>Ga0207756_100044_pt1 | contig 179571 bp, 189 predicted proteins | sample A23M1SouthBayCA_FD_187748 | JGI IMG/M metagenome (GOLD analysis project Ga0207756, IMG submission 187748) | Aerobic enrichment media microbial communities from Eden Landing Ponds, California, USA - A23 M1 (3) (SPAdes) | ecosystem: Environmental > Aquatic > Marine > Unclassified | place... | reverse complement strand
GTCCAGAACCACGGTCACACGCAATCCGAGACCGCAGTGATGGCGCAGATGTACGAGGCGTTCCTCTACGGGTTCTGGGCCCCGTTCGCCAACCAGTACGCCGAGGCACTGTCGTCACCGTCACGGACGCTGGACAACGTCCTGCAGCACCTCTACATCGAAGGGAAGAGCGACGCGGGGAAGGACAAACTCACCGAGTACATCCTGCGACTCGTCTCCGACAACACGGTCATCTCCGGGGTAGACGCAGACGACGTCGGCGTCAAGGAAGTCCGCGGCGTCCGCGAGTGGGACACGTGCTTCCCCTACGCCATCATCGACGCGGAGAAAGAGAAGATCCAGCGATGGAGCCCGATCCGAAACTACTGGGGGGACTGGACGCCCACCAGCGTCGATCAGCCGTGTCTTATCTTCACGACCAACGACGCACTCCCAAAATCCGAGTTCCGGAACCGAATGAAAATCCTGAGCATGGACGTCTCCTTCCCCTCCAACCCGGAAGATCCAGGGTTCCGCGAAGCACAAGAAGACCTGTCGGGCGTGCTGGAACGGCAAAACCCGATCTTCAGTTACGTGGCCCGCCGCATGCTCACCGAACAACCGTGGACAGACGGGAACGGCACGATCGAAGACGTCCGCCGGATTGTCCGCGAATTCTACAACGAAGCCGGTCGAGAGCAGCCCGAGTACTTCCCCGCCGATGAGCCAGCTGAGAAGACGTACGACACAGGGCGGTTGAAGTGGCAGCGCGACATTCAGGGCGGCCGTGTCACGTTCGAATCGGAGCCGAATGCCATCACAGCTGACTTCGACCGCGAAGAATACGAGGTGTACGACTACGAGAAACGTCTCCCCAAACGATTCATGTCCGAGAAATCCTCCACGAGCGTCTACATCGGCGCACCTGAAGAATTCGCAGAGTGGATCGGATACTCTGTTCCCGACCTGTTGAACGGGGCAGCCGAAACTGGCACGGACACCGAGCAGTCAGCCACCACGGAAAACGAGTCGGATACGGACGACTCCGGAGGATTCCTATCCCGGTTGTTCGGGGACTAGCTCCCTCAATTATCTGCCCGGCTTTCGTCGGGGACTACACGAACTCTATCGCCTGCTCGGTCAAGCGATAGCGATACGCTGGGTTGACAAACACGATCTGCCCGTAGTCTTCCGATTTCGTGACCTCTTCAGAGGACTCAATCGCTTCGACAGCCGTATTGAGTCGGTCCAATGGGTCACCGGACCGGAGAAAGTTGATGACTTGCTCGGGTTCGATACCGAACTCCGCTGCGAGGATACTTCGGATTGTCCGCCCAGCACCGTCAGCGACGGCGACAGACGGTGCTGACACCCGGGCCTGCGGGCCGTCCCGCTCTGCAGCGTCTTCAGAAAGCGCCGTAACCTGGAGTTCGTCGTCAATATGCGCGACCAGCGCGTCCAGATTCGCTTCCGCTTCCTCAGTCACCTGCCCGTTCACGATATCATCAAGCCGCTCGCTAATCGCAAAGACATCCGGTCCAGGGGGTGCGGTCTGGGCAAGCACTCCAGCATCGACAAGGTGATTCAGCACTGTTCGCGGCTGGTACTCAATATCGATATCAAGCGAGTCAAGCAGTTCCGTTCGCTTGATCCCACCTTTTTCGGGACCGATCCCCGCGTTGTAGAACGCTTTTGCGACAGTTACCTGATCGGCGACGCTGTGCGTGTTCCCCTTTCGTTCCCGGATATACTGCTCCAAACGGTCGAAATCAGCGTCGTCTTCCTCGTCAATCGTGAGCGCACCTCTGACTGTGTCTGGAAGTTCTGGACGCGGCGCATCACGGTGCCGCTGGGCTTTCTCCGACAGGCGGGTGTTATCGTAGAGCGCACGCGCGACGGGGAGCCCACGGAGATAATTGTACTCGTAGAGAATCTCCACACCGTATTCAGTCAGGCCGTAGAACTGACTGGGGAGATCGCGCGCGTCCTCATTCGGCGGGTACCGATAACAGTCGATGATATCGTTGTCACTGAGAACTTCCAACTGATCCCGGATTGCGGCCTTGTTCTTCGGCATCATGTACGCCAACTCATCGAGTGAGGGGAGATGCTCTGGGTGGCCAAGGATGAACTGCAGAATCAAGTGTCGCGTCTCCTGGGAGAGAAGGTCGTAGATTTGCCGCTGTTCCTCAAACGGGCCGCCACCCTCCGCGGCAGGCGCATCACTCATAGTCTCACCTGAGAGTACCTCGGCGACGCGAATAATGCTTTGGGTCAACTGATGTGGTTAATCAGCGTATTAGCCATACTAGTTAGCAACCTATTTATTCACTCCCCAAGGAGCACACAGCATGGCTGACCCCGGCCCGCCTCCGGATGCAGCGGAAATCATGGAGAGCGTGAACGATGCGCTCCAGGGTCTCGAATTAGAACCGCACGAAACATCGGAAATACTGGGGTTCGCCAACCGAGAACTTCCGCACCTCTACACTCCTGAAGACTCGTATTTTATCCTCGGCAGCTACCGCGACCCATATCTTCGACGGCTCCGCATCGTCCAGAACGAACTGGACAAGCGCCTTGGTACGTACCCGTTCCTGATGGCCGATCTTTCCGAGTTGGATATCGACCGGCTCCCCATCTTCCGTATCCGATTCACTCTCCTCGCCGCGCATGCTGATACCATCGTCGCTGTGTATGAACAGGATGCTGGGGGCGAAGTCACCGAACTCGGGAAAATCAGTACGACACCATACTTCGATAAATCATACGTGCTGCCGCGGGACTACGCGTGGATGACCGAACAGAACCTCGACACGGAAGCAGATGTCATCGCGGCTGCCGCGACGATCTACTTCAGCGACGATCTTGACGAAGCGGCTACCAAAGAAGAGCTGGACTCGCTCATCGCCACAGCGAACAAGAACGATATTAGCCTCACAACGCCCGATGTCATTGACCGATTAGAGAATCGAGAGGACAGCGAACTGGCACCTGTCTCATACAGCTGGGTTCACCTCAACGAGTTCCGTCTTTTCGAACTTCACGACCAGTGCTTCGCCTGGTCAAGTCCAGATTACCTACGCGATGTCGTAAATGAAGTTCCGTAATACTGGATCACTGATGGTCAAGGTATAGGAACGGGTCGTCCCATTCTTCCTCCTGGTCTGCGGCCAGTACTTGGTTCAGCGTTTCTACCATCCCGTCCACATCCATCTCATCGAACTGATCTCTGAGCTCCGTGGCGAGCGTTCGCCACTCCGCACCGTGGATTTTGTTCCATTCTGGCGGGACGAGGATGTCGGCGAACATGTGTCCGTAGTCCTCATAGTGATGATCACATAGCGGCGCGAGATTCTCCAGCTCTCTGGAGCCACCGTATCGAGGTGGAACCATTCGGACAACATACGACGCCTCCTCACCGCAGGTCAAGCATCGACCTTCCGTCTTCTCCATCGCATCCTCACGCTGTTTGGCCGTCACCTGCTTGATTTCATCCTTGGGTGTGGGACGATACCCACGCGCTCGAATATGTTGCTCTCGATCGATAGATGGGTACTCACCGCACTCTGGACAGCGCTTCTGTCCACCGTCGCGCCACGCTTTACAGTTCGGCCACGAGGCCTTCCCCTCGTCACCGGCATCAAGCGCCTCTGGAGTCAATTCCGCGCCGCACTCGCACGTATACGGTTCAGGCTCAATACGTCTGAGTCCATGCGATTCTGCATTTGCGAGCACGAATACCAGATGTGGTTTCCGATTGTGGTGGTGCTCTCCCTCTTCAAAATACGTCGTGACATACATGTTTGATTCTGTTTCAACCCCCGGACAAAGACGTACTGAAACACTTCTCGTCCCTCAGATCAGAAAAAGAAGCACCACCGGTACCGTCCGTTCTGTTTAGACTCAGCAACTCTTTACTTTCACCTTGGTTGCCATACGTTATTGTACCCTCCGCTGTCAGGTTACAGTAATCCGGATACCAATGACCAAGATCCTCCATCTAAGTGATACGCATCTCGGAAATCGACAATACGGAAGCGACACTCGCAGGGACGACTTCACACGCGCTTTCGAGGCCGCCATCGAGCGAGCACTCGAAGAGAACGTCGATGCAGTCATTCATACAGGCGATCTGTTCCATCGCCGAACACCGTCACTCCCCATCGTCACAGACTGTATCGAGATCCTCAGAGAACTCGCTGATGAGGATATCCCGTTCTACGGGATCGTCGGGAACCACGACCGGAAAATGGATCAACAGTGGCTCGATCTCATCCGCGAGACAGGAACTGCACAGCGTCTTGACCAGACACCGACGATGGTGAACGATGACGTCGCCCTCTACGGGATCGACGCCGTCACCAAACCCGCCTGGCACGCAGCAGACTTCACACTCGAAGAGCCACCGAACCCTGACGCATTCCGATTGCTGGGCATGCACCAACTCTTCGAGCCACTTGTGCCCGAGTTCTACGCAGACCACGACCTGACCGAGGTTCTTGAACGGGTGGGTATCGACATTGACGCGCTCGCGCTCGGGGACTACCACAAGACTGAGAGCCGCATCGTCGATGACGTTCCAGCGTGGTATGCCGGGTCAACCGAGCGCTGTGCGACAGACGAAATCGAACCCCGAACCGTCTCCCTCCTCGAAATTGAAGACGGAGATCTTGAACGACGGGAACTCGAAATCGACACCCGGGAGTTCGAGTCGATCCGTATTGAATTCGATGACAACGATAGTCACGGGTACGCCCGCGATGAACTTGACCGGCATCAGCTTGATGGCAAAGTCGCCATTGTGACGCTCACTGGTGAGCGGACACCCGTCACATCAAGCGACGTGTACGACATAGCGATAGACAAGGGTGCGGCGGTCTGCAAGGTGGATGACAGTCGCGGCCGCAGACAACTCGATCTGGATGGTGGGCCGCAAGGAGACATCCAGAGCGCCGATAAACTCATCGAGGAGAAGCTTGCCGACCAGAATCTGAGTGACATCGCTACTGATGTCGAAGCACGAGTTCGGACAGACGACGATCTCGCACAGACAGCTATCGACGACACCATGGAAGCACTGATCAAGGACGCCCAAGCGGACGCCTTCGACGAGCGTGATAGTGAGCCCGATCTCGATGAGGCGGACACGGAGGTGAGCGAAGAATGAAGATCAAGGCACTTACGCTGCAGAATATCCGGAGTTACGAGGATCAAACAGTCGAATTCCCCGATGGAACTATCCTCATTCGAGGCGACAATGGTGCCGGGAAAACCTCCCTCTTGATGGGGATCTTCGGCGGGCTGTTCCTCTCGAAGATTCGGAACGTCGGAACGAACGATTTCAATCTCGATGATTTAGTCCGGCGCGGTGAAGACAAGGGTGTCGTAGAACTGGTCTTCGAGATTGACGGGACAGAGTTCACGGTGACCTGGGAGTTGTACACGACGAGTACCCAGAACAGTGCGACGTTGGACTCCGAGTCGTTCTCGGATCCAGTAACCGGTATCGAAGACGTCCGGGAAGAGGTGATTGGGTTGCTCGGGATGGACGAAGACGACTTCTCCAGTTCTGTCTACGTCAAGCAAGGCGAAATCGACCGTCTCATCGAAGCAGGTGATCGCGCGGAGATGATTGACAGCCTTCTCGGATTAGACGAACTTGACGAACACATCGAACGGATGAAGGCCGCACGCCGCGGTGCCGGTCGCGTCCAAGACCAGAACAAAACGAGTCGGGAGAACTATCAAGAGGACCTCGATGACATCGGGAAAACGGAAGCTGAGTACGAAGACGAAATCCACTCGCTCACCGATGACATCGATAACCTCGAAGCAGACATCGAGGAAATCGAGGAGTTCATTGACGAGCTAAAAGATCACCGGACCAGCATTAAGAGCGACATCGAGGACCACGAAGACCTGCGGGAACGCAAGGACGAGAAGCAAGAACGGATCAAGGAGACAAGATCGAAGCGGGCTGATCAACAGTCCAACATCGACAAGAGTGAGACCACCATCGAGGAGGCACAGGACGAGATCGGCACGCTCGAAAGTGACATCGAAGCCCTCGATACAGAGGTCGAGTACGACCTGAATTCTGAAGAGAGCGCAGCGGACGCGAACGAGGCCGTGCAGGAATCCTTCTTAGAGGCGACAACGGAACGCAACGATTGCGAGAACGACCTTCAGAACGCCCAGGAAGAACTGGACCGCCTCGAAGACGACCTCTCTGAGGCCAAGGCCGAGCGTGAGGATCTCATAGAGAAGCGTGACGACCTGCAGTCGGATTTCGACGACGCTACTGACCGTCTCACCCACGCGGAAGCAGAACGCGAAGCGCTCACGGCTGAGCGGAACGAGAGCGTGGCTGCGTTCCTCCCCGCGGTTGCTGATGGGGACGAGGTCACAGATGACCACGAGGAGGCGGTCGAGGCGCGGCTTGCAGAGCTCCGCGACGAGCGAGAAGACGTAACCGCGACCAAGCGGGAAGTCACAACGAAGCGCAACCGTGCCGAGGAGGACCTCGAAACAGCGCGTGCGGAACTGGAGACGGCAACTGATGACTTCGAGGAAGCAGAGTCCGACCTCGGAACGGTGCAGTCCGAACTGGCAACTGCTGAAGATGATCTTACGGCTGCCGAAGCGGAGTTCGAAGGACGTGTCGAGACGCTCGCGGACCAAGCCTCCGAGTTCGATGTGGAGGTCACAGCTGAGAACTTAGACGAGCTTCGTGACACGGTGGTCCCGGAACTCATTGAGGACACCAATGCGGACCTGAACGACATCGGGAACGCCATCGCTGAACATCGAAACGACAAGCAGCGTTACGAAGAGGACCTTGCGGAGATCAAGGAACTCGGTGAGCAGGATAAGTGCCCGAAGTGTGGGAAGACTGTTGAGGACGCACACATCGAGAGTGAGGTTGAGGAGTTGGAAGCTTCGATTGCCGCTGCACAGGAGGCTGTGGAAGACTCCCAAGAGACTGAGGCGGGCCTGCAGTCACGGAAAGATGAGTTGCAGGCGTTCCGTGAGGGCTTGCTGGACACGATCACCTATCGTGACGAGACGCTGGCAACGGTACGAGACGAGGTGGAATCCCTTCGTGACGACGCGGACGAGCTGCAGTCCCGTATTGAGGAGTTGGAGGACACTATCCAGGACCACGAATCCACTATCGCAGACTTAGAGGCAAATATCGATGACCTCGAAGAGCAGGAAGGAAGGCTCGATGCGGAACTCTCTGAGGTCAACGACGCCATCGAGACTGGGGAAGATGTCTTAGACGCGTTCGAGCAGGTGGCTGACCAGCAAGAAACGGTGGCCAATCTCGAAGACGAGATTAGCGATATCGAGAGAGATATCGAGGACATCAACGACGATCTCGCGGACGTTGAAGAGGAAATCGAGGGACTGGAAGACGATATTGAAGAACAGGAGACTGTCGTTGGCGACTGTGAGGCCGCGCTTGAAGCTGCCGAGGAGCGCGTCGAAGACGTCGAAGCTGTTCAGGAAACCGTTGAAGACGCGGTTGGGAAGTACGATATGATCAGGGAGTTACGGACGACGGTTGAGCAGGAACAGCAAGCCATCCAGCACGCTCGTGATCGGATTGACGACCTGAACGGTCAGATCGCTCGCCTCCAAGACGAAAAGGAAGACATCGAGGAGCAACTCGGCGACGAAGACGTCGAAGACCTGCGTGAGGACCTGGAGCGCGTCAACACTCGGATTGAGCAGCGCCAGGAGACGCGTGACGAGTACCAACAGGACCTACAGGAGACACGTGACGAGCGCACACGGCTCGAAGCGGAGCTTGAATCATTGCGTGAGACGAAGGCGCAGATCGAACTGTATGAGGACAAAGAGCAGTGGGCAAAGGAGGTTTACGACGAACTTGATGCGGTCATCTCGGTCTACGAAAGCACGAAATCCGATCTCCGCGAGCAGTACCTCGCCTACATCAACGAGTACACGAACGACATCTTCAAAGAGATTTACAAGAACAGTAGCTACCAGCAGGTCATCATCGAGGAGACGTACGACGATCGGCGAGACAGCTACGAGTACGACATTCGGCTGCTCCGTGACGACGGGACAACCGAAGACCCGAGCAACGCGAGCGGCGGCGAGCGCGCAATCGTGAACCTCGCGCTGCGCGCGGGGATCTACAAACTCATCGCCGAACTGCACGGTGGGAACCGCGGGCAACTCCCACCGTTCATTCTTGACGAGCCGACGACGTTCCTGGACGAAGGACACGTCGGGCAACTCGAACAAATGCTGACGACCATCAAGGAGTGGGATGTCCCGCAGATCATCGTTGTTTCCCACGATGAAGCCCTCATCCACGGGGCTGATCACGAATGCCACGTGACCATCGACGAGTCGGACAACACGAGTCAGATCACGATGCGTACCGCGGGGGCTGATTGATGGACACGAACGCACTCAGCATCGTCGAAGACATCTTCGACCACATCGACACGAACATTCCGCGCGATGTCACCCCACAAGCCAACTACGCCCGCCGGCTCTTCGAGCACCTCTCACAGGACGGTGGACGCGTCACCACACTCGGTGACCCGACCTACCAGAAGACGCGGATCGACGAACTCGGCACGTGGACCGGCGACCCGTGGGGGACACCGACCTATGGGCTCGATGCCAGCACCACTCGCCCGTTGGAGTTCAACAACGGACTCATCGTGGACACCGCGTACGCCAAGCTCGGCGTCGCCGGCGCTGACACCGACAAGCGAATCGAGGAAACCGGCACTGTCGAAACGGTCGTGTACCTCGCAGACAGCGAAAGCACGCTCCACGCCGAACAGTTCGAAGCCGACCGCGTCACCGGCGAAGTCGTGCAGTTCCCACCGACAGATCGCTCTGCGACTCTCTCAAAGTCAGTTGCCAGCGCCGCGCAAGGCCTTGCGGAGAGTACTCACGCCGCGACTCACGTTGACGATCTTGATGGCTTACTGTTCATCGACGGCGCAGTCTACCCGCTTGGCATCCTCTACTGGGTCCTTCTTGACCAAGTCGGCCGCACTACGCCCGCCGGCGCATGGAACAAGCCCGACGAGATCATTCGGAACTACATCGACGTCATCGACACCCAGTACGAACACGGGTATCCAGTCATCGGCGTCGTGAAGACCTCCACGATCAGTCAACTCCTCGATGCCCTGGACGCGAAACTCGCCGCGAATCACGTGACGAACGACCACGGTGGGCAGCTCGATGTCCCGTGGACACGCGACCATCAGTTCGTCGCCGAAGTGTTACGCGACGACAGCCTCGAACACCTCACGTACACGTCGTGGTTCGTCCACAAGCAAGCCCCTGTTGACGGCCAATCGTTCGAACTCCTAGAACCGTACAGCGACAACCTATCACACGGAGACCCCGAAGACTACCGACGAGCGTTCTTCTACGTCCGACTCCCGAAAACCGGTGACGTACTCCGCGTGGAAACACCGCGGCTCATGATCAACGACGAACAGACCCGCAACCAGATCCAGTACAAAGTCCTGAAAGAGATTGCGCAGACCCAGGACGTCCCACAGGCCGTCGGGCGCGCCGACCGGATCGCCCGGATCAGCCGTGACAACCGGGACACAATCCGGGACTTCCTCACGACCGCCGACTACGCCCACGACTACAACTGGGACGGCCGCTGGAACGACATCGAACAAGCACCCGACACCCAACTCCAATAATGAGCGACAACACAGACGACATCCTCGACCGCGATCCCGTCAGTAACGACGAATCAACGAGTGCCGACACCGGCACCGACGAACCCACCGATAACGAGACGGACACTACAGACAGGGAGACGGACGATCAGACCACCGTCCCAGAAACGACGGTTCCGAACTCGCTGACTGACGCCGACGAGGACGAACTCGGACACGTCGTTGCCAGTGAAGAAATCCACGTCACGCGTAGCGAGTATACCGTCAACGCGTTCGTGAAAACCGACTGCCGTGATGACGTCCGCGTCGGCGATTACGTCCAAATCCCATACCCTGGGTCAGACCCAACCGAGCAAGCTGACGAACTGTTCGCCGTCGTCGATGGGCTCCGATACGAACCCTACACGGAACTCGACGACAAATCGGACACCCACAACCGGATCGCGTCAGTCCACGCCCTCGACGAGACAGAGTTCGTCCTCGTCGCCGAACTCGAACCCATCGCCATCATCTCCTCGACCGATGACGGACTCGAACGCAGCATCGTCAACAAAATCCCGAAACCCAACACGCCTGTCGCGTTCTCCCTTGACGAGGAGTATCTCCGCACCGGCCTCAACATCCCACAAGACGGTGTGTTCGCCGGCTACCTCTCCGTTGGCGGTGACCGCATGACCGTTGACGGCGACCCGCTCCCCTACTTCATCAACAACCCCGGCATCGACCCCGTTACTGAGGAAATAGAATCTGGCGAACCCGCGATCTTCCGGCACACTCTCGTTGCCGGCTCCACCGGGAAGGGCAAGACACACTTCACGAAGAACCTACTCCGACAGTTCGCCACGGACAAGCGGTACCCGATAGAGAACCACCAGACCGGCGACACCGAACACAGCCGCCTCAACCTCGTCATCCTCGATCCCGAAAACGAGTACTCCGAAATGCGGAACGGCAACCCCGAACTTCGTAACCAGGACGAACTCGTTCAGCGACTCGAACGGCAAGGCATCGAGGTTGGCGGCATCGATAACTTCGAGACGTTCATCCCGGATATCGGGAACACCAACGCACCGACAACCGGTGAAAGCCGGAACCTGACGATCCCGTTCTCCCTCGTTGAACACCGCCCGCAACTCCTCATGCCGTACACACCGACGGAAGTCACGCGCGGAGCCCTCGAAAACTGTATCCAAGCCTACTTTGACGATACTGATGCGCCGACGTACGACAACTTCCTCCAGTACCTCCGCACCAACGAGGATTCAGAGAGTCCGCTTCGTCAGCGGTACAATATCGAGGACGGTACGTGGAGCGCAATCATGCGTCGCGTCACCGACGCTGCCTACCGTGACGTCTTCGACCACGGCACAAACCCCCTCCCCGACGTATCAAACGCCGTGTTCCGCGAAGGCCAAGTCACCGTCATCCCAACCAGCCACCTCCACGGCGCAAAAGAAGAACTCACCGTCCTCTCCATCCTCTCCTACATCATCGACAACAAAATCGACGACTACAACGTCGATCCCAACGTCAAAGACACTCCACTCCTCGTCGCCGTTGACGAAGCCCACAACTACGTCTCCGACCCCAACACTCTCCGGGAACAATACATCGTCAACCGCGCTCGTGACGCCGTCAAACAAGGCCGCAAAGACAAACTCGGCCTCTTCATGATCACCCAAAACCCCGAAGACATCGACGGCGACATCCTCAAACAAACCAACACCAACATCTTCCTCGGTCTCCGCGAAGAAGTCATCACCAAAGTCCCCTCCATCCCCCGCGGCTACGAACAAGACCTCCAAAAATACGGCAAAGGCCAAGCCGTCATCAAAGCCCCAGACGTCGAAGCCGTCGAAGTCAAAGGACTCCCCTACTGCCTCACCCAACACAGCAACTGAAGCTAGACAAACCGTCATTTAATGAATAGAAATAAATGACTATTCTACCACATAACGTAGTATGAAACGGGTCCCCGTCTCCTCAAGTAATCTCAGCAGTGTTGGATATGATGAGTCGAACCAAGTACTAGAGATCGAGTTCCACGGTGGAAGAGTCTACCAGTATTTCGATGTCCCCAAACGAATCCATCAGGAACTCATGAACGCCAATTCGCACGGGAAATACTTCCACCGGAATATCGAAGATAAATATCGCTACGATCAGATCAAATGATGCGCAGCAATTTAGTGAGTGTCCAAGATACTCGAATCGAGAGGGCAGAGCCGTGAGTGATGGACGGACTCATGTCTCACGACTCTCGGTTGAAAACATCGGGAAATTTGAAGACTTAACACTCCAGCTAACCCCGTTCACACTCTTAGTGGGCCCTAACGACGCTGGAAAAACCACTCTCTTGGAGGCATTACAGACTGTATGCAATCATTCGAATCTGGACATTAAGCAGATCCGGCGTGATGTGACACGAGACACCGGAAGGGCACCCGATGCATCAATCGAGGCGATCATTGAAAATCCGCCGAACGATCTGGCAGAGCGTACAAATCTTGAGGAGGGCGATGCTGCAGGGCTGAAGATCGAATGGGAGGTGACTGGGGAATCAGAAGAAGATGTCTATTTAGAGTCCCCAGACCACTATCTCCGAGAGCGGGTTCCCGAAGATGAACGGCTCCACGAATGGGACTATTTAGCGGACGAAGAACGAGAGATCCTGGATGCTTACGATATTGACCCGGGGAGCAACGCCGCTGAACGGAAAGACCAGTTCGAGGAATTGAAGGCTGAAATCCTCGAAGACCCCGAAGACACCGGTCTTGATTGGGTCTCTTGCGGAACCAGAGAATTCGGTCGTTTAGCTCCAGCCAGTGAGCAAATCGATACTGAAGATGTAGACAGTCCAATCAAGTTACTCTCAAAACTACTCCGTCAAGAGACCAGATCCTTCCTCTACGCGGAGGACGAGGATGGTGAAAAAACGGGAGTTGACGAGCTTGTCGAAATTGAAGAACAGGCGACAGATGCGCTTAACGAACGACTCGAAAGCCTTTCCGACAGGATGGAGCGATACCTCCCCGGCCTGGATCAGATTACGGTGGATCCCGATTGGAGTTTTGTCAACGGGGCAGATCTCTCCAATATCGTGCTTCGTCGAGACGGTGAACAGGTCCCGCTTCAAGAACTGGGTGGCGGAACTAACGCCCGTTCGGCCCTCTCGATGCTTGAATGGAGCGCAGAGGCCAACGAAGGAAAAGAATCCGTCATCCGGACGATGGACGAACCGGACCATCGACTCCATTTTGACGTCCAACGGAGGCTGATCAATCTTCTCCGGAGCGACATCTCAGACGAAGATAGTTATCTCTCCCAGTGTATCGTCTCGACTCATAGTTTGATTATGGTCGATGGGACTCCCTTACACGAAGTAGTATATCTCCCTGAAGAAGTGGATACCAACGACGAGCGAGCGCCGCTAGTTTCAAAGGACGAAGCAGAGGCTGAGGATTTCATGGGCAACATCATGGCAGGCCTGGGTCTTTCTGCTAGCTGGGTCTATCTTGAACGGGCGATGATTGTCGTAGAGGGAGCAACTGAACACAAATATATCGAAGAATTATACCACCAAGTCACCGGTAGCACCCTCGTAGAGGATGGCGTTCAAGTCTGGGATAGTCAGGGGTGTGGCCATATCGTAAAAACTCTTGAGCGCCTTCAGGACAGTGGGCGAGCACGAACGTTCGTTATCCTGGATTCCGACGCGAAAGAGCGGACCTATTCTGAGGATACTCTTGAAGACCATCTTGAAGATATGTACGAAGTCGGCGGTTCGGAACCAGAACTCGTCTGGATCGGTGACAAGGAACTTGAAGACACGTGGGAGAAGGACGACTTAGCCCGACTCGCTGAAGAACATTGGCCGCGTGCGGATGGCAATGACTGGGATGAAGTCCATTTCCAGTCAGTAGACGAGGCGGAAAAACCGAGTGGAAAAATCGTTGACACCATTCAAACTGGTTGCGCGCGGAATCTCCAAGACTGTCCCAGTGTGACTAAACCGAACATAGGGCTTAAGATGGGGAGATTAGATGACGTGGAACACCCATCCAAGATTGTCGATATTATGGAACATGTTCATGAATACTGTAGCCAGAACTGAGAGAGAAGCATAGGTTGTCTCGTCAGCCGTAATACTTCGTGCTATTGTCGATCCAGTCTGTGAGCAAAATCCCACCACAGCATGTCGTCCGGCTTGTTCGTCTGTGAGCGTCACCTCCGCTGCGTAATCTGGGTGCGGAGTTCTGCGGCCGCGGTGATCGGCAACGGTGTCGTATAATGCCTCTTAGAAGATCGCATCGGCATCACTCTCTGTCCAGTTCGTATCGTAGCTTGAGAACACTGCGGCGTCGAAGACACAGGGGAGCACATCGGCTGTTGCACAGCCGTCTTGAACGATGTCCATGATGAAGTGGTAATACTCCGGCGTGCTGAGTCCTGACCCGGAAATGTGGTAGGGAAGATCGAAGTTCTTGTTCAGCCATTTCGTGATACGAGAGTCGAGTGGAATCTCGAACCTCGTTAGACCGAGAATCTGGAGGACGTTCCGCGCTTGCTTCGATCCCACTCTGTGGAGTCCATCACCAGCGAGTCGCTCGGACAGGTAAGTCGCTGCTTCACGCTCCGTCCCCGGATCACCGGCTTTCGGCTCTCGCGTTCGTGCCTCCCGTAACAGCTCCAGTTCACTCCACAGTTCGTCCCACCCGCCAGAGTCCAGACGTTCGAGATTCGTCTCACAGGCGTCACCGATGTTGTTGTAGTACCGAATCCCTCCGTGTTCTTCGAGCGTCTCAGAAACGAATCCGCTGACGTCATCGACATCCCGACACTGATCGAGACTCACCGTCTGAATTTTGTTCTTCAGAAATTTGGAGACGTGACTGTCCGGACCTGAGCGCTGCTGGGAGGTGAGTAGTGCTGCGAGATGCGCATTCCAGAACTGATCCGGAGTGATTTCGATCTCGGCATTGTTCACGTTCTGTTCCCGTCGTTTCTGCACAAATGGGTCGTCTTCTTGGTCAGCGATTATCTCAAGAACGTTGCCGATCTCCTCGTCCGAGAACGTCCATTCGACCTGGGCCATATGTATCCGTCATATGCACTGCCGAAAACTCTGTTGAGGATGTTTCAACTCCAGTAGCGTGATTCCCACAGGAACTTTCTGCCTTCTCTGAGCAATCAGGTGTATGGAATCGGGAAAGAAATCGTTAGAAGAACTGACGACAGCAGGGGTGTTCCACGTTCCGGAGTACCAGCGGTACTACTCGTGGACCGAGCCGGAGTGGGACGACCTCTGGACTGACCTCTACACGCTACCGCCGGACAAACAGCACTACTTCGGGACGATCATCATCCAGAAGACGGACGAAACGGAAAGCGGCGGGAGTACTGGTGGATACGGCTCTTCCAGAGAGAAACCGATCAACCTCCTCATCGATGGCCAACAGCGCATCACCTCGCTTGCGTTGTTGGTGCGCTCGATGACGGAGTGTCTGGAAGAGATCGCACCGGAGACAGATCACGAGGCTGAGATACTTGGTGACGTCGAAGAGATGCGCGAGACGCTTCTTGTTGAGGACAACATCTATCAGCTCCAATTACTTGACGAGGAGGACAACAAGTATCTCGAATGGCTGCTTACCGGGCATGACGTTCACGAGCCAGAGCGCCCGTCTCAGCGGAAGATGATCGAGGCGAAGGAATACTTCGACGAGCAACTCGATGCTCTCACTGCGTCCCCTGATGTTAATCCTGTAGACGTCGCCACCGAACTCAAGCAACTCTGGGAGACCATCCTCGAACTCGAACTGATGGTGTACGTCGTTGACGCAGCCAACCCTGAGAAGGCGACACTCATCTTCGACAGCGTCAACGACCGCGGCCGGTCACTCTCAACGTTCGACAAGACGAAGTCCTTCCTGATGCGGATGGCCTACCTCGCTGCTGACGACGAAGGTGAGGCTCAAGCCACCATTCGCCGCATTCGGCAGTCCTTCGGAGAGATGTACAACGACCACCAGACGATGCTGGAGTCACCGTACGTCACCGACATCAGCGATGATGCGGTCCAGCGGTACCACTTCATCTCGTACTTCGACTGGTCGAACTCCGACGAGTACAGCGATCCCGCCTTCCTCACCGAACTGAAAGAACACATTCGCACGCTTCGAAGGGAAGACCCTCAAGCGTGCTTGGAATACATCCGCGACTACACCAACAGCTTGGAGCGCGGGTTCAACGCGTTAGCAAAAGTGCTCGACCGTACTGGCGACGACGACATTTCCACGCTTATCGAGCGGATACATCGCCTGCGCCATGCGACGAAGTTCTATCCGTTGCTCCTCAAAGCTTGGCCGAACCTCGATGAGGACGGGAGACAGGAACTTCTGAACGCGATTGAGACGTACATCTTCCGCGTCTACTCGATCGGGAATCATCGGAGTCACACTGGAGAATCCAGCCTTTACGTCCGCACCCGGAACCTCAGCAAGGACAGCCCTGCGGATGTCTGGGTAAGCAAAGTCGTCTCCCTGATGAACCGATACGAAGACGACTCGCAGTTCCGACGGTCATTATCCGCGGCTGACCTCTACTCGAAAGCAAGCTCACAGGATCTCCGGTACCTCTTCTACTTCTACAACGAGCACCGAGCTGACGAGAAGGGCGAGCGTGGGGGGCCGACGCTCTCGGAAGCAATGAGCAACGAATACACGGTCGAACACATCTGGCCACAGAGCCCTGACGGACTCCCCATCGAGGATGCCGGCGACCATCCGAGTCCCGAAGCTCGGTATGATGCATATGTTCACCACCTCGGGAACCTCACGTTAGCGAGCAGACCGTGGAACTCGAAATGGGGGAACGCTGCGTTCGAAACAAAGCGCGACGAAGGGTACGTAGAGTCGAAGCTCTGGGTGCAGTGGGACATCCAGGACAACTACGACGAGTGGTCCGTCGAAAATATCGAGGACCGCGAGGAGGCGATAATCGAGTTTGTTCTCGAAGAATGGGCGACCCCTGAGACACGTCTTGGCGGCGTTGAAGAGCCTGCAGACGCCATTGACCGGCTGACGACGGAGGAACAGTTCGTCCTCAAGGCACTCCGCCAGAACACCGGCGGCGCGGTTCGTCGTGTCATCCACGGGGATGTGTGCGAACTTCCCGATTCACCGTTCAAAGATCCAAATTCGAACGGTACAGAGCGAAACGAGGTGGGTTCGATTCTGAGTCGCCTCCAGAACGTTGGTCTCGCTGAGCAGAACAAGCATACCTGGTCACCCACCGACGAGGCGCTTACTGTGGAGGTCCCTACCTAACGTTCGGTTTCTGCGAGCCGTCTAAACCTCGCACTCCGAGTTTTCCTTGTGCCTGTGATCGATGTGATGGATTATCACGCGTGTCGAAGATTTATTCGGCCCCAGCCAATCGCCTGTAAATGAACCGACCGCTTAGTCGTCGTTCGCCTGGCTTGCTTGGAGATCTCGGATGATCTGAGCAGCTTCTGACGCGACATAGTCGTACCCGCCTTCGATAGCCAGCCCCGCTGTTTGTCCCATCGCCTTTTCCATATGCCCTATGTAGGCCTGCCCGGAATCCACAGTGCTACCAGCACGGAACAACGCACCTCGCGGTCCGCCTAATTCCATTCCTTTCTGTTCTTCTAACTCTACGATGATGTCTTTTGCTTCGTCGAGTTTCTGTACTCGGACGCTTGCGTTTGTCTGTTGCATGGGTTCGACCCGAACAGGTTGAGAATCTACCCACTTTTAAAACTCTGCCTCATAGTCGATTCAGACCCCAGATAGAACACAAACATCTTGCTCCAACTACCCCAACGATAGAAGAGACGACACGTGAAATATCGAATACACCCGTTACAGAGCCTGGTGTGGACGAACTCTTGAATTAGTGTTACAGAACCTGTATTTGCGTGCGAAGCTCCCCAGACCAGCGAGACCAACAATGGAAACTACGGAATCGCTGTACAGACCACACGTGAGGGTGTTGATTGGCGGCTGTCCAAGCGGCCGCGGGAAGTCTCCAATACCACCACCGACGGTCCTCTGCAGAAGGAGGGGGTACCACTTGACACCACGCAGCAGCATCACTCCTCAATCAACGGGTTGATTGTCCGTTCGATAAGTGCGTCCGTCAATTCCTGGTCGTGCCGGATGCATACCAGATCGATATCATGCTCGTTGCACAGTTCCTTCTTTTTCTGGTCGCGCTCCTGCCGCTGTTTGTGGCCTTCCTCGCCACCCCAGTGATCCACTGCCTCGTAGTGCTGGATTCCCTGGTATTCAATTCCGACCTCGGCTTCTTCGAGAAAAATATCTAGCTCCAGTCCGTTGAGAAAGTCCGGCCGGTAGTGACGCTTGATGGTGTGGTCTGGATAGTTCGATTCCACGAGCTGGTAGAGGATGGTTTCGCTGGTCCACCGGTTGCCCTTCTTGTAGTGGCCGAACGCCTGCCGAACCTCGTTCTCGACAGTGTCCATGATCTCCTTGCGCTCCGCCTGCAACTGGTCCTGCAGCTCCGCGAAATCCTCTGCTTCGTCGTCGGGTAGTGGATCCATCTCTTCGTAGGGCTCCCGAGCCTTGCGGATCCGGCGGTACCGCTCCTCCTGGTCGATATCATCCGGCAATTCGTCCCGGACCTCGTCAATCGCTTCCTCTTTCTGTTCCCTAATCTCTCGTTCGCGTTCCCATTTCTTCTCTTGGAGGCGTTCGAATCGGTCAATGCGGTCCCGGAAGCCATCGTCCACGATGTCGGCGATATCTTCGGGGAGGGCATCGTGGAGATAGTCATTTCCACCGCAGACTCCGTATTCATATTGTTGCTGGTTGACATACCAACCGTGTTTTTGCATGAAGACAGTGCCGTACATCTCGTGACAGTACCGATATTCGGGGACAACGCCATTGCAGCGGTGGCAAAGCTGGTCGGCAAAATTGAGTTCCTCAATAACGGCATCCGGTGAGTCAACATCCGTATTAGGGACTTGGTCAAGCGTATTCTCCGGAAATTTCCGACTGAAAATGTTCTCAACTGAGGGGGTACGGCCAGAGACAGCAGGGTTCTCCACCTCACACCGAATATAGTTCCGAATCGCGTCCTTCGCACAGCTGCAAAAATGGAGGTCGCCATCCGTCTCTGGTTTGAAGCCGATGAACACACCGTAGTGAGCGGGGTACTGAACGATCGGATAAGGTAGTTTGTCCTGCCGGTTTTCACGGCCGGGATCCACGACGATAGGGTTCTCCGCCATATATTGTCGTTATCAACTAACAGAACGAGGTTTCAAAAATCCATGTCTCAGCATTGCTTGAGTGATCTTAGTCTACGAGCGTCACCTCCACTCCATATTCCAGATGCGGTGTTCGTCGGCTACGGTGATCTCTGATCGCGTCGTATAACACCTCTACGTAGATGTCCTGAAGGGTCGCTTCGACGTCGTCACTCACATCACCGGTGACGTGCTCGTCAATGAACCACGTTGCCGCCCTGTCTGCTTCAATGTAGATGGCTTCATCTTCGTGCGCGGTCCACGCAGTGCGCCCGGTCCATCCAGCATGCCCTTCGTAGAGCCTCTCTTTGACGACTTGCTCCGACCCAGTCTGCCATCTGGTTACGAGGTCGTCCGCGACCTCCGTGACGTTTCGGACAAGGGCAGTGAACGGTTTGACCGGTTGCCCGACCGCTTCGTGAGTGTCGATCGCGTCAAGCGCTTCGCTGCAGATGCGGTCAGCGATGAGATCCCGATCAAGTTCCAACGCTTCAACTTGAAGAGTTTCGCCGTGATCTTTGACTGCAACGCCGCTTCCGCCGCCGACTTCTGACCACGTTTGAACGGCGATCCACTCCTCGCCTGTTCTGATGAGGTGGTCAGTCACGCTGTGACTGGAGTCGTGGTCATGGTTATGAGCGCGAACGGTGACGTCACAGTCCTTCACTGGGTGATCGTGTTTGAGAGCTTCCCTGGCTTTGTCTTCTACCGTTTCAAGGGCCACGTTCTTCTCGTTGCCCTGATCTGTGCTTTCACCGACTTCAGATGCGGTTTTTCGTGTCATTAGTATCGCGTGCTGTCCGCTGATCGTACTGCTAACACGCGACGTCCGACGACGCGCTGGCCTCGCGTCGGCAAGAGTCTATGATACCAGGGATTGCGGTATCGAATTAGTGTACCAGAGAGGGTCTATGCATCGTCAGCTTGTAGATGCGGGGGATTCTCGGGCGTCGCTTAATTGCTCAAAGGAACCTGCAAGGTATAAACCCTCGTCCGCTTGACGTGCAGCGATCACGACTTCTCGCTCAGCAGGACACGCGTGGAGCGAAGTGTGGACTATTTCTAAGTTCCCTCACTACGTCACCGGTCGTCACGCAACACCCACGGCTTCGCATCGGCATCGTACTCGCTGATCTTTCCGCTGTGACTGCGTGTCTCCGCGGCAAGCACGCCGATATGCTTGAGCTGCTGCACGAAATTGAATAACACGTTCGTGCGGATGATGTCCTTCCAGACGGCGTCCTCCTCGTAGATTCGGGATACCTGGCCGGCCTCGATCAGTTCCCGCGCCCGTGTGCGCCCCGCCTGCGTGCAGAACGTGTTCAGGAAGACGTTCGGGTACTCGTGAACCAACCGGCGAACCAAGTCAGGGAAGTGAATCCGCGGCCCCTCTTTCCGCAGCGCGTCGAGCAGCAATCGGAATTCGGGGTGTCGCTCGTAGCAGTTCCGCAGCAGAATAGCGAGCGGCTGGTGTTCCGCAACAACCGTTGATCGGCCGACATCACTCTTGACCGCATTGAGGTCTTCAAGCGTCGAAATCCCGGACCCGCGAAGCACCGTCACCGCGAGTTCCCCCTGATCAGTCAGCGTGAATCGACCAGTACCCTCCAACAGTCCGAGCGACAGCGCACTCCGCCGGGCCTGAGTGCCCGCACCGAACCCGTACTCAGCTTCGATCACATCCACCAACTCATCGCCAGCCAGCGGCCCGTGCAGATCGACCGCGACGACCGGCGCGAGATAATTCAGTGGTTGGGCAAGCGAGAGACTCGCAATATCACCAGCAATGTCACTGCGACGAAGTCGAACCGATAACTGCCCCTCGATATCAACGACCTGCTCGTGCGACTCCGAGGTCGGCGGGCCCGACCACCGCGTCACGCCATCATCCGTCGCACCAATCACACCAACACCCTTCGACCGGAGCAAATCGGTATGTTGCCCAACCGTGTCGGCCGCGGCCGCGAGGTACGAGACGTGCGCGCCCTGCTGGTACGTAAGCGCCTGCCCAATCCCGCGGAGGAGGCCGCTGGAACCCTTCACCTCAACAGCAAACACGCGATCAGCATGCGTGAACCCCAGCACATCCGGATACCGACCACCAATCGTGATCTGATGAGTTTCACACCGATCCAAGACATCCGCATACGTGTCTTCATGTGCACCTGGGACATGGACGAGTGGCTGGTAGTCACGTGTTTCGAGTTCATCGATGACGTGCCCGAACACCGCCGATTCCTCCATCGTAGCAACGCATTCACACCGTGACCGCTTGAATGTCACCCAGTCGAATTTCAGAGTGTTAAGTGTCCATTGAGAATATGTTTTAATACCAGGGGGCTTTCGGATCTGCCAGTATTAGCGGTCTAGGGCGGCCTAGACGGCGTTTGACCGGCGATAGTTATATGAGGGTGAAAGTCGTATTGGATCGTGTCTCCCATCTGAAAGCACAACCGGAGACGAGGAGAGAAAGTTTGAGTTCGCACGCTGAATCCCAAGAACTCGGTAGAGGCCAGCAAACACTGCACGAGGCGGTTAATTCTCACCGCATCTACGAGCCGATTAGAGGAGTTCATCCTCGCATCGAACTTCCGGACGAAGAGTTTGAGGAGTGGCTTGATGGCAATCAGGAAATCGAGTACGTGGTTGTCAATTTCTCTGACGCCAAGGAGGTCATCGAGCGGGACGGTGACCTGAGCCGGGTTTTAGAGCCGTGGCATATCCCAGTGATCCTCGGAACGGAATATGATGAGGCTGTGAATGCACGTACCTTGCAGGATGTTTTAGACGTGCTGGCGATAGCGCAACCCGCGATCTACGTCCCTGACGTGGTCTACAGCTACAACTGGATGGAGGACGAGATTCAGGAAAACGCTCTTGAAGCCTACACCGGCCACGTTAGAACGCTGCAGGAACTAGTTATTGAGGAGAACTTGGATGTCCGGTTGATCCCGACGAACAAGGGCTGGACGTACGAACACTTCTTGGAGTACCGCGAGTTGTTCGAGGAGTTCGACTACGATGAGTTCGCGTTCTACGCCGTTCAGTACACTGGAGGTGACGCTGGTAACGCAATCAACGTCCTCCGGAGCCACGTTAGGAACTCCATTGCCGCCATCGATATGGAGAATGTTTTCCTGATTGGACGGCTCGCGGAGGACGACCTGTTGGATTTCGCTCCGCGAGTGCGTGGAGCAACTGGACTTCGACAATGGACGGACGCATGCTCTACTGAGAGCGGGCTTTCGCAACGTCTGTGGCCGCCGTTCCAGGAGGGACGGGAGGCCAAACTGTCGGTCAACGATGGTCAAGAACAGAGGCCTGTAAAAGAGTTCGGCGGCACGAAGGAGGACAACTGAACGATGTTCGTATTCATGGGTTCATACAGTGGCGGCGATTACGATTCGTCAGACGATGATGATTCGCGGGATGACGAATCGACAGACGACCATACGCAAACCGGTGTAGACGATTACACTGGTGATGGCGAAGGTGACGGTTCTGGAGGAGATTCAGGCGGTGGTAAAGCCGCTGCTGCGGCTGGCGCTGCCGGTGCCGCTGGTACTGCAGGTGCAGGTGGTGCTGGTGCTGCCGGTACTGCTGCTTCAGGTGCCGGCGGCGGTGCGGTTACTGAGCCGCCCGAGGGTGAGGATTCCGGAGATGGCGATGACTCGGACGACGAAGAGTGTGAGAAAGAGGAAGAAGAGAATCAGCCGGAATCGCCAGATGTCGAAGAGTCGGATGTAGAGCTGGAAGACGACATCGAGGAACCCGAGACGGAGGAAGACGCGGAAGAAGAGGATGCCGACGAGGAAGAGGATGAAGACGAAGATGAGGAGGAAGATGAGACGATGGTTGTGGTCCAGGAAGTCGATGCCCTGAGCGCGATGTCCTGGGGTGTCCAACCGGTGATGAAACACGTCGAGGAGTGCTACGGTGAAGAGATCGAACTCTTCTACAAACCAGCTCCTGTCCGAGAGATCGACCCGGAGCAAGCGAAACAACAGTGGGTAGAGTGCAGCGAGGAACTGGAAATGCCGATCGATCCTTCGTTCTGGGATGAGGACCCGCCGAAATCCACGGAACTGGTCAACCGAGCGTTCGAGGCAGCTCTCCAGCAGTACCGAGGTATGGAGTACATCAGGACGTTGTGGCGGCACGGTGTTGCGGCTGGCCGCGATATCAACGACCGGGAAATACTGATCGAGTTGGCCTCAGATCTGGGTCTGGACTTAGAGCAGTTCGAGAAGGATCTGGACGAGGTGGAGGTAGAAGCCGGGGAGCGTGGAGAGCTTCCGTTCACGTTGATGGAAGTCCAGGGAAATCCAGTTCCGAAGAATGGCCGTGTCCGGTACTCGGACTTCAAGACCCAATTCACGTTCCAAGGGATAGACGAGCAGAAGCCGCAGGAACTACAGGGCTTTGTTGATGAGCACGGCCCTGTAGCTACACCAGAAGTGATGGAGGTCTACGACATCCGACGCGACGAAGCTGTTCAACGCCTCCAAGACCTGGACGATGTTTCGTCGTTCGAGAACAGTGGCGAAAACTTCTGGTACTGAGTAACTCCTCTTTCGTCGAGGCTACACAATCTTTCGCGTTCGGTGATGTCGATAGTCTGAGCGTCTCTCAAACCCTGTTTTCACACCCACTCAAGCGCTGCGTTGTGCTGCGCGACATACTTCGGCTTCAAGCTCTTTTCCGGGATCGAGATTCGCTCCCCTGCACGGTCAAGAATCGTCTCTTGGAGCACGTCACTCTGTGTTTCAAACTCCGGATTCACGCGCAACCGGTAGTCCTGATCAATAGTGAACAGCTCCCTGTCGAACGCCGCGTGATGCGTCTTACTGAGCGCCAGCACATTCGAGAGGTCAGCCCGGTGATCGGGATAGTCACTCCACGAAAGGACGTGCGCTACGTCCAACAGGCCAGGGTGATCCACGCCGGAAATCGGACACGTCCGGTCGTGACGGGACAGTACCGTCGCACGGAACTCCGGATCCACTGAGCGGGCGTGAACAGTCGCGTCGTACGTCCCAGCACGCATCCCAGCATCGCTAACCGACGGAGTCCAATCCGAGTCACTCCATTCCTCTACCGCACTCTCGACGAACTGAAGGCCGGCATCAGTTAACGCGTACTCGCCGCCGCGCTTCTCAACGAAGCCCATACTCCGAAGCCAATTCGCCCGCTGCTTCGCCATGTCCGTCTCCCCGCGACTCCACCCTAACTCCGGATGCGTATCCAACTGCTGCGCACTGATCTCCGGAATCGACATCGGTCCAGCGGACAACGCGTACAGCAAACTCCGAAGCCCAACATTCCGCTCACACATAATTCGCAGCAGCGTCCCCACGTCGTACTGCTGCACATACTCCCGACCAGCATCCCCGAGCACCCAGTGATCATTCTCCTGTCGTACAAACTCTGCCTGCTCCAGATACGCGACCCGTCGCATAATCGAGTCCCGACTCGACACATTCGAAAACGAACCGCGATGCCAGCCCACCAGTTCATCCGTCGTCGGTCGATGATCAGACACGAACTCAAGCACCGCATCCAACGTCTCAACGTAGCGCGTCCCACCCCCAAACATCGGGACAATACTACGGAGTCGATCCGGAGGCATACAGAAATTGTGACAGGGCCAATTGATGATCCTTTCCCCAGACGACTACCGTGAAGCAGACAGAAAGTTGCCGCCAATTATGCGTTAGGTGAATCGTCGAGGGGTGGCCGCAAGTCACGCCACCGGAAATCAGCAGTCCCACCTGAGTCAAACGCGACCCGATACAGTTGCGCATCCCGCTCGTCAGCAGTTAACGAATCTGCATCATCACTCAGTACTGCAACGACCTGTCCGTGTTCCCCATGGTACTCCTGATGATCGGGATCAGTCTCATCAGGAATATCAATCCGGACGCGATCTCCCTTCGAGAATTGCGTCATTGTCAGAGTGAATATCTAAGAGTGAGTCTCCGCGGATACGTCTCCGTAGAGTGCTTCAGCTTGGTGTACGATCGGTTCTACAAGAGGTTGGTAGTCACTATGGGAGAGTCCATTCTTCCGAAGTAGGCCTTTCACTCTCGTTTTTAATTTAGATCGCATCGCCTTCCGGTTCGTCCAATCGATATTCACATTCTGCTTCAACATCTCGCACACCTCTTGAGCTATCTCTTGGAGCAGTTCGTCGTCGATTTCTGTTTCCGTATTCGTGGCTATCGCGTCGTAAAACGCCAATTCTTCGGCGGAAAGCCCTAACCGTTCTTTCCGACGGTCCTCTTGCTGAAGTTCATCCGCGTAATTCCGAAGTTCCTCAATCACTTCCTCAGTCGTCAGGAACTGATTGTTATATTCGTTAAGCGTCTCCTCCAGTTCCTCCTCGAAGGACTCGTACTTGGCAAGGTTCTGTTGCTTGCGGGTCGAGATCTCGTTCCGAAGCAACTTTTCAAGCATCTTCACTTGAAGCTCCGGTTGCTCTACACGCTCAACATCGGAGAGGAACTCATCGCTGACAATCGGTTCCTCCGATTTCCATTTCTCGAAGCCAGCGACAGATACGACATCGTCAGCAGTGACTCCCTCTGCAATCAGTTTCTTCATCGCCGAGTCCAGTTCACCGTCTTTGGAGGTGCTGTCGCTCTCTAAGGATCGGAGGCTGTCTCTGACTGCCTCGAAGAAGAGCAGGTCAGAGCGGATTTCACTGGCTGCGTTGTGCGGCGTCACCAACGCGAAGGCTCGCTTGAGTTCCGCCACCGCCTGCATGAACTCTTCTTGTTTCTCTTCGGTAGCGATGACCTCGCTCTCCGCCCGGTGGATCAGTCGGGACAATTCGAGTTCGCTGAGTTCCTGCCAGCCCTCGTAGTCGATCCGTGAAAGGTATCGAGAAACCTTGTAATGCTTCTGTTGCATTACCTCAACAGCAGTTTCGACATCAACCATCGCCATCTCCTGGATGTCGGACGTGTACTTGTCCAGGGCTTGGCGCAGGTCCTCAGCAATGCCGATGTAGTCCACCACGAGCCCTCCTGGCTTGTCCTTATAGACTCGATTCACTCTCCCTATTGTCTGTAGGAGATTGTGGTTCTTCATTGGCCGGTCGATGTAGAGAGTATGCAGCGGTGGGCAATCGAAGCCAGTTGTCCACTTATCGCAGACAACGATGATTTTGAGCGGATCATCCGGATCTTTGAACCGACGTTTGAGCTTCCCTTCGTTCGGCGGATCGTCGATGTATTCTTCGGGCTCCGAGATAACCACCCCCACTTCGGGAGAATCAGGCTGCTGTTCGATGTAACGCTTGTATTTCACCGCAGCCTTCCGGCTAATGGACACGACCATCGCCTTCCCCTCGATTTCACGGTCGTTGTAATGGTCTACGATGTCGCCCGCAATCTTTTCGAGACGGTCGTCAGCGGTCTCGATGATCCGACGGAGGGTCGTCCACTTCTCCACGAGTTGATTCTCCAGATCTTCATCACCAGAGTCGAGCAACTCTCGTACTGACTCGCTGATCGCCTCCTTGTTGAGCTGGAGTTTTGCGAACCGGGATTCGTAGTAAATAGGGACGGTAGAACCGTCTTCCTCTGAACGGTCGATAGTGTACTGACTGACATACTCCCCGAACGTCATCCGGGTAGCGTTATCGCCATCGTGAATCGGGGTCGCAGTGAAGCCGATGAAAGAAGCATTCGGGAGTGCATCTCGCAGATTTTCTCCCAGCTCTTTCGTCTGTGAACGATGGGCTTCGTCTGCCATCACGATCACATCCTCACGCTCGTTGACGACCGGATGCTCGCGTTCATCGTTTTGCGTCTGGAATTTCTGTATCGTAGTGAATATTAGACCGCCAGCCTGGCGATCCAGTTTGTCCCGCAGGTCAGGAATGGTATCAGCCCAACTCACGTTGTACCCGGCGTCACTGAACGTGTGCGTGATCTGCTCGTCCAGCTCGTTCCGGTCCGTGACAACGACGAACGTCGGGTTGCCGAAGTCCCTGCTCCGACGGATCTTCCGGACGAAGTAAACCATCGAGAGCGATTTCCCCGAGCCCTGGGTATGCCAGTAGACGCCAATACGTCCTAAGTCGTCTCCTTGGGTATCTTTCGCACTTTTCACAGCTTCTCTAACGCCGTAGAACTGGTGGTACCCTGCCAGCATTTTCACTGGCTGGCCATCTACCTCGCTGAAGACGATGAAGTTCTCAATGAGGTCTAGAAGACGCTCCTTGTCGAATACACCTCTGAGGAGAACTTCTTCTTCGGGAAGGTTTCGTTCATCACCCTCCTGCTCGATATATCGCCAAGGGCGGTACCACTGCCAACCGGCGTCGAGACAGCCGATGCGGGCCTCATTCAGATCCGCCAGCCCGATCACTTCGTTATAGCGGAAGAGCGGGGAGATATCGTTCCGATAGCGACTATTGACTTGGTCATACGCGTTTTCCAACGTCGCCTTCGGGTCAGTCGGGTTTTTGAATTCAAGGACACCAATGGGAAGTCCATTAATGAAGACGACCATATCTGGCTTACGCCGAGGGTTGTCTCCAACCTGGACCGTAAACTGCGTGGTGATAAGCCAGTCGTTTTTTTCCGGGTTCTCGAAGTCGATGGGCTGTACGAAGCGTCCGACCTGTTCGCCGTTCTGCTCGTACTCAACTTGAACACCATTGACTATTTGTTGGTGGAATTGACGATTGTCCTCTAAGAGATTGGGTGACTGCGTAGACGTTAGCTGTCGAGCCGCTCCCGCCAAGGCTTCTTTTGGGATATCTGGATTGATTTTCTGAAGTTGCTTCCGAAGTCGAGTTTTGAGAACAACTGTAGACGTTGATGAACGAGTAGAATTCAAATCCGAAGGAGAGACGTACTCGTAACCGAGCCCTTGGAAAATTTCGATAGCAGGTTTCTCGGCTAATTCCAGTTCGTCAAGGCCCATTATCGTAAATCCTCAACAGAACAACTTGTGTCTTACCCATCAACGCGTACTTGGCCCGCTAATAACTTTGGTAGCAAGGTGTCTCGAATTTCTTCGAGAAGATCGCATTCAACTAGCAGGGAATGAATGTAATCATATCCAGGGGATGCAACTTTTGCAAAGTTCTCCTGAGCTTCTGGTTCGGGAACGGGCACTTCGATTTGATTAAGATCTCTCTGACTTATCTCCGGATAAGTGCTACCAGTTGCCAACTGCTCAATCTCTTTCCGGTGGCGTTTAACCAGTTCTAATAGAACTTCTGGAACAATCTGATCACGTGGATTTAGACAAATAAATCCCTGATTTGTCGCCATATGTTCCTTATTAATAACGACTTCGCCGACATTCTTTCCCCGGCTATATAATAAAGTAGAATTCACAGGCATCATTTTAGCAGAGGTGTTATCTAAACCATCTTCAGTAAGGGTTCTCTCGGTATCATAGATGACACTTGTATCCAACCCAGTTACTTCCTTGGGGGTTAGCCATTTTGCATTCCCGCCCCAATACTTGTCAGTATTTGTGTCCGGTGTTCCACCCCCAGTTGTATCACAAATTTCATCAAACTCCTCCATTGAGGTGTCCGACGTTTTTGATATAGTGTGATACACTGCCTCTATTGTACTTTCTATAGTACTACCAATAAGCCGATTCATCTCAACTTTATCGTCAAGGTTAGACAATACTCCAGCAATTTCACGCTGAATCGAAACAGGAGGTACTGGAATCTCGATGTCCTTGAACGATTTCATGGTAATTGTGTCGAAGACGGTACCATATGATACTGCCTGAACCTGGCCGAATACGTACTGCCAAGCATAGTAAAGATAGTCGTCCAATAGGTGGTCATTAGTGTCTAGGGCGTAGCAAGTCTGGTTGAACGCCATCGATTCGCCTAGTTGTGCGACACGGCCCATAGTCGCACCGCGAGCGATAACGACCACAGTACCCGCTGGAAGGATTTTGGCGTTACTGGCTTCCTTCCCTGCTTCAGTCATATTTTCCGCAGTGTTATAGACATGTCGCGTTTTGGACTGAGAGATGTCCTTCGCGCTGGCCCATTGGATGTCACCACCCCAGTATTCATCCTCACTTCGCTTCGGGGTTTTCCCGAGCACAGGCTCCATAAGTTCGGAGAGTGGGCGCATCTCCCAGCGTTCGTTTCCGGGATCGTATTCATCGCTCACCTCGGCCGTTTTCACCTCCTCAACTATGGATCCAAGATCTTCCTGCGGCATTAGAATCCCAACTCCTCAAGGTTTGCTTCGATGTCCTCCTGCAGTTCGTTCGATCGCTGGAACTGCTCACGGAGTTCGGCTGATAACTCTTCCATCTTTACTTCGTACGGAACCTCGTTATCGGTTTCTCGATTGATCCCCACATACCGACCAGGGGTCACCATGTAGTCGTTATCCGCGATTTCATCCGTCGTGGACACCTTACAGAAGCCGGTCTCGTCCTTATATTCGTCCACACTGCCTTCACCGCGATACGCTCGTACGGTGTCCGCGATAGTCTGAATGTGCTCTTCTGTTAGACGGTTCTGTGTCCGATCAATCGATTCGTAGAGTTCCTTTGCGTTGATGAACAGTGTCTCATCCGTTCGGTTCCGGTAGCTGTCCGAGTCCTTCCCCTTGCTGATAATCCAGAGACAGACCGGGATTGAGGTAGTATAGAACAGTTCACCCGGGAGCGCGATTACGGCGTCTAGGAGATCGTCTTCGATGATCTCTTCTCGAATCTCGCCCTCTTGGCCCTGAACGGACATTGATCCATTCGCCATAACCGTTCCCGCCATCCCGTCGTCGTCGAGATGGGATATCATATGTTGAATGAAGGCGAAGTTCGCGTTGTTCGACGGTGGCATCCCGTACTCGAACCGCGAGTCATCCTCCGAAACAGTATCTTTCCCCCACTCGCTCATGTTGAACGGCGGGTTCGTGATGATTTTGTCCGCACGGAGGTTGGGGAACCGGTCGCTCCGGATGCTGTCCCCAAGCTGGATGTTCCCGTCAATACCTCGAAGATAGAGGTTCATCTTACAGATACGCCAGGTTGCGTCGTTGACTTCCTGCCCAAAGATGGACACCTGGCTTTCGTCCCCACCTTTTCGCTTTAGGAACTTGTGGCTCTGAACGAACATCCCTCCGGAGCCACAGAACGGGTCAAAGATGCGCCCCTCAAACGGCTCCAAAATCTCAACCAGAAGTTCAACTACGTGTTTCGGCGTATAGAACTCGCCGCCACGGTGCCCCTCTTGTCGGGCAAATTCCTTGATGAAGTATTCATAGACGCGCCCGAAGACGTCCTCGTCCTGAGTGTCTTTACCGTTACCGAGGTCGAGCTCGGCGAATTCATTGAGTAGTCCTTCAAGTGTATCCTGTGGAATCCTCGAATATCGTTTCGGGAGCATCCCATCGAGGCGGTCGGGGTTTTCGTCCTCGATGGCCCGCATTGCATCGTCGATTTTTGCGCCGATGTCCGGGTCAGTCGCGTTGTCAATGAGGTATTCCCACCGTGCCTCTTCGGGAACGTAGAAGACGTTCTCACCGTGGTATGCGTCTTTGTCCTCCAGAATGAACTGACGCTCGTCGTCGTCGTCGTCGCCACAGTAGTACATCGAATCTTCGTCGTGCGTCAGCTCCCGCAGTTCCTCGCGGCGCTGCTGGAACGCGTCCGACATATATTTCTCAAAAAGGAGACCGAGAACGATGTGTTTGTACTCAGCAGATTCAACGGGACCGCGTAGCCCCTCGGCAGATTGCCAGAGGCTTTTCTCGAATTTCCCGTCGTCGCCATTAATAGCCATACATCAATCACCGGAAGTTGGCAACTTCAACTTTTGCTTACTGCCTCACCGCAGTCAGGCTGTATCTAAAACAAGAGCGCCCCTTTGAGATGCTGAATAGCCGAGTTAGCATACTCAAGGGCAGTCCTATCCCTGATAATGGTCCCCCGTCAACAAAAACCAAGCTTCGTTCCCTCTACTGAGACTAGCGTGGGACATTACAGGGTTTAATTGAAGGTGTTAACTACTCTGTGACGGAGAGATTGTAAGATGGTAGAGGTCGTCAATGTTGTCGCTTCTGGTTCTCTTGGTGTGGAACTCGATCTTGAGGCTATTGCTGCCGACTTAGACGATATCGTGGACTACGACCCGGACAAGTACCCCGGTGCGTATTTTCGCTTCGGCGATTCTGCGCCACTCATTACTCTCTATCGTACTGGCAAGTACATCGTTACTGGTGCAAGCTCGGAGGAAGAAGCTCACACCACGCGAGAGGATTTCCTAAACATCCTGACTGACCATAGGATTCTGCCTTCTGTTGAGGATGAATGGTTCCGGGTGCAGAATTACGTGTGCATGTCCGAGGTCGGGGAGGATCTAAACCTCTCTGCTCTCGCTATCGGTCTAGGTTTGGAGGTTACAGAATACGAGCCTGAGCAATTCCCTGGACTGGTATTCCGACCAAGCGAGCACGACTGTGTATTACTGGTATTCGGATCAGGGAAGGTCATCATTACGGGTGCTACGAGTATCCCTGCCGCGGATGAGGCATTCGATTCCCTCAGAAAACACATAGCAGACCTGTTTTCGTAGGCCATCTAATTCGACGAAGTCTACTGATTATACGCCACCCCTCAGTTCCCCAGGCGATAGTCAAAACTCGATTTTGAAAGTCCGAGACAATACCTAAGTACCTCATCAACACTCGCATTAATATGAACGAAGCCGGGACCCTCGAAGAGGCAGTTAGCCTTCTGGAAGACAAGTATACCGAAGAGCACGTCGTTGTCGAGCCCGATCTGGAGTCAGAGCAGGCCGTATATCCTGATATTGCTGTATTCAGGGATTCCGAACACACGAAACCGTTCTTGCTCGTTGAATGGAGTAGCCTGCGTACGAGCCATCGAGTCGAGCAGGACTTGAGCGAGATCTCGGAAGCTGTCGCAGGAACTGGGGCACCCTACGGTGCTCTTCTCTCTCCGAGAGTTCAATTCATCTTCTCGGGAACCGGTCCTGAATACTACTCCTACGCCCACTTCCCGGAAATTGATGAAGAAGACCCCAGTGAGAGACGACCGGTACAATCCCGAGCAGAACTTGACTTTTTGATTGACCGCTGTTTGGACGCGCAGGCTGAAGTTCGGCCAAGTCATGTCCGGAACGATCAGGCCGCCGATGAATTGCTGGAATCGCTCCATCTGTTGCTCGAACTGCGAAACACCAACGGGATTGGTCCAAAGGAGATCGAACAGTCTACGATTTCCTCTCTCTATACTCAAATCGATGATCGGTATCAGTGGTACCAGCGCGGTGAGGAACTTGATCATCAGTTTCTGATTGCTGCCGCAGGGATCTTCCACGGGTTCTCCTTGGACGAAACAGAGGACAAAATCCTGGAGTCGCTCTTTGAAATCTCCGATGATGATCGTCGTGGTGGAGAATACGCTACCCCTCTGGAAGTCGCCAAGCAGATGGTTCGGCTAGCTGGTCCGAAGTCGGGCGATCTTGTCCTTGATCCAGCAGCGGGTCGCGGGACAATACTTTCACAGGCTGCCGGAGAGGGCACTAATGGGGTTGGCGTAGAAATCAATCCTGCCGTATTGCGCATTGCGACGTTCTATGTCGATCTCTTCAAGCGGGATGTCGAGTTCACAGTGGGTGACTTCTTCGAAATGAAGGAAGACCTCATGTCCTATGGGGAGTTTGACCAAGTTATCGTTGATCCTCCATTCGGGATGAGGCTCGATACCGAGGAAGTTCCATATACGGACGAGCGTAAAAACCTCCAATCAGAGGAAGCCTTCATCGCTCAGGGACTATCTCTTCTAAAGAAGGGAGGGCGGCTTACGATCTCGGTTCCGTCTGGTTTTCTTCATAATGCTCGAAAAGGGTGGTTCCGTAAGAAGATTCTAGAGGAGTTCCAACTCGACTCGGTGATCCAGATCGTCAATGGACCGATCTATCGGTATACCTCCATCGACACTGCGTTCGTTACGATTACTAAGCAATCCCCCGCATCGGATCACAAAGTCCAGTACGCTGTTCTTGAATCGCCAGAGGACCCGCAGAATGCTCTCTCAAAAGCGGTATCGGAGGTAGAGGCGGAAAGTGCAGACTCAATTCTGCAGGCCAACCTGGAGGACTCTTGGAATATACGCTTAGTCACTAATCAACGCTCGATTCAGACTGCTCTGGAAGAGCAGTTCTCTCAGATAGTAGATCTGCACGACGTGGCCGAGGTTTCCACAGGGAATCCACCGAACAATCTTGTTGAAGAAGAGGATAAAAACACCCTCACTTACCTCTCGATTAGTGATATCGGGAAACGAAAGAGTCGTCATGGAGATCGGTATATCCCCAGAGATGAGGCTCGAATTATTGCTGACGATTCGTGTGTTCTCCTTGCCACCCTAGGTGAACACACCTACACTCATATCCCATCAGAGCCTCTGGCTCCGGCTCAGGATCTGGCTGTTCTTCGATTCGAATCACCTGAAGAAGCCTTAGTTTATGAGACGTTCTTGTCCTCTGAGCTTGGGAAAGAGCAGGTCGATGCCCTCAAGTCTGGATCCAGAATTCCCAGAGTGAATATCGGTGATCTCCGTGAGCTGAAGGTGCCCCTATTCTCAGAGGAGGAAAGACGCGAAAGGGCGGAGGCAATCAGGGAACACCAAGAGAAAGTCAGAGAACTCGAAGCCAAGCAGACTCAATTACAGGAGGAACGTAAGTCTCTCGTAGAGGATCCTAGTGAATTCCTCACCGGAGGTGACGACGATGAGTGATGCTGGACAGTCCAGCGAACAAGTGGACGGGACCGTCCTACAAGATCAAATCGAAGCCTGTGACGAAATTATGGATGGCATCATCGAGTCACACCAAGACCCCTCAATGTCGCCTGAGGAGGACCCACTCGAACAGGTCTATGGCCTCTACAAACATGTCCGAACGAACTCCATCCAAGCGTTCAATAATCGCTTCCAAGCATCTGCCTTATATGACGCCCTGAAATCACTATTTCGAAGTATTGGCAACGAGCGGGGCTACGAGCATCTGATGCACTACACAGACCGATACGGTAAAGAGAAAATCTCGGATAGTATCGACAACTGTGTCTACTGGTTCAAGCTCTACTCAGGAGTAATTCTTGAGACTCAGCCAGATATCACCTATGAATGGGCGGTTTCCCATTTCAAAGAACACCGTGATATGAGAGTTTCACATCCCGAGACTATTCAAGTCCCAAGCGAAGGGCCGGATCCCACATATGTAAGCTCTGTAGTTCCCCTTTGGTATGTCTTGGAAGATGTCCTTCGACTCTGGCGCAAGGTTCTTGATATGGACGAAGATGACCGGCAAGACCGTGAGTACGTTCTCGAAGGTGAGATCAGCCCAGATGGCGGCTTGAAGACATACCGGTATGGGTTCATACGTGATCTCTCACATCGAGCGGACAAAGCCGACAAGGGGTACATCACGGACTACCAGACTGGCGAAGACGGTGGTGGCTGTGAGTTTGAGGTTGGAGACTCCGATTTCTTTCCCTCTGTAGGAGACGTTGTCCAGTACCGTGTAGCCGAAAATGAGGAAGAAATTGAACGAAGCTCCGGGACTCTTACCGTAAGAGATACTGTTACACTGGTTGAATGAGCGTCCATATTATTCCTCATGGCAGAGTGACTGAGCACATTAAACGAGGTCTGCGCGGACACAGCTCGGTCGAATATGTCCATTTGCTTGCTAGTCCGCGGTTCTTGGAGACTTCATATGAACTCGCCGAAGAGTTAGACGTGTTCGGTTACGAAGTCAATGTGCACGAGATCTCGGCGTTTGAGCTTCGAAGTGTGGTGGACACAATTGTCTCTATCGCCAAGGAACATCAGAGCGAAGAGCTCTATATCAACATAACTGGAGGTACCAACCTGATGGCAGGAGCTGCAACATCTTCGGCATTCTTCATCGGTGCAAGACCCTACTACGTATTAGAACCTCAGGAGGATGAGTCGATCGATGAACTAGTTGTATCCCTTCCGGCTCCCCGTCAGCCGTTGACCTTTGATCTAAGCGATCCCCAGCGCGAGGTGCTTGAGCAACTCGGTGAGTGGGATGTGAACGGAAGAGAGGGCGTAATCGGACGCGAAATCGGAGAGGTATTGGGTGAATCTGCTCAAAACATTAGCTATCACGTCGGTAAACTGGAGGGCAAAGGTCTAGTTGAGACGCACCCAACCGGGCGTCGAAAAGAAATTGTGCTAACTGATGTTGGAAGGCTATATCTTCGCTGGACTGGGGGTGAAGCGGGATAGACTGCCGATTATAGTAGTATAGAATACGGCGGCTCACTTGTACTTCTGACATTTACTCGGTCGTAATCCAAACCAATGAATTCCCCACCTTTCGGCTGCTAACCTTCCCTTCGGATTCGAGTGACTGGAGGCGCGTATATGCTGTCCGTCGGGTGCAGCCGACATTTTCTGCTATCTCCGAGGTCCCTGCCATCCCATCAAGTGTCTGGATGGCATCGATAAAATCAGAGTCTGGGTAGCTCGTCGTATATTTCCCAGAGTCTTCCTCTCTATCTTTCCCCGGCACAGGACTCAATTCGAAGACATCACCTATGTAGGTGATGGGTTGCCTACCATCTCCTTTATCGGAGATGGACAACGTTTATACCATTACACAGTATAGGAAATGGTGTGAAAGCCCAGTCCCAAGGGGCGTGGACCTGTCGAAAACGCCCGAGTGCTAGGGACACTCGGACTGGGTTTCACACTGCACGTGATAACCCATGGAAAAATCAAATCCGTCGAAGCAAGAGAGTGTCGGTGACCAGTTCATTGAAGACATATCACAATTAGAATGCTTTGCGCTCGGGGAAGGGGCCGCGGTTTGTGAATCCTGCGGTGAGGAACTGCGGGAAGGCGCACCGGTTGTTGTGTTTGCCTTCCGGCCGGTTGAGCAACCGGCTTTCGAGCTCGGGCACGTGAAATGTACTGAGTGCCGACACGAGCCGACGGAGTTTTTCACGCTCGGTGTGCGCGAGTTCGTGTTGGATGGCCGGATTGGGACGTGTACTGATCCTGCGACGCAGTCGTGGTGGCCTGTCTTGCTGGCCCCGCAGCCGCGTGCGGTGAGTCTGGCGGACACGACCTCGGTACAGCCTCTGCCGGGCGTGGCGTGGTTCCGCCGTCCGATTGCGCGTAGCGACGTATTCGCCGCTGCGGATCGTACATCGGTACGCAAACCCTGGCAGCGGCCGGTGGTGCGGGCTGACGGTTCGCCCCGCGATGGTGCGTCCGAGTCGGACGCTGGCTCGACGAGTGATGACGTGACTGAACGGACTTCCCCACATGCTGTTGATGGTGGCTGTCAGGGAGGTGCTCGGTGACGATGCATGGGGAGCAAGACGCGCAGGCCTTCGATGCGTCGCACCTCGACGTTGATTTCGATCTCCCACGTCCTGTTGATGAGATGGCGTTCCCTGACATCTACGTCGGGCTGGACATCGACTTGCTGGCACCCGGCGATGGTATCGTCACGGATCGGCATCATGCGTCGGCGGATCGGTACGAGGCGGATGATCCGCAGAATCAGATTGCAGGGCAGATTTCACCGTTCACGTTGTCGGGCTGGCTCCGGCACGGCTGTGAGCGGGTGGTGCAGACGGCGGGCGCGACGGCCTGCCATCCCGGCGAATCGAACGCGGACTACATGCTCGAAGACGTCTACGACCGTGATCTCGACAGCGGGTATCACGAGAAGGGGAGCTGTGTTGATGGCGATGGCGACGCAGGCTGTGTTGTTCACGACTTGTTCGGCGGGTTCGGTAATCGGGCGGGCCGCGTGATTCGCCGGCCGATCCGGTTTTCACCCATCCGCAGACAGGTGGATGTGACGAAGGGCGAGGCCGAAGCCCACTACCGGCAACTCAACACGCAGGTGCGCTCGCGGAATGCTGCGGATGAGGGGCAACCACTCAGACAGGCGACGCGGGATGTAGTCGGCAATCTCGTGGGAACCTGGCGACTCACGCTCCGCGAACTGAAGCCCGAATACGTGGGGCTGCTCGTTGAGGCGATCGATTACTTGGATGCGCATAGCGATGAGTATGCGATGCAGCTTGGCGGGGCGCGGAATTTCGGTGCCGGGATTGTCGATGCTGAAGTGGTGAACCCGTTGTACTCGGACGCTGAGCTGCGGCGCGTGTATAATCGCGCGCAGGATGCGACGAGCGGGATGGACACGAAGGATGATGTGTGGCGTGACCAGTGCCGTGCAGAGTTTGTGCGGGCGTTGCAGGCGCGGACGGCGGCGCGTGATGGTGACGTGCCGGTGCCTGGAGGTGAGTCGGCGTGACGGGGTCGGACGAGGCTGACGGTGGCGGTGTCGATGACGATGTGGAGGATGAGGATCTTGATGAGCTGGCTCCGGTGACATCGTCGTCGTCGTTGCGGACGGCTCAAGAGCAGGATGGCGGGACGCACCGAGTAGTGGAGAGGGGGGATGACCACGCGGAGTCGGATCGGGATGAGTTGGATGAATTAGCCCCGGTGGCGTCGGGGGTGCGGACTGCCCAGAGCCAACCCGATGTGGCTGTTGGTGCGGATGATGACGGTGACGAGGGGTGTGGTGGCGATGACTGATTCGACGACTGCGGGTGCTGGTCGAGAGTCGGGTGACAGCGAGGCTGTGACGGATGTGGTTCCGATGCTGGCGGTGTATCGGCATGACGCTCACAAGCTGCGTGGGCGGTCGCATGCGGCGGCTCGTGACTGGGTTGCTGGTGTACGGGTGAATGAGACGGTGCCGTTGGGTGCGGATCGGGACGCGGCGTTGTTGAGCCGCCCGTCCGGGGAGCCGGAGCAGACGTTGGCTGCGCACGAGTCTCCGTCGCGGGTGTCGCTGCTGGCTGGTGATGCCGTGATGACTGGGTCGGTGAGTGCGGATGGTCGTGGTGCGGCCGTGCGGGAGTTAGTCCGGATTGAGGACCCGGTAACGATGCATGAGGCGTGGCTGTCGTCGGATGTGGCGGGGCTGTTCAGCGAGTCGGTGTTCTACCCGTACACGTCGTTGCAGTATCACACGCTGTTGGCGGCGGCGTTGCTCGATAATTACCGCGCAGGGTTCGGGTTCGAGGAGTTGTTCTTGGCGGTCGAGGATCCGGACGGGTCGGTGACGCCGCATCGGACGGTGCTTTCGACTCCTGACATGCGGCTGTGCGTGACTGGTGAGCCGGGCGGTCGCCCGGCGGCGCGGCTTGGTGACGGGCCGGCGCGGTGCTTCGCGGACGTGTGGGCGCGCCTGCCGGAGCACCCGTTCGATGTGAATGGCGAGCGGCGCTGGCGGGTGTTGGATGCGCAGTTGCGTCGCCTCCGGTCGTGGTCGGTGGCGCTCCAGTTCGTCGAGGAGTTTTGTCGGCGGTTCGACCTGGGGAGCGGTACGGGTCGCGGTGGTCGTCGTGGGGGTGGGAGGTGATGCCGGTGGACAGGGGGTGCCGTGGTGGGTGGCGTGGTTGTCGTGACGGAGCGGCGGTGCTCGTGGTGGAGCACCGTTCGTGCCGGGTTGTGGCTGCTCGTGTGGCAGGCTGTGGTGGGCGTGCCGCTGCGAGTAGCAGTGAGAGTGACCGTGGGTGCGGTGAGCGAGGGCGACCGTCGGGATGCGTGGTGGTGTCCCGACGTCGTTGTTCGATCGGTCACTGCGTCGGGGCGAGTGGGTCTGCGTGGCCGCTGCGACGGGTGCGCGCTCGGTTCGGTGCTGCGTGGCGAGTATCGAAGACACTTGAAACGGGGTGTGTCCCTGGTCGGAGAACACTTGAAACGGGGTGTGTGGGGGTGCAGTGGTGTCGTGAGTGTGGTGGTTGTCATCGTGTGCGTGGTGGCACACGGTTGGGCAGTACTTGGAGTGGAAACGGAGGGGTGTGTGGATGACTGTCGTCCAGCAGGTGTTGTTCGAGCTGGACGGCTCGTACCTGGGGCACCCGTATTTCGTGACGGGGAACGCGCTGTTCAATTCGATTGCGCGGCGTGTTGACGGGCGGGCGCGACGGGCGTTACATGTGAGTCACGGCGTGTTCGTCCCCGGAGAGTACGGTGAGTACCCGGCTGCGCATTCGCAGAACGGGTACGCCGGGAAACTCGGGCAGTCGCTGCCGCCGGTTGAGGCGTACGACGATTTGTTCGTGTTCCGGGACGCGGCTCAACGGTGGTTGTTGGAGTCCCGGCCGCGAGATGCGCATAACACGCACGACATCGAGCGGCACGGTGACCGGGTAGCGTTCGCGTCGAAGTGTTTCTTCGGGCGACCGTCGGAGCAGCGGAATTCGAAGCGGTCGGTGCAGTGGTTCGTGCACTGCTACCTGCACGGTGATGCCGCTGTCCCGGTTGCGGAGGCGACACTGGATGGGCTGCGGGTCGGTGGGGCGCGGAACTACGGGTTTGGTGAGCTGTCGCTGGTGGATTCGCAGGTTGTGGATCTCGATGCGCTTGAGTACGGGCGACTCACGGACACGGAGTCGGGCGCGTACGTCCTTGAACTCGTGTCGCCGTACGTCCTGTCGAGTGAGTGTCCGGGCGCAGATGACCAGTCGATGCCGTGGTGGTGGGATGCGAGTTCGGAGATGGAGTCGCCGATGATCGGGTCCGGGTCGGTGCCAGGAACGGTTGCGACGGATGGGCGGCGTGACGATGGGTTGCGGCGACGGGAGACACGACTCGTTGATGGTGGCGACGCGTATCGTGTCGAGACGGTCGATCACGGGCAGGTAGTCGGGTACGCGGGGAGTGACCCGGTGACGACGGCGCAGAACGGCGTGTTACGCGTTGGAACGCATGCGAAGTACGGGTTCGGTGAGTTCCGTGTGCGGCCTGCTGGTGAGAGTCGTGTGGAGTCGGCTGGAGGTGATCGGTGATGGCGTTGGAGATGGTGCCGTTCGATATTGAGACAACCGGGTTCGCAGCGACGGATGAAGTGACAGTGGTCGGGTTCGAATTATCGCTTGGCTGTCGCGTGTTCCTGCAAGCGGATGCGGACACGGTGAACGGTGAAGGCGCGGCGGGTGAGTTGGAGGCGACTGTTGCGGAGCGGTGTGGAACGCATGTGAAGCTCTCAGTGCATGCGTCGGAGGCAGCGTTACTGCGGGCGGTCGGGTCGTTCGCTACTGACCGGTTGCGCGGCGATGATGTGTTGCTAGTAGCGTACAACGGTGAACGGTGGAAGGACGGCTTCGACTTGCCGTTTCTGCGGACGCGGCTTGCGGCGACGGGCGTGGAGTGGCCGTTCCGTGACATGCCGTATGCGGATCTGCTCCCGGTGGTAACGCGGCGGTTCAACGTGACCGTGGACGGTGAGGACCGGTCAACGTTACCGGGGGCGTACAAGGCGCTCGTTGACGGGGACCTCAACGACCGCGATCCGTTCGATGACAGTAGTGCGGCAGTCACAGCGTTCGCGGAGGGGCGGTACGCTGACCTCGTGACGCACAACGTGGTTGACGTGCTGCGGACCGGGGAACTGGCAGCAGTGACGCGGCGGTACTGCTCGAAATCGGATTTCTCGTTGAAATCACTAACACCGACGATCCACGATACATGACACGACACACGAGCCAACAGCGGCAGAACCGACAGGTGAGTGGCGAATGAGTGGGTTCGAGATTTGGGGTGATGTTGAGAGGTTTCGAACAGCGGGAACGGAATCGGTCGAGCACCTGTGGGCGAAAGTAGAATTAAATCGACGACGGGAAGGGGAACGTGAGCCGTGGTTCCCCGGTAACTATCGATTCGAGAGGAAGTTTGCTGACCGGGTCCCGGATTGTCTGGTGTATGGCGGGCCGGTAAATCGGTGGATTGAGATCGTCGCTGGGAGTGACCAGCCGTACCGCGAAAAGACGCGGGAAGCGCTCCGGCTCGGATGTGTCGTCCACTGGGTGTTCCACACGGAGCATCGTGAGCAGCAGGCAGCGGCGCGAGCGGCGCTTGAACCGGAGCTTGAAGGGCCGTTCGAGTTCGGCGAGTATGATCCGCGTGCGGGCGAGTTAGATGTAGGCACCCCGGTTACGTATAAGAACTACGCGTTCCCTGTCGAGGAATTCGCTGAGTTTCAGCCTGAGGAGATTCTCGGGTATCGGAAAGGGAAAGCGCGGATTGCGCGGCGGGCCTGTGGGTGGGATCTCGGATTGTTCGACCTGGCAGGCAGTCACCGCCGGGTGATCGCTATGACTCGTGACGGTCGGCGTTTCAAGTCACTGGCACCAGGCCAACCAGATGAAGACGCTGTCTGGGACTTCCCAACGAAAGGCGGGGTCAAAGCATTAATCGAGAACGGGCGGGTAACACGGCTCGGGCCAGTCGGGCAGCCCGGCGATTAGGCCTCTCGATAGGCAGCTAATCAAGATCGGCCTGAGAGTTGCCGGAAAGAGCACCGGTACAGCGTGCCGGTGCCCGCTTCGCAGGAGAGTATGTTCGCCCAGCGATCGGTGGCTTAGTTGGTCTGTAGAGATCCAACAAAGACAAAATATAGAAAACAGTCTTACCATTTCTATTCCACTTACCCTCATGAGCGAGACAGTGCCGGACACTGCGTATATTAATCACGCTTGGTCAGACGCGGCTTGGAATCCAATCATTACCGCTCTCTACCGGAATCAGATGGCAGCCATACACTTTGGAGAGTATCCGGTTAGCTTTGATTCAGAAGAGTGGGGTGAAATCAAAGAAAAGAACACTCCCAAGAACTCCATCAACCGCTTGTGTGAGTACAATCGTGAAGGCCGCATCATAGCAGCTTCATATACTGGGCACCCGGGCTTATCTGGTGGACGATACGTCGGTACAGTTGGCCCAGCAGGAACCGGAAACGAAGCACAAAACCCTGAAATGTTGCTTCTTGTCTGTCGGTTTGGAACTGACGTAGACCCAGATGACGCTATCGTTGATACACTTCCCCTTCCGATCGGTGCTACGCAGAGCCAAATCGAGCCACGGCTAGACGAATTAACTGATGAAGCCTCGGATTATGTCCGGTCTGTCGTGGAACACGGAGGTGCCCCCGAAGAACAGTCTGACCAGTACAAAATTTTGAAGGGATTCCAACTGAACGAGATGGACGTTGGGTGGGTCTGGAATCAGGACTTTCCCGGGCTCTGGGCAGCGAACAAGCGCGGGACGATTATGGGGTGGAACAAGGGAAATCAGCATCTCTACTCCGCATATTATAGCGTAGTGTCAGATGAGAATATTGACAGAGTGGATGATGTATATGATATTCTTGAAAAAGACAGATCAAGCGTCTGGGCTCTTTCCGAAGGACAACTTGAGGCACTCTGTGGGGAATACCTCCGGCGAAAGAACGACAATTATGTCGAGCTGATATCTGCCGGTGGTGCCTTATCTGACGCAGATATCTTTGGGGGGGTTGAGAACGCCTCCCGTGAGGTTCTCGCTCAAGTTACCTTTGAAACGGACACTGATAAGATCAAAGATAAGTTGCAACGCCTCCTAGCGTACGATTCTGATAGGTACGCGGCAGACATCTGGTTCTTTGGGCCGGAGTCTCAGGAACAACCGCTCCCGGAGGAAATCAAAGGCACTCCAGTAAGCGATGTGTATGTGCCTATTGAGGCGGTGTTTGAGGAATTTGAGACCGGGTTAGGCCCTGAATTTGTAGATCTGCTGTTGGCCGTTGATTTGACTCCTGGCCGTCCGAACATATGAGGCCGCGACCAAATTAAGAGATCATGAGTGGTATGAGGAAGAGCAGAGAATCCAGATAACCGGTAGACGCTATATCTACGGCAGACCACTTTTGTCTGGTACTGAGGTTTCAATAGAATCGTTTAAACCGGTGTGCCTGCGCTGGGTTTCGCTGGGAATTCATCCAGCAATGCAACGGCCTGTGTCAATTCGTGTTCTGATTGTGGGTAGACCGGTAGAGGGGCTTCTGTGTCTGGTGCGACTGGGACGTGGACTTGTTCGCCGTGGTCGAAGATGCCGAATCCGAAGAGTCGGAGCTGTTCTGATTCATCTGGCTGGGTTTGGGTGATGAATTTGAAGTCTGTGACTTGCTCGCCGTCACCGTAGCAGTCCCTGTAGGTCTGCGCAGTGTGGTCTACACGATCGCCTTGCTGAGCGCCCAGTGCGTCTTCGCCGTTACTGCCATTCGTTAAGCGGTCGTGGATGTGCTGGTACCACTGGTCGCAGATCGAGCCGTCACCGTACTCTACGTCGGAGTTTGGCGACGATAGGACGTGTTCGACATGATTTTGCAGGAGACGGAGTGCTTCGTATTGTTCGGTGAGTACTGAGCGTGGCGGCAGATCGACCGGGAAGTCTGCAAGGCGTTCTGCTGGAAGGATGACTCCGTGTTCGATGTCGTGTCGGTTTGTTAATTCGAATGAAGAGAGAGCTGCGAACCCGGCGGAGCCAACACCAAGCCCCCACACGTCACTGAGTTCGTCTCGGAGGGCTTCGTCGATTGACTCTGGCATGTCAGTCGGGATGGTGTAGGTCGTTTGCTCGTCGGACGGGACTTCGATGTAGATGTGAGAGCCGGTGGAGCCGTGTACGACTCGGTGTTTCCGGTGCTGTGATTCCCCGTCGAATGTTGCAGTGTCTCGGAGCCACTGGTACTGTAAGTAGGCACACAGGGCGATATCCAGGAGACGCTCACCCTCGTGGAACATATCGTTGTACTCGTGGATCGTCTCGTAGCTGTACCCGGCAGCGGCTGCGATTGCTTCGACGAGCGGTTCGATGAGAACAGGGGCGTTCCCGGTAAGCCCGAGTACCCATTTGGCTGCATCGCCGTCGAAGAGTTGGCTGACGCCGTGTGTCTCAATGAGTTGGAGTGCGACTTGCACGCGACTTTCGACTGACAGTTCGTCAGTCGCCCAGTCGATGTTGGTTATGTCTCCGATTGTGGGGTCGGTGAGGTCCGCTCCTTTGGTAGACAGGTGATCGAGGTCGTGGAGAAGGTAAAAGAGCTGATCGGGAAAGAACTCGTCAAGAGATCTACCGCTGCTTTTGACGATCTCGGCACCTCTGTCTGTGACTTGGAACGTGTTGACAGGGTTGTTGTCACCGGACGCGTGGATGAAGTAGCCGCCGTCTTTCCGACGCTTCAGCTTGGGCACGAGTAGTGGTCGTCACCACTACGAGAATAAACCCTAGGTGCAGTATGGCTTCGACGCTCATCTGTTTACGACGTTTCGGACAGCCTCTTGGCGTCAAAGGTCGTCAATTCCAAGATGCACTTGCGTACTCTTAAATCGGATCAGGGATGGTGAGAACACCAGAATCCGGCACTTTGGAGAATCCAGGGAGGAATTTTTCGAGACACACGATGGAGCGATATGCACCGAGCTGTTGCTCCCGGACTGCTAATTTCTGGGTAGAGGTTAAGTCGTTCGGGGTTGTACGCCCAGCGGTATCGTACTTGTACTGGTCAGGCTGATCGAAGGTAGTTTCCCACTCGGTGATTTCGTAGTCTTGAATCGCCGCCTGATGCAGAATCTCAGAAGTCGTACTGGAGCCGTCAGTACGTCTCACAGCAGTCGTTACACTCTCCTGTGGGTTATCTGAATCTGCATTCACGGCTACCGATTTACCCTTGTTTTCCCACGGATAACTCCCCTGCAGGTGAATTCGGAACGCCTGCCAAGCAGATTTGAATAGTTGGTGTTTGTCTGCGTTAGTATCTACATCACGATAGTGCAAATCTGGCAATTCTGTCTTCTGAAAGGTTATTTCGGCTATCGGACCTGGCGCATATACCTCCTTGAACAAGCAAGCAGGATGCGGAGCTTGGAATCTCACTTTGATCTGGTCCTCTGAGTTGTGGACCGACTCAACACTCCCTGGGTAGTCTGTAAACGCTTGGGCATAGACCGGTCCAAAGGGATGGTCTAAGATGTCCTCGACATCAGCTTCCCATCGGCGAATCGATTTCTGGACTAGATCTGGTAAGTGTTGATCGGCAACGAAGATTCGCTTGTGTATTCCCTGAAACGGGGTATGCAAGTCAGCCGATGTTTCAGATTTGTTTTGCTGCTCCCTGAGCGATTCAGGATCTGGATAATCATCTTCCGACAGCGAAAGCCGATTAACATTTAATTCACGCTCAAGCTCTTGGAGAGCTTCTCTTCGTCCGCCATCATAGCGTTCGCAGAATCCTATGAGACGCTGATACTGTTTCGTGGACAACCCTGTTCTGACAGCGTGTGTATCCAAAGGATCGAGTGAATATTCGTCCGCAGATTCTGGTGGTTCTGAAGAAGCACCAGTCCAGAGAAGATCGACATCGAGCATTGCTTGAACCAACACTTGTGGCAGACGATCCTCTGAGTTGAATTTGACCCAGTCGATAAGCCGTTCTGCAACCGCAGTCGTCTGCAAGGTTGTAAATCCCTTGCCGGGAACGTGATCTACGATATAGTACCCTGATTTTGAACTTGATTTCTCGTACGATTTCAGGGCACCCATACTATCAAGTCGAATGTGAGACCAGCTTATTGTGCTTTGGGTTGAGAAGGTACACGAATCCGGAACCAGACACTTGGTATCCCGCTGGTTGATCCGACGTGAGAAGCGACAGGAACCAGGGACAGTATGTACCAACTTCGTCTGAACGTTGGCCCCGAATCGGTTCTCCCGGATGAATCCTCATGATTTCTGCGGTCGTTGCAGCATCGAGATGTACGGCGCTATAGCCACGAGAGGCCAGTATTGAGTTCCTCTAGAAACGACGGTTGCACTTGTGCGCCGGGTGGGAATGCGAGTTGTTCGCCGTCTCGGTTGAGGATGGTTTCGCGGAGGAACGGGTGTGCTGGGTCGAATGAGGGGCTTGCTTGGATTCGATAGTCACTGTCGATGGTGAACAGCGCGGCGTCGAATGCGCGGTGGTGCAGCGAGTTCAATACGAGGACGTTGTCCGGATGTTCTGCGAGTTCGGGGTGTTGACTCCGTGGGAGGATGTGCGCGAGATCTAGCAGCTCATCTTCTTGAATGCCGGTCAGGGTACACTCGTGGTCGTAACGGTCGAGTGCGTCTGCACGGAAGCCCTCACTCACGGTGATTTCGGACGTTTCATAACGGCGAATCCCGCCGCTCGAATCGAGAGGTTCGCCAGTCGGCCACTGGGCAACCTCTCCGGTCTGAACCCAGTGCTGCCAGACGTCCGGTGCTGCGCTGTCGTCATTCTGCAGGGCACGCTCGTGCAGCCACGTGACGGGGATAGAGTTGGTGTTGAGGATCGAGAAGTGGAACTGGTAGTTCGGGACCTGCGTCCCGTCATCGGCCTGGTACGCGTGAACTTCGAAATGGTCGGGAACGCAGAGCCCACAGAACTCGACAACGCCCGATTCGGGTTTGCGAAAGACGAGGACTGGCGGGACGTCTTCACGCCGACTGGCCGCGGCGTTGTCGAAGGCGGCTTTGATTTTTTGATTCTGCGCGGAGTCATCGTAGGGGTTCGAGGCCTTTGCGTCGCCCCAGTAGCTGATGTAGCCGGCGTTGACGGCGAGCGTGTCCTCCCACGGGTCGTCGTGCTGGGAGATGCCGCTGTCGTTCGAGACGAGTACGAGCGCTGCAGGCGTATCAGACCGATCCGCACCGAGATCGCGGATCCCACCGGTGTTTTTGATACCGCTGTCAAGCGGGCCGCGGATCCACCGCAGGAACTGGTCGTCCGAGTTGCGGTAACTCCCAGTGTCACGGTAGTGTTGTCCGACCCGAAACGCGTGTTGCATGATACCGCGGCATTACGTCTGCCAGCCAATAAATACCTGCGTGACACTTGAAAGATCGCTCAAGATGTGATTCGTGGGGTTTGCGATAATCGCGTTTGGCATTGCTGGCCTCCCCGGTTTACTTTCTGTAGTCGGCTGGATGTGAACCAAGGTCCGTCAATCCAGAGAGTTGCAGACGCAGACCCCGCCTTCCCGGATCTGGTCGGTGACGTACTCGTGGACGCTTTGGGCGAGTTGCTGCATCGTCGCTGCTTGGCGTTCTGTTGGACGCCGGCCGCCGTAGTAACTGTCTGTGCGGTTGGTGTCGTACAACTGCCGAAGTTCACGCGTTGTTGTGTCGGAGAGGAGGCCGAGGGCGGTTGCGCGGTCGTAACAGGTGGTGTGGTCGTGAAAGTCTTCGAGGTCATCGCCGCCTTCGGCTAAGGCGTAGGCTTCGACTGAGCGTTCGGTCGCGCCGAAGCATAACTCGATTGTCGCGGTGTAGAAGCCTTGATCGGAGAGTGTATCGACTGCCGCCAACAGCCGGCATGCTTTCGTCAGCTGGGTTTTCCAGTCGGCGTCGGAATTAATTGCGTCTTCGCGCGTCGGGACGCCGTATCCTTCTTCGTTGAATGCGTCGATGGCTGCGGAAAGCGCTTCCGTGATCGTTTGTGGGTCGGAGTCTCTACTCATCAAGATCACCGTGGAAAACCATCTGTCGAACAGTCTCGAATTTCTCTGAGTCGTAGACGACGAGGCCATCGCCGAGTACGTCGTGAAGCTCGTCAGTGTAATTCGGGACAGCTGGCAGCGACTCGACGTCGATTTCGTATGCGTACCGGCCGGTGTCAAATTCCTGGTCTTCGAGGTCTTGTCGAACACGGTTCGCGGTTCGCTGATTCGTCATCCGGTCGTTTTCAACGAGGACCCACAGGTCGATGTCACTCCGGCGGTCAGCGTCGCCGCGTGCGACACTCCCGTACAGAATAATTCCGACGACGTTGTCTAGTTGTTCGACTAGCTTATCGACAGCTGTACGGACTGGTGTGTGGAATTCGCCCTGCGGGATGTGCAGAACTGGATCGTCTGGCCGGGATAATCGCTCGGGGTTGATTTGGACCAACCGTGCGTTCCCGTCGCGCCGGTCGCTAACGAGGTCGTTGGCGGTTAAGATATTGACGGCCTTGGTAATGGTCGGCTGGGAGTAATCTACTGCGTCAGTCAGTTCGGTGATGGAGAACTCGTTGGTGTGATACCGAATTAAAAAAGAGAGAATGTCGTGTACGGCCTGGCTTTTGAATATGTCCGCGTCCTGTGCGGGAATATCAAGCGATATCGTCGCCCCGTTTTCCCCGTTAGTATTCGATTTGCTTTTCATACAAAACTATTCGAACGGCTAAGTACTTAAACTTCATATAGAAACTGCTCTCTGCTTATACGGTTAGCGGTGAGATGGGCAATCGCGCCCGTGTCTTCTGCGGTGAACCATGTACAGACGAGGCATTGTTCGTCAACGCGTTTATCCAGAGTCTTGACCACGTCCGATCAGCACTCGGGGTACGCTTTCTCGTCAGCGACGACAGGGTTCGGCGCATACCCAGTGCGTGCTTGGACGTCGTCGAAACGAGCGCTTCGGGAGAGGTGCAGGGAAATCCGGCTGAGAATTTCAGTATCGATGCACGAAGACCAAGAGATTTCAACTACGATGGCGTCACGTCTGCTTCTTCACTCCATTTTCCGGGTACAGTGGTCTACGAAGACTTTCAGCCGTGGGCACGGGCCCCTGCGATATGGTCGTACTGTGAGTTGCTCCTATCTGCTCTCAATCGGCGTGTCTTTTCGGTCCTCCCTGCGCGTTTCGGTTGGGATCGATGAGCGCCCGTCAACTGCTCCCCATCCGCGGCGTTGGACGCGTTGAATGTTGCTGCGAGTACGCCCGCGTCGGCTTGCAAGCAGGCGGTTTTTCGTGACGGATGAGGCCGTCTCTGGATTACGAAGAATTCGTTGCATCGTGGGGTGAAGTAGTGGGAGTGTTGCGTTGAATGGGTAAGTCGGAATCCGGCGGGAGACGCAGTGTGTAGGCGACTTCTCGACCTGGTTGCTGAGAGCACGAGGGTTTATACCTGCGTGCTGGTTTTGCCTGTTCACCACGCGGCGATGTGTGAGTCGCTTCACGGCGAATCCGCCGGTGTAACAACAGAATGCTATTCGAAAGAGAACGAGTTTGGAAACGAGAACAGGGTCATCCCATCGACGCGGACCCAGTGGTTGGTGTGAGAATATGAACGCTGCTACAAGATACGTGGAGACATCGAAGACGAACTCCCCAGTGCACGCGTATGTTGCAGATCATGGGCGAGGCGTCTCGAAAAGTGATATCGAACAGACGACGGTTGCTGGTCGGTCGATAACCCTCTCTACCGACGTGGATACTGACGACCAGAATCTTATCGCGGACGGGATTCAGGCCACTAACCCGACCGAAAAGGAGTGTTTCGCTAATGCACTGAGGATGTGGAAGCATAACTCCAGACTCAAATACGTCGAAGGATTCGCAGTGATGAGTGACCTCGACGCCGGTGGCTTCGAACACGCGTGGTGTCTGCTCGATGGAGAACATCTCGTCGATCCGACAACAGAATCATTTGATTGCTATCACGGCGTCGTCATCGACGATCCCGAAATCCTACGCCGGTATGCCGATGAGCCCCCTTACGAAGGGGTTATCGGGAATCGCAAAAATCAGCGTGAATTTCTTCGAGAGCAGGGTTATGTCGGGTAGAAATTCAATTGCTGGAGGTCAACATCGATATTTTCTGACGACCAGTCGTTCGACAGAAATTCTTCAATATCTACCTCGTCCGGGTTTTTGAGATGGTCAAGCGACACGTCGTACTTGCGGAGTAATCGGGTGAATCGGCCTGACGTTATGTCCGCCGAGCGGAGTATCAAGCGGGATGATGGGGTCTCGTGTACTGACCACATCCCTCCGCTTCGGCCGATATTCTGATCCTGAGTGGATACAAGCCTTTTTTCACGAAGATTCACGATGAGCTGTTCAAGCCGTCGTTTCTTAACACTCGTAAGATCAAACGACCCACAATGTTCCTGATATTCTTCTACGAGTGATTCAGTTGAGACCGGTTTCTCGTCTACTTCGGTATGTGCGGCGATGATCGTACACAAGAGTTGTTCCTTCGGATTAAGCTCCTGAGTGAAGGTGGTGTGCAGACGTAGGGAATGGAGGGACTCTTTCGCTGTCTGAACGTGGGTTTCTGTCACTTGGTCGGCGTCAGTTGAGTGAGAGGCCACATAGCCGGCGAGTTCGAGCAATTGCAGGGCATCGGCTGCGCTCCCCGTTTGTTGTCCGATAATGGCCGCGCAGAGTTGGATTGCAGGTTCACAGAATCCGTCGTCGATGAAAGCTACTTCTGCATGCTGCTGTAGGATTTCCCGTAGTTCGGTGGCCTGGTATGGATTCGTCTTCACCGTGAACATGTATGGTTTGTGGAGGACGTCACCTGAGAGGTGGTCATGAAGGCCAGTTGAGTTGGAGATTCCGATGATACCGCACTCAGTGTGATCCGTTCCGTACTCTGAGAGACCGTCCTGCAACTCGTGGAACGGAAGGTTGTCTTTCCCAAGTGCTTCGAGGTTCTCCAATAGAATATACCACGTAACACCAGGATCCGACATCTCCTGAAAAATCGCCTCCTCTAAATCCATCTGATGCGTCCCTCTTGGATAGTCATCCTCACAGAGCCGGTAGGCAAGTTCGAGATAGATCTTATAGAGGGAATCGTGCTCGCCGCAGTCGATCGTTATAACTTCAATCTCTGTCTCGACTGCCTGTTCAGCGAGAGTGAGAACGTGGTGGATAACCGTTCGCTTCCCCGTTCCTTGGTCACCACGAACAAACAGATGGGGCACGCAGAAACCGTCTACGAACTCCTGAAAAACACTAGTCAGTTTGGAGATGGTCTCATCACGCGCAACGATCGTATCGGGCTCGTATCCGTCACGGAATGGTTGTCTGGTCTTGAAGAGTGTCATGTGAGATGGTATTGTCGAAGGGTAGCTGGCAAGGGTGGGTATACAACTGTATGAATGGGTCAAATAAAGGAGTAAGCCCTGAGATTGTGATGATTCTCACTAGTGCCACTTGCTGTAGGTGGGGGGACCCTCACCCCCCATTTCGCACGTTTCTGGTTATTTGGGGAGGGGGGTGAGGTGAAGAATTGAAAGAAGATCTACAACTCCGTTTACGATAAGTGATGTAGCGGTACTGTATGACTGTCTGGCTGTTATACGGTTTACTCCTGTGGAGTTGTGAAAGATCTTGGTTCCTGTAACCGTCTCGTAACACCTCTTATTACATTATATTATATACTTTATGGTATAGGTAATATATGTATAGTCGAATCGATTATAGAGACGCGATTAACGGTATCTGTATAATGTAGTTTTGAGAAATCCTCTCTCTTAAATACCGTGAAGGCTCAATACAGTCAAAATAGGGAACGGGACCCTGACAGCAACTCTTATTCGATGCCTGCGGATCTCTCAGGCCGGATCCACTCCAATTAGGTCAAGCAGTGTCCTGTGGGGAGTTATTCTTTGTCGAACTCGGCTTCTAGCTCGGCGAGGTCAGCAGTGAGTTCTTGTTCGTCGATGTCTTCTAGTTGGGGGTCATCTCTGTTGATGTGCTCGTCGTAGTTCTTGTCGTCGAACATCGTCTTTAGCTGATTGAGGCTCTCGACGTAATGCCGGAGGTCATCTCGGAGATCAAGCGCGTGGTAGTACCTGTCCCCAGTTTCCCCGATGAGGCCACCGTTGATGAGTCGAGTGAGAGTCGTTGAGACCATTCTATGCGGGATGTCGAGCTGCTCTCGAATATTGTCGGCGCTGAATCTATTGCCTGGGTTTCTGTAGAGGAACGCCACGATATCGGATTTCGGAGTCCCCGGAATAAGGTCGATATCAGCGTCGTGTGTGTCTGATGGAGGGGACATAAGCTGTAGGTAGTAGTACATCACGGTGTAGTAACGATTTTTCGATCATTTTCAGCGAAAGCCCTCACGAATGGTATTTCCGGCACTCACGGCAAGCGCAGTCTTGCAGCCCGCAATAATGACGACTAAGCAACTCGCATACTCACTCACCAGATAATTCAGACCTCTATTTTCGAAAGAAACCTCCTGAGCGTGTTTTTATGATACGTCCTCATTATTGAAGTACAGAACTCACTCCCAAACCCCCGGTGGGAAATCAGTGGAACGTACGAAATGGCGGGTGAGTGTATTCTAAATTGCGTCAATGTTGTACAGACACACCTGAAATGCTAGGCATCTGATTATCAACCGCATTCGAGGAAGCGGTCGTTTGGTTGGTTTACCACTCATTGAGATTCCACCCCCCTCCGCTAAAACAGTCTAACGTGCGAAATCTGGGGTGAGTGAGGGGTGTTCAAGACCAGGTCTCTGCACGTACAAACTCGGGTACGACAGTGTTCGTTCCCAAAGCCAATCGAGCCGACCAGAGAGTGCGAATGGCTCTCGCAACTTCAGCAATAGTGGGATGACCTGGGGTGCCGGTATTCTCCCGAACACGGTACGGTTTCACAGACGTAATATTATGAGACCTGATCGCATTTTCGTTGCGATATGGTCGTGCTGTGAATCGGCGTGAAATGCTGTGAATATGCTTTAGAGAGGTTCTGATCACTATTTAGCACAAACCAATTGCCTGTAGAGGATGTAACATTGAATAATGCGATTGAGTCCATTCGAACCAGCCACCAATGACAAGTGGCCCTACGGTGCACCGCTTTATGGTAGAGCCGGAACTCCGCATCCTGAACATCCATGCGCGTTCGAGGTGTTCCCAGCTCGACCGGATGAAGACCTCCCCAACGCGCATCGGATTCCGCGAAATAACGAGGAATACGACGCAGATTCGATTGGGTTCGACATTACAAAACCAGATCCGGATCTCAAACACATACTGACAATAAATACGTTTGAACGCCCGACGTTACGATGGCACACAAGGGACCAGTTCAAGAATGAGTTTTTGTACGACCCACTAAATTCTCCACGACCACAAGGTATACGTCCCGAAGAATGGAAGCGGCAGGCGAAGAAACGGGCACGAACCGGAACTGATCCGACTGTCGCTCTTACCAGTGATCGGAAAACGTTGCTGACGCGAATCGCAAAACTCTGGAACGGGGAAACTGTCTGTGGTGTTCATCTCCTCGCAGACCAAGCTCCTAGTATCACCCACCTCACAACGGGCCTCAATGAGAACAGGTTGAAGCGTCTCTACTACAACACGGATATCGGACGAGAGACCCTCCGTGCCTTCAAGGACGCTGACTGGTTCGAGCCGACGACCGGGTTTCTGAAGCCGACAACCGTGTTCCGAAAGCAAGTCTGGTACGACCTCAATAGCAAAGCACGGACACTATTCAAAAACCACGACGACCTCCCGCGACTATATGGCGATCCAATGGAAGGCCTCACACACCGCCTTACTGTCGGACTCGTCTGCCTACGCAACGCACTTCGTGGATGGCGATATAGCTCGTATACTGACTGGGGCACCTATACGCTCGACGCCGTCGGGACAGACAAGGACGGACAGATACACACGTATGAGATACTCACAGGCCATAACAACTGGAAACTTCACCGGGATACGTACCGGAAAATGACACGCTTAGATCAGAGCGGAAACAAGCCGATTGCAGTCTTTGATTCCCGTTCAACCGCGTATTCAGTATTCAACCACTGGCATAGAGAAGGACTTGGAGAGCTACCAAACGGACCATTTCAGTCTGACTACAGTATCGAGAATGGGCGCGATCAGATCGAAACCGCATATCAAGATCCCCAGTACGACTGGGTGGTCGCTGACTGGACGACGACGTGGAAACTCAAACAACAACTCTTCGGCCAAGATGGCCCGGAACTCACTCACTCCGAAATAACATCGATAAATTGGTAATTTGGATTCCAGACCTACCGCTACCCGCCCCTGAATGGGGGACAGTACACTAGTTATACTGGTCTATTTTGAACGCGCTATTCCCGTGTTTTTCACCGCTAGAACCCGTTCCGGAGCACATTTTCACTCTGGAAGACTTCCTCCAAAACAAGCTGTGTCAGTATCTGTATGTATTGAAATGTACGATGGGTCCCTTGTAATCGAAGGATAGGATGGTGTTGCGGGCTAATTGATTCTTACAACGCGATCTCAAATTTTGAATTACAACGGAGCTGTAAGCCCAATAGCTGCTGAGTAGAAAATCCCAGACAGATACAAATGGGATATAGTCCCGTAATTGAAAGCTGCAATGCCTTATCTGGAACCACCCGACACCAGCATAATTGATATCTGAGATGTGGTTTTCAGAATTAGCGGATGGTGCCGATATTGAGGGAGTTTTAGTTTGAGTCTTCTTCGTAGCGGTATCCCCAATCTCGAAGTTCGTCAGCGACTTCGTCTAAGTGGTGTGCTCCAACACGAACGAGTGCCTCACGGATATCGGTCAGCAACACGTCGGTCCCAAGTTCCTGTTCAAGTCTACGTTCCACATCGGATTCAACTTGTTCCGTTTCCTCACGTAGAAAATACTGCACCATCGTTCGATCAGCCTTGACATTACTCCTGGCGAAAATATACGGCAGTTCTTCCCGATCAGATGCGGCTGAAGAGGTAGATGACCGAGTCTCAGACGTGGTTTTTTGCTCTTCTGCATCCGGCTGTGTTCTGCCGATCGATTCTTCCTCTTGATTGGCATTGTCTGTATCCTCTGATGTACTGTCGTCGGACTCATTGGCGAACGGATCGCTCCCAGAGCCTGATTTCATGCCGTCTGTCATTCGCCCACCTCCGCGATATGCGCTGCAAGGTCACGTAACTTGTCCAGTGTTTCGACCTCGTAATCTCGCCGTCGGTTCCGGTGATAACCGACGTAGTGATAGGCTGTACAGCGCTGATCCCAGCAACCATCGAATAACGATGACCTGTCGCGTAACGCGACTGGAGCGCTGTGTCCCAGTTCTCGAATCTGTTCTAAGTATTGGTCTCGATCCGCTGTTTTTCCTATTCCGTTTGGGACGATCGCAAGCACACCGACATCAATCTCCAATGCGTCTTCAAGATTTACGACCATATCCTGAATCCCTTCAACGGACTGGATGCCCTTTCCAGTGGGCTCAACGGGGAGGACGAGCGATCGGGTTGCAGCTACAGCGTTATACAAGTGCGGACCAGCTGTCGCAGGTGGATCGACGATAATTGTATCGTAGTTCTCTGGGACTTTCGCCCCAACCAAGACTTCTCGGAGGCGGTCATTCGGAGTGAATGATTCACCTAGATCCTCAGCCATTTCTTCTGCCTTTGACAACAGCTTCGGCAGGCTTTCGAGCATGTTGTGGGAAGGGACGATGTCGAAACCGTAAGGAGTCTCGTGAACGAGGTCATCGAAATTTCCCTTTGGTCGGTCAATGAGATGCCGAGCGATGTTGTCAGCTTCCCCGTTGTCACGAGGGGCAGAGATTCCCAGTAGGTATGTCAAGGAACCCTGTTGAGGGTCTAAGTCAATGACTAGAACGTCGCGTCCTTGCTGGGCGTGAGCGTCTGCGAGATTCGCGGCGAGAGTGCTTTTCCCGACACCCCCAGCCTCAGAGTACGTCGTGTACGTGAGCATGTATACACACAAGTTATGCTTACGTAAAAAGATAATTAGACCAAGTAGTTAGACTAACCAGTTATACTAAAGCATTAGATCTTTCATAGGGTGAATAACGCCATCATATATTGGATCCTGATGCTGACGCGAACGCTATTGTTTCTCGACTAGGTAGTTCGATGGGATGACCACGTACGTTCCATCTTATCTTAGACCATTGAGTCAGATCCGGACAGGTAATCAGTCGCAGGTTGACCAAAAAGCGGACGAAGTTCAAACGGTACACTACGATGGGGATCACTTGGAATTTCGACAGGCCGAGTCGTTCGATCTCTGGGTCAACAAGCAAGCGTATCACGGTCAGGAAGTGGTCACTAGTGACCGTGAGATCCGTGTGGAGGAATCTGTAGACCACCCGAGTCGTCACTGGTGGATTGTTATCGAGAACTTCTTAGAAACGCTAGAGCCGCCTCTCAGAGATCACGCAGACATCTTCGATTTGTTGATTGCGCTTAATTTGTGTACCGATGACCCAGTGTTCTTCTCTCAAAGTCCCGGTCAAGTGGTCTCGGGAGCATACACATCAAAGAGGGGTGCACTGGAGTTCCAGTCTCACCTCTCCATAGGCAACTTTGCGACAGCGCTACTCGGAATGAACGAGATTCCAGAGGAAGTTGAGATTGTCGGGGACGTTGTTCCCGTGTATCGAGACGTCCGGGAGTACCGCTCAAAACGGATCGAATCAGATACAGAGGCCGATATCCGTGTTGCGCTACATATGTATGACGACGCACTGTCGTCGGATCTCTGGACTGCTGCGGCGAACTTCTACTACGTCTGCGAGAACACCCTCTCTCCCGGACGCTACGAAAAGGATCAGGTGATAGCCGAGTGTACCGGAATGAACGTGGAGGATGCCGAGGCGTGGCGCGAGATGGTCAACCGAGTGAAACACCCAGATAAGGGGGATGCCGAAGGGATACTCGACCGAGACGATCTGGCAATTCCACGGCTATGGCAGATGCGGAGTGCCGCGAATTCCGCCCTCAAACAAACTCTGGAGAAGAATCGATAAATGGAGTATGACCAATGTACTCAGTGAGCGTCGCAGAATGCTCTATTAGCTTCTGTTGTTAGCAGTCCGTCTGATAGCATCATATCCGGATGACATCAGTGATTGTCCTCTGGGCAGACTATTGGATTCAAGTTGGCAAAAAATTCGCCCGTCCTGCAATCTAAAGCCTGGCTGGTGCGCTAATGACAAAGAACGCCGACAGTCAAATTGAGACGCTTCGAGAGAAAATCCGAAACGACGACCGAAAGCTGGACGAAGCAAATCGTGATGCACTGCTGGAGTTCAGTAACGAACTTTTCCTCATTCCCAGCCAAGTCGGAGATCAACGACATATCAAGCTTCTCCGACATAATGTGAGGATGGCGGAGCATGCTGGTAGTCCGGTAGACGCGATCGAAAGTGAGGATGCAGCGAAAGAGATTGTCCGGTGGATTCACCGTACATACGACAATGCAGAGACCAACCGTGATTACCGCGTCGCGCTGAAGCAGTTCGGACGGCGCGTCACTGACCAGAACGGAGATGATCCACCCGAGTCGATGGAGTGGATTCCGTCGAACACACCGAGTACGTACGACCCAGCGCCTGAACCCAGTAATATGCTTCAGTGGAAGGAGGACGTGCTCCCATTGATCAAAGCGACCCGAAACCCCCGTGATGCAGCACTCATCGCGGTTGGGTGGGATTCAGGTTCCCGCTCCGGTGAACTTCGCGCCCTCACGGTCGGTGATGTTACGGACTACGAGCATGGGTATCAGATTACGGTACAGGGAAAGATGGGGCAGCGGACAGTTCCTCTTATTCCGAGTGTCCCATTTCTTCAACGATGGCTCGCTGCCCATCCGAGCGATGATCCTAAGTCACCTCTCTGGAGCAAATTGACCAAGCCAGAGGCACCGAGTTATAATGCACTTCGAACGGCCGTGAAGGATGCTGCTGACCGAGCAGGAGTGGATAAACCGGTCACATTTACGAACCTGCGTAAATCCAGTGCGTCTCACTTGGCTTCTCGCGGCCTGAATCAAGCCCACATTGAGGATCACCATGGTTGGACTCGCGGGAGCGATGTTGCTTCCCGATACGTATCCGTATTCGCAGATGATACCAGCCGAGAAGTTGCTCGTGTCCACGGCTTAGAGATTTCCGAGGAAGATGAGCCTGATACGACGGCACCGGTTGAATGTCCGCGGTGTCATCAACAAACACCCCGGGAGATGGAGCATTGCCTCCACTGCCGACAGACGATTGATAAGGAGGCGGCACTTCAGCGGGAACAGACTTGTGAGTGGTGTGGATCCTCAATTTCAAGCTATACTGAGCACATCCCGACCTGCGCCGATGTTGAGGTAGTGCAGAAGAAATCCAGGTGACAATCAGCTAGTCGTCGAATATCTATGACCCCTTCTTTGCGTGACTGTTCAGTTCTCATCTGATCCTGTAACGTCCACTAGTTCTTGCCATATGTATTTTTAACGCCACCGACAGATGGGAGAAGTAATGACTGCACCTACAGATCTGTTCGAATCATTCTTGGAGAGTGATCGAGCGCAATCGCGTTACCGTGAGCGGAACGAGAAGCGCGACCAGGTGCGGGACGAACGTCTCCTTCCATTGTTGAATCAGTTTCTCGATGGAGGGATCACGCTTGAGGAGTTCAAGCCGCGCAACGACGGCCTCAACAAGCAACACCCGTACTGGGGGTTTGATGGGTTCAACGGGCAGATGCATTTCAACCAGATGTGGAACGCAACTCCCGATCAGGAGGAACTCGCTGCCCACTTGCGTGAGATTCTCCCCAATCCCGAATCAAGGGACGAAGCTGCGGAGCGAATCAATGCGCATGCCGATTTGGCGCAAACCTACCGCGACAATAGCATCGACGCAGAGCCTCGTTACAAGCCCGCGATGTTCTTTCTCAGTTACTTCTGGCATCTTCAAGCGCCGACCGAGTATCCCGTCTTCTACGTCACGAGCGAACACTACTTAGAGGATCACGACCGGTTCGTACAGGATGGAGAATACGGTGAGGACTACGTCGAATTCATCGAAGCACTTGACACGTTAATCGACCTTGCCACAGAAACGACCGACACCGACTGGGAATACCGAGATATCTCGAATGCGATCTACTGGGATCAAGAACTCCGCCCAGAGTGGGAAGCCGATGAGGAGGAGGACGTAGATCCGACGGGAAGTTCTCAGCAAGAAGATGTTCTCGCTAGCTTCCTCCCAACTATCGTCTCCGATCTGGGTGCTGTCGCAGAACGGGATGGTGCGGTTGAAGCAGAATATGAAGAGCAAGACAGAGATTTAGCCGTCGTCTTTGAGGAGAAGCTCCACCACTCGTTCCGAATCCTCGGCTTCGACGTCGAAGAACTTGGGCAGGGCTCCGGTCGCCAGCCTGACGGTATCGCTACTGCCGTTCGAAACGACTACGCCATCATCTACGACGCGAAAGTCCGCAGTGACGGCTATTCCATCGCCACGGACGACCGAGCAATTCGGGAGTACATCGAGACGCACGCCCGGCAGTTACGCGATCAAGGCGTTCGCCGCATCTATTTCGCTATCGTGTCCTCAACGTTCACCAATCCAGACCACAGTACACTGCGTGAACTTCGGGAGACAACCGCCGTAGAGAGTATCGTATTCCTCAGCGCCGATTTACTAAAAGATCTCATGGTACTCCGCCTCCGGGAACCGTACTTGAATCTGGATGATATTCGGGCGGTATTCGGAACGAGAGACGGAATCTTCCGCCGAGAGGAATTGAATAACGTCCTCCCTGACTGGAGAGACGTCACGGTTGATGAGTTCCTGTAGGCGACCGGCACTCCCTTCTACGCGTTCGTATCAGTAGTGACCAGATCGGACAGTTCGAAGAGGAGCACGTCATCACGCGTGTCGGCGACGCGTTCGAGATCGTCGGTGTAACCGGAGCGGCTGAACAAGACGTACAGCGTCTCTCCATCTGCGGGCTCTTCTGACCACCGTACTTCAGCCGTTGTTCGTTCGAGGTCGGCGAGAACACCTTCACTCACGGGTTGTGACGTGAACTTACACTCGCCGGTGACGAGTCCCTCGTTTGTGAGACCGATGGCATCCAATTCGTGTTCTTTGAACCACCACTGCCCGACATCGCGGAACTGTCGGTCAATGAGCTTCGGGAGCGCTTGCTGGCAGAGGCGTTCGAACAAAGGACTCACGTAATCTGCCAGGTCGGGTGCAACGAGTTCGGCGTACGCGTCGTCGCCGAGCATGTGAAGCTGATCCTGATTGCCGTATACGAATCGGAACCAGAACCGGAACAGCGGCGCGGCGATGCGATACCGACCGCGTTTCGAGGCTGTCGGCGATTCAGTCACGGGGATGTGGCGCTCGACGAGGCGGAGCCGACGGAGTTTTTGGAGGTACGTGCTGAGCGATCCCGAATCTACGCCGGCCATACCTGCGATCTCGTTTGGAGTACGACGCCCGTGAGCGAGCGCGCGGAGGATGCTGAAGTACGTGTTCGGCTGTCGGAGTTCTGTGCGGAGTAGGAACTCGGGTTCGGAGTACAGGAGCCCGCGCTCTGAGAGGATTGTCCGCTGGACGTTCGTTCCGAGCGACTGGTCTGGATCGATCGTCTGGAGGTAGTAGGGAGTGCCACCGTAGATCGACCACGTCGTGATTGCTGTCTCCGGACCGTACTCTGAGAAGAACTGGCGTGCGTCGGGTACATCGAGAGGCTGGAGATCGATTGTTGCCGTCCGCCGACCGTACAGCGGTGCGCTTCCGGAGAGCACCTTGTTCTCCATGACACTAATCGAAGAGCCGACGAGGATGAGTGTCATCCCTGTCTCCTGCAGTTCCATGTCCCAGACGCGTTGGAGCCGTGAAGGGAGGGATTCGTCCTCTTCGATGAGGAATGGGAATTCGTCGATGACGACGATAGCGTCTTGATTGCCGAGCGCTTCAAGGAGTACCTCCCAGTCACGGCGGACGTTCCGCAACATGGGGAACTCTGCGGTGGCTGTGTCGGTGAACTGTTCGAGCTGGTTCTGTGCAGTCGATTCAACCGCTTGGTAGTAGACGGCGTCATCCCGATCCGCGATGGACTGGCGGACGAGCTCGCTCTTCCCGAGACGACGGCGACCGTAGATCACAACGAAGTCTGCCGTCCCGGACTCATAGCAGTCTGTGAGTTGATCGAGCTCGGTATCCCGATCAACGAATTGCTCCATACTCCCAGTAGCTTCCCCGCGCAAATAGAACTCCCGATTTCGGAAACTACGGTTTCGGAAATCTAGATTTCTTATACTTGCACAAATCAGTACTTAAGGGGAAATCAGACAGAAAAGCGAAAGCCAAGAATATGAGATTTAGAGGCTTTAGAGGTAAGAAATAAGCTTTTAAAATTTATTCCATATCTTACATTTGAGAGCACCAAATCTGTTCTACGGGCGACACTCCAGACATCAAATGTCTACATTTTGAGTGAAAACAATGGAATGTCCAAAATGCCGCGACTGCGCCCAGTCGAATTTATTAATCCCATCTATTTTAGCATAATTCACTACGACTCTTTCGTATTAATGGGTAGAAAACCATATTTACAAAGATTATTTATATACCCAGATTATATTCTTGAGTATGGATGGAGCAACAGAGGACGATAATAGTCAGCATCCACAACCAACACGGCACATCGATGCAATCGTTCCGAAAAACACCCACTCAGTGGACGAGGTAGTACGCAAAGCTGAAATAAACCGGACAGAGGAGTGGGGGACGATAGGGCTCCCAATCTTTCTGACACCCGAAGAACTGGAGAAGCAAGGGATAGATCCTGAGACAACTGACCAAGCAACTGTCCGAGTCCAAGATGGCTTCCTCCTCATCGATTCGGAATAGCTTCTCACAACGAATCAAACCCTCCAAGGAATTATGGCTGAGAGCAAACACGCTGCAACATATCCGACACATCAGCAGTACGATCGGTGGTCAGCCAAAGCTAACGAGTTCGGGATGTCTACATCAGAATTTATCGAGGCGATGGTTGAAGCAGGCTTGAAGAAGTTTGACGCCTCAACCAATCCGGATGAAACGAACCGTGAGCTTCGACAGCAACGAGACGAACTGAAACAAGAGCTCGATCGTTCCCGAGAGCGCATCCAGGATCTAGAAGATGCCGTCTATAATGGGGAAAGACAGACCATTAAGGAATTTGTTAAGGCAAATCCTGGTGCTCCGTATGATGAGATAATCAGACATGTAATGCGGACTGTTCCTGAGCGAGTAACCGCTCATCTGGACGATCTAGAAGGCGAAGAACTTCTCTTCGACGATGACCGGTACTATCCAACCAATCGGGGTGGCAAATCGTAATGCCACGCGCAGACATCAACGTTCCAGATCGATCTGACGATGCACCCGGTAGACGAGATGTCGAGTATTGGCTTGGTGTGTATAAATCAATAGAAGAGGTTCCGACACGTTACAGATTAAACACTTTCAAATCTCAGTTCCAAGAAGAAGATACGTGGGACGCATACCTAGAGAAGCACGGCGATCTTGCGGAGTCAACAAAGGAGAATTCGTGGTATCCCTGTGGTGATCGTTTTAAAAAATACATGGGAGAGGAAGTAGGGCGTCACCACGCTCTCCCGTATCCAGATGACATTGAGTCGTATCTCCAGCATATCAAGGAAGGTGGATACTCAATCAAAGTCACGGAGCGATCAGATAATACAGTCTACTACCAGCACCTGTCCCCCCTCAAAACATTCTTTGAGTGGTTAGTGCACCACGTAGACTACCCGCACGTCTACAATCCTGTTCTGATGGCGGCTCACAACGGCGGTATAACCAGACGGTTGTGGTACTGGCAGACAGATTACAAACCAGAATACTCAGAGAGAAACGAATGAGCGACAGCAAAGAGAGGCACGAAGAGATTGCAGAGGCTTTCAATCGCACAACTGATCCGCTTGCCAAGTACAATGAACAGTTCCAGACAGTAGACTCAGACCCGTTTCAACTCTGGCTAGACGACGTCGTCTATTCGAAAGGCTATGTTGACGAGACCATAGTTGCCATTGAACGACGAATCACGCAGTGGTGTAACTTCATCTGGGGAGAGTACGACCGCCACCCAGCAGTCCCATCAACATCACACGTGACTGCCTTCGCTGAGTACTACTTAGACGAGCAAGATAACAACGGTGCTACCGTCGCAGCGAAGCTATCATCTCTGGACCAGGCGTACGAATATTTCCAAGTCGAACCTGCATTTCCCCATCCTAAAGACTTCAACCCGTTCAAAGCGGCGAAAAACAAAATCGATCTTAGTGGGGAACCACCCAAAGACCAATACCCTATCCCGCTTGCTGAACTGAGGGAGTTCATCGATACCGAAGTGAAACATATCAGGGATCGGGCAGTGATCCTCATCCAACTCAAGCTGGGGCTTCGAGCATCAGAAGTATCGAATATCAAGCTCAGTGAAATCCATATTACCAACTCGGAACTTCAGGATCATTATTCTGATCTCGGAAACCACCCCACTCTGAATGGGCGTCCGAACGCGGTCTACATCCCACACGATCGTGATCGAAACAAGTCAGAGCGCCCCCGAGTTCTCCCGCTTGACGATGAACTTCGTCGAGTGCTTCTCCAGTACTTGCTTTGCAGACCAGATAACGGTCGTCCTTGGTTGTTCTTGTCGAAGTCTGGTGGGAAGAAGATGGATCATACGAACATCAACGACATCTGGAAGAAGTACTTCAGACCCGAGTACGGACCGACAGAGCAGCACAGAGGTGTGAGTTCGCATTACGGGCGTCACCGGTTCACCACTTGGTTTCGTATCGATAAGAAGTGGCAGCGAGATCTTCTCAAGTACCTCCGGGGAGACATCCAAAGTGGTGGTGAGCTCAATGCCACGCAGGAAGCTATCGACTCATACATCCACACCCGATACGAGAAAATCGAGGACCAATTCCGGAGAGACATCTACAAATTCCACATTTGAGGACACTGCAGGAATTAGCGGTAGGGCAAAAGGAATAGAGATCCGTGCGCACTATAGCTTCGACTGGTATGTGTTGTCCTTAGCCGATTGTACGTCTTCATCCTCTACGGCTAGCACTACACGCACTTGGCGTGCTTCGACCTAGAAGTGCCGAACTAATCAGATAGTAGTAGAGTTGGATGGTTCGTGTCGATTGTATTACCAATACAAGAGGTCTCTATAATACATTTCTCCTATCACCGCGCCTTCGACGTTCCCGACGACGACTCCGAGTTCGAGCGCGCCGCCCAGCGGCTCATGCCAGCGGGCGAGTCTCGGGTCTGGAACAACGCGATCATGGAACTCGGCGGGGTCGCCTGCGAGAAGACGCCGGCCTGTGACTCGGCGGGCTGTCCCTGGCGACAGTGGTGTCACGCCTACGAGACGGGCGACTTCACCGCCCCGGACGTTCCCAGCCAACCCGAGTTCGAGGGGTCCCGCCGGCAGATGCGCGGGCGCGTAATCTCGATATTGAAGGACGCCGAGGAACTCGAAATCGACGACCTCGGCCCGCGAGTCCGCGTGGATTACGTTCCCGAGAGCGACGGCGACGGAAGCCGAGAGTGGCTACTGGGGCTGGTTCGAGATCTCGAAGACGACGGACTGGTCGAACTCGCCGAGAACGGCCAAAATGCCGTCGCGCGACTCAGACGATAGCCACGATATCACGGACTATTTTATCAGCGCAGTCGAATCCCGGAGCATGACAGCCCCACACGTCGTCGGAATCGCCGGAAGTCTCCGTGATGAGAGTTACACCCGCGTCGCCATCGAACGTGCGCTCGAAGCCGCGTCAGCTGCGGGTGCGAGCACCGATCTGATCGACCTCCGCAACCTCGACCTGCCCGTATTCGATGCGGACGACCGCGAAGCCGGCGACGCCGCCGAACTCCAGCGGCGAATCGACGAAGCCGATTCGATCCTTCTGGGGACGCCAGTGTACCACGGCTCGTACTCCTCGGCGCTGAAGAACGCGCTGGACTACTGTGGCTTCGACGAGTTCGAGAAGAAGACCGTCGGCCTGCTCGGGGTCGCGGGCGGCTCCTTTCCGATCACCGCCCTGGAACACCTGCGGTCGGTCTGTCGAGCGCTCGATTGCTGGGTGATCCCCCATCAGGCCGCGCTACCGAGCGCCCGGAACGCGATCGAAGACGGCACGTTCGTCGATTCGAGTCTCGAAGAGCGCGTCGCGACGCTGGGTGAGGAGGCCGTCAAGTACGCCACCATCGAACCCGATCCGGCGTGTATGGAGAGTCTGGAGAACGTCGGTGCTGACGATTGACCACGAGGTGCCATGCACCTCGATCAGACGAGCGGCGAAGCCGCGAACGCGCGACCTCGTGTCGCGAAGATTCGATCGTCAGCACCGAAGGCGTTGACGAGTAATCGTCTCCCAACTAGTCCGAAACCCAGCGCACTGGGAGAACGTACCGTGTCGCCTCCTCGACGTCGACCGCGAGGACGAACCGCAGGTCGACCGACTGGCCCGGTCGAACGGTCTCGGTGAGCTCTTTGGCAGTTTCGTGGAGCGTATTGCCGTCCCCGTCCGTGAAGACACACTCGACGTTGGGGCGGTCCTGAGCACGGTCCGTCGATTCATAATCGATCCTGTCGAGCCGACAGCCTGAATGTACCGTCCGTAGAGTCCGGACCCGTGTTTTGGTGGGGCCACGCACAGGCCATCGGTACTGCTCTCGGTGAGCACCCGGTGTCGTTTGGCCCCGCTACGGTCACACGCGGTCGGCCCGCCGAATTTCCAAACGGACAAATCACCGCGGCCCCGAGACGAGGCTGTGACACAGTGGATCGAGAACCCCGAGGGCGGACGCGCCAGGGGACCTCGGGCGATCGCCCGCGCGTGGATCGAGGTATTGATCGCACCGCGGCGGTTCTTCCGGGCGGCCGTCGCGCCGGCGGATCAGGCACCAGGGCTGTTCTTCGTGATCGCAGTGGTCGTGCTCGCGGAGGGGAGCCGCTACCTGCTCGTTCCGTCGTCGATCGAGTGGGTCGCGGGCGGGTCGGTCGCCGCGGCGGTCCTCTGGCTGTCGGTGACTGCGATCCTCATCGCGCCGCTGGCGCTGCACCTGCTGGTCGCGCTCCAGACGGTCCTGCTGATGGCGTTCGTCCCCGAGCGGGCGGGGATCAGCGAGACTGTGCAGGTGATGGCCTACGCGACGGCACCGTGTGTGTTCGCTGGCGTGCCGGTCCCTGCGGTCCGGGTCGCATGTGCGATCTACGGGACCATCTTGCTCGCAATCGGTATCGCGGTCGTCCACGACGCGCCGTATCGACGCGTCGTTCCGGCCGTGGCCATCCCCGCGTCGATCGGGTTTGGGTACGGCTTTCGGGGCTTCGGCGCGGCCCGGCGTCTCCTCGACTGGGGTGCCAAGTATGTCGGCGATGTCGGCGGCCTCCTCTACTTTTAAGCCGTTCGGGGCCGCCGAGACTGGCATGCTGACGATCGACCTCGACGACTTCATGTTTGAACTGCAAGACGGTGCGATCAAGCACGTCGGCCCGTCGACGCGGTCGGCGACGGTGAAACTCTACGAGACAGAGTCAGTCGGCGTTCGGGAGTATGGCGACAAGCGAGTGAAATTCACTGTGGCCGATGCCGAGGGGAACGAGGTCGAGATCGCGCTCTTTCCGGAGCAGGTGGCGACGCTGATGGATGAAATCGACCGACTCCGCGACGATAGCCCGGTCTTCGAGTGAGAACTAGGGGCGCGTGCGTTTCGACAACCGTTTTAATCCGGATGTATTTGGATAGACCAATGGGTTCGTGCATCATTTGCGGTACCTCTGTCGACGGCAAGATCTGCGACATTCACCAGGAAGACGTAGCGTTCGAGTTCCGGGGCACGCGTCCCGGCCAGCTCACGCCCGGTCGATACTACAAAGGTTCGGTCGACGGCTTCGCCGAGTTCGGCGTCTTCGTCGACATCGGTGACAGCGTCACCGGCCTGCTCCACGAGAGCGAGCTCGATCAACGGCTCGACAACCTCGACTGGGAGCCCGGCGACACGGTCTACGTCCAGGTGAAAAACGTCAGAGACAACGGCAATATCGATCTCGGCTGGTCGATCAGGCAATCAGATCGGGAGTTCCGCGGAAAACTGATCGACGACCCCGAGTTCGACGGGCCGAAACTGCCCGAGGACCTCGACGAGGACGAGACAGACGAACAGGCCACCGAAGACGAGGACGAGACGGACGAGCAGACCACCGACGCCACCGAAGAAGAGACGGACGACCAGGCCACCGAAGACGAACAGGATTCCGACCATCAGCAGGCCGACGAGCCGACGGAATCCGAGCCGACAGCGTCCACGGGACAGCCCGAGGCCGGCGAAGTACGATCGCGCCAGGCCGATTCCGAGCCCGAGGCCGTCAGCGAAACAGGCGGTGCGGGTGCAGCGGCCGTTCAGAAACCTGCAGCTGAGGTCGAGGCAGAGCTGGTGACAGTGGACAGCCTCGACGACCTCGTCGGTGAAGTCGTCCAACTGGAGGGCGTCATCGAGAGCGCTCGACAGACGAGCGGCCCGACGGTATTCGAACTCGCCGATGGGACCGGAACTGTCGACTGTGCAGCCTTCGAGGAGGCGGGCGTCCGTGCTTACCCCGAGATCGACGAGGACGATATCGTCCGACTGACCGGCGAGGTCCGACGTCGCCGAGGCGAGCTTCAGGTCGAAACCGAAGAACTGCTCGAACTCGAAGGAGAAGAACGTGAGGAGGCCGCCGAGCGAATGGAAGCGTCGCTGACCGAGAAGGCCCGACCAGCGGCAGTCGAACCGCTGGCAGACGACGCGACGCTCGCGGATCTCACCGAGGCGTTTCGAGACGCCGCGGGCGCGATTCGACGCGCGGTCTTCGAGGACCGTCCGGTGATCGTCCGCCACAGCGCGACCGCCGACGGGTACGTCGCCGGCGCGGCAATCGAACGGGCGACGCTCCCGCTCATTCGCGAGCAGCACTCGCGGTCTGACGCGGAGTACCACTACTTCGACCGACGACCGCTGGAGGGAGACGTCTACGAGATGGACGACGCAACCAAAGACGTCACGACGATGCTCGGAAACCGCGAGCGTCACGACGAGCAGCTCCCCCTCTACGTCTTCGCGGCAGTCGGTGGCACGCGCGAGTCCCTCGACGGACTCGAGTTCCTCGACGTCTACGACGCCGATCGAATCGTCGTCGACACCGTTGCAGAGCCCGAAATCGCCGACGAGGTCGAGACGGTCGTCAGCCCGAGCACTGACCCGGCGTCGGTGACGACGGTCGATGGACAACTCGACGGGCCGACGGCGACGACGATCACTGCCAACGTCGCGGTTCACGTCGACGAAGACGTCCGCGAGGACATTCAGCACCTCCCCGCCGTGAGCTTCTGGGAGGAAGCGCCCGAAGCCTACGCCGAGGCTGCCAGCGAGGCCGGTTACGACGCCGAGACGATCGCCGACATCCGCGACGCGGTCGCGCTGGAGGCGTACTACCAGTCCTACGAGGACAAGCGCCAGCTGATCGCTGACCTTCTCTTCGAAGGCCGAGCCAGCGACGTCGACGACGAGGATGCCCGCGGCCTCGCCGCCCACGTCAGCGAGCAGTTCCGTTCGAAACTCGACATTGCCGTCGAGACTGCCGAAGCCAACTTTGACGTCCAGACTGTCGAGGGCGTCGACGTCGCCGTCCTCGACACGGAGGCGTTCACCCACCGCTTCGATTTCCCACCGACGACGTTGCTATTGGACGAACTGCTCCGTCGCCAGCGTGACTCCGTCGACGCCATCGTCGGCGTCGCCGAGGACGAACTCCACCTTCGGAGCCAGCACGAACTCGACGTGCGCGTCGTGGCCGACGCAGTCGCCGAGGCCCACCCCGACGCCGGTGTCGAAGCCGGGAGCACGCGCTCACAGCAGCTGACCTTCCTCGCGGGTCGCCGGTCGGAAGTCCTCGACGCGGTCGTCGAAACCGTCGCCGAGCACGTCTGATCGCGGAGCGACACCCTTATTCGATTCTCACGACGACTAGACGACAGTACCGCGATCATGAGTACCGACACGTCCGGGACCGACGATGCCTTCGAAGCTGCCTGCGAGGAGTTGATCGAGCGAATCCTCGCTGGCGACCTCGAACGCGATGGTGTCGAGCAGGCCAAACGCGAAGTTTGCTCGAAACACGCAGCATCGAAGGTCCCGAAAAATTCTGAACTCCTCGACCGTGCCCCGGAGGGCCGGCGCGAGGAACTGGAGTCGGTGCTCCGTCGCAAGCCCGTCCGGACAGCCTCCGGCGTCGCGCCCGTCGCGATCATGACCTCGCCCGAGCGCTGCCCCCATGGCAAGTGCCTCTACTGCCCCGGCGGTCCGGATTCGGAGTTTTCGAGCGCCCAGAGTTACACCGGCAACGAACCCGCCGCCGCCCGGGGCCAGCAGAACGACTACGACCCCTATGGGCAGGTCACCCTCAGATTGAACCAGCTCCGTGAGATCGGTCACACCGTCGACAAGGTCGAACTCATCCTGATGGGCGGGACGATGACCGCCCGCAGCCACGACTATCAGGAGTGGTTCGTCAAGCGCGCGCTGGAGGCGATGAACGACTTCGACCCGGACGCCGAACCCGAGCCGGCAGAAGGCATCTCCTTCGCACAGGACCCTGAGGAGTACGAGTTTTCGTATCTAGAAGACGTCATCGAAGAGAACGAAACTGGCACGATTCGAAACATCGGGACGACGTTCGAGACCAAGCCCGACTGGTGTGACCCCGAGCAGATCGACCGGATGCTGCGGCTTGGTGGCACGAAAGTCGAGGTCGGTGTCCAGACGACCTACGAGCGGATCAACCGCGAGATGCACCGTGGCCACGGGATCCAGGCTTCGATCGACGCCACGAGACGCCTCCGGGATGCTGGCTTCAAGGTCGGCTATCACATGATGCCGGGCCAGCCAGGAATGAGCGCGGACATGTGTCTGGAGGACTTCCGGCGCATCTTCGAGCACAGCGACTGGCGGCCGGACTATCTCAAGATCTATCCGACGCTGATCGTCGAGGGTACAGCGACCTACGACATGTGGCACCGCGACGATTACGATCCACTGTCGAGCGAGGAAGCGGCCGACCTCGTCGCGGAGATCAAGGACATGATCCCACCGTACACCCGCCTCCAGCGCGTTCAGCGCGACATTCCCGCGGACTTCATCGAGGCCGGCGTCCAGAAGTCGAATCTTCGCCAGCTCGCTCGCAAGCGGATGGACGAACACGGCTGGACCTGTGACTGTATCCGCTGTCGTGAGGTCGGGATGAACGACGAAGACCCCGCGGAGATCACTCTCGATACGATGGTCTACGAGGCCGGTGGCGGGACCGAACACTTCATTAGCTACGAAGACCGCCAGAAGGACCTGCTCGTCGGGTTCTGCCGGCTGCGGTTCCCGAACGACCCCGTGCGCGAGGAACTGGACAACGCTGCCCTGGTCCGGGAACTCCACGTCTACGGCAACACCGTCGGGGTCGGCGACCACAAGGCAACGGGCGACGTGCCCGACTGGCAGCACAAAGGCTACGGCACGAAGCTGCTGGGCGAGGCCGAGCGCCGTGCTCGGGACGCTGGGTTCGAGAAGCTGAGTGTCATCAGCGGCATCGGTGCGCGCGAATACTATCGCGAGAAGTTGGGGTACGAGCAAGACGGACCGTACGTGAGCAAAGTGCTGTCGGAGTGAGTTCGGTCACACAGAGAGCAGTTGTAGTCATATCGGCCAGAGTGCTGTAGCTACGTGTGTGAAAATGTAAGAAGTGGAAACCATCGCGCTACGCGCGACGGGTGTGTTTACTTGCGGACGAGGTTCGTCGCGCGCGGTCCTTTCGGGGAGGACTCGATATCGAACTCGACTTCCTGCCCTTCTTCGAGGTCCGGGCCGCCGACGTCTTCCATGTGGAAGAACACGTCTTCGTCGTCATCGACTTCGTCGCTGTCAGTGGAAATGAAACCGTAGCCGCCTGTGTCGTTGAAGAAATCAACCTTACCGTTTGCCATTGCAATCAGACCAATGGCCGTCCCAAGTATAACCCTTCCGAGACGAGGATTACCACGACTCGTGGTCGATATTGTCTGGAACGGTAGGTATATGCCACTCCATCACATGGGTCGAGACGCATCGCTATGCAACCGTGCCAACGCTGTCAGGCGGTCATCGACGAGTATACCTTGGACAAACAACTCGAACCCCTGCGCGACCTCACAGTCGACGACTTCAACGTCTGTGCGGACTGCGTTACCATCGTAGCGGATGCGTGCGTGGAGTGCGACGGCGCGGTCTACGTCCCTCGGAGCAAATCCGAGGCCCCCGACTACTGTCCAGCCTGTCGAGCCGACCAGATCGAACAGACTGGCCACGACCCCGGCTGGACTTGCGATTCGGTGCCTAGCTGATGTGATAACGATTCTCGGCACCATCCGGGTGCCGGATGCTGTTCGACGATACGTAGCAACGCAAAACGGTGTCGAGCGGTGCACCACTCTCTCTGAGACGGTGCGTCCGTGCAAGACAAGCGGTTCGTGAGCGAGGATCGATCTGGTCGCGTACCGAGTAGCGTCATACGGTCTCGTAGCGATGCATCGGAGTACGATCGGAGCGGCACATGACGACCGCCCTCACTCTCAGTCGTCCGTCCTCACAAGCGCCGAGGTGGGGTCAGGACTGGCGGTTGATCCCGACTCGGTAACGAACACGTCCAGGTGGTCGTGGAGGGCGGTCGCGTCGTCGGAGAGTCGCTGAATCGAGTCGGTGACAGTGCTGATCGCGGCCGTCTGCTGTTGGGCGGCTGCAGCGACATCTTCGGCCTCGCCGGCGGTCTGCTCGCTGATCGCCGCGACGTCGTCGACGAGATCGACTACTTCGGTCGTGGTCGCCGCCTGATCGTCGGTCGCCGTGCTGATCTCACGGACGCCGCTGTCGACGTCCTCGACGAGTGCGACGACCTCTTCGAGATCCCCGAGCGCTCCTTCGACTGAAGCGACCGTCTCGTCAACCTGCGCAGTCATCGATTCGACGTCTCCAGCCGTCGATTCAGACGCATCCTGAACCGTTTCGATTCGATCGGAGACGTCCCCTGCCGCGTCGGCAGTTTCTTCTGCCAGTCCCTTGATCTCCTCGGCAACGACGGCAAATCCCTCGCCGGCTTCGCCAGCCCGGGCCGCTTCGATCGAGGCGTTCAGTGCGAGCATGTTCGTCTCGGCCGCGATTTCGTCGATGAAGGTGACAATCTCGTCTATCTCGTCTATCTGGGCGACGAGAGAATCGACCGCGTGTACCGTTTCGTCGATTCGCGACTCCAGCGCGTGGAGTTCGTCGATTGCGTCGGTTGCGGCCCGCTGCCCGGATTGGCCACGATCTGTCGCCGTACGTGCAGTCTCGGCAACCTCGTCGGCGGAGGCAGCGATCTCTTCGATCGTCGACGAGAGATCGTTCATCGCTTCCGAGACGGTCTGCAGCTGCTGGGTTTGGTCGGTCGCACCGTCACTGATCGCCTGCACCGAGGTTGCGACCTCTTCACTCGCGTTCGCCACCTCACGGACACTTGCGTCTACGTCGTCGCTTGCCGTGTCGACGTCGGCCGCGAAATCGGCAACGTCGGCGATCGTCTCTGCAAGTGTCCTGATCAGGGCGTTGTAGTTCTCGACGACCGCACGGGCGGAGTCGTCGTCGAGGGTAACAGCGTCTTCGTCGATCGTCGCCGTCAGATCTCCTTCTCGGGCGCGTTCGGCCGCCGCCCCGAAGGCGTCGACGAGTTCGTCTAACCGTTCGGAACGTCGTTCAAGACGCTCGGTCATTGTCTGCAGTTCACGAGTGTATTCGGCGAGACTCTCGTTCATCGTTCGGAGGGAGTCACCGAATTCGCCCGGAACCTCCTGTTCGAGGACCGCCGCATCGAAGTCCTTCCGGGCGAGGGCGTCAGCCTGTCTTGCGACCAGATCCAGATACGCTTGCATGTCGGCGAATTCGTTCGTGAGCTGGCCGAGTTCGTCGTCTTGATCGATACGCTCGACGTCAGTCGAGAAGTCACCGCCAGCGATGGCCTGGGCGTGTCGTTCGAGCGTCTCGATCGGTTCGATCATGTCCCAGCGGGTGATGATGACTGTATTGAGAAACGCAACGAGAGCGACCATCAGCAAGGCTGCCGCGACCAGAATCTGTGCAATCCCATCGACAAACAGTGGTACTGTCGCCAGCAGAACGGAGATGGTAAACTGTATCACGACTGCAGCAAGCACCTTCCGTTCGACCGACTCCGTCACCCCAAGCTGGTCCATCGTCCACCAAAGGGCGTCGGTATACCGATCGAGGAATCTCATACAGTGAATATCAATAGTCGTACCAATAGCAATACCGCCCCATTTTCAACATATGAAAACGACGCTGGCCTAGAGAAATCGGTTTTTGTTGTCGTGGCCGCCCCAGTCAGATGCCCATCGCTTCGATCTGCTCTTGATACCGGTTCCGGATCGTGACTTCGGTCACTTGCGCGACATCGGCGACTTCCCGCTGGGTCTTCTTCTCGTTACAGAGCAGCGACGCGGCGTAGATCGCGGCGGCAGCGTAGCCAGTCGGCGATTTGCCAGAGAGCAGACCCTGCTCGGCGGTCACGTCGATGATCTCGTTGGCTTTCGTTTGCACCTCTTCGGAGAGTTCCAGCGACGAGCAGAATCGGGGGACGTACTTCTTGGGGTCGACCGGCTCCATCTTGAGGCCGAGTTCCTGTGAGATGTAGCGGTAGGTGCGACCGATCTCTTTCTGTTCGACGCGAGAGACGTCAGAGACTTCTTCGAGACTCCGCGGAATGTCTTCCTGTCGGCAGGCAGCGTAGAGCGCAGCAGTTGCGACGCCTTCGATCGACCGCCCACGGATGAGGTCGTCGTCGAGTGCCCGGCGGTAGATGACGGAGGCGACTTCTCGAACGGATCGGGGGACGCCAAGCGCGGAGGCCATCCGATCGATCTCACTGAGGGCGAACTGGAGGTTGCGCTCGCCCGCGTCTTTGGTACGGATACGTTCTTGCCAGCGACGGAGGCGGTGCATCTGCGAGCGTTTCTTCGAGGAGATCGATCGACCGTAGGCGTCCTTGTCCTTCCAGTCGATGGTTGTCGTTAGCCCTTTGTCGTGCATCGTCTGCGTGGTCGGGGCGCCCACACGGGACTTCTGCTGACGCTCGCTGTGGTCGAACGCGCGCCACTCGGGCCCACGGTCGATGGTTCCTTCTTCGATGACGAGCCCACAGTCGTCACAGACCAACTCGCCCCCGTCCGCGCTCGCGATCAGGGACGACGACTCACACTCGGGACAAGACTCCTTCTCGTCCTTCTCGGTCTCGTCCGTGTTCTCGTCGGTGGCCGCTCGCTCTCGCTCTCGCTGCCGACTGGAACGTACCATTGTCTTTCCCTAGAGATTTACGGCAGTAATAAAGTTTGCCTCGCCGGTATCGCTGAAAATTCGGGCACGAGGGAACGCTTATCCGAACGCGCACCGTCGCAGTCGTCCATGGACGTGGTGATTCTGGGCGTCGGACCGGTGGGCCGACAGTTCGCCCACGCCTGCACTGGGGGTGGCTTCACGGTCACGCTCTGCGGTACTGACGCCAACGACGTGCTCGACGCCGTCGACTCACTCTCCAGCCCCGACGCCGACGGAACGACCGACGTCGGGGCGGCCGTCGATGACGCGGACGTCGTCGTCGAGACGCGGTCGGCAACGGTCGAGACTGCGCGCGAACGGCTCGCTGACGTCGAAGACGCTGCACCGGCCGACGCGCAGCTACTCGTGACCGTGGAGTCGACGGCCGTGACGAGCCTGGCCGTCGCGTTGCGCGAACCCGAGCGACTGGTCGGCTTACACTCGGCCGCACCGATCGAGTGGAACGGTCCGATCGAAGTGATCGTTCCCGAGGGCGCGAGCGCACAGCAGGTCGAGGCCGCTGAATCCTTCGTCGAGTCGCTCGGCTGGCAGCCGCTTCGCGTCCAGGATGCACCTGGACTCGTGAGCGACCGACTCCGACTAGCCCAACAGGCCGAAGCGATCCGGGCCTACGAGCACGGCGTCGCTGACGCGGCGACGATCGACCGGACGCTGACTGTCGCGGATGGTCACGACATCGGCCCCCTCGAACTGGCTGACAGGCAGGGGCTCGACACGGTGTTGGAAGCACTGGAACGGCTCGCCGAGGACTTCGGACCACGCTACGAGCCACCTGCGGTCCTCGTCGAGAAGGTCGAGGCTGGAGAACTCGGCCGCGCTCGCGGTGAGGGGTTCTACGACTGGGACGAAAACCGATGAGTCACGACAAGGGGCCCGAAGAGCCAGTCGTCGAGGAAGAGCCCGATATCGCGGATATCTTCGACCAGCTCGAGGAACTGGCCGAGACGGTCGATTCCGAGGAGGAACGCGATCAGGTCGAAGAGGCGATGCGAATCGCGACCGAGGCCCAGGGTTCAGGCACCGGGTTCGGACGCGTCATCTGGGGATTCGATCGGGCCGACGCTGCCGAAGCGGTGCTCGGTGCGTTACTCTTTGGCATTCCCATGGCAGTCGAGGGCGGGACGCAGGAGGTCGGGGCGTTCCTCGTCGACCATCTGCACTATCTGGTCGGAACCGGGCTGTTTGCCGTCTTGCTCACGTCCGGCGTCCTCTACGTCGCCGAATTTCAGGACGTCCGCGTCAAGCATCGAATTTTCGGAGTGATTCCCCACCGGCTAGCGGGTGTGCTCACCGTGTCGTTCGTGATGGCGGCCGTCATGCTGACTGCGTGGGGTCGGGTCGACTGGAACGAGCCACTGCTCGCGCTGGCGAACGTCGTCGTCGCGTTCGTCCCGATGTCGGTCGGGGCCGCACTCGGCGACATCCTCCCAGGGAGCTAACTCCCGGAACCGTCACTCGCCACGGCCGAATTCGGCAGCCAGTTGGGCCCGAAATGCGTCGAGTTCCTGTTCGTCCAGCCGTCCGTCGGTTGCGTCGTCCAGTCGCCCGCGGATACAGACGTCGTAGTTGCCGCGGCCGACGTGGTCGATCAACCCGGCCGTCCGGAGCTCTCGATTGTGTGCGTAGGCGTTTGTCCGATCCCCAGTCCCGCCAGCGACGAAGTGGGCGTCCAGCGGCGTCGCCGGCCCCTGTTCGTCGTAGTAGGCTAACATCCGTCGCGTCTTCTCGTCGAGTCCCCTGATCTCGGCCCGGATCGAGTCCACTGCGGCTGGTGTCGGCCGCTCGACCGTCGGTGTTTCGGCTTCGGCTGCCGGTGTCTCTCCGTCGATGGCGCTGACCGCTGCGGCGATGGTATCGTCGTCGCTGCCGTCGGGTGCAGTTGCCACCGCACCCGCGGATGCTCGGCCATTCATCTCCTTGGATGCGTGGCCGTTCGTCGCGCGACGATCCGCGGACGACTCCTCAGAGCTGTCTTCGGGTGTCTTGAATCCGAACTCAGGGAGGTCGGCTTCAGAGAAGTCTAGCTCGGCCTCGGGCGCTTGCTCGGGACGGGGCATGTCCTCTGGCTCCTCGAAAGACGTGAATCCGTCCGTACCGTCGTTCGCCTCAGTCGCTGGCGTGCTCGCACTGTCGGTCTGCTCGTCATCTTCGTCCATCGCGGCTGCGAATGCATCTGCCATCGCGTCATCGGTCTGCTCGTCGTCTTCGTCCATTGCGGCTGCGAAGGCATCTGCCACCCCCTTGTCGTCCATCGGAAACCCGTTCGTGTCCGAAGAGTCGTCGTCCGCCGCGGTATTCTGTTCGGCCTTCTCATTCGCCTGGGGCAGCGACTCCGGATCGGGTTCGGGCCCGGCCGGGACCTGTCCCTCGCGGCGCTGCCTGCGAGCGCGCATCCGCTCGGTCTCGGTTCGGCCGGGGCTGGCTCCCGCAACCTGATCGAGCATCGCGTCGACGAACTGGTCCGCCATCCGACTTAGATCCCGCGCATCCTGCAGTTCCGTCTCCAGTTCGGCGATCCGGGAGTTCTTTTTGTCCAGTTCTTCCCGGAGTTCCTCGATCGTGCTCTCGCGCTGGGCTTTCTCCTCGCTGATCGATTCCAACTCCGAGACGAGGTCGTCGCTGACTGATTTGAGTTCGGGTCGTTCGAAGTCGTCCAGTCCCGGCGTCGCGCCGGCGTCGAAGGTCTGCTTGCGGTGGAACTGGACCCGTCGAACCGACTCCGACCAGTCGGTCATCATGAACGCCTCGCCGTCGTTCAGATCCTCGACTGCGCTGGCGTACTCCCCATCGAGCACTCGCCTGACGACTTTGGTGTCGTTGTTCCAGGTCAGCCGGTGCCAGACAAGCCAGTCACACTGAGTGATGTAGTCTTTCTTGACGTCGGCCGGGCGCTGGGAGATGCCGACGATCCCGAGGCCGTGCTTGCGGCCCCGCTTGCCGATCTTGATCAGCATCTTGCCAACCTCGCCGACGCTCCCGTTTTCGGGGATCCACTCGTGGACCTCCTCGACCAGCATCAGGAACGGCTGCTTGAGCTTCTTGGCCTTGGCAAAGAGTTGTTTCGAGACTTCCGTCAGGAGTGCTTCGGCCTCGTCGTCGTCCAGAAACGAAGAGATGTCGAGGATGATCGGAACGTTCTGTTCGAGCGCGAGGTTGGCGATTTTCTCGGCGTGTTCGGTCGTGACCTGGATGTCACACTCCTCGTCGGCCCCGACGTGGAGGATCTCGTACTCCTCTTTGAGCCCGTAGTACTCGCCGTCGATGTCGACGATCAACAGGCCGTAGCCGCTGTCGAGCAAGTTCTCGGCGATGACCGATGCGGTGTTCGATTTGCCCGATCCCGACTTGCCGGTGACGAACCCCCGGCCGGTCAGCAACTCGACGACTGGGAGCGAGACGTCGGCCCCGGGCTCACCGTGCCCGCCGGGTCCGTCGCTCACTTCCGCGACCGTGATCGTCCGCTCGTCGCTCATGTTGTTCGTGTGGCGGTCCCCCGTACGCATAACTCTCAGTCAGACACCTCTCGGTGATTCGACAGGCAGTCGGGCAGACAGTCGAGCGCCAGAGGTGGAAAGGCCTTAGTCCCTCCGCCCGGAGCAAGTCGATAGATGGCCGACAGGGATCCAAACGGTGAACAAGAGGTGCGCGAGGCGGTCGAACGATCCCGCAGCGGCGCACCTGCGGCGGGCCGTGTCATTCGTGACCGGTTCTCCAGCGACGAGGTATTCCAGCGCATCATCGCGGCGGCCGACGAGGAGATCACCTCGGGCAGTCGGGAACTGTACTTCAGCGCGCTGGCTGCCGGGTTCTCGATCACGATCACGTTCCTCCTGTACATTTCGCTGACGGCGTCGACGAACAAGGACCCGGTTCTCAGTGCGATGCTGTATCCGCTGGGCTTCATCTACATCATCATTGGCGGCTACCAACTCTACACCGAGAATACGCTCCCGCCTGTGGCGCTGACGCTCGAACGACTGGCGAGCATTCCGGCGCTCCTTCGCAACTGGATCGTCGTGCTCGCGGGCAACTTCACGGGCGGTGCGCTCGGTGCGGCAGCCCTGGCCTACGGCGGCGTGCTCTCGACGAAAGAAACCCAGGTCGCACTATCGATCGCCCAGAAGGGAATCGATACCGAGCCACTCGTTCTGTTCACCAAAGCGGCCTTCGCGGGGCTGATCGTCGCCGGCGTCGTCTGGGTCGACTACGCCTCTCGGGACACGATATCGCGGCTCGCGGTGGTCTATCTGGCCTTCCTGGCCATCCCGCTCGGTGGGCTCTTCCACGTCGTCGTCTCGTTCACCGAGATGTTGTACCTCGTGTTCGTCGGCGATCTGTCGGTGTTCGTCGGCATGACCGAGTTCGTCCTTCCCGTCCTGGCGGGCAACACCGTCGGCGGCGTCGTACTGGTGACGGCCGTCAACTACTTCCAGACGAGCGAGCATCGCCTCGAGTCTGCCCGTTTCGAGGGTGCCTACCGACGTCTCTCCCCCAAAGAGTGGCTCTTCGGTGGGCTGTTCGGCGGTCGCCGCTACGTGCCCGTGATCGACACGGCTGCCAAACACACCCGCGAAGAGTCGACCGGCTATCGGATTCTGGTTCCGATCGCCAATCCCCGGACGGAGCAACCGCTCGTGCGATTCGCCAGCGCGATCGCCAGCGCACACGAGGACGCGACCGTCCACGCCGTCCACATCGTCCAGACGCCCCACCAGGGGTACGGCACGAGCGGGCGGCGGCGGATCGTCGAGGAGTCCGACCGACTGATGGACGACGTCTGCAGCGTCGCCGACGACTACGATGTCGACGTCGAAACGTCGACGGTCGTCTCCCATCGGTCGTTCGAGGAACTGTTCTCCGTCGCCAAGCGAGACGAGGCCGACCTCGTCGTGATGGGGTGGGGCGAGGACCGCCTGTGGGACGCCGCCCGCGCCGAGCAGCCGCTCGAAGAGCTGACCAACAGATTGCCGTGTGACTTCCTCGTCGTCGACGACGAGGGGATGGACACCTCACGGATTCTGTTGCCGACCATCGGCGGCCCGAACTCCGACCTGAGCGCGGAGGTCGTGTCTGCACTGCAGTCGGTCGAAGCGACCGAGGTGACACTGCTGTACGTCCTCGACGACTCCCAAGATGTCGAAGATGGTGAGCAGTTCCTGGCCGACTGGGCAGCCGATCATGGGCTCGACGACGTAACTATTCTCGTCGAGGACTCCGGCGACGTCGAGGCGGTAATCGAACGTGAGGCTGCCGAGCACACGATGCTCTTCCTGGGTGCGAGCGAACGCGGCCTCCTCGCGCGTCTGGTCCGGAACACGCTCCACATGGATATCCTCGACGACGTCGAGTGCTCGGTCGTCATTACCGAGCGCGCGACCAAGCGGAGTCTCTGGCGGCGGCTATTTGGCAGGTAGACTGTCGAATCGGGAGCCGAGGCGCATCTGCGCCGAGGGTGTCGGGTGAAGTTGTTTACGCCTGACAGATGTCGTGGAGCGAGTCGAGCGATTTGATATCCCACGTCGGCCAGACGTTGAGATCCCAGTCACTGCGGTGGGACCGCCGGATGAACGCCGAGTCGATACCAGCGTTCTCCGCTGCCTTGATGTCCGATTCGTTGTCGCCGACGTACAGGGCGGAGTCGGCCTCTAGATCGGCCAGCGCCCGTTCGAGATAGTGTGGATCGGGCTTTCGAAGCGCGAGACTTTCGATACTCGCCGAGCGGCCGTAGGCCGTGTCGAACAGATCCGCGAGGTCGAAGTGATCAAGCAGGAAGTCGACGGTCTCTTGCTGGTTGGAACTGACGATCCCTTTCGCGATGTCGAGATCAGCTAGCGTCTCGACGTCGTCGTAGGGGGTCTTCCGGCCGGCGCGGGCTTCTTGCTGCTGGGCCTTTGAGACGGTGCTGTCGCGAGTGCGCCAGAAGCGCTCGGGCTCGAAGTCGTATACGTTGCTAACGGTTGCGACCTGTGTTGGGGTCGCAGCGATGGTCATATCCTCGACGTGGTCGGGGTCCGGATCGGAGACACCAAACTGCGCGAACGTCTTCTCGGTGGCTTCCCGGAGGACGTCGAAGCGCGTTCGACCGACGAGGACACCGTCGTTATCGAAGACGACGGTATCGTAGGTCATAGTTTCTGTTGGAGACTCTCTGTGATAAGCGTTTCAGTCCACCCAACGACTTCAATCGACCGCGGGCAGATCTTGAAGCGGGCGAAGCGATTTACTTGCGGCGTGTGAACAGACACCTACCGCAGTGGCGAGCATATGACGCGCTATCCAACTATCGTCGAGGGCGGGCAGGTGTACGTCGGTCGCGAGGACGACCGTCTGCTGATCGGCTCGGTCGAGGAGATCGTCGAGACGGTCGGCGGGCCAGCCTGGACGATCCGGTACACCGACGCCGAGAAACAGCGCCACCCCGAGATGGACACCTCTGACGAGGGGTTGATTGTCGACGTCGTCGACATGCTTCAGACGATGACCCACTCCGAGCGTTTCGTCCGGACGCTTGCGGCCCATCCCGTCGAGATCGAGACGGACGACCCCGACGCCATCGCCCCGCGAACAGGACTGTTCGTCGGAAAACTGCTGGAGAATCTGGAGAACGGGCTGGATTGAGATCCTCTGAGTCGAGTCCACACTGAGAAATTGTGACGCAATCCCGTGAGTCATAAACACCCGGCCCTGTAATCATTCGATATGGACGGCGACGACATCAATCGGGGCCTCGAAGGGGTTCCCGTCGCGGCGACACGCCTGAGTTCGATCGACGGCGAGACGGGCGAACTGATCATCGGCGGGTTCGAACTGCCGGAACTGGCGACCACCGCGGCCTACGAGGAGACACTCTACCTGCTCTTTCACGATCGGCTTCCAGACAGCGAGGAGCTGACTTCCTTCCGAGCCGACCTCGCGGAGCGCCGCCAGATCGGCGAGGAAGTTCGGGCAGTGCTTCGGCAGGCTGCCGCGGAGGAAAAACCGGCGATGGACGCCCTCCGGATGGGTGCGGCGGCCGCGAACCTCGGCCACGAAGACGGCGACCCCGAGGATGACGCTCGCCGTGTGATCGCTGCGTTTCCGACGATCGTCGCGACCTACTGGCGCTACCGCCAGGGAAAAGAGCCAGTCTCTCCCGATCCGGATCTCGGCCACGCCGCAAACTACCTCTACATGCTGACTGGCGACCGACCGACCGACGCTGCCGTCCGCGGGCTGGAGACCTATCTCAACACTGTCGTCGACCACGGGCTCAACGCCTCGACCTTCACAGCCAGAGTGGTCGTCTCCACTGAATCGGATGTCGTCTCGGCGGCAACCGCGGCTGTCGGCACGCTGAAGGGGCCGCTTCACGGCGGCGCGCCCGGCCCTGTCCTCGATATGCTCCAGGCCGTCCACGAGTCAGGCGACCCCGAGGGATTCGTCCGCGAGAAACTCGACGCCGGCGATCGCCTCATGGGCTTCGGCCACCGCGTCTACCGGGTTCGCGATCCGCGGGCGGCCGTCCTCTCGGCCGCTGCTGAGGAGTTCTACGCCGACGGTGGAAACAGCGACTTCTTCGAGACCGTCGTCGAATTCGAGGACATCGCCGTTGAACTCCTGGACGAGCACAAGCCCGGCCGGAGACTGGAGACCAACGTCGAGTTCTACACTGCCGCCCTGCTGCACGGCGTCGGCGTCCCGCGGGACCTCTTTACCGCGACGTTCGGCATCGCTCGGGCCGGCGGCTGGATGGCCCACTGTCTCGAACAACTCGAGGATAACCGCCTCATTCGACCCGAATCACAGTACGTGGGCGAGTCCGGCCGAACGTGGATCCCCGTCGACCAGCGGTAGCGCTTCGCCAGCGCTCCCCAGAAATCACTCGAAGTCCGTCAGTGACGTCTGTCCAGTCGTCGGCCGATCCGTCGGCGTCGTCTCCGTTTCACTATCGCTGCCGTCACTGCCGCCGCCGAATCCGTCGAGACTGATCTGCTGGCGGTCAGTAAAGGAGAGTTTTGAGACGCGGACGCCGACCTTGCGGACACGCGAATCGTCGAACTCCCCCAGTAGATCTATCGCGATGGCCTCAACGAGGTCGGGGTCGTCGACCGGCCCGGACAGCGACCGAGCGCGGGTGTTCACGTCGTATGGGGGCGTCACGATCTTGATTCCCACGGTCTGATACAGTGCGTTCTCGCGGGAGGCTCGTTCGGCGACCGCCTCCGCGAGAGTTTGGACGCGCTCGCGCACCGTCTCGTGGTCCTCGACTGCTTCCGAGAAGGCCGATTCCCGCGAGAAGCTCTTGGGGTCGTCTTTCGGCGTGACTTCGCGGGCGTCCTCACCGCGGGCGAACCGGTAAATCTCCAGACCGCGCTCGCCGAAGCGATCCGCGAGGCGGTCGGGATCCGCACTCGCGAGGTCGCCCGCCGTCTCGATGTCCATCTCCCGGAGTTCGCGGGCTGTGACTGGGCCGACGTTGTGGACGGCCTCGACGTCCATCGGTCCGAGAAATTCCTGCACCTCGCCGGGTTCGATCACGACCAGGCCGTCGGGCTTGTCGGCGTCGCTGGCGATCTTCGCAGCGCTCATCGTCGGGGCCACGCCGACGCTGGCGACGACACCGACGTCGCTCTCGATCCCGCGTTTCAGATCGCGTGCGAATCGTTCGACGCTGTCCCAGTCGACCTGCTCGGTGACGTCGAGGTAGGCTTCGTCGATGCTGACCTCGCGGACCACGTCGGCACTCTCCTGCAGGATGGCCTGAACCTCGTCGCTGATCGACTCGTAGTAACTCAGATCGACCGGACGGTAGTAGCCCGCCTCTGCCGGGTCGATCTCGGAGTCGTCCTCGGCGGTCGCCTTGCGGGGGAGCAGGTCGAGCGCTTCGGAGATGGCCATCGCGCTCTCGACGCCGTACTCGCGGGCCTCGTAGCTCGCGGTCGCGACCGCGCCGACGGTGTCGCCAGCCTCGTAGCCCATGCCGACTACGAGGGGCTCGCCTCGCAATTCGGGCTCGCGCAGGCGCTCACAGGCCGCATAGAAACAGTCCATATCGACGTGACAGACGATCTGCTCGGGGCGGCGGTCAGTTCCCGGCAGTCGCCCACGACTCGGCATACTCGGGGAGTAGGGGTGCGAGCCCGTTACAGTTTCTGTCGATAGCTACGCGATACGGCCGGTCGTACGACTCACGGAGGTAAACACGCGAAAGCAGGGTGCCGCCCAACTGCCCCAGAGAGTTCGTCACCGAGAAGTGCCAGCGTGGTGGCCAGCCACGCCAGCAGTACCGCGCGGTTCGATGGCGATGCCAATTCCGGATGTTCTCGACGGTCGTTCCCGTCGGGAACCTCACGGACCGAGGTTCCATCTGTGTGTTAGTGAGGCACACACTTAACTCCGGAGCAGTGTTTTCACGCTGAGAAAACGCGGGTGCCGATCAGGCGATCGGGTCGACCAGATCTTCCAGCACAGCGCGTGGATCGTCGGCCTTGGCGACGCCGCTGGCCAGCAGGACGCCCGTCGCACCCAGGTCTTCGGCAGCGTCGACGTCGTCGCCGGTCGAGATGCCCGCACCACAGAACACGTCGACGGAGTCGTCGACCTTGGCGGCGGCCTCGACGGCGTCGGTGACGATGTCGGGGTCGGCGCTCGCGACCGAGACGTCACCACCGATGAGCTCCGGCGGCTCGACAGCTACCGAATCCGGTCCAAGTACGGTCACCGCACCGATCTGGGCCGGGTTGTTCGCACAGACACACGTTTCGAGGCCGGCGCGCTCGGCCGCCTGGACCGAGGCGTCGATGTCTGCGAGTTTGAGGCGGTGCTCGGAGTGGTTGACGAGCGTCCCCTCGGCACCGGCGTCGGCGACGGTTTCGGCGAGGGTGTGGCCGGTGTTCGATCCGTAGTCGATGGGATCGACGTGCTGGGCCCAGGTCTCGACACCAGTTTCGGCGACGGCTTCGAGATGGGTGGCCTGCGGGGCGACACCGACGCGGACACCGCTGTCGTCGGCGACATCGGCGGCGTCGATCGCGACATCGATCGGATCGCACGGGTAGGTCTTGAGGTTGACGAGAACGAACATTCCGTATATACAGGGACGCGCCCGGGGAAAATAGATTTCGAGTTCCGCTCGCCCCCTTCGAGCTCCGATCGAGACGTCCGCGTACCCCTCGATAGATTCCTAGCTCTTCGTTGAATAGGGTGGTACTGGACGCCATGGCAGGGTGGTCTTGGACGCCATCGCAAGCTGGTGATCACCTTTCTTATATACTGGCCAGCCGAACGCCCTGGCACATGGAGGGTACTCGATGAGTGCTGGGACGGCGACGCTGATCGCGCTCGTCGCTGCGATTTTCGCACTCGGTGTGGGTGCGCAGTTGCTGGCTGCCCGGTTACAACTCCCGAGTATCATCTTCTACATCGCCGCTGGGCTGGCACTCGGCCCGGTGTCAGGGTTGGTCCTCGAAGAGCGAATCATCTCGCTCTCGACGTTCGGCGGCCCGACGACGCTGTCGGCCATCGTTGGCCTCTCAGTGGCGATCATCGTCTTCGAAGGTGCGTTCCACCTCCAGGTCGAACGTATTCGGGAGGCTCCCACGGCGACGTTCCGGCTCATTACGATCGGGGCGGGGATCGCGCTCGTGGCCACGGCAGCGGTCGTCAACTTTGCGTTCCCTGAGGCAGGCTGGGGACTCTCGTTGCTCATCGGCGCACTGCTGGTCGCGACCGGACCGACGGTGATTGCGCCGATCCTTCGGATCGTGCCGGTCCGGGACCGTGTGGCTGCGGCCCTCGAAACCGAGGGAATCGTCAACGACGTGACCGCGGCCATCGTCGCCGTCGCCGTCTTCGAGGTGATCGTCCTCGGGGGCCGGCCGGCCCAGGAGATCGTCACCGAGTTCTCGGGGCGACTGGGCTCCGGGTTACTGGTGGGGATCGCCGTCGCAGCGATCGTCTACTACTTGCTCCGGTACATCGATCTGTCTCCCGGGGACGCCCCGCGAAACGCACGGCTACTCGTGCTCGCTGGTGCACTCGTCTCCTACGCTGGCGCGAACTTCCTGGCCGGGGAAGCTGGGGTAGCCGCCGCCGCGACCTCCGGATTCCTGTTGGGGAACGCCGACGTCCCCTACGAGGAAGAGATCACCGCCTTCAAAGGCGACATCACCCTGCTTGTGCTCTCGTTCGTGTTCATCGCGCTGGCAGCATTGCTGGATCTGGGCGCGCTCGCCGAGGTCGGACCAGCCGGGCTGCTCGTCGTGCTGGCAGTCGCGCTGGTGATCCGCCCGCTGTTGGTGTTCGTCTCGATGGTCGGTGACCGCTTTACCACGGGCGAGAAGATTTTCGTCGGGTTCGTCGGTCCACGGGGGATCATCCCGGCGTCCGTGGCGACGCTGTTCGCCGTGGAGTTGCAGGCTGAGGCCGACGCGCTTAGAGAGGAGGCTGCGGCGGCGACCGGCCAGCAAGTCGCGCAGGTCTGCAGTGGAGCGGCCCAACCGGCAGCGGTCGAAGCCTGTCACGAGGCGGCCGTTCTGGGCGATCAGGCACAGATCCTCCTGGGGACGGTCTTTCTCGTCATTCTCGTGACGGCCGTCTTCGAGGGTGGCCTGGCGCGGTACATCGCGGAATATCTGGACGTGATCCCAATGCGAGTCATCATCATCGGAGGCGGGAGAGTGGGCCGCGCGCTCGCCGACCGTCTCGAAGACCGAGGAGAGAACATCGTCATCGTCGAAGAAGACGAGGAATCAGTCGAAGACACCCGCAACGCGGGCTACACTGTGGAGTACGGCGACGGCACCGACACCGACGTGTTACGCTCGGCTGGTGCGGACAACGCCAAGATCGTCGTTGCTGCGACCGGTGACGACGACGCGAACCTCCTGGTCGCCCAGCTCGCGTCCTCGAAGTTCGACGTCGAGAACGTCATCGCGCGAGCGAACAACCCCGACAACGTCGAGGCCTTCGAGGATCTCGGGGTTCGTACGATCTCCTCATCGATGGCGACTGCCTGGGCGATGGACAACCAGATCGAACGACCGGCACTGGCGAACTGGATGACCGATGTCGGTCGAAGCGGCGACGTTCAGGAGATCGAGGTCGTGAATCCCGAGATCATCGGCAAGACCGTCCGCGAGATCGGACCGGAGTTACCCGACGCATGTCTGATCGCGCTGGTCAGCAACAATGGCGACACGTTCGTCCCGAGCGCCGACTATACGATCGAAGACGGTGACAAGCTCACGTTGATCGGCCAGACCGACTCGGTCCGAGATGGGATGGCATTTTGTCAGCAGGCCGAAATTCGTTAGTCGGCACCCTCTCGCGGATCGTCCTCGCTACGCCAGGCGTTTTCTGCACCTTGGCCGCTCGTCTTGTAGACGCCGTGAGCGGTCGCGACGTGTGTCTCCTCGGTGTCGTAGACTTCGACCTCGACGACGGCCATGCTTCCGCCGTCTCGAACCACGTCCGCGACGGCGTGGATGTCCTCGGTGACCGGTGCGAGGTAGTCCATCCGCATATCGATCGTCGGTGCGACGTCCTCGGTGATCGAGACGACCGCCGCACCGCCCACGGTATCGGCCAGCGAGTAGGTCACGCCGCCGTGACCGATCATCGTTGCCGGGTTCGAGGAGTGTTCGGCTTCCAGTTCGAGGTGGGCCTCGGCGTGACCGTCGGCCGCTTCGGTGACCTCGATTCCGAGGTGTTTCGCGAACGGAATCTCGTTGAAGATGTCTGCTACTGTCATGGACGCTGCAAGGATGGCGCCGAGTATAAGGCCCCGCGAACCGCAGACAACTGTCCGCCCGTTGTCGACGGCAGGGCGCTCATGTCGCTCCAGTGCCTGGGATCGATATGGACACAGCCGTCGTCTGGTTTCGCGACGATTGCCGTGTGACAGACAACCCAACCTTTTCGGACGCGGTCGCCATGGCCGGCGCCGTCGTCCCAGTCTACGTCTTCGACCCGCGACGGCGTCGTGAGACTCGATACGGGGCGGACAAAGTCGGGCCACGCCGTGCACGATTTCGGCGCGAAAGTGTTCGCGACCTGCGGTCGTCGCTCCGGGCGCGAGACGGAGACCTGTTCGTTCGAGAGGGCGAACCCGAGACAGTCGTGCCGGAACTCGCCAGCGCTGTGGACGCCGACGCCGTCTTTACCCAGACGAAGCCTGCCACAGAGGAACGCGAAGACGAACGCGCTGTCCAGGAAGCGCTCGCTTCCGAGATCGACTTCGAGACACGGTGGACGCACACCCTCTACCATCCCGACGACCTCCCGACGCCGCCCGAGCGAATCGACGACACGTTCACGCCGTGGCGAAAAGCGGCCGAGGACGCGGTGACAGTGCGCGATCCCGTCGAAGCGCCCGAGTCGACCCAAGTCCCAGATCTCGACTCCGGAGCGATTCCGACGCTGGACGAGATGGGATTCGACGAGCCGGAGCCAGACGATCGTGCAGTACTTTCGTTCGAGGGCGGGGAGGCAGCCGCCAGGCGACGATTGGACGAGTACATCTGGGAGGGCGACCACCTCAGAGAGTACAAAGAAACGCGCAACGGGCTGCTCGGTGCGAATTACTCCGCGAAACTCTCGCCGTGGCTGGCTGCCGGCTGCCTCTCACCGCGGACAATCTATCGGGAGGTGGAGCGCTACGAGTGCGAACGCGTCGCGAACGAGGACACCTACTGGCTGGTCTTCGAGTTGCTGTGGCGTGATTTCTTCCAGTTCCAGTTTCGCAAGCACGGAGCCGACTTCTTCGGCCCGAACGGGATTCGTAACGTCGAGAAATCATGGCGACAGGATCGGCAGGCCTTCGAACGGTGGGCCGAGGGCCGAACTGGCGTGCCGTTCATCGACGCCAACATGCGCGAGTTGAACCGGACGGGATACATGTCAAACCGCGGTCGCCAGAATGTCGCGTCGTTCCTGGCCGACGCGCTCGAAATCGACTGGCGGTGGGGCGCGGCCTATTTCGAGCAACAACTGATTGACTACGATGTCGCCTCCAACTGGGGCAACTGGGCCTATCAGGCTGGCGTCGGCAACGACTCGCGCGACAACCACTTCGACGTGCTCTCCCAGGCCGAATACTACGACAGCGAGGCAACCTACGTGAGGACGTGGTTGCCGGAACTGGCCGAGCTCCCACCGGAGTACGCACACCGCCCCTGGCGGATAAGCGAGCGCGAACAGGCCGAGCACGGTGTCGAACTGGGTGTCGACTACCCACGTCCGATGATCGATATCGAGCGACGGTACGAGGAGTTAGCGGGCTAAGATTCTGGGCTCGAACGCAAGTGATGGGTGGACCTTCCCCGTGGTGCTCCCCAAGCGGTTCGGAATTGGCACGTGAGTCGTGACCGACTCACAGACTGCCCCCGGAATTTACGTCGTGTCGGGACCCGCACCCGATATGATCCGCGAGGCGACCCCCGAAGACGCCGACCTCGTCGCCGAGGACTTCTGGCACCCCCTCGCCGAGGCAATGGAGCCGTACTCGGAACTGAACGAATTGACCGACGACGCCCTGGAGCACGCCAGGGAAGGGTTCGCGGACCTGCTGGGGAGCGAGGACCGCTACGAGTTCCTGCTGGAGGTCGACGGCGAGGCAGTCGGCTACATCGCCGCTGAGACCGGCACGCGGCCGACGCGACAGCTGAGTGAGTACATGGACATTCTCGACCTCTACGTCAGAGAAGGCTACAGAGGCCAGGGCTACGGGACGCGGCTGGTCGAGCGCGTCGAGGCCGTCGCCGAGCGCGAGGGCTGTGACTACGCCACGGTTTCGGCAGAGTGGGCCAACGACCCCGCCAACGATCTCTACGAGTCGCTGGACTACGAGCCGAAACAGGTGACCCACGCGAAACGGCTGGAGTGAATGAAGTGTCTCCCTGCGCTCGTCGCTACGGCAGCTTGAATTCGATCGCCGCGCCCTGACCGAAACCGACGCACTCGGTCGCTAGGCCCAACTCTGCATCTCGCTTGTTCATCTCGTGGATTAGCGTCACAGGTAGGCGCGCACCCGAGGCACCCAGGGGATGACCGATGGCGATTGCGCCGCCGTTGACGTTGTAGCTGTCGTCGTCGAAGCCCAGTTCCTCCTGACAGTAGAGACACTGAGAGGCAAAGGCCTCGTTGAGCTCCACGAGGTCGTAGTCGTCGGTGTCCCGACCCGTCCGCTCACAGAGCTTTCGGACTGCTGGGACCGGCCCAATGCCCATCACGGTCGGGTCGACTCCCGCGACCATGTGGTCGCCCACTTCGGCGAGGATATCGAGGTCGTGCTCCTCGGCGAAGGACTTGGAGGTGAGCATCGTCCCGGCCGCGCCGTCGGAGACCTGCGAGGCGTTGCCGGGGGTGACCGTTCCCTCGGATTTGAAGACGGTGGGGAGGCCCGCGAGCTTCTCAACGCTGGTGTCGTAGCGGATCCCCTCGTCGGTCTCGACCCTCCCGTCGTCGGTGTCGATCGGGACGATCTCGTCGTCGAAGCGGCCCGACTCGGTGGCTTCGGCGGCCCGTTCGTGGCTGCGGGCGGCGTACTCGTCTTGTGCCTCTCGGCTCACGTCGTGCTCCTCGGCGACTTTCTCGGCGGTCATCCCCATCGAGAGTTCCCCGATGTTGTACAGCTGGGCGAGTCGGGGGTGGACGTTGTGCGTGTTGGCGTCCATCTTCACCCGGCTCATCGACTCCATCCCGCCGGCGATGACGCAGTCACGCTGGCCCGCAGCGATGGCGTCCGCGCCGCGCATGATCGCCTCCGCGGAGGAAGCACACCAGCGGTTGATCGTCGTCGCTGGTACGGACTCGCCGAGGTCGGACAGCAGTGCGATGACTCGCGCCACGTTGTTGCCCTGCTCGTCGCGCTGCTGGGCACAGCCCCACAGCAGGTCGTCGACCTCTTCGCTGTCGAGGCCGGTGTTCGCGAGCATTTCGTTGATCAGCGGGACCGAGAGGTCCTCGCTCCGGACGTCCGCGTAGACGCCGTCCTCTTTGCCCTGTGGGGTTCGAACCGCCTCTACGACGACCGGTGTCTGGTCTGTCATGATCGATCACTCGGTTGCGATCCTGTTAACGGTTGTCCAACCGGTAGTGGGTTGTTCAGCGATGATTCGTCGAGGTGTGGCTGTGACGCGGACACTTCGGGCAACTTATTATCGGCGCGAAACAACAATTTGGGGAATGAGCAACGCGGCACGCGACGTCATCGAGTTTATGTTGACTGCGTCGGCTTACACGGACAATCGCGATCTGGACCCAGACGACCTCCCACCATCGTATCGGTCTGTGTTCTGGGAAGGCGGTACGATCGAGCGCCCGCTCAAACCAACCGTCGAGACTGCCCGTGAGGCGACCGAAACCGAACGACCCTGGGACGCCATCTCCGGGCTGATGTTTACCGACCACGACGAGTTCGATGGGGCACTCAGCTTCACCGACGACGACATGGCTGAAGAGTGGTTCCTCGACAGGGTTGACGCCGACGACCTCCGGGCCAATCCTGTCCTCGCAGCAGAGTACGAGGCCGAGTTCGATAGCCTGAGCTACGAGCATGCCCACGAGAACAACCGCCCGCTCAGGGCGGACCGCGTCTGGATCGACTCGATGCTTCAGGAGTACTTTGCCGACGAGGAAGAAGAGGAGATGCTCGACCTCGTCGACGTTCGCGCACCCGAAGAAGTCGAGATGCGCCTGAACGATCTGGTCCTCACCACCGATCAGGAAGACGAGATCAACAAGCTCGTCAAAGCGATCGAACACCGCGATTACCTCGCCCAGATCGGGCTCCGCGAGATCGGGAAACTCCTCTTTGTCGGACCGCCGGGCACAGGGAAGACCTCCGTCGCTCGCGCACTCGCACACGACCTCGACCTCCCGTTCGTCGAGGTCAAACTCTCGATGATCACCAGCCAGTATCTGGGCGAGACGGCCAAAAACGTCGAGAAGGTCTTCGAGGTCGCCAAGCGACTCTCGCCGTGTATTCTGTTCATGGACGAGTTCGACTTCGTGGCCAAAACGCGGGCCAGCGACGAACACGCCGCGATCAAACGCGCCGTGAACACCCTGCTGAAGAGCATCGACGAAGTGAGCCTCATCGAGGACGAGGTGCTGCTGATCGGGGCGACCAACCACCCCGATCAACTGGACGCCGCAGCCTGGCGGCGCTTCGACGAGATTGTCAACTTCCCCAAGCCCGACACCGGGATGCGCTCGGACATCCTTCGGGTCGTCACTCGTGAGATGGAGATCGTCGACTTCGATCCGGACCAACTCGCGTCGATGACCGAAGGCCTCACTGGGAGTGACCTCCGGCTCGTCCTCCGTGAGGCGGTTCTGGACGCACTCACCGAGGAGCGCACGACCCTGACCCAGCAGGACCTCGAAGACGCCATCGCCAACTTCGAGGAGCGGGACAACCTCAAGAACCTGGACATGATCGAGGGCGACCACGACGCCCTCGTCGCCGGCGGCACGCCCGGCAGCGACGGGCACGACCACGACGGGCACGATCACGAGCACGACGACTGATCCCGGATACGACTGGATTGTGCGGTGGCGCGCGCTGTCGCACCCGCTGTGGTGCGACGAAACTGTGCGAGGGATGACTGAACGAACGAAGTGAGTGAGGAAATCGGCTGGGGAGGTGTGTGGTCGGGGCGGTGCTGTGGTCGCGTACCTGGTGGATGACAGGGTGAGATGAGGGCTTTCCCTGCTGGTCTCCCACGGTAGCAACGACAGTTCCTAGCCAGCGAATCGAGGGCGTTCTCGAAATGTCGTTCCTATCGGAGACAACACCACGATCGAGAGCGACCACACATCATTCAAGACCCGTCGTCCCCTGCGTCCAGTCGATGGAGGTCACGCTGCTCGGAACGGGGGATACGACGGGCACACCGACAGTCGGGTGTGACTGTGACACCTGCGAGCGCGCCCGAGAGCTGGGCGTCGAACGCACCCGCTTTTCGGTCCACGTCCGCTCCTCGACGGGTGAGACGCTGCTGATAGACGCCAGTCCCGACTTTCGCTCCCAGTTCCTCCGCGAGGACCTTGACCCACCGGACGCAGCGCTCATCAGTCACGTTCACTTCGACCATCTCGACGGCCTCGGCAACGTCTATCGGCTCACTCGTGACATGCCCCTCTACGCCGCCGACGAGACCGATCCCGAGACTGGCGAGAGCGTCGCTCAAACTGTGCGCCGCCGGTACGACTACCTCGACGCCGTCGACGTCCGACCACGCGCCCCCTTCGAGACGTTCGCGGCCGCGGGACTGGACGTGACGCTGGTCCCGGTCGATCACCCACCACTGGTCTGTTACGGCCTCCTCGTCGAAGATCACGAGACAGGTGGTCGACTCGCGCTCAGTGGCGACACGAGCTTCGCGATTCCCGAGCGCTCACAGGAGGTCCTCGCCGACGCCGACTTGCTGTTGGCAGACGGGATCGTCCCGGCCGAGAACTGTGAGTATCACCCGATGGGTGGCCGCCACGAGGACGACGACGGCGTCCCGCGAACCTTTGGTGACAAGCACATGACCATCGAGGGAGCCCGCCAACTGGGAAAGCGCCTGGACGCTACCGAGACGCGGCTGGTTCACCTCTCACACTACATCCCGGCCGAGCAGGCCTTCGCCGAGGACATGGCTGTGGATGGCGAGTCTTTCCAGTTGTAGCGACCGACCGTCGAGCGCCGGAGATCAGCAGATACAGGTGTCCCCGGAAAAATTTCGGCGTATGGTTCAGTCAGGCGCTATGGACGCCGAACAGACAGACCTACTCGCAGCCGCCGGGACGGTCGTCATCGCCGTCGTCGTGATGACGGCATTCGACCTCGTCCGCGGGGTCGAAATCGCGTGGCTGTTCAACGTCGGCGTCGCGGCAGTGATCGGCCTGTTCGTCTTTTCCGCCCGCGCGGCGGCCTAACCAAATCGGTCCAGTCCCGCTTGCTGGCGCTTGAATCCTCCTGGATCGTTCGCCCACGCACTCCGGCTGGCTCGCTCGGCCGCTGGATCGCTCTCTGGCGGGTCAGCTGCTTCGTACCCTGGGCAGTCGGGTCCACATTCGACGGCCGGCTTGACGAGCCGCTCGTGCCACTCACAGTGCGGGAGCGTCGCCGCTCGGTCGTCGGCGTCGGGCGTACACTTGGCACAGCCCGGCAGGTCGGCGGGTCGCCATCCCTTGCCGTAGGCACGCTCTGCGAGTGTTCGCCGCGCTCGCTGCTTCTCGCTAGCCGACACGAGCGCGACCTCCGTCCGCCCAGGACATTCGGCGACGATTTCGGCACTTCCATTCTCCACGTCGAGTGGCGTCGGCTCGCGGATGACCTCCCGCTCGCCGGATTCAGGATGGAACCGCCAGACCCCAACGGCCTCGGGGATCCGGTTCAGATGCGCGCCCGTGACATAGGTGTTCGTCGCCAGCACGACTTCGTCGAACAGTCCCAGGGCCACGTCGCGACGGAGCTGTGAGTAGAGATCGCCGGGTCGGTCGAGGTCGGGCTTGTTCTCGATCCCGACGAGACGATCGAACCACGACCGGGGGTACCGCGCGGTCTGGCGGACGTAGGTTCGCCCGTTGCGTCGCTCGCGCTCGAACAATCCGATCTCGACGCAGTGCTCGACCAGTGACTGGGCGCGTTCGGGTCGCATGCCGTCGAACACTTCACGGACATCTCGTGCCCGGCCGACGCCCACGTCGGCTGCGATCGCGCGGTCCGGAATCGTCTCGCTCGTGATCGCCGCGCGGTCCTCGAAGTCGGGCCCGGGTTCGAGGCAGACGGTGTCGGCGATCCGCCGGCCATGGACGTGGGCCCCGAGTTGGCGACTCACGACACGGTCTGGCGTCTCCAGCACGTCACACAGCGCCAGCTCGAATCCGTACTCGCGCACGGGAGGGACAACGGAAGGAGCGGACAAAAGCGCCTCGCCCATCGACGACGGTTTCAGCCATATCTCGACCTACTGGACGAGTGCGACGCCCAGCAGCGGTGCGACCGCGCCCAGCAACACCGGGTAGGTCGCGACCGCGAACGGAACGACCAACGCCAGGGTCACCGTCGCCGCAACCGCGGCCACGCTATCGATACTCGCCTGGGGTTCGGGGGCCGGTACGTCCATCGCGGAGTCAGATTCTCGCATACTGTCTCACCTATCTGGATAGACGACCCCTACCACATTAAACATAATCTGAATGATAATAAAGCGTCACGGGGGGCTACCGACGATTACTGAAACGCGTTTGAGCAAACGTGGGCGCAGTGGAACGCTGGAACAGTCAACAGCCGGTCGAGCCGGTACACTCGATGCGGTGGGTCTCGACGATCTGCAGGTCACCGTCGAGCGTGACGGTAAGGCGTTCTTCGGCCAGTGGAACCGAGATCTGGATTCGCCAGGGATCGGTCGACTCGACCTCGACGTACTGGTCGTCGACACACCACGGCAGCGTCCAGTAGGGTCGGTCGGTGAGGTCGATCCCGTGGTCGTCGTAGAAGGCCGTCACTGGAGCCTTATCGAGGAGTGCGAGGCCCACAGACGAACAGAGTTCGTGGCGACAGCGCTCACAGACGTGCTCGGCCCGGACTTCGACGTCGAGACAACAGTCTCCCTCGCGAGTGATTTCGCTGTGAATCCGCCCCGAACACTCCGGACAGACGCCGTCGACGGCCAGACAGTAGAGGTGGCGGACGCGCTCGTCGAACGCCTGTGCGATCTCGTCTTCGGTCCGGTCTTCGACTCCACCCGGCGGAAAGCCGTACTTGCCGTGGGCTTTCCCGCAATCCTGGCAGGCGATCGAGAGCTGTTCGTCGGCGTACGCCGCAGCCAGGGGACCGCCACACCGCGTACAGGCCCCATCGACGCGGAAGGGATCGATTTCGGGGGATCGCGTGTACGTTCCCGCCCGCAACGCCCGAATCACTTGTCCGCCGGTGTGGCTGAGGTCGTAGCCCTCCTCAGTTTTGACGACGAACTGGTCGGTGAGTTGCTGGAGGTGGTAGTTGAACTGGGCGCTGTCGTCCATTTCGATCCGCTCGAACAGTTCGGAGAACCGGACTGGCTTCTCTTCGAACTCCCAGAGGGCTTCGAGGATGTCCAACCGCGTCTCGTTGGCGATGACGGCGAAGGCCTCCGCTGGCTCGACCGCGGCGTCCTCGCCGGTCTGATCGCTGATCCCGCTCATACCTGTTCATGACTTGCCAGCATGAAAAGCCTTCACTGAAATCCATTTTTATAGCATGGGTGATAGGATTGCCCTACATCTTTAGGACTGCTGTCCCATCCGTAAGTATGCTTGATCCCGCGCTCGCGACGGTTTCCGTCGACTCGATCATCGACTCGTTTCTGGCTGACGTCGAGGGGGCGATCCCACGGCTCATCTCCGGGTTCCTCTTTCTCGTGATCGCCTACATTGGCATCAAGATCATCACGATCATCCTGCGGGCGGTACTCGGCCGAGTCTACGGCGGCGAGCAGCAACTCATCGCAGATCTGTTCGTGCTGGTCGTCTCGATCTTCCTGTGGTTTGGAGCCGGTCTCACCCTCTTGAGCATCCTCGGGATGGGCCAGATCGCCGCCAGCCTCGGGACGGCGGCCGGCTTCATCGCGCTGGGAATCTCCTACGCGCTCTCGAATATGATCGCCGACACTGTCGCCGGGGTCTACCTCCTCCGGGACCCGGATTTCAACCCTGGCGACACTGTCACGACCGACTCGATAACTGGCACCGTGGAATCGATCGGCCTGCGGAAGAGCCGCCTCAGACTCGACGACGGGGATCTGATCATCCTGGCGAACAGGACCGTCGAATCGAAGTGGACGTGGAAGCAGTCACAGTCGGAGTGAGCACATCGCGACAGCAACACAATTCGAGAGACTACCGCTGTAGTGTGCTGTCACACTAGGCTTTTATCCGTCGCGCACGATGGATCGATCATGAGTAGCGACCGAATAGACGCCGAAAGCAAGGTTTCGGGAAATCAAGCGAATATCCCGGCACGAATTCGGCGCGAACTCGACATCGACGACGGCGACCACTTGCGATGGCTTCTCGAAGACGACGGGACAGTACGTGTCGAGGTCGTCCGACAACAGACGGGAACGTTCGCCGATTTCGAGGGGTACGAGGGGGAAACGGAGACCGACGCGCGGACTGAACACGACAGCTGGGGCGTCGAATAGATGCCGCGAGCGCTGGTCGATACAACTGTTCTATTCGGAGCTGTCTACCGGCGTGATGGCGCTCACGAAAACGCACTTCCCATCCTCAGGGGGATCGACGATGGATCGCTCCCGCAGGCTGTCGTTCTCGACTACGTCCTGGCGGAGACACTCAATGGATTGACGACTCACGCGGGACACGATGCGGCTGTCGATTTCCTCGATAGAATCGAGGAAAACGCCTATTTTCACGTTGAATCTTTGAGTACCGACACGCTCGCAACGGGAAAGGCCATCTTCAGACGGTACGACCAGCTCTCGTTCGTCGACGCCTGTATCGTCGCCTATATGCAAGCAGAGGGGCTGGGATACCTGTACGCGCTCGACAACGATTTCGACGTGATCGACGACGTCTATCGGCTCGATACGGCGACGAACCCCTCCGAACCGGAGTGATAGCGAGCGCGACATCGTGACGACCGACTTGATTACCGGCACCGTCGGGCCCAAGTGCACGTGGAAGGAGACGACCCAGGAGTGACCGGCGCAGCGGCCCCTTCTGGGAACTGTAAACAGTAGGTTTATCAGGCGCACGGAGCCAACTTCAGTCAAGATTACTTTCGAGATGACATCGAACAATCAACCGGAGGTGAACATCGGACTCGTCGGCCACGTCGACCACGGGAAGACGACCCTGGTCGAGGCTCTCTCGGGTGAGTGGACGGACCAGCACTCCGAGGAGCTCAAGCGGGGGATCTCTATCCGCCTCGGCTACGCCGACGCGACGTTCCGTAAGTGCCCCGAATGCGACGATCAGGCCGCCTACACGGTCGCCGAGGAATGTGACGAGCACGGCGTCGAGACCGAGCACCTGCGCACGGTTTCGTTCGTCGACGCGCCGGGCCACGAGACGCTGATGGCGACGATGCTCTCGGGCGCGGCGATCATGGACGGCGCGGTCCTCGTCATTTCGGCGACGGAGGACGTGCCCCAGGCCCAGACCGAAGAGCACCTGATGGCGCTGGACATCATCGGGATCGAAAACATCGTCATCGCCCAGAACAAGGTCGACCTCGTCGACGGCGAGCGCGCCCGAGAGAACTACCAGCAGATCAACGACTTCGTCGAGGGCACGGTCGCCGAGGACGCACCGATCGTCCCGATCAGTGCCCAGGCCGGCGCGAACGTCGACCTCCTGATCGAGACTGTCGAGGAGTACATTCCGACGCCCGACCGCGACGAAGACGCCGACCCAGAGATGCTCGTCGCACGGAGTTTCGACATCAACCGCCCCGGCACGACCTGGGAGTCCCTCCTGGGTGGTGTGCTCGGTGGCAGCCTCTCACAGGGCAAACTCGAACCCGACGACGAGATCGAACTTCGCCCCGGCCGCGAGGTCGAGGAAGGTGGCCAGACCGAGTGGGAACCCGTCACGACGACGATCCGATCACTGCAGGCTGGCGGCCAGTCCGTCGACGAGGCGACGCCGGGCGGCTTGCTCGGTGTCGGCACAGGACTGGATCCGTCACTGACGAAAGGTGATGGTCTCGCGGGCCAGATCGCCGGGCCGCCCGGCACGCTTCCGCCGGTCCACGAGCAGTTCACGATGGACGTGGAGTTGCTCGAACGGATCGTCGGCGAGGCCGACGAGGTCGACCCGATCTCGACCAACGAGCCGCTCATGTTGACCGTTGGAACCGCAACGACGGTCGGCACAGTGACGAGCGCCCGTGGCGGCGAGGCCGAGGTCGCGCTGAAGCGACCGGTCTGCGCTCGCGAAGGCTCGAAGATCGCGATCAATCGACGCGTCGGCACGCGCTGGCGACTGATCGGAATCGGAACGCTGCGGTAATGACAGCCGTACTCGACACCAACGCGCTGATGATGCCCGTCGAATGTGACGTCCGCGTCTTCGAGGAACTCGAACGACTCCTCGGGCGCGCCGACTGCGTGACGCCACGCTCGGTCATCGACGAACTAGAGAAACTCGCCGGCGGCGCCAGCGAGGAAGCAATCGCTGCCAGCGTCGGCCGAGATCTCGCAGAGCGTTGCACAGTCGTCGAGGCTGACGCCGACTACGCGGACGACGCGGTGTTGGAAGTCGCACAGCGCGACGGCGTCGAGTACGCTGTAACGAACGACGCGCCCCTGAACGAACGCCTGCTCGACGTCGGCGTTCCCGTAATACGTTTACGGGGCCGACACAAACTCGCTATCACTCAACCATAACAATGTACAAACGTGTACGGATTCGCGACACGGTCGAGGTGCCACCGGAGTTCCTCGCAGACGTGTCTCCAGACCTAGTGAAGAAACTGCTGCAAGACAAACTCGAAGGCCGCATGGACGAAGAGGTCGGTTCGGTCGTCTCGGTCATCGAAGTCCACGATATCGGTGACGGTGCTGTGATCCCCAATCGGCCCGGCGTCTACTACGAGGCCGAGTTCGACGCTCTCACGTTCGATCCCCAGATGCAAGAGATCGTCGACGGCGAGATCGTCGAGGTCGTCAATTTCGGAGCCTTCGTGGGTATCGGGCCCGTCGACGGCCTGCTGCACGTCTCCCAGATTTCGGACGAATACCTGGCCTACGACGAGTCCGGTCAGATGTTGGCCTCCCGGGATTCGAACCGGACGCTCGGCGTCGGCGACGCGGTCCGAGCCCGGATCGTCACCAAGTCCATCGACGAGCGCAATCCGCGCGACTCGAAGATCGGGCTGACGGCAAAGCAAGTCGGCCTGGGCAAGCACGGCTGGCTCGAACAGGAACGCAAGAAGCGCGAGCAAGCGGGTGAGAGCTGATGGCTGATCGGCTGGTCTGTCGGGAGTGCCACCGCGTGCAGGACTCGGATATCACCGAGGACGACGCCTGTGAAGCGTGTGGCTCGACCTCGCTGACGGAGGACTGGGCCGGCTACGTCATCATCGCCCATCCAGAAACGTCCGAGATCGCCGCGGAGATGGAAGTGGCCGAACCGGGCAAGTACGCGCTGAAAGTCCGCTAACGTGCCCGGGGACGATATCGCACTCGAACTACCTGAGGCACTGCGGAGCGAGTTGAAAGAGCCGCTGGGACCGATCTACACCGATGCCGAGCAACTGCTGGGCGACGCGACACTGCCCGTCGTCGCTGTCGGCGACATCGTCACGTACCACTTACTCGCAGCCGGACATACGCCAGCGGTCGCGCTCGTGGACGAGCGCACCAAGCGGACGGATGTCGAGGAGAGCGTCCGGGAAGCCGTCGTCGACGAGTCGCCGTTCGACGAGACGGTTGCCGTCGAAAATCCACCGGGGACACTGACCGACGGGCTCCTGGCGGCGCTGCAGTCGGCGCTGGAACGTGAGCCGGCAGCGACGACGCTCATCGTCGTCGAGGGTGAGGAGGATCTGGCGGCGCTACCGGCTGTGCTGGCCGTCGCCGAGGGCACGAGCGTCGTCTACGGCCAGCCCGACGAGGGGATGGTCCTGGTCAGTGCCGACGACACAGCGCGCGAACGCGTTCGGTCGCTCCTCGAACGGATGGACGGGGACGGGCAAGAAGTGCTGGCGTCACTCGGAAACTGATTCTAGCCTACGGTCTGAGCACTGCAATATATCGAGTCAGCGAGCGATGAACCCGTCGCTCGAACGTTACTTCGACGGTCCAGCCGACCGACTCGGCCGTCTCGGCCCACGACCGATCGCCGACGACCACAGCCCGCGAGGCGACCCGTCTCGCCTCAGCGAGCGCGTCTGCGACCAGGTCGTCGAGATCGCCCTCGATTTTTGACTGACGGCCGTACGGTGCGTCGAACACGACACCGTCGACGGCGTCGGTGGCGATCGGAACACGAGCCGCGTCGCCCCGATAGACGTGCCAGTCGCCGTCCAGTAGCTCTCGAAGATTCCTGCGTGTGCCACGGACCATCTTCGTCTGGGCGTCGCCGCCGACCGGCGTCGCGCCGACGCGCCCTGCTTCCAGCAAGAGGCCGCCGGTGCCACACATCGGATCGAGGATCGTTTTCTCCGGGCCAGCCCCGGCCAGATTGACGAGCGCGCGGGCCAACTGTGGGTCCATGCTTCCGGGTTGGAAGAACGGCCGATCGGTCGGCTGTCGATCGGCGAACTCGCGATCGGTTTCGACTGCGAGCCAACCCAGTGCACAGACGCCGCCCGCTCCCGGATCGGTCGCGCTCGCGTCGTCAGTTCCTGCAAAGAGCGCCTGGAGGACGTGGTCGGGATCGTCAAGGTCGACGGCGAATCCGCGGTCGACGAGGACCTGCCCGAGGGCGCGCTCGGCAGCCTGCGTGTCGACGTCAGTGGTTCCACGAACGTCTCGCGCGCGGACAGCGACGGTCCCCTGTCGATCGAGTCCAGTTACCTCCAGGAGGGCGACGGCACTTTCGACGTCGGCGTCGGTAGTTCCCAGCAGATCGCTCGCCCGATGGGTGAACGCGAGCGTCTCGAAGTCCCTGGTCAAGCCGCGTGCCGTTGCCACCCCCGAAGCGACCGGCGTGACGCCGCTTGCGGCCATCGCTGCTTCGGCGACAGCGAAGGCATCCGCTTGCCCGGCGAGTTCGAGAACGTACACGTTTCGAGGAGGACCTGGGACGCTGATAAACGGCCCGGTACGGTGGGTCTGGGCCCACTTAGCACTCCGGAATCGACAGTCTTTATAAATCTTAAATACCAACCTTTATAAGACTTAAATACGACTGTTAGCCCGAGACATGGTTGACCCCAAGGAAACCATCAACATCGAAAACGTCGTCGCCTCGACAGGCATCGGCCAGGAACTCGATCTCCAGAGCGTGGCCATGGACCTGGAGGGGGCGGATTACGATCCCGAGCAGTTCCCGGGGCTTGTCTACAGGACCCAGGAACCCAAGTCCGCGGCATTGATTTTCCGATCCGGCAAGATCGTCTGTACTGGCGCAAAGAGTACGGACGACGTCCACGAGAGTCTGCGGATCGTCTTCGACAAGCTTCGCGACCTGCAGATCCAGGTCGACGAAGACCCGGAGATCGTCGTCCAGAACATCGTCACCTCTGCTGATCTCGGTCGGAATCTCAACCTCAACGCGATCGCGATCGGCCTCGGTCTGGAGAACATCGAGTACGAGCCCGAGCAGTTCCCCGGGCTGGTCTACCGACTTGACGACCCGGACGTCGTCGCGCTACTGTTCGGTTCGGGCAAGCTCGTCATCACTGGCGGCAAGAAGCCCGATGACGCCAAAGAAGCAGTCGACAAGATCGTCTCCCGACTGGAAGAGCTCGGCCTGCTGGACTGATATCGACGTCGCTCGACTCGAATAACAGCGTACAAACCATCGCCGTCCGAAGCGAAGGTATGTGGGTTTCTGCGTCTTCGTCGGTCGCCACTTCGGGCGGGTGGTTCGCCTCGACACCGATCTTGCAGAGTGGCCTCGCTGGAAGGGGTATCGTTCCGCTGATCGTCACGTTTGTCGTTGCGTGGCTATTCTACGCTGTCACGCTCCATCTGGCAGCCACCTTCTTCATCGGTGATGTCCCGAGTCAGAAAGCCGCGACGGTCGCCCCTGCGCCGGCGTTGGTGTCGATTTTACTCGGGCAGTACGGCCGCGAGAGCGTGGCGTTCGTCTCCGAGGAGATCGGCGTGTTGATCGTCCTCCTGGCGACGCTGATCGCCGACGCACTGGCAATCTCGCGGGTCTACGATCTCGCACCGAAGCCGACGACTGCGCTGACGCTGTTGCACTTCGCGTTCGCGACCGCGATGGGGGTTGCTCTGGCGAATCTGTTTGGCTTCCTCTAAAAGCAGCTCTCAGCTCACTCCACGAGGCGCTCGATCTCGGTGACGAGCACGTCGCTCGCACCCACGTCTTTCAGCGCGTTGATCGTCTCGAAGACGTCACTGTCGTCGACGACAGCGTGCACTGCTACGTCCTCTTTGCCGGCGATATCCATCACGGTCGGTCCGCCCATCCCCGGCAGAACCTCTCTCACGTCGTCCAGTGCGTCCTCGGGAACGTTCATCATCAGGTAGCGTTTGCCGTCGGCCGCCAGCACCGAACCCAGCGCCGTCTGGATCTGCCGGACCTTCTCGTCGTCGACGACGTCCTCACGAGCGAACAGTCGTACGGAGGATTCCAGCACGTCCGCGATCACTTCCAGCCTGTTCATCCGGAGGGTCGTTCCGGTCGAGGTGATGTCGACGATGGCGTCGGCGATGTCGACGTGCGGGGTCAGTTCGGTCGCACCCGAGACCTCCGCGATGTCGACCTCGACGGCTTTCCCGTCGAAGAACTCCTGGGTCACGTTCGGGAACTCGGTGGCGACTGTCCCACCGTCGAGGTCCGCGACGCTGTCGACGTCGTCGTCCTCGGGCGCAGCGAGGACGAGTTTACAGCGGCCGAAGTCGAGATCGAGCAGATCGACCAGATTTCCGGTCGCGGATTCCTCGACTTGATCCAGGCCAGTGATACCGACGTCCGCGGCCCCGTCGGAGATGTACTCGGGGATGTCGGCGGCGCGGGCGAACAACACTGTGACGTCGGGATCGACGGTTTCAGCGTAGAGTTTGCGGTCGGCCCCGTCGACGATGTGGAGGCCGGCGCGTTCCAGCAGATCGACGCTCGGGTCGTGCAAGCGGCCCTTGTTGGGCAGGGCGATGCGCATACCTTGCTGTCGTCGCGGGCGGGCAATTGCTTTTCCCTCTCTATCGCTCGGGCAGGAACAGATACAGCACGCCAGCTAGCGCCGTCAGCCCGGCGAGTAGGTAGAACGCTTCGTTGAACAAGTCCCAGTCCGCCAGAACGCCGACGAGGACCGAGCCGAAGGAGCCGACGACGAAAAACGACGTGCGGAGCAGGCCCCAGGCAGTCCCCTCGACGTCGTCGGGCAGCACGTCGACGATGTAGGCGTTCGACAGCGGGCCGGAACTCATTCGAAAGCCGATCACGAACGAGGCTACGCTGAGCGCCACAGGGTCGGAGAGCAGCGGCAACGCCACGAGTGGGAGGACGCTGAGGAACGCGACGCTGGCGAGCACGCGGGGCGTCCCGTAGCGGTCGGCCAGCGCGCCCGTGGTCGTCTGTGCCACCGCCCCACCGACGAACAGCAAACTCAGCAGCCCGCCAGCTAGTTCTTTGGAGAGCCCCTTCTGCTCGAACAGATACGTCGTCAGGAACGCCGTCACTGCCTGAAAGCCAAAGAGCATGAGTGTCGCTCCCGCGACGGCGAGCAGGAGCCTCCGGTTTCGGTATCCTGTCACGGCAACGCGGAGGTCCGGCAGGAGGTCGCGCTCGGTCCGAGCCGTCGGTCGCGGCGGAACCGTCACCCACAGCGCGATTCCGACGAGCAGGAAGACTGGTGCAGCCGCGCCGAGTGCGAGCCGCCAGCCGAGGCGATCGAGTGCCAGCGCAGCCAGAAACGGCAACAGCGCCGCTCCGGCGCTCCCTGCCGCCAGCACCGTCCCGAAGGCGACGCCCTCCCGATCGGCGAAACACCGCGAGAGGACCGTCCCACGAGTGGGACCGTAGAGACCTGTGCCGAGCCCGAAGACGACTGTCGCGGCCAGAAACAGCGAGAATACCGGCGAGAAACTGTACGTGAGCAAGCCGAGCCCCGAGAGGACCATCGAGCCGACCAACAGCCCCCGCTCACCGACGCGGTCGATGAACACTCCGGTCGGAAACTGCATCCCGGCGTAGGCGAGCCACAGGACCGTCACGGCCGCGCCCGCGGTCGCGTTGCTGACGCCGTACTCCGCCCGGATCGTCGGCAGGATCGCCGGGATCACGAAACGCATGCCGAGGACGAGAAACCAGCCGGCCGCGACCGTCGCCAGCAGTCGGCCACGGGATTGCTGGAACGCTGTCAGCGTCTCCCGTAGACGGGTCGTGACGGCCATCGTGGTGTTCTTGTCGGCCTGACTGAAAGACAGTGACGACCTCGACTTGGACCCGAACGATCAAACCGACCGCGTGTGAACGGGCGAGCATGAGCTACCTCCTCGTCTCCGGCGGCCAGGTTCTCCAACCAGACCTGTCCGTCGAGCGGGCTGACGTACTGATCGATCAAGACAGCGGAACCATCGAAGCGGTCGGGGACGAGGCCCGTAGCGCCGTGCCAGCCGAAGCCCTGGGCTCCTCGCTAGACGAGACCCGTAGCGCCTCGCTAAACGACGAACTCGACGCCGACGGCGACCTCGTGATACCGGGATTGGTCAACGCCCACACCCACGTCGCGATGACGCTTCTCCGGGGATACGCCGACGACAAGCCGCTGGACGCGTGGCTGCAGGAGGACATCTGGCCGGTCGAGGCCGAACTCACAGCCGAAGATGTCCGCGCTGGCGCGGAACTGGGGATTGTCGAGATGATCAAATCGGGGACGACGGCGTTCTCGGACATGTACTTCCACGTCCCCGAGATCGCTGCCGCTGTCGAGGAGGCAGGCGTGCGGGCCGTGCTCGGCCACACTGCGGTCACGGTTGCGAAAGACGACGAGGGCGCTCGCGAGGATCTGCAAGAGAGCCTCGACATCGCACTCGAACTCGACGGAGCTGCGGATGGCCGGATCACGACGACGTTCCAGCCCCACAGTCTGACGACCGTCGGCGAGGAGTACCTCCGGGAGTACGTTCCGCAGGCCCACGAGGAAGGACTCCCAATCCACTTCCACGCCAACGAGACCGAAGACGAGGTCGACCCGCTCGTCGACGAGTACGACGAGCGCCCCCTCGAATACGCCGACGGCCTCGACCTGCTCGGGCCGGACACGTTCGTCGCCCACGGCGTCCACGTCGACGAGACCGAGATCGAGCTGCTCGCCGAGACAGAAACGGGCGTCGTCCACTGCCCGGCCTCGAACATGAAACTCGCGAGCGGCATGGCTCCCGTTCAGGACATGCTCGACGCCGGTGTCCGGGTCGGTCTCGGCACGGACGGCGCGGCCTCGAACAACGATCTGGACATGTTCGACGAGATGCGCGACGCCGCGATGATCGGGAAGCTCGCCGCCGAGGATGCCAGTGCCGTCGATGCAGCCAGCGTCGTCGAGATGGCGACCCAGGGGAGCGCGGACCTCCTCGGGTTCGACTCTGGTCGGATCGAAGTCGGTGCGAACGCAGATTTGGCTGTGATCGATCTGGATGCGTCGCATCTCACACCTGCCCACGACCTCGTGAGCCATCTCGCCTACGCGGCCCGGGGGAGCGATGTCCGCCACACGGTCTGTGAGGGCGACGTGTTGATGCGCGATCGAGAGGTGCAGGTCTTCGACGAGGATGCAGTTCGGGAGCGGGCCAGCGAGCGCGCACAGGCGCTGGTCGAGCGAGCCGAGTAACGGACGGCCACCGACTCGATAGCGTGCTCACCGTGTCGCCAACGTGGCGCATATAATTGGATAATAGGTAATATAATTGTAAACGAGAAAACCTTATTACTGACGATATAGGAACTTCTGGTGATGAGATCGAAACGAATGAGTGGGAGATCGCGATTCGAATGCACGGATTGTGGGGAACAGGTCGTTCCCGCGTCCTACCGAGCGGCGTGTCCCGAGTGCCGCGGCGAGTTGTGCGAACCAGCCTTCGAGGACCGATGAGTTCCAGTGACGTCCTCGTCACCGAGACGGACGGATTGCCGACGTACAATCTCGACTTCCGATACGACGACCCGGAGAGTCCAGATGAAGTGACAATCTTCGACGACGCGGACGACGTGACGACGTGGATCACGGCAGCAGTCGAAGACACAGCCCGGCTCGATCGGATCGCCTGAGTATTTAATTCTCTTCTTCGTAGACCCGGACGTTTCGGAAGTAGGAGTTGCCGCTGGCGTCGGTGTCGTCGTCGTTGACGAACACGAGGTACGCTGCCGAGCCGGTGTAGTAGTCGCCGACGCGGATCTCGTATCGTACCCAGCCGTCGCCCAGTTGGTAGGTGTCGACGTTACGCTCGCCCCAGTCCTGGGTTCCGAACACCTGGAAGATGCGACTTCCTGTCTGACTATTGTCGTTTTCGAGACCAACTCCGTGGATCTCGCCTTCGCTGGTGCTCTTGAACTCGAACGTCAGGACTGTCGAGGCGTTGATTTCGTCGTCGTAGTCGATTCGTTTCCAGGTGTTGTTGGTGAGTTCGAGCGTGTCTCCGCCGCCGAGCACAGCGTAGGTCCCGTCTTCGTCCTGGCTGGACTCGAAGCTCTTGATGGTCGCGTCGTCGAACTGGAACACGTCGATTCCTGGATCCGGAATCGTCAGCGTCGCTTCGGAGATGATCTGATTCTGGTCCTCGTCGACGACGAGAATCTCGACCGGCCCTGGATCGAGGTCGTGTTGGTGACTGAGTACGTCGCCCGCGACCAGCGTTCCGTCGGCGCTACCACTGATTCGTTGGAAGTCAGCAAGTGGGATCCGCCGTTCGGTCGAACCCTGTCGGAGGATTATCGTCGTTTGCGTGGTGTCGACCGTCCGGCCCGCCTTGTGTCCGATCGTGACGTTCTCGGTGTCTGCCCCAGCGTTCAGCGACACTGGATCGGCCGCCTCGCCGCCTTCGAGGAACGCGAACGCCGCAACCGTGAGGACGACGCCGAGGATGACAACGATCGCTACCATCAAGAGCGAACCGAGAACCTCTGACTGTCCGCGGGCGTCGTCTCTCGACATCTTCGGGTAGTGGTAGTTCTGTCGCCGGTGACAGAAGTGTTTCGCCCCAACCGAGGCGACTCAGTCAGTCGAAGACTCTCCGTCCGCGTTCGAACCGGCCGACTCTTGACTCTCGTCGTCTTCGATCACGCTCGTCGCCCAGTCGCCACGGACGTACCAGATGCCGACGGCGACCGCAGCGGCGACGTGCGAGAACGCGATGCCCGCCCAGACGCTGGTCGCGCCGATCCCGACGAGCGTGATCAGGAGATATGTCGGCGGGATTCGCAGCCCCCACTGGGAGAGCATCGAGAAGAGCATGGCCGTTCTGGTCGATCCTGCGCCCCTGAATCCGGCGTTGACGACCTGGAAGACACCCATGAACACGTAGGTCGGACCGATGATCTTGAAGTAGTCCGTCCCGAGACGAATGACGTTAGCTTCATCGGGGATAAAGACCGTCACGAGCGGGCGTGCGAGGACGAACACCAGTATGCTTACGATCCCGAAGACCACTGCGACGATCCCCGTCGAGAGGAGTACTGCCCGCTTTGCTCGTTCGGGCTTCTCGGCACCGAGGTTCTGGCCGACGGCAGTCTCGGTCCCCCGGGCGAGACCGACTGCGGGCAGGAAGACGACAGTGTTGATCCGGTTTCCGATCCCGTAGGCGGCGACGGCGGGCCCGCTGACCAGTGCCGCGAGCGCCGTCATCACGGTATAGGCCAGCGAGTTCGCGCCCTGCTCGGCCGCGGTCGGGACGCCGATGTCGACGATCTTTCGAACTGTCTCCAGTTCGAGACGCAGATCTGATAGCGAGAGTGTCAGTCCGAGTCGGCCCGAAAACAGCAGCCAGAGGCCGATCATCGCCGCGACCCCCCGGGACGCGACCGTCGCGATGGCCGCGCCTTCGACGCCGAATCCGGCGAACCCGGTCGCTCCATAGAGGTCTGCCTGCAACGCGAGGAAGTCGATTCCGATGGGGAGTCTGGTGGCCCACTCGAACAACAGATTGTCCTGAAACCCGAAGATCAGAAACGGGTCGAGCAGGACGTTCAGGGCGACACTCGCGCCCATCAGGTACATCGGTGTCACCGTGTCGCCGTACCCGCGCAGCAGCGCCTGGAAGATGAAGAAGCCGAACATGAACACGACGCCGACGAAGATGATCCGCGTGTAGCTGACGGCCATCCGGATCGCTACGGGATCTGCCTCCCCACCGATCAACGGCAACAGGTATGGTGCGAGCAGGAATCCGAGTCCAGCCAACGCGATTGAGACGAGCGAGACGAACGCAATCGTCTGGCCGGCAACGTGACTCACGCGGTCGGTTCGGCCCGCACCCGTGTTCTGTGAGACTAACACTGTTCCGGCGACGGTCAGCCCGCCCCCCAGACTGATCATCAAGAAGACAAACGGCAGCGACAGCGATAGCGCCGTCACTGCGCTCTGCCCGAGTTGCCCGACCCAGAACGTGTCTGCAAGATTGTACGTCACCTGCATCAATTGCGAGGCGACGATCGGCAACGAGAGCAAGATGAGCGGCTTCAACAGTGGCCCGTCGGTGAGATTTACCGAGGGCCCGGACTCCTCAGTGGCCACCGATATCACCACTGTTGTCCCACAGACTACGATTCGCGACAGACATACTGACTATGTAGTCAGGACCTATCGAGATTGAAAAACGTGACGACATGGGCGGATCGTGCGCATCGTTCCTGCATTGTGGATTAAACTCTCAGCGCTGTTTTTGAACGGTACAAACGAATCTGTGGCGGTACTATCGGTCGTGGAGTGAGATGAACACTGCTGAACGAGAATCCGGGTTTATGGGTGTATCACACTGTGTATCGGACGAGATGCGCACGAGCAAGATAGTGACGTTGGCCATGGTCGCCGTACTGACCCTCTCGATTGTGGGGCCGGCGGCAGCGGCTGACGGACTGAACGTATCGGTTTCCCAGGACGGGGACGACGTCACCGTCTCGGTGACACAGAACAACACGACCGTCTCCGACGCCTCGGTGGTCGTCGAGACGGCTAACGCGACGAACACGACTTACGAGGAGGCGGGTAACTACACGACCGACGACGAGGGCGTCGTCGAGTTGTCCGCGCCCGCGGAGAATCTCACCATCTCGGTCGATGCCTCGTCGGGCAACCTGACGGCCTCGACGACCGCGGACCTGCTCGCTGAGTCGGTCGTCGAGAACGACACAGAGAACGTGACGACGGATGCCGATCTGAACGTCACCTTCGACAACGGCACTGTCGACTACAGTAACGTGACGGTCGACGACAGCAATCCATTCGGGCTGTACGTCAGTTCGTTCGTCCACATGGTGCAGGACGAGAACGTCTCCGGGCCGATGGGACACGCCGTCGCCACGTTCGTGACGACGTTTAACCCTGGCAACGCGCCGGACCACGCCGGCCCGCCCGAGAACAAGACCCAGGGGCCGCCCGAGAACAAGACTCAGGGGCCGCCAGAAGACGCCGGCCCGCCCGAGAACAAGACTCAGGGGCCGCCAGAAGACGCCGGCCCGCCCGAAAACAAGACACAGGGACCGCCTGAAAACAAAACCCAGGGGCCGCCAGAAGACGCCGGCCCGCCGGAGGATCGAGGTCCAGGTAGTGACGACACGACCGAGAGCGACGACGAAGACGACAACCGCCGCGGTCCGCCTGACCACGCCGGTCGCGGTCGGTAGGCAATCTTTTCTGTTCTTCGGCGCTCGGCAGCCGCAACTGAATTCAATCCCGAACTCGATCCTCGGTCGGCTTCGGCAGGGTTTTCCTCTCTCTGGTCGTTGGCACCAGTATGACCGAGCAGCCGATTGCCGAGCGACTCGACGACGTCGAAACAGCCGTCCAGAAAGGGCGCAAGAAGATCGACTGGGCTCGACAGCACATGTCGATTGTCGAGCAACTCCGCGCGGAGTTCGAGGCCGAGAAACCACTCGAAGGCGAGACGATTGCCATGGCGATGCACGTCGAGGCCACGACGGCCGTCCTGACCGAGGCGCTGGCAGCTGGTGGCGCAGAGATTGCGATCACGGGCTGCAACCCCCTCTCGACGCACGACGACGTCTCCGCGGCGCTGAACGCGAACGAAAACATCACCTCCTACGCCAGGCGCGGTGTCGACGACGAGGCTTACTACGACGCGATGCACGCCGTCGTCAGCCACGAGCCGACGATCACGATCGACGATGGCGCGGACCTCGTCTTCCTGATCCACGAGGAGTACCCCGAACTCATCGATTCGATCGTCGGCGGCTGTGAGGAGACCACCACAGGGGTCCACCGCCTGCGCTCGATGGACGCGGACGGCGCACTCGACTATCCGATGTTCGCCGTCAACGACACGCCGATGAAGCGGCTGTTCGACAACGTCCACGGCACGGGCGAGGCCTCCTTGACGGCGATCGAGCTGACGACCAATCTCTCTATCGCGGGCAAGACGGTCGTCGTCGGTGGCTACGGCCAGTGTGGCAAAGGCGTCGCGAAAAAGGCCGCCGGGATGAACGCCGACGTGGTCGTCACCGAGATCGATCCCCGACAGGCCCTGGAAGCCCACATGGAAGGGTTCGAGGTCCTCCCGATGCAGGAAGCTGCGAAGAAAGGCGACATCTTCGTGACCACGACTGGGAATCGCGACGTCATCACCGAGGAGGACTTCGAGGTCATGCAGGACGGCGTCCTCCTGGCCAACGCTGGTCACTTCGACGTCGAGATCAACCTCGACGACCTGGACGGAATGGCCGAGGAGGTCTTCGAGGCTCGTGACGGTGTCACTGGCTACGTCCTGCCCGATGGCCGCCAGCTGAACGTCCTCGCGGACGGCCGCCTCGTGAACCTCGCAGCGCCGAAAGCCGAGGGCCACCCCGTCGAAGTCATGGACCAGAGCTTCGGCATTCAGGCCGTCTGTGCCCGCGAGATGGCCCAGAACGGTTCGGAGTACGACGCCGGCGTCCACGACGTGCCCGACCGACTGGATCGCGAGGTTGCGGAGATCAAACTCGACGCCGAAGGGATCGAGATCGACGAGCTATCCGCCGAGCAGCGCGAGTACATGGGCTCCTGGCAGCACGGAACCTGAGAGCTCACCACGTGATCGTCTCGCGATCGCGCCACAGCCGTCCGGCGGGACTTCCCGGCCTGAAGCGGCAGAGCCACGCTGGCGTGTCCGCGCCCTCCTCGGGACTCCGTGGGGCGCCCGACCCGCCCATGTCGGTCTGGACCCACCCTGGATCGGCGGCGTTGGCAAGCAACCCCTCGCCGCCGTACTCGGCGTGGAGATACGCCGTCAGCCCGCCGACGCCGACTTTCGAGAGTCGGTACGCGGGGTAGCCCCCGCCCATCTGGCCCTGTGAGAACTGTCCCAGGCCCGAGGAGAGCGTGACGACCCGAGCGCCGTCACGCTCGCGGAGCAGGGGAAGAGCGTGTTTCGTGACGAGCACCGGCCCGCGGTGGTTGACCGCCATCGTCCGGTCGAAGGCGTCCATCGACATCGCCTCCAGGGACTCCGCACGCTCGAAGATCCCGGCGTTGTTGACCAGGATGTCCAGGCGGTTCGTCTCCCCGGCGACCCGGTCGAGCGCGGACTGGACTTCCTCGTCGTCGGTGACATCCAGTTCGATCGGACGCTGATCGTCGGCGGTTACGTCTCCAGGATCGCGAGCGCCAGCATAGACGGTCGCCCCTCGATCGGCGAGGTCTGCGGCGATCTCAGCACCGATCCCGCGGGTCGCGCCGGTGACGAGCGCGACCTGATCGTCCAGGGTGTCGTAGCAGTCGACATCGGCTGTCATAGAGAGTTCTCGGGGCGGGAGACGGAAATTCGGTAGGGCGTTCGAACCGCCCCAGGCGCGATAGTGACCTACAGGTCGGCCTGGACGTCCAACGCGTCGAGTTGATCGATTTTCCGGCTGATCTGTTCGATCTGGCTGGTTTGTTGTTCGTTGGCGGCGGCGATCTGTTCGGCACCGCTGGCGACCTCCTCGAAGTCCTCGGCTGTCTGATCGACCATACTGGCGATTTCTTCCGTGGAAGCAGCCTGGTCGTCGGTAGCGTCGGCGACCTCCTCGATCCCCTCGGAGACGTCGCTGACGACGTCGGCGATCTCGGTGAAGGTCTCGCTGGAACGGCGCACCTTGTCGGTCCCTTCGTCGACGACGTCGTTGGTCGCTTCGAGACTTTCGACAGTCTCCTCGGTGTTCGTCCGAACGTCGCCGACGATTCCCTCGATGTCGGCCGCGCGCTGCTGGGACTCCTCGGCCAGCGATTTCACTTCGTCGGCGACGACCGCGAACCCGTCTCCAGCCTCGCCGGCGCGGGCAGCCTCGATCGAGGCGTTGAGCGCGAGCATGTTCGTCTGGTCGGCGATGTCGTTGATCACGTCGACCAGTTCGTCGATCTCGCGGATGCTATCCTGAAGTCGCCGGATATCCGTGGTGACCTGCTCGGCCTCGTCTTCGATGCGCTCCATGATCTCGATCGTCTCGCTGGCGTCGCGTTCACCCTCGCTGGCCTTCGATCGGGCCGTCTCGCTGACGCTACTGACCTCCTCGGCTGTGGCAGCGACTTCCTCGACGGTCGCCGTGAGACTCGACACCTCGCCGGCGACCTCGTCGATGGCCTCCAGCTGGTTTGCGGCCCGGGCACTGATCTGCTGGGAGCCGCTGGCGACGTCTCTGGCGCCGGTTTTGAGTTCGTCGACGGATGTCTTGATCGACCCCGTCGCGTCTTTTCGGTCGGAGATGTCATGGAACGTCTCGCTGATGCCGACGACTGCGCCTTGCCCGTCGTGAATCGGCCTTACAACGAGCTCCGTTGGAATCACGCGTCCATCGTAGCTCTCCTTCTCGACTTCGACTCTAATCTCGTCTTTCCCCTCGTCGACGATCTGTCTCAGTGTACAATTGTCGGTGCCACACACCTCGGGGTTACAGAACTGATCGTAACAGGAGAGGGTCTCGCTGCCTTCGGCGCTGACGCCACCGAGTTCGACCATTACCTCGTTCTCGATGACGACGTTGAAATCCAGATCGAGGATCCGCATCGCTGCACCTGTCGACTCCATGATCGATCGGACGTTGTTCGAGAGCGTCTCGCGCAGCTCTGGCGTCGACATGTCTTTGCCACTGGCGATCGGCTGTGAGTAGTCGATCCCGGCGGTCGCCCCAGGTTTCTGCGTGGCCATGCGCAGACAACTATCACAACCGAATATAAGCTCGATCCTGAGTTTTCGATTTATGATAATCACAGCCACTCACGCACACGTCGTGACCGGCCGTCAGCAGCGGGTGTTCGAAGCCGCCGTGGTCCCCGGAGGGGGCTCGGCGATCCACAGCGACACGGAACTACCCGCCGAAGGCGTCCAGACACGCGTCGACAGTCTCGCGCAGGTAACGGTCGATCCGATCGAGGTCCCACCCGACCACCGAGAGCACGCTCGCGGCCGCCCGCAGCAACAGCGAGGCGTAGAACTCGGGGTCGTAGCTGTCGGGCTCTTCCTCGGCGAGGCGCACGCGCTCGGGCTGGCGAGCCGAATCGTCGATCACGACGTAGCGGATAGATTGGCCGGGGCGGCGCTGCCGGCCGAGTTCGCGGCATCGCCGGAGGGCCGCCTCGGTCCGGGTCGCCTGCCGGTAGGCCGCCGGCGACTTCGAGAGACGCATGGTGATCACCAGCTCGTCGGGGTCGACGTCGCCACGCCGGAGCGTCGCGAGCGTGCCCTGAAGACGATCGCACACCGCTTGCGGGTCGCGCGTCTCGTCGAGCCGCCGGACGAGTTCGCGTTGCTGTTCGGCGACGAACGGGGGCGTCGAGCGCTGGCGGGCTTCGATCCCTCTGAGTTTGTACTCTCCATCCGTTCGTTTGCCGACGTAGCGCGTGAGCGCCCCGCCCGGTGCGTCGCGCTTCGGCGGGAAGGCCACCCACTCGTAGCGACCGTCGCGTTCGAGGTCGATCCCAATTGACGCCGAGACGTCCCCGACGACCTGATCCAGAGGTTCGGGATCACCCCGCGCGGGCGTCACCCACAGACTGTCGACGATGCCGTGGAGGACGCGCCACCCGCCGGCCTCCAGACGCTGTTTGGCCTGCAGGGCGATCTCGCGGGCGTAGGCGTTGATCGCCTCGTGACACTCGATGCGGCCGAACTTGGCGTTGCGGTAGCCCTGATAGCCGAAGGAGGCGACGAGGATCCACTTGAGCGCACCTGAGCGTGATTCGAGCGCTGCCACGCGTTTGGGATCGTCGGCAGCCTCGATCTTCTCTTTGAGTTCGGCCCGGCGATCCAGCAGCGGGGCGAGTACCTGCGGCAGGAAGCCCGGCCGGTCGCAGATGCTGTAGCCGATCTCGGGGACGTCCGCCCGGTCGTGGCAGCCGCAGTCGACGGTTTCGGGACTGACGTTGTACTCGCGGATGATCGAGGGATATAGCGAGGCGAAGTCGAGTTCGTGGACGTTCTCGTGGAAGCCGACCTCGGGGGCGAAGATGAACCCGCCGCGGTCGGCGGCATGTAGTCGGGACGGAGATTTGAACGCCTCCGGTTCCCACTTGTTCCAGGGGACGAGCACGCCCCGATCCAGCGCCGCGCGAATCTCGATGGCGGTCAGGACCGTCCCGATGGAGGCCCAGGACAGTTCCTGCAGGGGCCGCCCGGACAGTTCGACGAGGTCGAGCATGCCGCCGAGGCTGGACTCGCCCCACAGGAAGCTGTTCGAGCGGTCGATCAGTACTCTCCCTGGGACGTCGTAACGCGCCGGCGAGTAGCCCGCCTGCCCGTAGCTGTGATAGACGTTTGCGCCCGCGAGACACTCGTAGCCCGGTTTCCGCCCGAGGTCGACGCCGGCGGTGTCGTGGCTCTCAGGACCGCCGCCCGCCAGATGCGGGACGAGTTCGCCCGAGGAGAGCACGAGCACGTCAGGATCCCGAGCGTCGAGATGCTCGCGCAGGTGGTCGCACTTTCGCTGGTCAGTCCCGTCGACGTATTTGCCGTCGATCCGCAGGCCGTCGACCGTCCCACCGACGAGCGAGCGCTCCGGGAGCGACAGCCGAGTCGTCCGAAGATCGCGACCGGGGATTGGGTCGGTATCGGTCGCCAGACAGTATCGGAAGCCCGGCGTGAGGTCGACGTTGTACGGTCGGTAGGTCCCTGGGGGATGGCCGCGCTCGTGGGTGTGTTTGACCTCGCGAGCGAACGGCCGAACGTCCGCAGCGCGGTCGAGCGTGACCCCGAGAACGCGCTGTGGCTCTCGATCGTGGAGATTCGTCCGCCAGCGCTTGAACGCCGTCTCGCGGACCTTCGGATCGCCGGCCAGCGCGTCGGCCAGCGAGTCCAGATGTCGGTCGCTCGCGACGTACACAGTTGGATGGAACTGCTCGCGCTCGACGTGGACGCCACCGCCCGGATCGACGTGCCAGTGCCGAACCGTCCGGCCGTCGAACTCGGCGGTCAGCATCGCTCGCTCCCGGCCTCGATCGTGTCGAAGTCGTCCTCGCAGGCAGCCTGCAGGCGGCGGATGGCTCGCTCCTGGGAGAGCAGAACCGACCAGAGGACCGCGCGCTCGGGATCGGTCGGGTTCAGGTAGGCAGCGGCGTCGGCGTGGCGGTCGGCCCGCTCGAACAGCCGATCGAAATCCGCCTGAGATTCTCGCCGGAGCGCTCGGCGAAACGGGTCGAGATCAGCTTCGACCTCCCGAAGCAGGTCCCGGTAGGTGGGGTTGGTCCGGCCCATTCTCATACCTCTAGGGTCCGCTGGCCCCCGGTCGGCACGCAGCCGAGGCCCGGGACGGCAGGGACGTCGACGGCCGGGGCGGTCCCACAGCGATCGACCCAGTAGGGGATCGTCGTCTGCCAGAACCGGCCACAGCGGTAGGCGGTCGTCTCGACGCCCGCGCCCTCGAAAGCGTGGCCGAACCGCGTCTCGCGGCACTCAACGACGGCGTCTGCGTGCTCGTGACAGGTCGCGGCGTGGTCGCCGTCGCTGGTGGTCGTCATCACCACTGGGAGGTCGGCGGCGTGGCCCAATTCCGAAAGGAGCGCGAGCGTCGCGTCGAGTAGATTCTGGGCTTCCCAGTCGGCGAGGTCGTCGTCGCCGTAGAGCGACGCGATGTTCGGGACGACGACCAGCGCGGTTCGGGGGCTGGCTCGTTCGAGGACTCGACGGACGAGCTGGTGGTGCTGGTAGGCGGTGAACGCGCGGGCAATCCGGAGCCCGCGGAGATGGCGGTCGTCGCGGGACAGGTCGAACAGCACGCGCGTCGCGGCGGTGTTGCGGGCGTCGATCCAGTAAGCCTCGCCGGCGGTTTCGAGCGTGGCGAGGGCGAACTCGTGGATGGCCGTCGACTGTGCAGCGGGCGCTTCGAGCAGGGTCAGGCCCGGATCTGGGTCCGGATCGAACACGTCTGTCATACTCGAATCGAGTGACGATGGGGCAAAAGGCCTGACCGGGTGGTTTCCGATATTCCGTTATCTCGGTTCTGGGTACTATTCGGGAGTTGTTAGTTTTCAGGAGTCGTGCTGCATACAGAGCGCGAATATGCCATGGAGCGAGTGACGATCTGTAAAGGGTAGTGATCGTTCAATGCAGCGTCTGTATTGACCACGACCAGGTCGAGCCTTGTCACCTGCTGACGGTTTCAACAGAGCCAAGAAAGGGGTTACGCAACGACCGTGAGTGAACCGAGCGGTCATCGGATGTAGTGCAGCTGCCGGTCGGTTGCCGTCGTCTACGCCAGTGCGATTCCAGCACCGACGGCGACACACGTCAGCGCGAGGCCGGCGAGCGCAACTGTCGTCCAGTTTTCATCTTCGTCGGCATCGTCGTCGCCGTTGAATCCACTGAAACCGGCTAGAACCCCGAGACCGACTGCGACTGCGGAGAGGCCACCGGCAAGCGCCAGTGCTGTCCAGAGTTCGAGTCCGTGCTGTGAGACGTCTCGCGCAGCCGTCCCGGCGAGGAGGACGCCGGTTGCTATTGGGGCGGCGGCTGTCGCCTTGTTGGAGGGCATCAGTCAAAATTCGGACGATATTCTGAAAAGCGTGGCGATGCCATTCCGAGGTCGGTGGTCAGTACAGGACACGAATGTGAAATTGGAATGACAGAAAAGTTGGTTATACAATAGGTTAGCACAGAGTAGAGGCCGCTCGCTTACTTTGAAACTCGACTGTAAAGCGCACCACCGACGACGGTTCCAATCATGAGTCCGCCAATCCATTGGACAATACCGCCATAGGCAAGCAGTGGCATCGCAACGAGTGCAATAAAAGCCAGCGAGAGACGGACGACTTCGGATGCTTCGACAGCGATATAGACTGTTCCAGCAATCACGAGTCCAATCCCTACTGCGGCAAGTAGCGACGTGATGCCAGCCGTATCTCGGAATGTAAGGCCAACAATCGCCAGGAGGAGACCAACCAGGACGATACTCGACTCGGAGAGTGTCGGTGTATTCAGGGACTTTTGGAGGGCGCGCATACAAGCACCTTAGGTCATAATCTGAATAAGTTTTTTGATGCCCATTCCGCACACCTACCTAACAGCTGTTTCAACAGGAAAGGTGTCGAACCAATAGGGTTTCAACAGAGCCAAAGAAATCTACATACTGCTGGTAATCGTCGGGCTGGAGATCGTCTACGTTCTCACGTATAGAGTCTTCTTTTTTAGAGTCCGACGATTCATTTATCATATTTTATGACTATTCTGGGCAGGGAAATACCCTCGTGTGAAACCTGTGAATTACGCCTGTCTCAGGGTCTACCTACCCGGGATGGTTTGCACAGATCTGATTTCGGTTGTGATAGGATTACTGCCCGTACGAGACCCGTGCTCTGTATTCATCTGACTCGATCTATCAGTCATTGAGCGTTTCAAGAAAGTGTTAGAGAACAGCTCACAAGGTTGTTGTCAGGAGTGCAGAGACTGAATTATCTGCTCAGTGCGTTCTGCGAGTTTAACAGGATATCCACCTCGAAGGGACTGAATCAAACCACTCTGCGTACTTTTATTTGATACCTAGTGTTTAGTCGCTGGGAATCATGAGTGTAACTCGATTCCCATCGTCGTATTGGAACTGCAATTCCCCATTTAATGCAGTAACACACCGACTGACGGTCCAGAGTCCGAGCCCTTTCCCATGTTGGAGTGGGTGTTCCTGGTCGGCTTGAAGCGATGCCTGCTCGATATCCGGAATTCTGGGGTTGGTATCCTCGATTGTAATTCGATAGGTGCCTGTCTCCCTGCCGAGTATAATCGAAACCTCCGGTGTGGCTGTCTCCGAGTGAACAATGGCGTTTTCGATGAGGTTTTGCAATGCCAACTCGAGAGCACCTGTATCAGTCGAAACTGTCTTGTTCCGCAGAGACGACCCCAGATGGATGGTTGCTCCGGGGTAGCGGTCACGGAGTTCCGCACACACTTTTTTGGTCACTTCCTGGAGATCAGTCTCAGTTCGGGTAGTTGGGCCATCGAGAACACGCTCGGAGTTTCGGATATTTCCAACAATCGAGAGGAGACGGTCGCTGGCCTCGATAATCGAATCGGCATTCACCTCAGGGTCGATGTCCGTAGCTGTCTTGATTGCCTCGGCACGCCCCTTGATAACTGTCATTTCGTTCCGGAGATTGTGCCGCAAAACCCTATTCAGAACGGAAAGTTGCTGTTCACGCTCCCGTTGGGCCGTAATCTCGTAGAGGACGAGCAACTCTCCGACAGAGCCACTTGAGTGGCCCGTCAGCGGTGTTTTCGAGACTGCAAACAGTCGGCCATCGACGTTGACTTCTGCTGTTTCGAGCATCGTCGCCCGATCGACACCAGTCACACCCGCCACCGAGACAGGGAAGGATTGTGACCCACCCCATTCGAACAAGGCCTCGGCACTGCTGTTGAGATTGACAACGTTGCCGGCGGTATCTAGCACGAGTATTGGTTCGTTGAGATCGGCGAGGGAACTGCGCTCGGCGGCCCGCTGGGTAGCGGGACTGGTCTCGAACATGTGCGTGCCGACGAAGGCGTAACTGTCACAGGCCAGATGGCCCAGCATGAACACCGAAGTTAGATGTAACTGCGGTGCTGGACCGACCTGAAATATCCATAGTAATACGCCTGAAATCACCGGAAGGGTACTGAACATGACCGCAGTCGCCTCACGTCGATACAGTCTGCCGTAGTTGACGATTGCTTCGATCAATACCAGTGACCCGATGCCGCCAGTGAGCACACTAACGACGACAGCAAACACAGCCCATGGTTGGAGTGTATATTGGACCGTCGCGGTGCCGAACACCGGCGCCAATTCGAAGTTGCGCCACACGAGACCGTGGAGTGGATTTGTGGCGACTAGCAGCGTCGTCACTACTGGCACGCCAGCGATCAATCCAAACAGCGGGGTCCGGAGTAACCCACCGCGACCCGTGTATTCTAGGCCGAATGCGACAAAGAATGGCCCCATGAAACTCAGCGCGATGAACGCTATGCTTTCGAGGAACTCCCGCAAGACCGGCTCATAGACAAGCAACCCCGTACCATAGGCGATACTGAAGAATGCGACAGCAGCAATATTGCCCATGAACCACTTGGCACCGGGTTGTGACCGATGCTGATTGAGATATGTCAGAAGATATATCGCCACAGCACCAGCCCCTAGAGAGCCACCCACTATCAGTAACTGAGGAACTGTTCGAATCACAATCAGCCACCCCGTACCGGCATACAGACGGACCGAGTCATGGCATGCGGTCGGGCAGTATTTGATCGTTCGAATTGACTATTCCGTACCAGTGAGAACATGTGCTTGAAATTTGCTTGTGTAGTAGACTATCTGGTTTCTTTGTTTTATGCCCTATTATAGGCCCCCAATCCTGTCCAAAGTATGTCTAACGGAGGGGAGCCTATACCAGAACATCTCCCCTCTCGACAGTTCCGCTTTATTAGCCGGTTTGAGTTTATGGAATCGACCCCCTCTCGAACCAGTGATCGATACGTGTGCTGCACTGAGAAGTCTAATTTCCCCACGGCAGATACTCGCCCTGTATTCAGTACGATTTCAAGAACATCATTCGTGCATGACACAGCTGAGGCGTTCAGTTCGCACGCGCTCCTGAACAGATGATCCAGAACGAATTAGTTGAAATTATCCCTCCACAATGCTGACTACACGCTCTCTATGCAGCACGCCATTCCTATCAAATCCAGAGAGTGTTCACTCACCGACAGCGTGGTAGGTCCGGCCGCGTTTCTCGCCGGTCGCGCGGACGAGGTTGTAGTGGTTGAGTTTCGCCAGATAGTCCCGCACTGTCCGCCGAGTCCGGGGCTCGTCGACGCGGTCGCGGTAGCGCTCGTAGAGGTCGCCGGGCGAAATCTCGCCCGCTTCGTCGACGATCTGATAGCAGACGCGCTGGTGGTCGGTTAGCTGCTCGACCGCACGCTGGCGGACGGTCTCGCGGGCGTCGGGGATGGCGTCGGTGAGCATCGCGTCGCTGATCGCATTGGCGTCCTCGCGCTCGGCGGCTCGGGCCGCAGAACGGAGCGTCCCGATCGCGATCCGGGCGTCACCGCCGGCGGCGTCTGCGATCCGGCGGAGTTGTCTATCGGAAACCGCGCCGGGTTCGAGCCCCTCTTCTGCGCGACGTTCGAGGATGGCGACGAGTTCGTCGGTGCCGTAGCGGTCGAAACTGAGCCGCGTACTCGATTGCAGGCGGGAACTCGTCCGCTCGCTCAGCGAGGCGAACAGATCGGTCTCGCGGTTGGCGACGACGACCAGCGTAAGGTGGGGGAGTCGCGAGAGGTCGTACAACAGCGAGGGATCTTCGAGCTGGTCGGCCTCGTCCAGCACCGCGACGTAGGGGTGGTCGTCGGTTTCCTGAAGACGATCGAGTAGTTCGTCTTTCGGCGTCGAGCGACGGTGGATGTCGACAGTCCGGCCGATGGCGTCAAGCAGCCGGTAGAGTACTCGAAAGCGAGTGCGGTCGGACCAGCAGTTGACGTAGCAGGTCCGCAGGTCGAGTAGTTGCTCGCGGAGGCGTGAGACGGTGTAGCGAGCGACGCAGGTCTTGCCCACGCCGGTCGGTCCGAACAACAGGACGTCTTCGGGGCGGTCGTCGTCGACCAGCGGCTCCAGCGCCCCGGCGATCGTGTCGACCTCCGTGTGGCGGTGGACGACCTCGCTCGGGACGAACTCCGCCTGGAGGACGCGTGCGTCGGTGATCACGCCGGAAGCGTCGGCCGCCAGCCCCATAAACGGAACTGGGCGGTTTCCGATAGTTCCGATACCGTGCCGATACACGATAGTCGGCCTCAATTCCGCGTCGCGAAGACGAACTCGCTGGCGCTGCCGAGTGGATCGTCGACGACGCGCGGCTGGAGATCGTCGAATCCTGCATCTCGAAGCTGCGCGAGCGTGCGGTCGCGACCGGGCGCCGAGAAGAGCATCCGTCCGCCCATCCAGCCCTGCCTGACGGTCTCGAACGCGCCGCCGGGTAGCGTCGCGAGGAGGCGACCGCCAGGTTTCAGGACGCGGGCGAACTCTCGGTAGACCTCGGGATGGCGCTCCCGGGGGACGTGAAACACCGCGTGGTAGGCCGTGATCGCGTCGACGGACGCGTCTCTGAGGGGGATCGAGCGCATGTCACCCTGCAGGAGCCGCGCTTGGGGAACTGTCTCGGTCGCGAGTTCGAGCCCGCGACGCGAGATATCGAGCCCGATCGCGCCGTCGGGGAGGTTCGCCAGCGTGCGTGCCCCGTCACCACAGCCAACGTCCAGTACCAGCGGGTCGGTGTCCAGCACGTCCAGGAGGTCGTCCAGCAGCGCCGCGTCCGACCCGGATGGGTCTCGACGCTGGGCGTACGTCTCGGCGATGGCGTCCCACTCGCGGCGGACAGCTTGCTGGTCCATACGCCTCATCGGTGCTCCAGCGGCTTGTACATCCGGTCGACCCCGGTACGACTGGACCGGAACGACACACTCTTTAGGGTGGCCTAAAGATACACGGACAGTCAATGACAGCGGACATCTGCGTGATCGTGCCGACGATTCGAGAGTACGAGTGCATGCGCGAGTACGTGGCCAACGCCCGCGAACACGGCTTCGATACCGATCGGCTACATGTCGTCCTCGTCACCGAGGACTTCTGTGATACCGAGGCGATGGCCGAGATGCTCGACGAACTGGACGTCTCGGGTGAGGTCTTCGACGGCAGTGCTCGCGAAGCGTGGTTCGACGACCACGGCGTCAGTGAGTTCGCCCACCTGATCCCGGCAGCCAGCCACGCCCAGACGAGCTTCGGCCTCCTCTACATGTGGGCCGGCGACTTCGAGCGCGGCGTCTTCATCGACGACGACACCCTCCCTCACGAAGACGTCGACTTCTTCGGCACCCACATGAACAATCTGGACTACCGCGGAGCGATCGAGGCCGTCGAGTCCGACGAACGCTGGGTGAACGTCCTCTACGATACGGAGACGGACCTCTACCCGCGTGGCTATCCCTACAGCGCGATGGACGAGAAAGTGCGGACGGAGACGACCACAATCTCGGATGTCGTCGCCTCCCAGGGGCTGTGGACCAACGTCCCGGATCTGGACGCCGTCCGCATTCTGATGGACGGCGACCTGCAGGGCCAGGCCCAGACGCGACTCGACGCCGACCACTTCGGCCGCGATTTCGTCGCTGCGCCCGGCCAGTATCTGACCGTGTGCTCGATGAACCTCGCCTTCGAGCGCGAGGTTATCCCGGCGTTCTACCAGCTCCCGATGGACGACAACCCCTGGGATGTGGGCCGGTTCGACGACATCTGGAGCGGCGTCTTCCTCAAACGCGCCGCCGACCTGCTGGGCAAGCAGATCTACAACGGCGCGCCGCTGTGTGAGCACAACAAGGCCCCCCGGTCGACATTCGGCGACCTGACCAACGAAGTGGCGGGCCTGGAACTCAACGAACACGTCTGGGAGTACGCCGACCGCGTCGGCGAGGCCGACAGTTACGCCGAGGCCTTCGCGAAGATGGCCGACGAACTGCTCGCTGCCGACGTCTCTGAGTACGAGAACGGCGAGTTCCTCCAGCACTGCGGCGAGTACATGCACGACTGGCTGGACTGTCTCGAAGCGCTCGACGCGACGGGACTGAACGCCAACAAACCCGCTGCCTCCGTGGCCGACGACTGAAAAGAACCGCCAGCCTTAATACCTTTAGGCAAACCTAAATCATACAATGACAAGCGACGACGGCGACATCGAAGATAGCGCATCGGGTGGCACAGAGAGGTCTTCTCGACGGCGATTCCTGGCAGCGAGTGGTGTGGCCGCGGTCGGCGCGGTCGCCGGCTGTCTCGGTGGGCCTGGCGGGGATGACGACAGTTCCTCGGGCGACGGGGAGCGGAACGATTTCAGTCTGGGCTCGTTCCAGGGATCGGGTCCGTTCGTCAGTTCCCGTCCGGAACCGACCGGGACGTCGATCCGGGATCTACCTAGTCTGTCCGGCACGTTTGGCGTCGCGCTCGGCGGCGGTGAAGGTGGGCTCTACATCGATCTCTTCGAGCAGTTCGAGAAGATCTATCCCGATCTGACGATCGAACACCGGACGGCCCCTTCGTCCGACCTGGCGAACACGATCAAGCAGGAGGCCGACGCCAATAACGTCCAGCAGGACGTCTTCCTCTCGGTCGACGCGGGGTCGCTTGGCTTCGTCTCTGAGGCCGGCGCGACGAAGCAGCTGTCCGCGGACGCGATCAGTTCGGTCCCGTCGTCGTTCAAAGATGCCGATCGAAACTGGGTTGGTGTCGCCGGTCGTGCCCGTGCAGTTCCGTACAACACCAACGAACTCTCGGCTGACGACATTCCATCGACGGTTCAGGATTTCCCCGAGGCCGACGCCCTCCAGGGGTCGATGGGCTGGGCGCCCTCCTACGGAGCCTTCCAGTCGTTCATCACGGCGATGCGGCTGATTCACGACGACCAGACAGCGATTCAGTGGCTCGAAGACATGCAGGCGGCCGGCGTCGAGACCTATGCCGACGAGTTCCAGATCTCCCAGGCCGCCGCCGACGGCAAACTCAATGCCGGGTTCGCGAATCACTACTACGCGCTGCGGGTCAAAGCCTGGAACGACGACCCGCCGATCGAACTGGCGTTCACGCAGGGCGACGCCGGCGCGCTGGTCAACGTCTCGGGTGCGGCGGTGCTGACCGGGGCCGACGACACCGAGGCGGCGACTGATTTCGTCCGTCACCTTCTCTCGGCCGAAGCGCAAGAGTTCTTTGCGACCCGAACCTACGCCTACCCGATGATTCCCGGCGTCCAGCCGGTCGGCGACCTCCCGACGGTCGACGAACTGGACGCGCCGGATATCGATCTCGCGGAACTGTCCGATCAGGGTGGCACCCTCGACGTGATGCGCGAGGCTGGCGTCCTGTAACTCGCCCACAACACACAGTATATGTCAGCGACTGACCGATTCGAACGCGTGCCATCCCTTCCGAGGAGCACGCGGGATCGGCAGTCGCTCGTTCTCACGCTGCTCGCTGGCTCGATCGCACTCACCATGTTGACGCCGATGTTATGGGTGGTGCTGGAAGCCAGCCAGGTCCCGTCCGATCAGATTCTCGAGATCCTCCTCCGCCAGGAAACGCTCGATATCTTCCTCAATACCGTCTTCCTCGTGACTGCCGTCACGATCGGATCGGTACTCGTCGGCGTCCCGCTGGCGATGTTGACCGTCCAGACCGACCTCCCGTTCCGGCGGTTTTGGACAGTCGTCGCCGCGATGCCGCTGGTGATCCCGAGCTACATCGGGGCGTTCGCGTTCATCTCGGCGACCGGCCAGGGTGGGGCGTTCACCGACGTGCTGGCACCCATCGGGATCGAGCGAATCCCCGAGATCGACGGGCTCGTCGGATCGGCGATCACGTTGACGCTGTTTACCTATCCGTACGTCTACCTCACGACGCGTGCATCGCTGTTGTCGCTCGACGGACGGGCGATCGAGGCCGCACGGTCACTGAATCACTCACGGCTGTCGGCGTTCAGGCGCGTGACGCTCCCACAGCTCGTGCCCGGGATTGCCGCCGGAGCATTGCTGGTCGCGCTGTACACGCTCTCGGACTTCGGGACGCCGGCGCTCATGCAGTACGACGTGTTCACGCGGATGATCTACGTCGAGTACGACGCCTGGCGACTGGACTACGCGTCGATCTTCTCGCTGTTGCTGGTCGGGATGGCCATCGTCATCCTCGCGGCTGAATCCCGAATCGAGCGTACCGACGAGGGAGAAGCCTACGTCAACCGCGGGACCGACCGTCCGGGAACGATCTCGCTCGGACGGTGGAAGGGGCCGGCGCTGGCGTTCTGCTCGACAGTGGCGCTGCTTGCACTGATCGTCCCACCAGCGATTTTGCTGTACTGGCTCGGCCGTTCGACGGGTGGGATCGGCGGCAGCTACGAGTTCCAGTGGATCTACGCCTGGAACTCGGTGTACGTCTCTTCGCTCGCAGCCGGCGTCAGCGTCCTCGCAGCGCTTCCGCTGGCGTATCTCTCGGCCCGAGGGGAGAGCCGCTGGGCGTCGTTGCCCGAGCGGTCGAGTTACGTCGGTTACGCCGTTCCCGGGGTCGTTCTCGGACTGGGGCTGCTCTACTTCACACTCCACTACGTGGACAGCCTCTACTACACTGTCGACATCCTCGTCTTCGCGTACGTGGTTCGATTCATGCCACAGGCCGTCGGGACGCTTCGCTCGTCGGTGCTCCAGACCGACCGAAAGCTCGTCGAGGCCGCCCGGACGCTGGGCCACTCCTCGCTGTCGGCGTTCCGGAAGGTCGTCTTGCCACTGGTGATGCCCGGAGTCATCGCCGGCGCGGCACTGGTCTTTCTGACCAGTATGAAAGAGATGGCCGCCACGCTGCTGTTACGCTATCCGGGGTTCGAGACACTCGCGACCTACATCTGGCTCGTGCGTAGCTCTGCCGACTACGGCGATGCTGCACTCCCGGCACTGGTGTTGATTGGCGTCTCGGGACTCTCGATGCTCGTGTTACTCTGGAGAGGATACGATGTCCAAGAATGAACTCACTACCACGACCGGCCAGTACGTACAGGCACCACCCCGAACCGCCCCGACCGGCGACGTCGTCCTCGAACTCGCCGAGATAACCAAGCAGTTCGGCGGCGAGACCGCTGTCGAGGAGATTTCAATCGACGTTCACGAGGGCGAACTCCTCACACTCCTGGGGCCGTCGGGCTGTGGGAAGACGACGACCCTGCGGATGATCGCCGGATTGACCGATCCCACAGAGGGAACGATCAGACTCGACGGCGAGAAAGTAGCCGGCTCCTCGACGGCTGTCGCACCCGAGAATCGCGACGTCGGACTGGTCTTTCAGGAGTTCGCACTGTTTCCCCACCTCACCGTTGGCGAAAACATCGCGTTCGGACTGACAGACGACGACGGCGCGGATGAATACGGTCGCGTTCAAGAGATGCTCGAACTCGTCGATCTGGAAGGATACGAGGATCGAAATCCAGAGAGTCTCTCCGGTGGCGAGCGCCAGCGTGTCGCGCTCGCCAGATCGCTCGCGCCCGAGCCGGATGTCCTCTTGCTGGACGAGCCGTTCTCGAATCTCGACGTCCGGCTGCGGATCGAGATGCGCCAGGAGGTTCGGCGGATCCTGAAAGAGGCCGGCGTCACTGCCATCTCGGTCACGCACGACCAGGAAGAAGCCCTCTCGATCTCCGACCGCGTCGCGATCATGAACGACGGCCAGGTCGAACAGATCGGTCGCCCCGAGGACGTCTTCGGCCACCCCGAATCGCGGTTCGTCGCCAGCTTCCTCGGACAGGCCAGTTTCCTCTCCGGCACAGTCGTCGAGGGCGGCGTCGATACGGCGCTGGGACTGCTCGACAACGACCAGCTCGACGGCTCGATCGATGCCTACCGGGGCGCTGCGGTCGACGTGCTGGTCCGGCCGGACGACCTCCGTGCCAAACCGTGTCCGCCGGGCGGGACCGACGGCGAGATCGTCCACAGACAGTACACTGGCCCTGCGTTCGTCTATCAGGTCGAGATGGACTCGGGCGACGTCGTCCACTGCCAGCACAACCACGCGACTGACTTCGAGCACGGGACGCGCGTCTGTGTCGAACTGCAAGCCGAACACTCCCTGGCCTGGTATCCCGCGGAGTGATGTCCGGAGACGAGCAGATCGTGCGATCGATTCGTGACCGACTGGTGGCGGGCGTCCGCAGAAGTCGTGCGGCCATCGAATCCGACCCCGATCGGTACTGGGTGGTCGCCGTCGCGACGCTAGCGATGGTGGGCGCGGTCGCGGTCTGGACCATCGCGACGCAAGTCTTTCCGTACCATTCACTCAATCACGACGAGGGCGTCTATCTCCAGCAGGCCGCGATGTTGCTTGAGGGGAAACTTTTCCTCCAGCCCCCCGTCCCGGAAGCGTTCCGGCCGTGGTTCTTCGTCGAGAGCGCTCAGGGGATGTATCCCAAGTACAACCCTGTCCCGGCAGCGATGTTCGCGCCGTTTCTGGCGCTTGGTGTTCCGAGGCTCGCACTGGCGCTGATCGGCGCGGGGATCGTCGCGCTCGTCGTCGGGATCGGCGCGGAGCTGTTCGACCGACCGACCGGGCTGCTGGCTGGGGTGGTCCTGCTCGCCTCGCCGCTCTATCTGATAAATACGGCCGTCTTCCTGCCATACGCTCCGACGACACTGTTGAACTGTGCGTTCGCGCTGGCGTATCTGCGGGCGGACCGGACGGGGAACAATCGATTGGCTGCCGTGGCTGGCGCGGCTATCGCGCTGGCGTTTTTCTCGCGGCCCTACACCGCCTTCCTGTTCGGACTTCCCTTCGTGGTCCATGCGCTGTGGCGGCTGCGGACGCTCGAACGCGAGGTCATCGTCCAGAAGGGAATCGTCGCCGCACTCGGCCTCGTGGGCGTCGCGGTCACGCTGGGATACAATGCCCTCGTCACGGGCTCGGTGCTGGAATTTCCCTACCACGCATTCGCGCCCCAGGACGGGATCGGGTTCGGAACGCGCGCCTTACTGGGTCGGGAGATTGACTACACCCCCCGACTCGCGGCCCGCACGAACGCTTACGTCCTCGACGCGTTCGCCGGCCGGTGGTTCGCAGGCGGGCTGCTCGGAACGGCGGTGGCGGTCGTCGGATTCGCGATTGCCCTCCGCCGATACACTGCTCGACGGTTGACCCTGGCCGGCGTCGTTGTCACAGTCATCTTGGGTGAGCTGTACTTCTGGGGGACGTTGAACATGATCGGCGACGTCGAGGAGGTCGGTGACGGGCTGATTGCGTATCTCGGTCCGTACTATCACTACGACCTGCTCGTCCCGGCGTCGATCTTCGCGGGACTGGCGCTTCGGACGGGAGCCGCTCAGTTGCGAGCGCTCCTGACAGCCCGCCTCTCACCACAGCGAGCGCTGGCGGCCGGCGTGGCTATCCTCGCAGTCAGTGCGAGCGTCGGTGGCGTCGCTGCAGTCCAGACGGCCGACGACCAGATCGAGATCAATCAGGGGATCACCGAGCACTACGAGGCGGCCTACGAACCGTTCGAGGAGACCTCCTTCGAGAACGCGCTGGTCCTCCTGCCAGATCCCTATGGCCCGTGGCTCAACCACCCGTTCCAGCCCCTGCAGAACGATCCGAACTACGACGGCGACGCCGTTTACGCCCTCGAAGAGCGCCCCTTCGAGGTTCTCGACTCGTTCCCGGATCGGACGCTGTATCGCTATAGCTTCCGTGGCGGCTGGGCCCCGGTCGCTGGCGAGCCCGTCACCCCCCGACTCCAGCGGATCGACGCCGTCGAGGGCCCGACAGTCCGGTTGCAGACGTCAGCCGGTATTCCGCAGTACGCCCAGTTGGTCTCGATTCGCGTCGAAACTGACGCGGGTGACAACACGACCACCGTGACCGATCCCGGCCGAGAACTCACCGTTTCGCTCGACGTCGAAAACGGCCGGGCGACGCTTTCCGGGCCGGCGATCGACGAACCGATCACGGTCCCGGCCGACGGCCGGGATACGATCCGAACACGGCTGGTGGTCGACTACGGGACGGGTTCCGGATTCAACTACGGAATCGCGCTGCCGGTCGAACCCCGTGGAGACGAGGTCGCCGTTCTCTCGCCCCGGCTGGAACTCTGTGAGGTCCCGCATCGATGTGACGGTGCAGCGACGTACGTCCCGAGTGAGACCCGGCTGGGCCAGTCGCTGAACACGACCCTGGAGGTGCGTGGATGAGCCCCGACCTCTCGCGGCGCGATGCGATCGTCGCACTCGGAGCCGCAGGCGTCGCAACCGCGGGGCTTGGCGCACTCGCCTGGGAAACCCTCGATGATGATAACGGCGACGAGACGTCGTCGACCGGCCAGCGCGAGACCATCGTGGCTGCTGCCGAGGCACTCTATCCCAGCGAGGTCGAGGGGATCTCGCAGTTCGTCGAGAGCTACGTCGTCGGTCGCGTTCAGGGCCGAAGCGAGTATTTCGATCGTATGCGAGATGCCGCCGACCGGATCGACGCGCACGCACAGTACTGGCACGACGCCCCCTTTGCAGACCTCGATCGGGCGACGCGCCAGCAGGTCTTCGACGAGTTCGGCCTGGCCGACGCCGAAGCGAATCCCGACGGCAACGAGGTCGAGCGCGTCCGCTATTACCTGCTCAACGAACTCCTCTATGCGTTCTATTCCTCGCCGCCCGGGGGCTCGCTGGTCGGGATTGAAAATCCGCAAGGATATGCAGGCGGGACGGACAGCTACCAGCGTGGGCCACCAGAATGACAGGGAGAGGCCCCGGTCAGGCCAGCCGTTCCTCGACGCTCACACGCAAGATCGAGCCAGCGATTTCGGCGCCGCCGGAGATCGGGTCGAGTTTCGTCTCGCCAGCCCGTTCGGCGTAGTCGATCTCAATCTCGCGGACATCGTAGCCCCGGCAGAGGGGGCGGATGAGTAACTCCGCGGAGAGACCGGTGTTCTCGGTCCACTCGATATCGTCGATGACTGACTTGCGGTAGGCCCGCATCCCGGTCGTGGTGTCGTGGACACGCTCGCCGACCAGCAGGCTCGCGACGACGGCGAAAGCGTGATTGCCGAAACGGTTGAATCGCGGCATCGTCTCGGCTCCCCGCGAGAGTCGATCACCGCTGACGACGTCCGCGCCGTCGTTGATCTCTTCGAGGAACGTCGGTAGTCGTTCCATCGGATAGGTGTCGTCACAATCGGTCGTGACGACGACGGGTCGATCAGCGGCACGGAGCGCGCGTTCGACCGCGACACCGTATCCCTGCGGTTCCTGCTCGATGACTTGAGCACCCTTCTCGCGGGCGATCTCGGGCGTCCGATCGCTGGAGCCGTCGACGCAGACGACCGACGCCTCGCCGTCGGTCACCTGCTCGATGTCGTCGAGCACTGTCCCGATTGCCTTTTCCTCGTTGTACGTCCCCATCACTACCGCGATATCGCTGAAGTCGTACTCGTCTGCCTCACTCATTATCGGAGTGGTCGTCCCGCTCACTCTTGAATTTTTAGGTTTGCCAAAACCTAGTGTGAGTGTCACACGATCAGGGAAAATATTGCTTATTTCAGGCAAGAAAGTGAAGAACTCTATCCAGTGGTTATTTCTATCTCGATATCTATGTATCGTGTTAGAGTTATGGCTGACAAACGACTAACACGCAGAACGCTCCTCCAACGCGGTGCTGGCGCGGCTGGGTTCGTCACGCTTGGTTCACTGGCAGGCTGTGGAGGCGACGGCGGTGGAAACGGCAACGGAAACGGAAACGCACCAGGTTCCGATCAGATCCCGGCGGCCGCACAGGCGATGGTGCAGGTCGACGCCCAGGGGATGTTGAACGATCAGAACATCCGCGACGTCGTGAACACGTTCCTCGAAGAGGCCAGTTCACAGGGTGGGTATTCGGGTCCACAGACGATGGAAGAGATCCTCTCGACGGCCGAATCGGAGAGTGAACTCGACCCGCAGGGCTTCAACTCGATGACGATGTTCATGAAAGTCGAGGGGGAGATGGCGGTCGAAAACTATCTCGGGATGTTGTTCACGACAGATTGGTCATTCCAAGAGATGGTCGATGCTGCCGGTGGAATGGGTGCGGACGTCGAGGAAGGGTCCTACCAGGGTGTTTCGACGTATACCACGACGGACGCGACGGGCGAGGTCACCATGATTGGGGATCTCGGCGACGGCTCGTTCGTGCTCGGGACGCAGAATGCTGTCGAAGGCGCAATCGACGTCTCGACCGGCAACGGGAACGCAGTCTCCGGCGACCTGGCGGACTACTTCGACCAGACCTCCGGTGGCTACATGCGCTTTGCGTCGATGATCCCCCAAGAGCAGGTGCCAGAAAGCGGTCAACAGATGAATGTCGGTTTCCAGAATATCCGCTTCGTCTCCGGGAGTTTCTACTCAGAGGGGTCGAACCTTGGAATCGACATGAATCTGCACACGAACAGCAACGAGTCGGCTTCGAATCTCTCCACGAACCTGGAAGCAGCCCTAAACTTCCTGGGTAGTGGTGATCAAAATCCGACCGCACAGGAGATCCTAAACCAGATCGAGTTCTCGGTGAATGGCTCGACGGTGACGATCTCCTACGTCGAAAGTGTCTCGAAGATCAACAGCTACGTCGAGCAGTACGCGGCGTCGGCGTTCACCGGCGGAATGGGCGGTGGCGGCGGCTTCAGCACCGCGAGTGCGAGCGCCTAAGGAAACTCGATTCGGCGGTCGGCCGTTCGAGTGACGGACCAACCGCGACTATCCGTCATATTCTTTTAATTCAGATTGAAATATTGTTCGAGCGAAAACTCCACCATTTATATCTGTGGGTGTCGGAACGACAGTTGCTGCCCGGGTGGTGTCGCCGACGCTGTCACCGTGCCCCTGCTGTTCCCCGGCGTGGCCCAGCGTGGTTGAGTGTACACACGACCGCGTCGGGTCACGCCATCCCCGACATCCGCCGGTGACACGACGTCGGGCAGCGTTCTTCGCTGGACGGCGATTCTGGGTGGATCACTCTTCGTTTCCGGAGCGTCGCTCGATCGTGATCTCGTGGGCTTCGACATCTTCGAAGGCAGCGACTTGCCCACCGACTTCGACGCGGCCGTCCGCGGTTTCGACGACCATCGACGCCGTCGTCCAGTCGGTTGCGGAGTCGACGTCGACGACCTCGCCCTCGACGTGACAGTAGTCGCCCGTTTCGACATCCCGGCCCTCGATTCGGGCGTAGTAGTCGCCCTCCATCCGAGTGAGTTCGGCGACACACCGACGGATCGTCCCGTATCGTCGCGGGAAGCCACGCGACTCGGGCCGGTCGATCACCGTCTCGGATGTCGTCCAGAGCACGGTGTTTAGAAAGCCAGAGAGCAGGAATCCGAGCTCCGAACGATTGAAGATGACTCCGTAGCGGTCCTCTGCCCCCTGGATCCCCTCGCGGGTGGCGTACATCGCGTACTCGCCGTCGGCGATCGCGATGATCGGCGTGGTCACGCCCCGACGGGTCCTGACCGTCGTCGCAATCTCCAGGGCGTCGAACGAATCGATGTCCGGGACGGCCTCGGCCGGTGACAGTAGAATCTCGACGGCGACGCCGTTCTCGTGAGCGTCTGCCAGCGCGTCCGCATGGCGCTCCAGCAACGACGGCGTCAGCGAGAGCATGAGTTCGTATTCGGCGGACTCGATCACGTCCGTGAGATATCGTAGCATCGTCGGCCGTGACTTCACGAGCGAGACGCCCTCGGCCTCCCTCGCAGGCGTGGTGTATCGATCCGAGAGGCCGCCGACCAGCGTACTCAGTGAGTCGCGATAGTCCGAGAACGACTCTTCAGGATCGATCGCGAGAACCTTCATCGGCCGTGACTCCCTGAGCTCGACCAGCCCACTGTCGCTGAGGCTGCGTACCGTGTCGTACACCCGTGGCTGGGGAATGTCCGTATACTCGGCAATCTCCGACGCGGTCAGTTCGCCGTGTTCGAGGATCGTCAGATAGGCTTTGGCTTCGTACTCGCCGAAGTCCAGCCGCTCTGCGATATGCTCCAGCGACGAGAGGAGGTCGTCCGACGACATTACAGCGTTATTCTACGAGCGAATAAATCAGTCCTTTGTTATTGAGCTGTCACAGCTGGTCGAACTCGACGATTGCCTTGATCTGTTCGTCGTCGTCGACGAACGCCGGCTCGATGTCTGTCGGGGTATCGACGGTCGTGACCAACTCTTCGAACAACCATTCCGGCAGGGCCCGCAGCGTTCGGATTGCCCGTTTGAAGTGGCGTTCGTTGGAGTTGACCGTGCCCACGAGCGCCTTGTTGTGGACCACCAGCTCAGTGTGTAAGGACCCTCCGTCGATTTCGAACTCCCAGGGCCCGGAGATGCCGACTAGCGCGGCGACACCGTTGGGTGCGAGTCCGTGGACGGCCTGAATCGGATGCCTCGCGTAGCCAGTGGCCTCGTAGATGAAGTCCATGCCGCCGTGAACGTCGGGAATCTCGTCGACTGGCGTCTCCCGGGAGTCGACGTACGTTCCGCCGAGTTCCTCGATGATGTCGATCGTCGAATCCGGCCGGTCGCGCCGACCGAGGCAGTAGATCTCCTCGAACTCCTGGCGTAACATCGCCAGAGTTACTAGCCCGAGCGATCCGTTGCCGAGAACGAGTGCCTGCTGTGGCGTCCAGTCGAACGCCGACCGGGACGCGTAGGCGTGCTCGATCGCCTTCTCGGAGATGCTGATCGGCTCGACGAAACAGCCCCGTTCGGCCAGCCGTCGCGGAATCTCGACCAGTCGATCCTCGGGCACGGTGATGCACTCGGCCATGAAGCCGTGGGCCCCGGAGATGCCACACTCGACGTGAAAGCCCGTCGGTGCCATGTCCGGTTCGCCCCGGTCGAAGTACTCGTTTGGCTCGTCGTCGGGTCGCCGCCGGACGGTCGGGACGACGACATCGCCGACCTCGTAGTCGGCCCCGTTGGAGTCTTCGACGACGCCGACTGCCTCGTGGCCCAGGACCATGTGTTCGTCACCGGACGGAAACTCTTCGGGGCCGTGCTCGATCACTTCGTGGTCCGTTCCGTCGATCCCGACCCGCAAGACGCGGACGAGGACTTCGCCGTCGGCCGGCTCGGGTCGCGGCTTCTCGATCAGTTCCGGTTCGGTCTCGCCCCGACGGACAGCGATGGCGTGCATGTGACCCACATGCAGATCTGTGTCGTTTGGAGCCTAAATCTTTCTCCGAGAAAGCGCTGCTCGCCGATTAGAACTCGACAGCGCTGCCGTCGGCGCTGGACTGATAGATCGACTCGATCAGGCGCTGGACGTACAGCCCCTGTTCGACCGTGTTCCGATCTGGGTGTTCGTCGGCGGCGACAGCGTCGAGAAACGCCTGCTGCTCGGCGGCGTGAGCGTCGTACTCCTCGGCGTCGATCGTCGTCGTCCGGTGGTGATCGACGCCCGATCCCGACGAGTCATACAGTGTCAGTTCGCCGTCGAGGTCGAGTTTCGCACCGCCCTCGGTCCCTCTGAATAGGAACGACTTTTCTTTCTCTCGATTGGACGCCCAGGCGACGTCCAGCGAGATCGTCGCGTCGTCCGCGGTTCGAAATTGGCTGATGACCGAGTCGTCGACGTCGAACTCACCCTCCTCGACACCCCAGCTGTCAACGTCGACGTAGTCGTCTCGGGGACCGAAGGTCGAGCGCGTCACACCACTGACCTCCTCGATTTCGGGGAAGTCCATGATCGAGAGGACGAGATCGATGGCGTGAACACCGAGGTCGATCAGCGCGCCGCCGCCGGCCACGTCGGCGTCTGTGAACCACGTTCCCTGTCCGGGGATTCCTCGGCGACGGACGTAGGTTGCATCGACGTGCTGTATCTCGCCGAAAAAGCCTTCTTCTGCGTAGCTCGCGACCGCCTCGGCCAGGGGATCGTACCGGTTGTGGAACCCGATCATACAGATCTCCGGCGAGTCACGGGCGGCTGCGGCGATTCGCTCGGCACTGTCGAGTGTGTGCGCCAGCGGTTTCTCGACCAGTACTGCACAGCCTGCCTCCAGTGCAGCGACGGTGTACTCCTCGTGAAATGCGTTCGGCGTTGTGACGATGACTGCGTCGACAGCCTCGTACAATTCTTCGGCGTCGGCGTAAGTATCGACGTCGTACTCTTCGGCAAATCGCTGGCGGGCCTGTGCGTCGACGTCCAGTCCGGCGACCAGATTCGCATCGTTGTCCAGTAGGCAGTTTGCGTGGTGCGTCCCGATACCACCGAGACCAACGATACCGACGCGTGGCGTCGTGCTCGTAGCTCCCATCTGCTACAAATAGGGTCTTCGAGGGATGAAAGCCCTGTCGGTCGTACCGATACATCGGTACAGCAATTAGCTGTCCTCGATCTGCTCGACGACGATCCGGGTCGCCTCGTAGTCCTCCATCACCGCGCCCCACCCGCCGACTTCGACGACGCTATTGCCGGTGTCGACAACGAGCGTCGCCTGCCCACCGAGGTAGCGATCGGGTCGGCGCTCGTCGGCAGCCTCCAGACATGGGAACTCGACATCGACCACCGCTCCCTCGATGGTGGCGCTCTCACCAGATTCGACATCGATCCCGTCGATCGTGACCGATACCCGTACACCGTCTTCGATGATCGGACCGATATCCCGGATACACTTGCGGATGTCGGTGTAGGTTCGCGGTAGTGTCTCGCCAGGTTCGACGACCGGAACCGTCGACTCCCAGAGACCAGCGATGAAAAACCAGTGGAAGACGTACGCATGCGTTCGGTCTTCGACGATGATTCCATATCGATTGGTCGAGAGTGCGTGGGGCGCGAAACAGGTCGAACTGCGATCGACGAGTGTGAGAAACGGCATCGGTATCGTCCGATAGCGAACTTCGGACGCCGTCCTGGCCAGCAGCGACTCCGACGGGAGGTTCTCACCGCCGTCTTCGTCGACGTGCAACACGAGTCTGATGTGGGCTCCGCGCTCGTGTGCCGCTTCGAGCGCCGGCTGCAGTTGCTCGAATTGATCGAGATTTGCCGCAACCTCTATCTGGTCGGTCGCCGATTCGATCTTTGCACTGGCTTTGTCTAGCACGGTGTCGATTTGCTTGAGAAAGCTCACCGTGTGTGAGTCCATCGCCGGTGCCTCCCAGCGCGTCTCGATCTCCTCGGCCGCATCTTCGAACCGATCGGCCCGCTTTCGGAGGTCCTCGAGCACTATCGCCGGATCCTGTGCCCGGGCGTGCAGGCTATCCTGTTCGTACGTCTCCACGTAGCCGCGACCTTCCAGATCTCTGAGGACATCATAGATTCGCGGATCTGGAACGTCGCTCTCCTCGGCGATAGACGTTGCCGAAGCCGACCCCAGCTCCAGCACCGTCACGTACGCATCGGACTGATACGGTGAGAGCCCTGCATCTTCGAGAATCGACGTCAACTCGGTCTTATTCATCTGTTTTATCATCCAGTTGTGGCACCCTAAACCATCCGACTCGGAGTTCTCTGACTGTGACACTGCGACCAGGCAAGCCGGTGCTCAGGGCCATGGCTCCGCTCGATTCGTAACTCGTTCAGTATTTTTCAATTCCTGTTGTAAAAAGGTTGGTCGAGAGAGCGGATTCGAATCAGGTCTCTTCATCACGTGTCCTTCGAGCTTCCCCAGCACGCACTCGTGGTGGCCGGTATTGCCCGCCGCAAAATATGGGTTGGGGCGGATTGTGAACCTCGCCGAGACTCACTCCGTTCGTCTCGTCTGGTTCAAATTCGCCTGACCAGATCAGCGGCTCGCGGTATTGCTCGCCGCAGAATATGGGTTGGGGCGGATTTGAACCGCCGACTTCCTCCGTGTGAAGGAGGTATCATAACCGACCTAGATCACCAACCCGGGCACTACTGGCTACCGGAGTCCCCGACTTAACAGTTGCTTTCCCGCTTGATCACTCGGCCGCGCGAGACTCCCGATACTGCTCGATCTTTCCTCGAGCCTCCCCGATGGCCTCTTTGGCCTCGCCTTCCGCTTTCTCCTGAACCCCTTTCAGATCATCCTTGATTTCGTCCAGCCGCGATGGCTCGGGCTCGTCCTCACCGCCAGTCATGCCCTGAAAGCGCTCTCTGATCGGCTCCAGCTCCTCGGTGACGCCGCGCTTTGCCGTCTCGCCCGCTCGCTTGAGGTAGTACCGCGTATCTTCGAAGTGCTTGTTCATATCTGACCTTACGATGAGAACACATATATCTTTTCTGGCGGGTGTGGCACAAGAACCAAGCCACGGCGGCCGGTAGCTGTGTGCATGTTCGAGCGGCTCTCACTCTCGACGCCGTTCCAGGTCGGGCCAGTCAACGCGTATCTGGCCGGTCGCACGCTCATCGATCCGGGCCCCGACAGCGAGGAAGCCTGGGCGGAACTGCTGGACGCGCTCGAAGCTCGTGATCTGGCACCGAGTGACATCGAGCAGGTGCTGATCACGCATCCGCATCCGGATCACTTCGGCGCAGCCCACCGCTTTCGCGAGGTCGGCGCACGCGTGGTCGCCAGCGATCGGGCGACACCGATCCTCGAAGATTTCCCGGGGCGACTCGAGTACGAGCAGTCGTTCTTTCTGGACTTTTTCGAACGGTGTGGCATGGATCACACGACTGCCAAGACGGTGACGAACCTCCCGGAAGCGTTCGTCGAGTACGCTCCGAGCGTCGCTGTCGACCAGCAGGTCGGCGAGAACGACACGCTCGTCGCCGCGGACACGACAGTCACTGCCGATACCGTCGCTGGCCACGCGGAAGGTGAGATCATCTTCGAATACGAGCAGGAGGGCGACCGGATCGCGATCGTCGGCGACAACGTCCTCGACGAGATTACGCCGAATCCGTTCTTGCTCCCACCCAGAGAGCCTGGCGGCCCTCGCCCGCACGTTCTCCCGGCGTACAATCGATCGCTCGACTCCCTCCAAAACGAAGGCTACGACCGATTCCTGCCGGGCCATCGTGGGCGTATCGACGACCCATCGGCACGCATCGGAGCCATCCGCCAGGCCCACGAACAGCGGACCGACCGCGTCGCCGAGTTGCTCGACCACCCGATGACCCCTGTCGAGGTCATGCACGAACTGTTCGGAGACCTCCCCGCAACGGAGGCCTTTTCGGGAATGAGCGAGGCCGTCGGCCATCTGGACGTCCTGCGAGCCCGCGATCGCGTCCGAACCCTCGACCGGGGCGGACTCATCGTCTACGAGCGACGCTAGTAGGTCGGGTGCTCCTCGCGGTTCCCCTCTCGCTTGTTGATTACTCGTGCCAGTGTGAAGAGAAGGTCCGAGAGCCGATTGAGATAGACGATCGCGTGTTCGTTGATCTCCGGCTGTGAGCTAGCCAGATCGACGGCACGCCGCTCGGCACGTCGGCAGACTGCCCGGGCGTGGTGGAGCTTCGCTCCCGGTTCAGAGCCGCTCGGCAGGATGAACTGGCTGAGTGGCTCCAGCTCCTCGGTAAACTCGTCGATCCACGCTTCGGCCTGCTCAACGTGTTCGTCGGTCACGACTGGATCGTCCGCGTCGGGTTCGGGCGTCGCGAAGTCCGCCTGGACGACGTGGAGGTGGTTCTGGACCGACCGGAGACAGTCGTCGATGTCGTCGTAGTCGGTCGGTCTGACGACCCCGACGAGTGCGTTGACTTCGTCGACGGTCCCGTAGGCTTCGATCCGAGGACTCGCTTTCGACACCTGTGACATGTCGCGCAGATCGGTCAGTCCGTCGTCACCACGCCCGGTATAGATCTTCATACGTTGTCTTTCGGAAGGGATCGTATAAAAGACTGCTACGCGAGATACAGTTTCAAGTGGGCGGAACTGCAGAGGTGATATATGGCAATGACCCGCGAGCAGTACTGCCCGAACTGTGACAGCGAGCAGACGTTCACACGGGCGGCGACGACACACCTCAACGTCGGGCGAAAGATCAAGTGGCGCTGTGACGCCTGTGGCCGTCAGACCGTCCAGATTGGGGCCGAGATAGATACAGCGTCAGCGTGATCAGGACTGTGGCCTGACGTCGTGGTGGTCCTCGTCGTGATCTTCTTCGGCGAGTGACTTCGGGACGACCCAGCGCGTGATGACGGTCAGCGCGAGGAGGATCAGCACTGTCGATACCGTGATGATGATTGCGACTTCCATACGTAGCACTCCGTCCATCGAGCACTAAATAGGTGCTGTTGCGCGACGACGCTACTGCCCCGATAGCCGATCACGAAACGCTCCCAACTGGGGAAACCGAAGTGTCTCCTCAGCTTCTTCGTCTCGGACGATCGGTTCAAGCACGTCGGTGTCGACGACGAGCGGTGACTGAAACGCCCCGGCGGACGCCTGATTGATCACGACACCCGACGTGAAGCGATTGAACGCTGGGAGGACTACGACCGCTGCTTCCTCCGGCCCGCCGGGGCCCTGGAGAAAACAGGGATAGCGCTGTCCTTCGATCTCGATTGCCGGGTGGTCGTGGCCGAGAACGTATCTGTCGGCCGTGACAGACGGCTCCTCGTGGCCGTGGACGACGACTGTCTCCGCGTCGAGGCGGTGGTGATCAATCACTGGCCCTTCCCATACCTGCTCGAGCATCGTGTCGTGGTTCCCCTCGAGGATGACCAGCGTTGCGCCGGCGGCGGTGACGCATTCGTGAATCTCTTCGATCCGCCTCTGGACGCCTCGCGGAACCGTCTCGAACGCGTGGAGGACGTCGCCCGCGAGCACCACCGTCTCCGGTTCCACAGTGTCACACAGCGATTCGAGTCGATCACGGATGTCATGCCCGTCTCTGACGGGTGCTTCGACGGCCGACGTTTCGGCGCGTCCGAGATGGAGATCCGCACAAACGAGTGTGTCTCCTACCAGCAGCGCACGATCGTGAAACCGCAACGTCATCGAACGTGGATCGGGGCCCTGGCGATAAAAGTCCAGTCGCCGACGACGTGGCTTTATTGCCCCGTAGACCTACCTCCCTGCATGGTCGATGTCCTCGCGAACAAGCGCGCGGCGACGCGCTTTCGTATTCTCGTCGAGATTGCGGATCGCCAGCCTGCGGTCAGCCAGGGGGAGATCGCCGACGCGGTGGGCGTAACCAGTCAGGCCGTCAGCGAGTACATCCGCGAACTCGTCGAGGATGACTACGTTCAGAAAGAGGGTCGCTCGCGCTACCGCGTCACCAAAGAAGGCGTCGACTGGCTGTTTCAGGCCGCCAGCGACGTCCGTCGTTACACCGATCACGTGACTGAAGACGTGCTGGGTGGGGTCCAGGAAGACGCGGCAATCGCGGTCGAACCTCTCGACTCCGGTGCGACGGTCACGCTGTCGATGAGCGACGGTCTCCTTCACGCACGCCCGGGCGATCACGGTGGTGCAACCGGGCGAGCGACAGGCGACGCCGAAGCTGGCGACGTCGTTGGCGTCACGGGATTCGAAGGTGTGATCGAGTTTGAGCCTGGACAGGTCCACGTCCAGTCAGTCCCACCGGTTCGCTCGGGGACGCTGTCAGACGTTTCCGCGATCGAAGACGCACTTGAGGAGACCGATCTCGCCCTCGCAGCTGGCGTCGAGGCTGTCGCAGCACTCCGGACAGCCGGCCACGAACCGGCGACGTACTTCGCAGCTGGCGAAGTCGCTGCGGAGGCTGCCGGCCGCGGATTGGACGTACTAGTTGTCGCGACGACTGATTCAGTCGGGCGTGTGACCGATGCGCTTCGAGATGCCGACGTGTCCTACGAAGTCGAGTAGAAGATTAGGCGCGGCGCTGATCGAGTTCTTCGCGGACTTTCCGCCCGGCGGGAATGACGATCCAGAACGTGAGGGCCCCGAGAATCGCGAACCAGAACAGTCCGTCGCCGATCGCCAGTGCGATCTGTGCGTAGAGGTCGGGGTTTTCGGGCCACTCACCGAGGAGCTGCGTTCCCTCGAAACTCGGCGTCAGATACCAACCGGCGACGATCATCCACCCGAGGCCGGCGGTCATCAGGATGCCGAGTCCTTTCACGAATTCGTCTGCCATTGTCGATTGCTATGGCTGGATCGCTTTTAGGTTTTCCTTTATTCGTCCCGACTCGTCGTCTCGTCGCTGGCGGACTCGCTGCCGACGCTGGGACGCTCCTCGTCGTCGGATTTGTTCGATCCGTCGACCATCCCTTCGGTCTTGAATCGCGTCCCGAGGATGTACGACCCTGCACCGACGAGGATCAGTCCCACACCGAGTAAGCCGAACAACACGTTCAGGACGCCGACCGACGGCGTCACGCCGACCGACTCGAACACCCAGCGAAGGCTGGTTCGAAGCAGGTGATCCGTGCGCGTGGCAGCGTCAAAACAGACGAATCCGAGCACGACCAAGACTGTCGCTACGAGCGTCGAAAAGACGGTAATACCCTTGTACATCCGCATCGGGACGACGATGGTTCCATCCTCACGCCGTCCGGTCGGATCGGAGTCAGAATCGGGCATCGAGAGGTTACTTCGGCGGCCTGAGCCGGTAGTACCGACGGTTGAGGTTGAACATGTACCCCTCGCGCATCGACTTCAGCACCGCGTAGGTGATGAAGCCGAACACGAACGGCAACAGGAACGTCAGGTCCTGGGTGAGCTTGGCGTTGATCGGCAGCAAGTTCTTGACCGATAGTCCGGCAATCGTCGCCGCGAAGACGACGCCTGCCACACCGACGGCTCCCCAGAACGGCTGTTCGACCGGCCGACGTGCGCTCCCCTTGTTCAGGAACGGTACGACTGCGATTGCACCGACGATGACGAGGTTAGCCACGACACCGTAGGTGCGGTCGGCCATGATCTGTTCGCCGCCGAGCAACGCCAGATCGGGGTTGAGGAACCCGAGCTTGAGCAAGCCGAAGGACCAGTAGAGATACCAGTCCGGCAGGATGACTTCGGGCGTCTGACTGGGGTTCGCCGGGGGACCGATGTGGGGCGGCAGTGTCGCCGCGAGCATGATGATCAGTCCGGTGAAGAAACTTACTATCGCGAGATTCCGAATCATCTCGTGGGGCCAGGCCGGGAACCCGAGGACGTCACGTTCGACGTAGCTCGACTGCTGGCGCAGATCCTGGTCCTCGCGGCGTGACCGCTCGAAGTACTCGTAGGTCAGCCGTGGGAGCCCCTCCTTGCGTGCTTTGCGCTCACTCCAGGTCGGTGTCTCATCGTCCGGCGGCACGATTCCCGTCCCGCCGCCGTCGGTCCGTTCCTCCGTGTCCGTGGTGTCGGTTTCTTCGGTCATTGTCGATCAGTGCGGTTCCGCGATGCCTTGCATCCAGACGATACCGATGTGGATGGCGATCAGTGCCGTCACGATGAACGGCAGGAAGAACACGTGCAAGATATACATCCGTTGCAACGTGGCCGGGTTGGGCGTGAATCCGCCGAACATCAACTGGGCGACCCACTCGCCGATGAGCGGGATCGAGAGGCTCATCTCGACGCCGATCTGGCCGGCCCAGAACGCCAGCTGGTCCCACGGGAGCAGGTAGCCCGTGTATCCGAAGACCATCGTGAGGCTGATGAGGACGATCCCGATCAGCCAGTTGAGTTCACGCGGTTCCTTGTACGCACCCGTGAAGTACACGCGGAGCATGTGCAGGAACACGGCAGCCACCATGACCTGTGCCGCCCAGCGGTGGAGACTCCGGAGGAAGAATCCGAAGTTCAGATCTACCATGATGAACTCGATCTGCTGGTAGGCCATCGACGACGTCTCGCTCACGCCGGCTCCGGGCGTGTAGTAGAATCCGAGCAACGCGCCCGAAATCGCCGCGACGATGTACGCGAGCGTCGAGAACGACCCCAGCGCGTACAGGGGGTACCAGTACCAGAACTTGTTGTCTAGGCCGTACTGTTCGGTGTGGCTCTTTGGCATCTGGAGGTTGACTTTGTAGTACAGATCCTCCAGCAACTCGAGGTAGTCGACGATTCGAAGTCGTTTGTCGAGCCACATCAGCGTCATCAGATAGACACCCTCGATCCGCGAGAGATCGCGGGACTCCATCCAGGCTTTGTGGTCGTGGTCGTCTTTTCGTTCGAGACTCATTGTATCACTCGTCCGGCCGCGGAAGGGCGGTGTATGTCGTTTCAATCGGGTTGAACGGGTTGTAGATCGACTGGTGGCACTGGCAGTAGACCCGGTCGGAGCCACCGAATTTCGCACTACCGTCGTAGGCTTTGAACCCGGGCACACAGCAGAAGTGCGTACACTTGTTCAACCAGGCCATCACGTTGTTTGAGGTCGCTTCACTGAGGAAGCTCTGAACAGTCCCCGATAGGGAACTGTACTTCCCCTCGCCGTTGGCCATCTTGCTCACTTCGGGACTTCGCATGACCTGTACCGGAATGGTCTCGACGTCACCCTCCGAGCGCCAGTTGGCAACGGCAGGCTTTCCGAGGCCGGCCCGGCCGATGCCGTTGCCCCACTCCTCGTAGTCGTCGAACATATCCAGCGTCAGGACACTTCCGTCTTCGACATCGTCCTGCCAGTCGTAGGTGCCACTGCTGGAGCGAAACGCGTTGTCCTGGTCTGCGTCAGGGACGATCCCCTCGTAGGTCTGAACACCGCAGTACTGGAACCAGCTGGAACTGTAGGTAATTCCACCCATGCCCTTCTCTGCGACCTTGATCTCCCGCCCCTGGCGCTCGACAGTCTCTACCTCGGGCCAGACGCCGTGAATCTCGTTACCGTTTTTGATCTCGATGGGGACCATCGGCATCCCACGCGGTGCGGGGCCGTCGGTGTTCTTGATGGCGATGAACGGTGTAATCCCGCCACCGGCTCCGGCGGCCGACGTCGCCATCTCGACGGTCGCGGCGGTACCAGTCGCAACTGTCCCGAGTGCGGCGCTCCCGACGACGCCTTTCACGAAGCGTCGTCGACCTGACTCGCTTGGGTATTTGTCTTCGTCTAGTGGCATTGTTATCGCTTGTAGTAGGGGTAGATTGCGCGTTTGAAACTGTCCATCGCTCCCTCGGTCAGTGTCGTCCCGTCGACGTCCTCCTCACGAATGTAGAGGTCTTCCCACTTGCGACGGCGCTTCTTGACGATCATCACGTCCGGGAGGAACTCCTTGCGATACAGCATGAGGATAAACGCCAGATCGATAAAGATGATCGCGAGGATACCGCCGAGGAACATGTTCCCCGTCGGGGAGAGGCCCCAGCCGCTGACGAGCCCCCAGGTGAACAACCCGACGAAGACGACCTCGACGATCGTCAACAGCACGATCGCGAGCGCTGCGGCGGCACTCTCACGGGGCGGCTCGTAGCGGTGGATCGCTCCGTAGGTGCTTCCTGACGAGGACATCAGTTACTGCCTCCTTTGGTGTGTGACGATTCGCCGTACTTCAGGAAGAAGAACGTGAAGACGTACGAGACACCGATCATCAACAGTGTGGCGAGGCCGACAAAGTGTGCCTGGAACGGAACCCCCATGTGCTCTGGGTTCGGCTCGCCGCCACCGCCGCCACCGCCGACCGTCTGCGTGGAAACGTCGTCGCCGACGGCGATAGCGCCCTTCATCCCTTGTCCTTCGTGCGGGCCACAGTAGTAGGTGTAGATGCCGCCCGTTTCGGGGGCGACTTCGTGCGTTTCGCCTTCGTCGATGACGTCGAACTCGCCGCCCGGCGTGCCCGTCAGCTCAGCACCCTCAGGTTGGCTGTTGAACTTTACGTTGTGGCCTGACGCGTCGAAACTCCAGGTGATCGTCGTCTCTGGAGAGACCCAGACGAACGTGGGGTCGAAGTAGTTGTTTCCGACGGAGATCGTCACCTCGTCCTGGTCGCGCAAGTCCTCGTAGCCGTTGTCGTCGGCGTCGCTGACGTACGACGGCCACTGTGGACGCGTCTCGCCGCCGCCTCCGCCGCCACCGCCGTCCTCCGCAGCAGTGGCGGATCCGCTAGCGGCGAGTGCAGCCGACCCACCGGCAGCACCACCGGCCGTTCGGAGAAAGTCCCGCCTGTTCATATACACGAAAACCTGAGGGCCAGGTTTGTATAAACCCACCGAATGTGCGCACGGGCACGGTACAGCGGTTCACGTCTCGTCTCGACCTTCGCGTGGCGGCAGCACTGATTCCTCGGCGTCTACATGCTCGTCAATGATCCGCCCGTCTTCGTCGACGGGCAGGAAGTCAGGACGCTCACCCGAATCGACGTTCATCGCCCGCAGTCGCTCGCGGAACTCCTCGGCACGGAATCGGTCTGACAGACGCGCGTTCGCGACGGTGAAGAACAGACCCACCGCGATGACCAGGAAGAACAGGCCAGCGACGATGGCGATGATCCCCTTGTTGAAGAATATCCCGGCTCCGAGCAGGCCGAGCCCCGCGAGCACCTGCGCGAACGCGACGATCTGGAGCATCCAGTTGCCGAGTTCGCTGCCCCCCTCCGGGACCTCTTGGGGATCGGGCAGGATCTCGCCCGCAGGCACGTCGGGGACGTCGTAGTCGTCCATCGAACAGAGTGCGATCGTGGGCTTGACGTCGCGCAACACGGTGCCTTCACCCTGGACGCTCCCGTCCGGATAGACGACAGCGAAGCCGGCGTCCGAGTACGCAAGCAGGTACTCGTCGTGGCGCTCGATCCGTGCGAAGACGTCTCGATCGAGCACACGCTGCTTGAGGTCGGCCTCCACCCGATCGAGCAGTTCCGGGCCCGTGATCCACGTGTCGGGATCGAACGCTGCTTCCCACTCCTCGGCGCTCATCTCGTCCATCTCCCGCGGGCCGAAGTTCTCGAAATCGTACTTCTGTTCGACCTGCTCGCGGAGTTCCTCCGTCGAGAGGTCGTCCTGCTCGCTTGTGCGGTCGTCCTCGTCGGTGGCTACTTGTTCGTCCTCGTCTGTGGCCATTGATTCGCTTTCGTCAGTGGCCACTGGTTCATCTCCGTCGCCGGGTTCTGTGGGCGAGGAACCGGAGCTTCCCATTGTCGCTGGCTTCGGTTTCCGCCGCCTTACACGTGTCGTTCGAACAGGAGCCGAGCTGGTCCTCGCGTCGGCTACTGCTTCGCTTTTCTGGCCCACGTCGGTCAATTGAAGACAGACGAAATCGTGGCCGTCACCGGTTCCCCGGGGCCGAAAACGAGCAGTGCCGCAAGAACGACGAGGCTCGTACTCACGACTGCGATACTCCCACTGATGACGAGTCGGAGTATCGGGTGTTTTTGCTGGAGGGTTCGCCAGCCCATCAGCTTCAAGTCGTCCTCTTGCAGCAAAACTCTCGGGCGGTCTTCGGGGCCCATTTAATCCCCCGGTCCCTACGTCCGGCGATGTTCGGCCTCTCGGAGACGGCGATCTCGGCGCTGGTCGTGCTCTCGGTGACGATCAGTTTCCCCTGCTTTCTGTACGGGGCCTGGATCATGATCGACAACGACCCGATCACCTGGGACATCCTGGTCTGGCATCTCAAGTACATCTTCGTCGGCTTGGCCCTCACGACGGTGCCCATGCTCTTCTGGATGCTCCCGCGACTGCTGCGGCAGTTCGGCGGGTTCGGCGTCTTCCACGCCGTGATCGGACTACACGCCTACGCCTTCCTGTTGTTCGCGCTCACGGGAATCGTCCGAATCTTCCGGGCGAAGTGGCGCCACGACCTCTATCACGAGTACGACGAGGACGTTCTGCTCGGCGAGATCGGCGGCGACAGAATGGATCACTGGCGCGCGCGCCTGCGAATCGGCGTCGTCGGCTACGTCGTCCTCTGGATCGGCGCGTATCTCACGGGCCTGGCCAAGTTCTTCATCAGATACGATCCGCTCCGATTCTTCTGATCGGGCCCGGACTACGACCACGCCTCGCCGCTGGCCAGATCGGTGTCGCTATCGCGTTTCGAGGACGGGCAGATGTCTTCGAGTTCACAGTCCGCACAGTCGGGATTGCGTGCCGTGCAGGTCGCGCGACCGTGACTGATGAGCAGGTGGGTGAACGCCTGCCACTCCGATTCGGGAACGACAGGCATCAGGTCTTCTTCGATGGCTTCGGGACGCTCTTCCTCGGTGAGCCCGAGACGGCGCGAGATTCGCTGGACGTGTGTGTCCACGACGATCCCTTCCACGACGTCGTGGCCGTGCTGGAGGACGACGTTGGCCGTCTTTCGACCCACGCCCGGCAAGTCCGTCAGGGCGGACATCGTATCCGGGACCTCACCGTCGTACTCCTCGACGAGAATCTCGCCGATTCCCTTGAGGTAGCCTGCCTTGTTGTTGTGGAACGTGATGCCGTAGATGTCGTCGGCCAACTCCTCTTCGCTGGCCCCGGCGTAGTCTTCGGCAGATTCGTACTTCTCGAAGAGGTCGTCGGTGACTTTGTTGACTCGCTCGTCGGTACACTGCGCCGACAGGACGACGGCGACGAGTAGTTCGAGACGGGTCGAAAACGTGAGTGAGATCGTCGAGTCGGGGAACTCCTCGTGCAGTCGCTCGATGACTTCTGTGGCCTGTGCCTCGCGCGAATCCAGTGGCGTGCCCATGGATGTGGCTTGGACGGGGTGGATTTGAGCAGTTCGATGCGATACTGTGACGACCCGATCGCGCCGACGAGGGGCTACAGTGTTCGGATCGTATCCGAGAGTTCGTCCAGCGGCGGCGGGTCGGACACGGCAGACGCCATCCAGGCGAACCGAATCGTACAGCGCTGATCTGCGAGCACGAGCGCGCGTCGCGGCCCTGCCCCGCTGTCGTGGTCTGCGATTCCGTAGAGATCCGCCACGTAGGCCTCCGGATCGTACAGCAGCGGAAACGGCAGATCGGGGGCCAGTTCGGCGAGTGCCTGCTGATCGTCGCTGATTCCGAAGACAGATATCTGATCTGCCAGCGATCCCCAGTCGAGGTTTGCCAGTGCGTCCAGCAGCGGGGGCGCTTCCTGCTCCGACGGGACGAACGCCAGCACAACGGGCCCAGCATTAGCGGCCGCAGAGAGCATGTACTCAGCGTCCGGATCGGTCGCGGCAGGCAGGTAGAAATCCGGGGCTGGATCGCCAACGTCGAGCATAGCTGGTAATCACTCCCCGCAGTGGAAAACCCTGTCATTTAGTCACAGGGCTGGACAACGCTGAAGAGAGTCGCCCGAGATGACTCTCGTATGCCCGGACCTGCCTTCCTCCGTGGTGAGGACGTGACGCTCCACCCCCAGGGCGACGAGGACATCGAGTTCCTGCTCGAACTTCTCAACCATCCCGACGTCTGGCCATCGCTGGCTACCTACGAACCGACGACCGAGGCCGAAGAACGGGAGTGGATCGAGAGCGTCGGCGAGCAAGACGGCGTCCACCTGCTAATCTGTGCTGACGGCGAGCCGGTCGGAACGATGGGACTCAACCGAATCAACGAGGTCTGGGGGCTCGCTGAACTCGGCTACATGATCGACCCCGACGCCTGGGGCAACGGCTACGCGACCGACGCCGGCAGCCGGCTCGTCCGATACGCCTTCGAGGATCGCCGGATGCACAAGATCAAGGCCAACGCATTCGGGACGAATCCCGCCTCCCAGCGCGTGCTGGAGAAGATCGGCTTCGAGAAAGAGGGCGTGTTCGAGGAGCACGCCTACGTCCGCGGGGAGTACGTCGACCTCCACCGCTACGGCCTGCTGGCCGAGAATTTCGAGTAGCGGCCCTGTTTCCACTGGCGATCCTTACAGCCCCAGCTCCCGCCCGATGACGAGTCGCTGGATCTCGCTCGTGCCCTCGCCGATTTCCATCAACTTCGCGTCGCGGTAGAACCGCTGTGGGGCGAAGTCGGTCGTGTAGCCGTAGCCGCCGAGCACCTGGATCGCGTCTTCCGCTACTTCTCGAGACGCCTCGCTGGCGTCGAGTTTCGCCAGCGACGACTGGAGCGTGACGTCTTCGCCCTGGTCGTACCGCCAGGCGGCCTCGTGGGTCAGGAGTCGCGCGCGCTGAGTCTTGCGATACATCCCCACGAGCATGTCCCGAACCGCGTCGAACTCGCTAATCGGCTGGCCGAACTGTTCGCGCTCGGTCGCGTATTCCCGGGCGGCCTCGAACGCGCCCTGTGCGAGCCCCACGGACAGAGCCGCGATCGAGATCCGGCCACCCTGGAGTGTCTCTTTGGTCTGTTCCCAGCCGTCGCCTTCCTCGCCGAGCAGGCGGTCTTCGGGAATGCGGCAGCTGTCGAACCGAATCTCGCAGGTCGGCGAGGCGTTCAGCCCGAGCTTGTCCCACTCGGTCGTCACCTCGAAGCCGTCGTCGTTTCGCGGGTCGACGATGAACGTCGAGATGCCGTCGTACCCCGCGTCGGGGTCCGTGACGGCCTTCACCAGAATCGATCCCGCGACGGAGGCGTTGGTGATGAACTGCTTGGTTCCGTTCAGGACGTACTCCTCACCCTCGCGCTCGGCGCGGGTGTCCATGTCCGAGGCATCCGACCCGCTGGCTGGTTCGGTTAGGGCCCACCCGCCCAGGTACTCTCCTTCGGCAAGCGGTCTGAGCCACCGCTCTTTCTGCTCTTCTGTCCCGAAGTTGTCGATCGGCTTGCTCGCGAGGCTGACGTGGGCGGCGTAGGAGAGCCCGATCGATCCGGAGACGCGCCCCAGCTCTTCCGTCACGAGTGCGTATGTCAGTTGGTCGGCCCCCAGTCCACCATAGCCCTCGCTGACAGGCACGCCGAGGACGTCCAGCTCGGCCAGCTGGTCGAATATCTCGGCGGGAAAGCGGTGCTCGTCTTCGATCTCCTGGGCGATCGGCTCGATCTCGGCCTCGCAGAAGTCCCGCACTGTCTCGCGCATCATCCGGTGTTCGGCACCGAGCGAGAAGTCCATGTTCCGGCGTAGGCTGCTTGTGAACTTATAACATTGCCACAGAAGTGGCGTGAAAGCGGCTGCCGAGCGAGTGACTACAGTAGCGATTCCATCTCGTCGAGATACTCCGCGTAGACGTCGGTCGCGGACTGGACGGCCTCGGGTTCAGCCATGTCGACGCCGGCGTCGCGTAGGAGTTCCAGCGGGTAGGCGCGCGAGCCGCGCGAGAGGAAGTCGATGTATCGATCCGCTGCGTTGGGGTCCTCTTCGTCCAGAATATTCTCCACCAGCGCGACTGCCGCCGAGATTCCTGTGGCGTACTGATAGACGTAGAAGGCCCGGTAGAAGTGCGGGATGCGCATCCACTCGCGGGCGATTCGGTCGTCGATCTCGGCGGGCTCGTAGTAGTCGCTCTTGAGGTCGGCGTAGATCTCGTCGAGTCGTTCTGCAGTCAGGGCCTCACCAGCCTCGGAGAGTTCGTGTGTCTTGTGCTCGAACTCCGCGAACATGGTCTGCCTGAACAACGTCGAGCGGAAGCGTTCGAGGTACTCGTTGAGGATGTGTCGCCGCAGACGGTCGTCCTCGACGGTGTCGAGCAGGTGGTGCGTGAGTAGGGTTTCGTTGACCGTCGAAGCGACTTCGGCGACGAAGATTTCGTAGTCGGCGTAGACGTACGGCTGCGTGTCGCTGGTATACTCGCTGTGCAGCGAGTGGCCGAGTTCGTGTGCCAGCGTGAACATCGACTCGACGTCGTCCTGGTAATTCATCAGGATGTACGGCTGGGATTCGTAGGTCCCGCCGGAGTACGCCCCCGACTGCTTGCCGCGCGTCTCGTAGACGTCGACCCACCGTGATTCCAGTCCCTCGGACAGTCGTTGCTGGTAGTCCTCGCCCAGCGGTTCGACAGCTTCGATCACGTACTCGCAGGCCTGTTCGTACTCGATCTCCGGGCTCTCGGTTTCGGTTAGCGGGACGTACAGGTCCCACATCTGGAGGTCCTCACCGTCGATCACCTCACGCTTGAGTTCGGCGTGGCGATGGAGCGCATCGAGGTTGTCGTGGACGGTCTCGACCAGCGTGTCGTAGACCTCGACGGGGACGTTCGGGCCGTCTAGTGCGGCCTCTCGGGCAGTCTCGTAATCCCGGGCCCGAGCGGTTTTGACGTCGGTCTTGACGCTGTTTTTGTGGGCGGCCCCGACGGCATTTCGAACACCTTCCCACTCGTCGTAGAACTGCTCGTAGACCTCGCGGCGGAAGTCTCGATCCTGTCGTTTCTGGAGCGTGGTGAAGTTGTTGAGCGTAATCTCGACTGATTCGCCATCGGGATCTTCGACACTCGGGAAAGTCATGTCGGCGTTGGTGAGCATGTTGTAGACCTCCGAGGGAGCACCCATGACCTCACCGAGGTCTGCGAGGAGTTCCTCGACTTCGGCCGAGCGCGTGTGATCTTTCATCCGAAGTACGTCGTCGAAGTAGTGTTCGTACTCCGCCAGTTCGGGCTCAGCCTCGATCATCGATTCAATTTCCTCACGCGTACAGTTCTGAATCTCCGGGTCGAGGAAACTCGCGGCGCTGCTGGCCTCGGAATAGAGTGATTGAGCGCGTGCGAACAGCGCTTGATAGTCGCTGTCGCGTGTATCCTCGTCACGGCGCATCCGTGCATAGCCGACGACGTTCTCGACCAGTCGCATCACTGCTTCGAACGTTTCGAGGGTTTCGAGCAGCGTCTGTGCGTCGTCAGTTGCTCGACCCTCGAAAGCCGCCAGGTCCGAGATACGGTCCTGTGCGTGATCGAAGGCCTCCTCCCAGTCGTCATCAGTCGCGTAGAGCGATTCCAGGTCCCATTTGTAGGGCGTCTCGATATCACTCCGTTCGGGAACCGAACTCATAGACCGGACTTAGACCGGGGGGTTGGTAAGTTTTCGCTCGGTCTGATCGGTGGTATTGCCTGTCACTGGATCGGTGCGGCGTGGATTTTTAGTCCCTCCGTCCGACGGCCCGTGCATGGACGAACGGGTGGCGCGACTCCTCGGCCGGGCCTGGCACTCAGAGCGGCCGTGGCGCGTTCTGACGACGCTGACGGAATTGGAGGACCGACTGGGGGGACATCCAGGCGAACAGCGCGCCGCGGACGTTCTGGCGGACGAACTCGAAACGCTCGGCGTCGCGAACGTCTCCCAGGAGAGTTTCGCGATTCCGGAGTGGACTCGTGGCGAGACGTCGCTGCTGGCCCACGTTCATAGCCGGGACCGCGAACGCACCTTCGAAGCCCGTGCGTTGCCGTATTGCCCCGAGTCGACCGTCGAGGCACCACTCGTCGATGTCGGCTACGGTACGCCCGAGGAACTGGATGCGAAAGACGTCGCGGACGCTGTCGTCGTCGCGAGTTCGGCCACCCCACCGCGTGCCGACCGTTTTTTCCACCGGATGGAGAAGATTGGCTACGCTGCAGAGCGTGGTGCGACCGGGTTTATCCTCGCGAACCACTGCCCTGGCCAACTCCCACCGACCGGCTCGCTCCGCGTCGGCGATACGCTCCCGGCAGTCGGGGTCAGCTACGAGACTGGCGAGTGGCTCCGGGAATACGCCGCAGAGGGCGCGGCCGTCCGGATCAACGTCACCGCCAGCGTCGAACCTGGGACCAGTCAGAACGTCTGTGGCCGCTTCGGCCCCGAGACTGACGACGCCGTGCTCTTGCTGGCACACTACGACGCCCACGACGTCGCAGAGGGTGCGCTGGACAACGGCTGTGGCGTCGCGGTCCTGATCGGTGCAGTCGAGATCCTGGCCGAGATGGACCTCGACCGTGAAGTCAGGATCGCGCTGGTCGGCTGTGAAGAACTCGGACTGCAGGGCAGCGAGACGCTGGCTGCGAGTGTCGACGCCGCGGAGATCCACGCCGTTGTTAATCTCGACGGTGTCGGTCGTGACCGTACGCTGAAAGCGCTGACTCACGGCAGCGATGCCGTTCGAACACTCGCCACTGCGGTCGCAGAGAGCGTGGATCATCCACTGGCGGTCGACGAGCTCCCACATCCCTACAGTGACCACTGGCCGTTCCTCCGTCAAGGTGTACCCGCGCTGCAGTTACACAGCCGCCCGGCCGACGACGATGGCGGTCACTGGGAGCGTGGCTGGACTCACACCAGAGCCGACACCCGCGACAAGGCCGATGTCCGGACGGTCCGTGAACACGCCATGCTGACGACACTCATCATCCGGCGACTCACTGGCACCGAGATCTCACGGGTCGACACGGACGACCTCCGAGAGGAACTGTCGGACGCTGAACCGAGTATGCGAGCTGCCGGGGTCTGGCCCGATGACTGGGACGCGGTCTGACGCTCCTGAGACCGACGGCGATCGATTGGTCCTCACGTACTGCCGAACCCGACCACGTCAGCGTCCTGCCGAGCCAGTCGGGCTGCGTCGTCGATATCGAACTCCCGGACGACCTCGCCGTCGCGCACGAGCGGCTCCATAAGCGACTCGCCATCGGTGGGGCCGGGGCGGGCAGCCAGCCCGACGTGGTGACCTCCATCGGGTGTCCGATAGACGTCTTTGACGCCCGAGAGTTTGCCCCGCTTAGAGATAGCCTCGCCGTCGACCTCGACGATGTCGAGCGCGAAGTCGATCGGCTCGGCGTTGCTGACGTAGCCACCGACGCCGAAGCCGTCGGCGACGTCACGGAGATGGCGTACCTCCGCAGGTCCGAGTCCGCCACTGACGAAGATCTCGACGTCCTCGTGGCCGCGAGCGTCGAGTTCCCAGCGGACTTCGCGGACGATGTGCCGGAAGTCCCCTCGCCGTGAGCCGGTCGTGTCCAGGCGGACACTGTCGATATCGTCGATGGTCTCGACGGCTCGCATCACTTCGTCGACCTCGTCGCTGAAAGTGTCACAGAGCGCGACCCGCGGCACGTCCTCGGCGACACCCTGATCGAAGGCACGCCAGCCTGCTTCCTGGTTGCCACGTCCGAAACACAGCAGCAGCGCGTGGGGCATCGTCCCACCGGCCTCACGACCGATACGCTCGCCGGCCGCGACGTTCGAGATTCCGTCCAGCCCGCCGATCAGTGCCGATCGCTCGACCACTGCACCAAGACTGGGATGGACGTGTCGGGAGCCGAAGCTCAACACGAGCGAGTCCGGTGCGGCGATTCTTGCTTCCAGGGCCTTCGTCGCGATACCACTCGCGTGGGAGAGAAATCCGAGAAGAGCGGTTTCGAGCCGGCAAAAATCCAGATATTCGCCCTCGACCCGGGCGACGGGACCACCGTCGAACAGCTGCCCCTCCGGGAGCGCGTCGATGTCGACTTCGACGCCTTCGAAGAGATGTGCGAGGTCTTTGACCCCAGCGAGGACCTCGAACGCCCCTGTTGGAAACTGGTCGGCTGTCACTTCCGCGACGACGTGGGGGTTTTTGCCAGCGTGCTCCAGTGCTTCCACAGTTCGATCGAAGTACGCGTCGGTCGCGCGCCCCTCCCTGATGGCGTCGGTACTGACGATATCGAACGGGCCGTCGGTCATGGTCGCACGTTCTCCGCGCAGGCGAAAAAGGATGTGCTCTAGGACCCGAGATCTCGATCGATGTAGAGAGGCGGCAGGTCCACCTCCCACAGCCGTTCACACTCCCGAGGACGAAAGTTTGCGGTTGATTCAAAACATCGCTACAGGAACCACTATCAGACGTACCCTAGATCGTCCAGCCGTTGCTCGGTCGCGGCGTCGATGTCGACAGCGTCTGCGGCCGCCTCTGCCTCAGCTTTGTACTGTTCGATTGGTTCGTCGAACAACGCCGTCGCCCACTCGGGAATCGAGACGTCGTCTTCGGCGACCGTTTGCCAGCAAGGCCGGTCGTGATCGAGGTTTAAGCGCTCATGGTTGCCGAGCGAATCCCAGACCCACTTGGTCTCGCCATCGTAGGCACATCGTATCGCCCGGTCCCAGTACTCGTATCGGTCGGGCGGATCTGGACCGGGGCTCATACCGATGATTTCGGCCGGGATACGATCCCGAAACACGTCCGGTGTCTCACCGCGCGCGAGCGCAGGAATCAGCGTCGCGAGATCGAGGTGACTGAAGTAGTCCGTCTCGCGCTGTTCGTATCCTGCTGGTGGGTTGATGAGCAGAAACGGGACGTGCAGGACGCCCTCGCTGAGACTGCTCTTGTGGCCCAGCAGGTGCTCGTCGGCTTCGCTGCCGAGGTTTTCGCCGTGATCACCGGTGACGATGAACGTCGTCTCGTGATCGCTCGCCCGCTGGATGTGCTCGACTAGCGCGTCGAGTTTGCGGTCGACGTAGCTCGTGCTGGCAGCGTACAATTCCCTGAACCGCTGCAGGTACTCCTCGTGACCGTCGACGTCCTCGACGACTTCCCAGATCTCGCTGTCGTCGCTCGACCAGTCCGCGGGGGCGTCGTAGTCACGTTCGTAGGCCCACACCGGCCGATGTGGCATGTGAGTGTCTTCGAGGTTCGTAAAGAGGAAAAACGGTTCTTCGACTGCGTCGGTCAGGCGTTTCGATTCGCGGACGATCGTGTTCGCGCCGTCGTCGAGAAGTTTGGGGATTGGTGCGTCCCGCGTGAGGACGTTCAGCGTCGCGAGAGTTCCGTTGGCGAGACTCTGGAGTGGGTGGTCGTGTGCGAGCGCCGCCCGCAGGAAGGCGGCGTGACGACGAACTCCTGCTGCCTCACACTCGACGTAGAACTCGTTAGGGTCGATCCCACTGGTGAAGCGCTTACCGGTCGAGACCTCGACGAATTCGTCGAACCACGTGTCGAAGCCGTAGGCCGAACTCACGAAGACGTTGGCGCTGATGCCGAGCGCTTCGTGGTCTGGGAGTTCGCCGAGGAACGTCTCGGAACGATCGATTGTCGCGAACGAGCGGTCGTGGACGTGGACGCCGTGCTGGCTCGGGAGTCGCCCGGTGAACATGCTGGCGTGGCTGGGCGCGCTCCAGGAACTGGCCGCCCGGCACTGTTCGAAGGAGACGTCGGCACGCGTGGAGAGTCGCGAGACGGCCTCGTCGAAGACGTCCTTGCGAGCCGAATCCAGACAGAACAGCACGACGTTACGGGCCATCGATAGATGATATCCGGGACGCGTGAATAAAACTGTCTCTCGTGCTGCGGGCTGTACGTCGGCCGTCAGCCTCGCTGGCACCTTCACGTGCAACTGACGGGTTTTTACGTCCCGGCCTCACACTCCCCTTCAAGAATGCCCTTCGTCACGAAACTCACTTTCCAAAGCGGAGATCGGCAGGTGCTCGATCACGTCGTCGACGAGATCAAAGAGACTGCTGCCCGGAAGGGCGTCGAGCACAAGGGGCCACATCCACAGCCGCCGGACGACTTTCGCGTCCCGCAATCGAAGACGCTGACGGACGATCGGAACCGCTTCGACGCCTGGAACTACACCGTCTACACCCGGACTGTCGAAATCGTCGGGTATGACGACTTCGCCCGCTCGATTGCCGGTCGTGACCTCCCCGATTCCGTCTCCGTGTCTGTCGAGGTCGACCAGCAACACGGTCTGGGTCGCGGTAACTGATCGATTCGCCCATCATCGTTCCCCGCGGAACTGTTCGGCGGTCACCACTCAGTACCGAGTCGTTCGCGTGCGCGCTCGTACCCCTGATTCGTCCGCCACGTGAGCCCTGACTCGCGGTGTTCGACGACGTACTCGCTTCCGCACTCACCACATCGGTAGCCCTGGCCCGGAAACTTGACCGGTTTCGAAGCGCGATGGCGGTCGGGAGCCCAGTCACAGTCCTCGTCCGTACAAATGAGCCGAAGCCGTCCCTCGGTGAACGGTTCGCAGTGTCGGTGGGCGTCGATCTCATCGGCTTTCTTGCGAAACCGTGGCCCGTGGCCGGAGTCGCCGAACTGTTGGAACTCCCAGGCGTGAACGAGTTCGTGTCGGATCGTCTCGGTAAACTGCTCCCACCCCATCTCTCTGTAGGCCGTCCAGGTGAGTACGATTGTCACCCTATCTGTCCGTGCGTCGTATCGACAGCAGCCAGCCCGGCGCTTGGCCCGTTCGGAAATCTCCCACTGGATCGTCCCTGGATCGACCTCGATGTCGACAGTTTCGGCGTAGGCCGCTGCCCGATCGAGCAGTGCATCCCGGGAATTCGGCGTCTCACTCCTCACGATTTCGTTGTCGAACAGCTCCAACATAGCGATTTCGCTGGCAATCTTCGCGAACGCCGAAAGCTATTTTTCTCTCTACGCCTACACTGACATTGTATAACATACAACACGGAGAAGACAATGGCACGCTGTGATAACTGCACCGAAGAAGTCGTCCACGTCTGGAAACACCGGGAGTACGACGAGTCGATGACCCACCGCACGGTCGAGTGGCTCTGTGCGGAGTGTCACCCGGCGATGCACAGTACACTCAGGAACGCACCGACCTGATAGCCGATCCGTCAGTTCGTCTCTCTCAGGCTTAGTTGTCTGTCTCGTAGTCTGCGAGTTTCTCCACGTCGCCGTCGCGTTTCCACTCGCCGAGTTCTTTCGGGTCCACGTGGACGAACACGTCGTCGACCTCCGGGAGTGCAGCGATGGACTCGACCACCGCGGATTCGATATCGTGGGCCTCTCTGAGCGTTCGATCACCTTCGACTTCGATGTGCAGGCTGACGTCGATCTCTGGGCCCACGTAGTGGGCGATCACGTCGTGGGCGCCCTCGACGTCGGGATGTGCGAGCGCACGGCGCACGATCTGCGCCCGCAGATCCGCGGGTGGCGCGCGTCCGACGAGATAGTTGACGTTGTCTCGAACGATCTCGACCCCCGTGTAGAGGATCCCGAAGGCGACGACGACGGCAGCGACTGGATCGAGGATCGGATAGCCCAGGCTCGCGCCCACGACGCCAGCCAGGGCAGCACTTGCCGTTAGAACGTCCGCGCGGTTGTCCAGTGCCGTGGCCTGCAACGCCGGGGAGTTGTGCTCCTCACTGATCCCCTCAACATACCAGTAGAGGCCGTACTTCACGCCGATGGTCGCGACCAGAATGGCGACGGCCGCGAGGTTCCGTGTGACTGTAACTTCCCCGACGAGGATCGCCTGGACGGCCTGGTAGAGCACGCCGAGGCCGGCGGCGAAAATTCCAAGAGCTACGAACAGCGAGACGAACGGCTCGATCCGCTCGTGACCATGGGGGTGTTCGAAATCCGGCGGCTGGGTCGTCAGGTAGAGTCCGGCCACGGTGACGACACTGTAGATCGAATCGGCGAGGCTGTTGATGGCCTCTGACTGGATTGCGAGACTGCCGGTGTAGTACCACACCGTCCCCTTCCCGACGACGAGTGCGAGATTGACTGCCAGGACGAGCAACCCGACCCGGCGCAACACCGACCGACGATCCGCCGACATCGTCCCGTCGTTGGACAGGCGTGGTGATAGGGATTGCCTTCGAGATTACTCGACGACGACCGCTGAATCGTCGCCCTCGACGCGCACGCCGTCCTGGGCTGCAAACGCTTCGTGCAGTCGTTCGTAGGAGTCTTCGAGCGCCTCGACGATGACGTTGGTCTCGGAGATTACGGCCATGAAGTCCGTGTCGCCGCCCCAGCGTGGGACGACGTGCGTGTGAAGGTGGCCGTCGATCGATCCGCCAGCTGCCTTCCCGCCGATATTCATCCCCACGTTCAGCCCGTCCGGCTCGAACGCCGTCTCGATAGCGTCGATCGCCCGTTGCTGCAGTCGGGCGTGATCGAGCAGCACTTGCTCGTCCAGCTCACGGTAGTCGCCCGTGTGCTGATAGGGAATCACCATCACGTGACCCGGATTGTAGGGATAGTTGTTCAACAGGACGAACGCATGCTCGCTGCGCGCGAGGAGATTGTACTCCCGGTCGGCCCCTTGCTGGGGGAGTTCACAGAAGACACACCCGTCGAACTCCGAGCCGTCCGATCGCTCGACCCACTCGATACGCCACGGTGCGAAGACCTGCTCCATGCCTCCTCTGTGTGGCCATCGGTCAAATGCATTGGTCATCGCACCGCCATACGATCGTATTTAATGGTATCGGCCGTTTCATGCGTGATAGTCGAATAACGGCTTCAAATTGTGTTTTGAACAATAAAACGTCTCCTCAGACCGTTTCGACGGAAACGCATGACAGAGGTCGATTTTCTGCTGAACAGTGTGGAACTGTCGGTTGTTTTTATAGCCTTTCCATCGGTAGGATAGGACGGGATGGCGACCACAGACGGCACCGGCGCGGAGCGATCCGAACACTGTACACGCTGTGAGCGGGAGACGACCCACACCGTTTCCCTGCAGCTAGTCACAGAGAGTGACAACCCCGACAACGCAGCGTTCTCCCGTGAGCCATATCGTGTCAGTACGTGTCTGGCTTGCGGCGAGCAAACTGCGGTTCGGATGAACAACGCGTAGGCCGTCAGCGGCGGTGACTCACCCACCCAATCACCTACCAATCGCCGCTCGATCCCACCCCAAATCGGTACCCCATACCTGATTTCCCCCTTTTGACCTGCCCCACGAGCCCCGGCAGTCACGCCTATCCCTCTCGGCCCACACGGTCCCAGCATGGCCTCGATGTCAGTCGTGGGACTCGGTATCGGGAGTATCGTCGTGCTCGTTTGCTGTAGCGCGCTGTTCTCCAGCAGTGAGAGTGCGATCTTCACGCTCCCCGACGAGTGGGTCGTGTCACAGGATTCGACCGACCAGCGAGTGTCGACCTTACAGGAGTTGCGGAGCGACCCGCACCGACTGCTCGTGACGATTCTCGTCGGGAACAACGTCGTCAACATGGCTATCGCGAGTATCACGACCGCGATTCTGGTCGAGATGTTCCCGGCCGGGAGTGCAGTCACGCTCGCGACCGTGATTGCCAGTTTCGTCGTCCTCGTCTTTGGTGAGATTGTCCCCAAATCCTACGGACTCGGCCACGCCGGGCAGTGGGCGTTGCGTGTAGCCGGACCGATCTCTCTCGTCGAACGTCTTCTCTACCCGCTGGTCGTCGTTTTCGACATCTTGACCCGCCGATTGAACCGTCTCGTGGGCGGGGACACCGGGATCGAGCAGCCGTATCTCGACGAGTGAGGGCAGGCTGGTCGAGCCACGCAATTCTGAGTTACGCGGAGATGAAACTCCGTGTCGGAGTTGAATTGAGAGAAGTGCGCTGGCCGAGATTTGAACTCGGGTTAGGACCGTGGCAGGGTCCTGTGATACCACTACACCACCAGCGCACGTGGTGTCATTGACTGCATCTGAATCAACCGGGGAGAAGGATAAAAGACTTCCGAAACGGCTGCCGGGTTGCGAATCTGGACCGGCTATTTTCTTCGTGTGCACGCGAAGCTCCCACTCTGAGTCGAGGGCTGTGGCCGAGAGAAACAGTGCTATACAGAGCTGCCACCGATGAGGCACGGAGCAACCATCTGGATTCGGACGCCGTCCCAGTCCAGACCTGTATTGGTAGGGCGACTGCACTATCGGCGGACTCCGAATTGTTGCGGGCACTCTCCGTTTGTCACGTTCGCCGGGCAGTGACCGCTGGTTTCAGTGACGGGAGCAGGCACGAGTGCGGGGCGCATCTGATCCGAGATCGGCACCGCACTGCACGACGGAGGCGCTTCTCGACTGGCACGACCCACGTCATGAGATGTCATGATAATTCCGGTCCGTGGGACCGTCTCGCACCCGTGTGAGCCCCTTCCATCCCGATAGCGATCCGCTACCCTTTTAAGTACGGAATGAAGATTAATCGCTACAGTCTAGTGGCGTGACGTGGAAGCGTTACGGCATGACGACCAGCGTACTCGTGCCGTCGTCCCTCACCCGGGAAGCCGAGGACAAACGCGAGGCAACTCGCAAACTCGGTTACGTGGCCCGCGCGGCCACGGTCTTCCGGGCGGATCGGCTAACGATCATCCCCGACCCTGACGGCGAAGGGAGGTTGGACGGCGGGTTCGTCGAAACCGTCTTACGGTACGCCGCAACGCCGTCGTACCTCCGAAAGGAGGTATGGGGTATGCGGGACGAACTAGAGGCTGTCGGCGTCTTGCCGCCGCTCCACGTGACACCACGGACCGGCTCCGGATCGAACGATTCGGGGTCGTTGAGACAGGGACTCGTGACCGAGGTCGGATCTGATGGGCGCGTTCGGGTCAATTGCGGCATGCAACACCCGATCTCCCTCGCCGTTCCTCCTTCGATGGAGGTCGGTGAGGGGGAGCGCGTTGCCGTCAGGATCTATTCGCGAAGACCGGTCCGCGCGAAACTCGTCGACGAACCCCTTCCGGGGTACGCCGTCGATCGGGCGGACCTGGACGAAGCGCTCTCGCGTGCCGACGCTGGCGTTCGGATCGCCTCCTCGCGACACGGTGTCGAAGCGACGACTGGCCGTCTCGGCCAGTTGCTCGCGGCGACCCAGTCGCAAGGTGATCTGACCGTCGCGTTCGGTTCTCCGGAGCGCGGGTTGCCCGAGATCATGGGGATCGACCCCGACGATGTCGGGCCGACTGAGATCGAAGCGGTCACCGGATCCGAATCGGGCGGCACCCGATTCGACCTCTGGCTGAACACGATCCCGAATCAAGGCAGCAAGACGGTGCGAACTGAAGAAGCGATGTTCGCAACGCTCGCCTGTCTCAGTCTCACGGAGTGAAAATCCGATGCCACAACCAAGCAGACCACGCAAAGGCTCGATGGGCTTCAGCCCGCGTAAGCGGACGGCCAGCGAAACGCCGCGGTTTCAGAGCTGGCCCGACGACGACGGACAGCCTGGCGTACAGGGTTTCGCCGGTTACAAAGCCGGGATGACACACGTCGTGCTCATCAACGACGAACCCAACTCGCCACGTGAGGGAATGGAGACGACCGTTCCCGTCACCGTTGTCGAGACGCCGCCAATGCGCGCTGTCGCGCTTCGAGCTTACGAAGACACGCCGTACGGACTGCGACCACTGACGGAGGTCTGGGCCGACGAGTTCCACTCGGAACTCGATCGTGCACTGGACCTTCCCGAGGGCGCATCCAGCGGTGCAGAGGAACAGATTCAGGACGCGCTGGAGAACGGTGAACTGGGCGACGTGCGCCTCATTACGCACACGGTACCCAGCGACATCGCCAACGTGCCCAAGAAGAAACCCGACGTGATGGAGACTCGCGTCGGCGGCGGTTCGCTCGCCGATCGCGTCGAACACGGTCTCGACCTCGTCAACGACGGGGGCGAACACTCGATGAACGACGTGTTCCGTGCGGGCGAGTACGCCGACGTTGCGGGCGTCACCAAGGGCAAAGGGACACAGGGTCCCGTCAAGCGCTGGGGCGTCCAGAAGCGCAAAGGGAAACACGCCCGCCAGGGCTGGCGGCGCCGAATCGGTAACCTCGGCCCGTGGAACCCTTCGCGTGTTCGGTCGACCGTGCCACAGCAGGGTCAGACCGGCTACCACCAGCGAACCGAACTGAACAAGCGCCTGCTCGACATCGGCGACGAGGAAGTCACCCCCGATGGTGGCTTCGTCAACTACGGCGAAGTCGACGGCGACTACACGCTGGTGAAGGGTTCGGTCCCCGGTCCACAACAGCGCCTCGTGCGCTTCCGACCGGCGGTCCGTCCCGCAGACAGCCCGCGGCTCGATCCCGAGCTGCGGTACGTCTCCACCGACTCCAACCAGGGGTGACCTGAATGCAGGCTACAGTACACAACCTGGACGGCGATTCGGGCGACGAGGTAGACCTCCCCGAGGTCTTCGAGACGGCCTTCCGGCCGGATCTCATCTCGCGCGCCGTGCACGCCGCTCAGGCAAACCGGAAACAGGACTACGGCAGCGACGACTACGCCGGGCTGCGAACGCCCGCCGAATCGTTCGGTAGCGGCCGTGGTCAGGCGCACGTCCCGCGCCAGGATGGTACCGCAAAGCGGGTCCCCCAGGCCGTCAGTGGCCGTCGGGCCCACCCGCCGAAAGAACAGAAAGACCAGGGTCTCGAACTCAACGACAAGGAACGCCAGCTGGCGATCCGATCTGCCATCGCAGCAACGACCGACGGTGACGTCGTCGCGGAGCGTGGTCACGAGTTCGACGAGGATCTCGACCTCCCGCTCGTCGTGAGCGACGACTTCGAGGACCTCGTGAAGACCCAGGAGGTCGTCGACGTGCTCGACGAACTCGGCGTCGCCGACGACATCGAGCGTGCCGACGACACGAAGATCAAAGCCGGACAGGGCAAGACCCGTGGGCGGAAGTACCGCCGACCGAAGTCGATCCTGTTCGTCACCAGCGAGGAGCCCTCGAAGGCTGCTCGGAATCTCGCGGGCGCGGATGTCGCGACCGCAGATGAGGTCAACGCGGAAGACCTCGCGCCCGGTGGCGACGCCGGTCGCCTGACGATCTGGACCGAGAGCGCTGTCGCGGAGGTGGCCGACCGATGAGCCTCCACGACGTCATCAAGCACCCGCACGTGACCGAGAAGACGATGGACAAGATGGACTTCCAGAACAAGCTCCAGTTCATCGTCGACATCGACGCGACGAAACCCGAGATCGCCGAGGCGATCGAGTCGCAGTTCGACGTCGAAATCGTGAACGTGACGACGATGGTCACGATGGACGGCAACAAGAAAGCCGAGGTGACCCTGTCTGCGTCTGACGACGCCCAGGAAGTCGCCTCCCGAATCGGGGTGTTCTAACAATGGGACGACGAATTCGCGGACAGCGACGTGGTCGCGGGACACCGACGTTCCGTGCCCCCTCGCACCGCTACAAGTCCGATCTGCAGCATCGCAAGGCCGAAGACGGCGACGTCATCTCGGGCCAGGTCGTCGACATCGAGCACGACCCGGCTCGCTCGGCACCGATCGCGGCTGTCGAGTTCGAAGACGGCGACCAGCGACTCGTGCTCGCCCCCGAGGGTATCGGGGTCGGCGACGAGATCCAGGTCGGCGTCAGCGCCGAGATCGCGCCCGGGAACACGCTCCCACTCGCGGAGATTCCCGAGGGCGTTCCGGTCTGTAACATCGAAGCCAAGCAGGGCGACGGCGGCAAGTTCGCCCGGGCGTCCGGTGTCAACGGCCAGCTGATCAGTCACGATCGCAAGGTCGCGATCGTCAAGCTCCCCAGTGGGGAGTTCAAGCGTCTGGACCCGCAGTGTCGCGCCACGATCGGCGTGGTCGCTGGCGGTGGCCGGACGGAGAAACCGCTGGTCAAAGCCGGGAACAAACACCACAAGGCGAAAGCGCGCGGCCTCGTCTGGCCGCGGGTCCGTGGTGTTGCGATGAACGCTGTCGACCACCCCTTCGGTGGCGGTGGCCGCCAGCATCCTGGCAAGCCCAAATCCATCTCCCGGAACGCCCCGCCGGGTCGGAAAGTCGGGGACATCTCCTCGCGGCGTACCGGCCGCGGTGGTGACAAATGAGTTCGGAATACCAGATCGGCCACGAAGGTGAGTTCACCTACCGTGGCTACACGCTCGACGAGCTGCAGGATATGGAGCTCGAAGAAGTCGCGGAACTGCTCCCCGCACGCGTGCGGCGAAGTATCACACGAGGCCTGTCCTACGAGAAAGAACAGCTTCTCGAAGCGGCTCGCGAGGCCGAAGAAGAGGAGACGGCGAACAATCCGATTCGGACACACCTGCGGGACATGCCGATCCTGCCGGAGTTCGTCGGGATCACGTTCGCGGTCCACAACGGTGAGAGCTTCGAGCGCGTGAAGGTCGAGCCCGAGATGCTCGGGCACTACCTGGGCGAGTTCCAGCTCACACGGACGTCGGTCGAACACGGACAGGCCGGCATCGGGGCGACCCGATCCTCGAAGTTCGTACCGCTCAAGTAATCATGGGAATCAGCTACTCAGTCGACGCGGACCCGGACACGACGGCGAAAGCGATGCTTCGGGAGCGTCAGATGAGCCACAAGCACAGCAAGGCCATCGCCCGCGAGATCAAGGGCAAAACTGCCGGCGAGGCAGTCGAGTACCTCGAAGCTGTCGTCGAAGGTGACCAGCCGGTCCCCTTCCGCCAGCACAACTCGGGTGTCGGCCACCGAAAGAACATCGACGGCTGGGACGCCGGCCGCTTCCCCAACAAGGCTTCGAAGGCCTTTCTGGACCTGCTGGAGAACGCTATCGGCAACGCGGACCACCAGGGCTTCGACGGCGAGAGCATGGAAGTCATGCACTGCGCTGCCCACAAGGTCGGCGAGACCCAGGGCCGCCAGCCCCGCGCGATGGGGCGCGCATCACCGTTCAACAGTATGGAAGTCGACGTCGAACTCATCCTCGAGGAGGTCGAAGAATAATGGCTGACGAACAGCAATTCATCGAAGACGGCCTCCAGCGGACCCAGATCGACGAGTTCTTCGCCGACGAACTGGGCCGTGCGGGCTACGGCGGCATGGACGTCGCCAAGACTCCGATGGGAACCCAGATCGTCCTCAAGGCCGAGAAGCCCGGGATGGTCATCGGGAAAGGCGGGAAGAACATCCGCAAGCTCACGACCACGCTCGAAGAGCGCTTCGATCTGGACGACCCGCAAGTGGACGTCCAGGAAGTCGAAGAGCCCGATCTGAACGCACAGATCGTGGCGGATCGACTCGCGAACGCCCTCGAACGTGGCTGGTACTTCCGGAAGGCCGGACACACGACGATCGACCGGATCATGGACGCTGGCGCGAAGGGCGCCGAGATCGTCCTCTCCGGAAAGGTCACCGGCGCACGCTCCCGCGTGGAGAAGTTCAACCGTGGCTACATCAAGCACAACGGTGAACCTGCCGAGGACATCGTCGACCACGGACAGGGTGTCGCGGTCATGAAGCTCGGCACGATCGGCGTCAACGTCAAGATCATCCCGCCGGATGCGGTGCTCCCGGACGACTTCGAGATCTACGACGATGTCGACGTTTCGGACTACGTCGTCGAGAGCGATGGCGAAAGCGTCGAAGAACTGCTCGAAGGCGAGCCCGAAGGCGAGGACGCGGCCGAGGCCGCTGAGGCCGACGCCGAAGAATCGAGCGTCGACGAAGAAGTCGTCGAGGAAGCGCCCGAGGACTTCGAAGAGGTCGAAGTGCCTGACGGCGACGACGTCGACGAGGAACTCGAAGAGCTCGACGAGGCCGTCGATGAGGAACTCGACGAGGACACCGAGGCGGAAGCCGAGGAACTGCTCGACGAGATGGACGACGAGGCCGACGCCTCGGACGACGCGAGCGACGAGGAGGGTGACGACGAATGAGCATCCTGCACGTCGACGAGATTCGCGACATGACGCCCGCTGAACGGCAGAACGAGCTCGAAGATCTCGAGACCGAACTGCTGAACGCCCGCGCCGTCAAGGCCGCGGGTGGTGCGCCGGACAACCCTGGACGAATCGGGGAACTCCGGCGGACGATTGCGCGGATCAAGACGATCCAGAACGAAGAGGGCGACCTCGACGAAGCGGAGGCACAGTAAGATGACACGCACGCCCGAAACGCTCGCACGACACGAACTCGTCGGCCTCGACGTTCGCGTCGTCGCGGCGTCGAACCCCGACTTGCTGGATATCGAAGGTGAGGTCGTCATGGAGACGACCAACACGTTGCATATCGAGCGAGCAGATCGGGCGCGCGCGACCCAGGTGCCGAAGGCCGGCACGGCGTTCGCGTTCGCCCTCCCGGACGGACAGACCGTCCGTGTGGAGGGCGACCGCCTCGTCGCGCGACCGGCCCGACGCACAGAACACACAGGTGATTCCACATGGCGATAGGATTGAACGTACCGGAACCGGAGACGACGTGTGAGGACGAGAACTGTCCGTTCCACGGCACGCTCAGCGTGCGCGGACAGACGCTCGAAGGCACCGTCGCCTCCACCGACATGGAGAAGACCGTCGTCGTCGAACGCGAGTACGACGTCAAGGTGCCCAAGTACGACCGCTACATGAAGCGGCGTTCGCGGGTGCCCGCACACGCCTCGCCCTGCCTCGATCTCGAGGTCGGCGACACGGTCACGATAGCAGAGACACGACCGCTCTCGAAGACCAAATCTCACGCAGTCGTTAGCGTGGCTTCCGACGATGGAGGTGACGACTGATGGAAGCGCTCAAAGCAGACGTGACCCAGGGCCTGGAGAAGGGCTCGCTCATCAACTGCGCCGACAACACTGGCGCACGCGAGCTCAAGGTGATCAGCATCATGAACTACCAGGGTACCAAGAATCGCCATCCGAAGGCGGGTCTGGGTGACAAGATCACCGTCTCGGTCACCAAGGGGACGCCCGAAATGCGTCGCCAGGTGCTCGAAGCAGTGATCGTCCGACAGCGCAAGCCCATCCGTCGCCCCGACGGCACGCGCGTGAAGTACGAAGACAACGCGGCCGTCATCGTCGACGAGAACGAGGACCCCCGCGGGACCGAGATCAAAGGTCCCATCGCGCGGGAGGTCGCAGAGCGGTTCGGCAGTATCGCGTCGACAGCGACAATGATCGTATAGAACCATGAGCAAGCAACCATCCAAAGAGCGCACGAATCAACGGCGCGCCCCGCTGCACGAAAAGCAGACGCAGGTGCGGGCCACGCTGGACGAGGATCTCCGAGAGGAGTACGACCAGCGCAACGTCCGCGTCAACGAGGGCGACACCGTCGAGGTCATGCGCGGTGACTACGCTGGCGACGAAGGCGAAGTCATCGCAGTCGACCTCCGAGACTCTGTCGTCCACGTCGAGGACGTCACGCTCGAGACGGCCGACGGCGAAGAAGTGCCCCGGCCGCTGGAGGCGAGCAACCTCCGCGTGACCGACCTCGACCTTTCGGACGACCGCCGTGAGGAGCGCCTCGAATCGGAGGAGGATAGTGCATGACGAAACATCAGAAGCGACTCTCGGTACCGAACAGCTGGCCAGTCGAACGCAAGACTCAGACGTTCACCGTGAAGGCCGACGCCGGCCCGCACGGTGAGAAGGGTGTCCCCCTGCTGATCGTCCTTCGGGACGTGCTGGGGTACGTCGACAACCGCAAAGAAGCACGCTACGCGTTGAACCAGGATCAGGTCCTGATCAACGGCAATCCCGCAAGTGACGAAGCGCGCCCGGTCGGGATGTTCGACATCCTGGCGTTCACCGAGCGCGAGGAGTATTACCGCGTGTTCCCCGGTGAGGGCGGTCGGCTCGCGCTGACGGCCATCGACGAAGACTCGGCCCAGTCCAAACTCGGCAAGATTGACGGCAAGCAGCAGGTGCCCGGCGGCGACGTCCAGTTGACGTTGCACGACGGCCACACGCTGCTCGTCGAGGACGCCGACGACTACAGCGGCGGTGACTCGATCGTCATCGCTAACGAGGATGACGAGATCGTCGCCCACTTCGAGTACGAAGAGGGCGCACTCGTCACCGCCGTCGACGGCCAGCACGCTGGCGAGATCGGCGAGATCGAGGAGATTCAGGTTACCGCCAGCTCCTCGTCGAACAACGTGCTCGTCTCCCAGGAGACTGGCGAAGGCTTCGAGACGATCGAAGACTACGTCGTCGTCATCGACGAGAACTTCACGAGCGACGACGAGGAAGGCGGCGAGTCCGCCCCCGACGCCGACGCTGGTGCAGAGACTCCCGACGACGCTGCCGAGGAGGCAGCCGACGACGAGGGAGGTGAGGACGAATGAGCTCCGAGACTGCAGATGGGGACTTCCACGACATGCGCCAGCCGCGCATCGAGAAAGTCGTCGTCCACATGGGCGTCGGCGAAGGTGGGCGAGAGCTTGCCAACGCCGAGGAAATTCTCGAAGAGGTCGCCGGGCAGACGCCCGTTCGAACGCAGGCCAGCGAGACCATCGGCGCGTTCAACATCCGCGAGGGTGACCCGATCGGTGCGAAGGTCACGCTCCGCGACGAGCAGGCCGAAGAGTTCCTGGAGACCGCACTGCCGCTGGTCGATCTCGGCCTGGGGCAGTTCGACGACACCGGTAACTTCAGCTTCGGCGTCGAGGAACACACCGAGTTCCCGAGCCAGGAGTACGATCCGTCGATCGGGATCTACGGGCTGGACGTGACGGTCAATCTCGTCCGCCCGGGCTACCGCGTCGCCAAGCGTGACAAGGCAGCCCGTCCGATCCCGTCGAACCACCGACTCACTCCCGAGGACGCAGCGGCGTTCCTCGAGGCCAACTTCGACGTGGAGGTGACCGAATGAGCGAATCCGAATCAGAATCCGAGGAAGCCACCGGCGAGCAGGCCGCGAAGCGGACGGAACAGCTTCGTGAGTGCCAGCGCTGTGGTCGTGAACAGGGACTGGTCGGGAAGTACGACATCTGGCTCTGCCGGCAGTGCTTCCGTGAGATCTCCCGCGACATGGGCTTCAAGAAGTACAGCTAACAATGACAGGAAACGATCCACTCAGCAACGCACTTTCGGCCGTCGACAACGCCGAGGGTGTCGGAAAGCTGACTCAGACAGTCGAGCCCGCCTCGAACGAGATCGGCAGCGTACTCGAGGTCTTCTACGACCGCGGGTACATCGGCGGCTTCGAGTTCGTCGAAGACGGCAAAGCCGGGCATTTCGAGGTCGAACTGAAGGGTGCGATCAACGAGTGTGGCTCGGTTCAGCCCCGCTATTCCGCGGGCGCTGACGAGTTCGAGAAGTGGGAGAAGCGATTCCTCCCCGCCCGTGACTACGGGACACTCGTCGTGACCACAAGCCACGGCATCATGAGCCACTACGAGGCCCGCGAAGCGGGCGTCGGTGGCCAGGTGATTGCCTACGTATATTAACGATGACACGAACAGCACTCGAAATTCCGGACGAGGTCAGCGCCGAGATGGACCATCTCGAGTTGACCGTCGAGGGACCGAACGGCAGCGTCACACGGCGACTCTGGTACCCGGACGTCTCCGTGGACATCGAGGACGACGAAGTCGTCATCGAGTCCGACGAAGACGACGCGAAGACGCGAGCGACCGTGGGGACCTTCGAGAGCCACGTGGACAACATGTTCTACGGGGTTACCGAAGGCTGGGAGTACAAGATGGAGATCTTCTACTCTCACTTCCCGATGCAAGTCAGCACGCAGGACCAGAAGGTCGTCATCGAGAACTTCCTCGGGGAGAAAGCCCCGCGGAAGACGCCGATTCACGGCGACACCGAGGTTCAGATCGACGACCCCGAGATCACCCTCTCGGGCCCGAGCATCGAGGACGTCGGCCAGACCGCTGCCGACATCGAACAGATGACGCGCGTCACGGACAAAGACGTCCGCGTCTTTCAGGACGGCGTCTACATCACGGAAAAACCATCGCGAGGTGACGTCTAATGGCAGACGACGAAGACATCGACGCGGAATACGAGGATCTGACCGACATCAGCGGCGTCGGCGACGCGAAAGCCGAGTCTCTGCGTGAGGCCGGCTACGAGGCGGTCGACGACGTCCGTCGGGCCTCGCAGTCGGATCTCGCAGAGGTTTCTGGCGTCGGGAACGCGCTCGCTGCGCGTATCAAAGCCGACGTCGGTGGTCTCGAGGTCTCCGAGGAGGCCGAGGCCGAAGTCGAAGAGGAAGAGCCCGAAGAAGCCGAGGAAGATGTCGACGAAGAAGCCGAGACGGAGCTTCAGGCTCGCGGGCTGACCGAGAAGACGCCCGACCTCGACGAGGAGACCGAGCGCCTGCTGACCCAGCGCAAGCGGGTCGGCAAGCCGCAGTTCAACCGACAGGACTACCACAAGAAAAAGCGCACCCCGACCTCCTGGCGCAAGCCCCGCGGCGGTCTCTCGAAGCAGCGACGAGGCCACAAGGGCAAGGGCCCGAAGGTCGAGGCCGGGTTCCGAACGCCGGAGCCGGTCCGAGGGCTGCACCCGAGCGGCTTCGAGGAGGTCCGTGTGCACAACACGGACGACCTCGACGACGTCGACGGTGACACCCAGGCAGTGCGTATCGCCTCGAAAGTCGGCGCGCGCAAGCGCGAACGGATCGAGGAGCAAGCTGAGGACGCCGGCATTCGCGTTCTCAACCCCACCTACGTCGAAGTGGAGGTATCAGAATGACTGATCTGAGTGCACAGAAGAAACTGGCCGCGGACGTGCTGGACGTTGGGAAGAACCGCGTCTGGTTCGATCCCGAGGCCCAGGGCGAGATCGCCGACGCGATCACGCGAGACGACGTTCGCGACCTCGTCGACGATGGCCTTATTCAGGCCGACGAACCGAGTGGAAACTCTCGTGGCCGTGCCAAAGAACGCCAGCAGAAGCGTTCGTACGGCCACCAGAAAGGCCACGGAACCCGCAAAGGGAAGTCCGGCGGCCGGCAGAACAGCAAAGACGAGTGGCGGTCACGGATCCGCGCCCAGCGGCGCCGACTCCGTGAGCTTCGCGACGAGGAGGACGAACTGTCCGCCTCGGAGTACCGCACACTGTACGACCGCGCGAGCGGTGGCGAGTTCGACTCCGTCGCCGACCTCGAGCGGTACATCGACAACCAATTCGGTGAACAATAATGGCGACAGGACCACGATACAAGGTTCCGATGCGCCGCCGCCGCGAGGCCCGAACTGATTACCATCAGCGGTTGCGCCTGTTGAAATCCGGCGAACCACGCCTGGTTGCTCGAAAGAGTAACAAGCACATCAGGGCGCAGCTGATCATCAGAGGCCAGAACGGCGATCAGACGACCGCGAGTGCGAGCTCCGAAGACCTCGCTGAGTACGGCTGGGACGCTCCTACTGGGAACCTCCCGGCTGCGTATCTCACGGGTCTTCTGGCTGGCCTTCGCGCCGTCGAGGCCGGCTACGAGTCGGCCGTGCTGGACATCGGTCTCAACACCCCGACCCCTGGTAGTAAAGTATTCGCAGTGCAGGAAGGCGCAATTGACGCCGGCCTGGAAATCCCCCACAACGACGACGTCCTCGCACCGTGGGAGCGGACACGCGGCGAGCACATCGCCGAGTACGCCGACTCGCTGGACGAGGGCCTCTACAGTGGGGACTTCGATGCGACGGATCTGCCGGCGCATTTCGACGAGACACGAGAGACCCTCCTGGAGGGTGACATCGACCTATGAGCGACGGATGGAATCCACGAACGCGGCTCGGCAAGAAAGTAGCCGAGGGCGAGATCGAGACGATGCGAGACGCCCTCAACGCCGGGCTGCCACTGAAAGAACCGGAGATCGTCGACCAGCTCGTTCCCGATCTGGAAGACGAAGTACTTGACATCAACATGGTCCAGCGGATGACCGACTCGGGTCGCCGAGTCAAGTTCCGCTGTGTGGTCGTCGTGGGCAACCGCGACGGCCTCGTCGGCTACGCCGAGGGGCGTGACGACCAGGTCGGCGGTGCGATCCAGAAGGCCATCGAGATCGGCAAGCTCAACCTCATCGACGTCTCCCGGGGCTGCGGGTCCTGGGAGTGTGGCTGTGGCCGCCCCCACACGGTCGCGCTGCGAACGACCGGCAAAGCCGGCAGCGTCGAGGTCGAGCTCCAGCCCGCACCGCGCGGGCTCGGACTGGCCGGCGGAGAGACCGTCCGCCACGTCCTCGAACTGGCCGGGATCGAAGACATCTGGACCCGTTCGAGCGGGAACACGCGGACGACCGTGAACTTCGCGAAGGCGACGTTCAACGCCCTGCGGAACACGGCCGAAGCGCGCGTGCCCGAGCGAACCTACGAGAAGCGTGAGGTGATCGAGTGATGAAAGCGGTCGTGCAGATTCGCGGTGAGGTCAACATGTCCAGCGATATCGAAGACACGCTGGAGATGCTGAACCTCGGCCGCGTCAACCACGCGACGCTCGTGCCCGACACGCCAGCCTACGAGGGGATGATCTCGAAAGTTAACGACTGGGTCGCTCACGGCGAACCCAGCGTCGACGTTCTGGAGACGGTCCTCAAAAAGCGCGCCGAACCCCTCGAGGGCGAGGCGTTCGAGGACGACAGCTGGTGGGCGACCTGGGAGACTGACTACGACAGCGTGAACGGTCTCGCGGAAGCGCTCATCGACGAAGAGACGACGCTGCGCGAGCAGGGCCTCTCACCGACGCTCCGACTGCACCCGCCACGAGGTGGCCACGACGGTATCAAACACCCCACCAAGGAGGGCGGGCAGCTCGGCAAACAGCAGACTGACGATATCGACACGCTCCTGGAGGCGATGCGATAATGACGAGCAAGAAGAAACGCCAGCGCGGGTCGCGAACCCACGGCGGCGGCTCCCACAAGAATCGGCGTGGGGCAGGCCACCGTGGTGGTCGCGGGAACGCTGGCCGCGACAAACACGAGTTCCACAACCACGAGCCGCTCGGCAAGTCCGGGTTCACGCGGCCGGAGAAGGCCAAAGAGACCGTCGAGACGATCGACGTTCGTGAACTCGACGAGGACGCCGCGCTGCTGGTAGCCGACGACCTCGCCGAGGAAGACGACGGCACCTACCGGATCGACGTCCGCGAGGTCGTCGACCCGAGCGAGGACGTCGACGCGGTGAAGGTGCTCGGCGCGGGGCAAGTTCGTAACGAACTGGCACTGGTCGCCGACGGCTTCTCGGACGGTGCAGTCGAGAAAGTCGAGGCCGCCGGTGGCAGTGTGGAGCTGACAGAACTGGGCGAAGAACGACAGAGTGAAGACGACACCGACGACGACAACGAATAAGGATGAGCTGGAAGGACACCGCCGAACCGTTGCTCACACGGATGCCCTCCGTGGCACGGCCGGACCGCCACGTGCCGTTCAAGCGGAAGCTGGCCTGGACCGCAGGGGTCCTGGTCCTGTATTTCTTCCTGACGAACGTGTTCCTGTTCGGTCTTGAACGCGGCGCAGGTACCGACGCCTTCGGTCGCTTCCGGTCGATTCTGGCCGGCGGCCAGGGGACGATCATGCACCTCGGGATCGGCCCGATCGTCACGGGGAGCATCGTCCTGCAATTGCTCGGCGGTGCCGACCTGCTTGGGTTGGACACGCAGAACAACCCGCGTGATCAGGTGCTCTATCAGGGACTCCAGAAGCTGCTGGTCCTCATCATGTGTGTCTTGACGGGCCTGCCGATGGTGTTCGCTGGGAATTTCCTGCCGGCCGATCCGGCGATTGCCAGTAGCCTCGGTATCGGTACCGGGATGCTCAGTTGGGTCATCTTCGCGCAGGTGTTCATGGGAGGTGTCCTCATCCTGTTCATGGACGAGGTCATCAGCAAGTGGGGCGTCGGTAGCGGGGTCGGACTGTTCATCATCGCCGGTGTGAGCCAGCGATTGATCGGCGGTCTGATCTCCGTTCCTGACCTCCTGCCGGGGAACACCCTCGGAATCATCCCGACGTACATCCAGATGGCGCTCGGAGACATTCCAGCGACGATGGACACGATCCTGTTTGGCTTCAACAATGCCCAGGGTAACACGACCGGTATCGTCGCGATTCTTACGACGATACTGATCTTCGTGATCGTCGTCTACGCCGAGTCTGTCCGGGTCGAGATCCCGCTCAGCCACGCCCGAGTCAAGGGCGCCCGCGGTCGCTTCCCGGTAAAGCTCATCTATGCGAGCGTCCTGCCGATGATCCTCGTCCGTGCGCTCCAGCAGAACATTCAGTTCCTGGGGCAGATCCTGAACTCTCAGACGGGACTGCCATCCTGGCTCGGACAGTATCCGACAGGGAGCAGCCAGCCGATCAGTGGGCTGTTCTACTACATGAACCCGGTGCAGGCGCCACAGGATTGGATGTTCTTCGTCTACACCCAGACCCAGGAACCGTGGCAGGTTATCTTGCGGCTCGCCGTCGACCTGACGTTCATGGTGGTTGGCGGTGCGATCTTCGCCATCTTCTGGGTCGAGACGACGGACATGGGGCCGGAAGCGACGGCCCAACAGATCCAGAACTCCGGGATGCAGATCCCTGGCTTCCGCCAGAACCCCGGCGTACTTGAGAAGGTGCTCGAACGCTACATCCCGCAGGTGACCGTCATCGGCGGCGCACTCGTCGGGCTACTCGCCGTCGGGGCGAATATGATGGGTACCATCGGCGGCGTCTCCGGAACGGGGCTGCTGCTGACGGTGTCGATCACCTACAAGCTCTACGAGGAGATTGCCGAAGAGCAACTCATGGAAATGCACCCCATGATGCGCCAGATGTTCGGTTAGAAACACCGAATATCTACATTTCTTTAAGAACGCTATCACACCTGAGCGGCCGCTTCGTCTTCAAACTCCCCCCAATAGGCAGGGCATCAAGTCCCGGGGTAGGCTTGCTTCTTCCTGGTTAACTCCTGCCCATCGACAACCAAAGGAGACGGCGGCCCCGGTAATTGTCCAGCGATGTGATCCGCTCGTCTCGAAAGCGCTACGGGGCACTCACTCGGTTAGGATTCAACGGATGGGGTGGTCGGCGTGACCGAACTTATCGAGACCGCTCCCCACGAGTTCTCTGCGAACTACAATTTTGCCGATGGGCTCCAGCCCTATTTCGCGCTTGATGCTGTTATTAAACAGGGTGGTGGCTCCGTCGAAGGCCGGTTCGATCACAACGGAGAGTCATGGACCGCACGACTGTCGTACAAAGACTGCGGCATCAAGCACCCCGGTGATACCACGCCGTTCGGCACGCCGTTCACGATCGAGACTATCCGCGAGTTTGAACTGAAAGTCGCATCTGACGAGGATAGTATCGGAGAGCGGGATTTCTATGCCAAGATTTCGCCACGATGGAATGGTATGGAAGGAGAAGGGTCCGACGGCACCACTCACGAGATTCGTGTGCCATTTGACGAAGGTATCAACGTGAGCGTGAGCGGTTCAAACATCGAATTTCGAGAGTACAGCAATCTCCTACAACAGGCTGCCCGAACGCTTGGACTGAACGGGTCCTATTTCGCAGAGCCGCATGGCAGTAGCAATGTCAAGCAGGCAGAACGCTACGTCAGAATCTCGGAAGACGAAAGCGGCCCCGTCCACGCTCGAGACGGTCCACTTGCTCGAATCGGACACTTACTCGAATCGGACACTTACTCGAGTCCGACCGCCACGGGACCCGTCGGACTGAGCAAACCGACATGGACGACGATGGGGAGCAGTCGCCAGGCTATCGCCATCAGGCTGGCGTCGACGAGGTACGAATTCAGGAAGTCTGGCCCAATCACGCGCTCCCCAAGCAGTTGAAGCACTACTATGCCCGTGAGCACAAGGCCATGTCTGACGACCGTTCGCTTAGCCACCCCAAGGTTGGCGCGATTTACTACCCGACCCTCTGGCGGGATTCGGACCAGAAGCTTGGAGTAACGCCCAGCGATCTCCAGCAGCTCAGAGAGGAACTCGACGAGGCCGTTCTTGGCACTCTCCATGATGCCGGTCTCCCAGTAACCACGACCACGCCATTCGTCGAAGACGCCTATTTTGATGCCAGCCTATCCGATCGTGACCGGCAGGTGGTTGAGCTCCCCTTGCAGGATATTAAGAAACGCCAGGAATCGGTGGTGATCTCGAACGTCGCAGACAATATGAGCCCCATCGAATGGGAAGCTCTCGAAGTCCTGGTAACAGATGGTGGGGATCTCTCACCAGCCGACATCGCCGAGTCTGGCGAGTTTCATATCGATTCAGTGTACCGCGCACTGGACCGTATCGACCAACTGATAGAGCGCGAGTACGGGAGCGTCGAGCTTCGCAGTTCGTACGTGGGCGAGCTTGTCCACGACGCGGTCACAAGCGCGAAGGAACGCACTCGAGACGCCGTTGAGGCCGGTGCAAAGGCGCTCGAGGCCGCCGAGCGTGGACTGGACCAACGCACCAGCACCTTCGTCGCATGTGCCTCACAGCGCTGTGAGTCGTTGCGTGAGAACGATGACGGGGTCACCATCGACTTGGGGGAGATCGAGGCCGATACTCTCAAAGCGGCTCGTCGGAACATCCGCCAGCGACTCCGTGAAGGAAAGCGCCTCTGGGACGAGATGCGTAACGACGAAATGAAGTGGCGACTCGGTGAGTGGACTGCCAGGGTTACCTTCGAGAAGCGCCCTGAGAGCAACTATCTGTCCGAGACGACCACTGAAACGATGGGTGGTCCGCTGTTCCGAATGATGGACTGACGGCCGACTGGTGAGTGGCAACACTATCTCGAACCCCCAATTCTGTCTGTTTTCTGTCGCGTGAGGACGTAACTAAGTTAGCTTGCCGAGTCTCACGACTGGCTAGCTCTGGCCGTATCCACGCCCCGAGGGGGAAATCCGACCGCAAGGGTCGGGTTCCCCCTTAGAGGTGTGCCTAAGGGCACAAAATCAAAATACTCCGCTACCGCTCAGCACCACTCCAGTTGAAGCATTCGAAACGTAGGGGTTCCATGTATTTATCTCGAAGTACGGTCTATAGCCCATCCGACATTTAGGGTGCCCAAGATATTGAGGGGGGTTTCTAACAGCCGGGGTGTTCAGTATAAGCAATCCAAGTTTTGGCGATAGCGCAGAAAGCATTACCTTTTTGCGGGCATTGCGCTCGCGGCAGTGGTCTCCCAGACGCACATCCGAGACGCCACATTCGGCTGGGAAGCTGAGCCGTTCGACGACGACGAATTCACTACTTAATTACAGAACACTAACCAGATATATACTCGACACGTCGGATATAGTAGACGACAGAACAGAGGGCGTCGTTGTACATCTCGTGGACAAGTACAGTAAGGGAGAAATCGAGCGCAAGTACGACGGCTGGGAGATCGTCGATGAGGAATGGATCAGTTGCATTGGCCCGTCTCATGGCGGCGAACTCGGCAGCGGCCAATTGCCTGTTTCCTACTACCCACCAGAGCATGTGGTATCGGTCGACGTTTGCGAGCGGCCCTCGCGGAAATCGGTTTGACGCTTACAGGGACACGATTCCGTCTGAGTTCTTTTTCAGGGAGTCAAGTACATTCTCGGCCATCTCCCTGTCCCGCTGCCCGTTACAATCGTATTTCCTGATCCGAACACGAACAGAACAGAATCGAACCTCTTGGGTCTGTACACCACACCCGGGAACTGCTCTGGCTTGTACTCGATGAACCCCCCACGGGCGTACCAGTATTGGATCTGGTTTTCGAATCCGTGCCTCAGACGCAACCCCTCTACTGCTCGGACTGTTGGCTCGTCGGTGGTCACGAGTGCAATGTCCGTGCGTCTCAGTTTCAAGATGATTCCCAGTCAGCACCACGAGAGCGGTGTCGATTTTCTCTCCTACTCCATTCGTCGAGTGTCGACAACGACTCCGACAACACCGGCGACAAACAGCACAACACCAACAAGTACAGCCAAGAGATGCCCGCTCTCGATGCCGTATCCCAGCACGAGAATACCTGCCATCGTCGATATGATCCCACCGGGGTAGCGAACAGTCGAGGACTGCGCGCCCCGAACTGCGGCTCCGAGGACTCCAACAATCGCGAGTAGCATCGCGACCCAGTACAACGGATCGATCCCACCGACGCCGACAGCGGAGAGAACGACCGAAAGAACGGCGATGACGATACCGAGGGCCGCGAGCCGACTTCCCCACCTGATACCAGCCGAGAGGACGGCGGAGTCCTCAGTCATCTTCCTCCCCTCCAGTGTCGACAGTCTCTACGAGCTGTGACAACAGTCCTTGTTGCCCGATTCGATACAGGACCAACGACAGGCCGATGAGTGCCGTGAGCAACCACCAGTACCAACAGACGATGAAGGAACCGAAGTTGACGCCGAATAGCTCACAGCTCTCGCCGTCTCCAGTATCGCTATCACGCCCCTGCGTACTGCCGGACGTAAGCTCGACAGTGGCCTGTTGATCGCTGGCTCCGTCGTTCCCAGCAGCATCTACGGCCACCGCCAGCGTTGCCGTGTAGGATCCGTCACGGCCGTTGTGGGTCCCGGTGTAGGTACCGGTGTCCGTATTGTACTCGAAGTCGTCCGTAGTCAGTCTGACCGTTTCTGGTCCAGTGAGCGAGACGGTGATATTCGTGAGCGTCTCGGTACTGTTGAAACTGATTTCGATGGTCTGGCCGTCCGTGTTCACGGCAGTGAAGTTGGTAATCTCCGGTGCAGTTGTGTCCTCGTCAGTGGTAGCCGGGTCTACATAATCTGGGCGGCCGTTGCTGTCCGAGTCGACGATGCCTTCTTGTGCATCCAGAATACCGTCACCGTCCGAATCGACGTCGAGGTAGTTCGGGGTGCCGTCACCGTCGGTATCAACCGTTCCTTCGGTACTATCCGGGATACCGTCGCCGTCCGAGTCGCTGTCGAGGAAGTCTGCGAGCCCATCTCCGTCCGTGTCGACAGTTCCCTCGGTACTATCGGAGATGCCATCGTCGTCGCTGTCGGTATCGAGGAAGTTTGCAAGACCATCGCCGTCGGCATCACCTGGCCCCTCGATGGTGTCGGGGATACCGTCACCGTCACTGTCCGTATCCAGATAGTTCGGTGACCCGTCGCCGTCAGCGTCGCCAGTGCCCTCCGTGCTATCTGGGGTCCCGTCCCCGTCAGCATCCGTATCGCGATAGTTGGCGACACCGTCGCCGTCGGTATCGGTCGCCCCTTCGGTGCTGTCGGGAATGCCGTCACCATCCGAGTCCGTATCGAGTGCGTCGATGGTGCCGTCTCCGTCGGTGTCGACTGCGGTCCCGCCGTCAGTCTCGACGAAGTCGGAGATACCGTCACCATCCGAATCGGCGTCGTTCGGGTCGGTCCCGAGTGACTGCTCTTGGCTGTTGGTCAGGCCATCGTCGTCGGTATCGCCGACCGGGCCATCGGTGTTGTCTGCGTCGAGATAGTTTGGAACACCGTCGCCATCAGCGTCCCCGACTCCCTCTTCAGCGTCGAGGAGACCGTCACCGTCTGAATCGTTGTCGAGATAGTTTCCGATACTGTCTCCATCCACGTCGCTCACTCCTTCAGTACTGTCGGGAATCCCGTCGCCGTCACTATCGGTATCGAGGTAGTCGGGAATCCCGTCGTCGTCTGCATCGCCAGATCCCTCGATACTGTCGGGGATGCCGTCGCCGTCACTGTCGGCGTCGAGATAGCTTGGCGTGCCGTCACCGTCGGCGTCGCTTGCTCCTTCGGTACTGTCCGGAATGCCGTCACCGTCGCTGTCGGTATCGCGGTAGTCAGCTACGCCATCACCGTCGGAGTCAGCGGTTCCTTCAGTGCTGTCGGGGATGCCGT
>Ga0207756_100043_pt1 | contig 180203 bp, 161 predicted proteins | sample A23M1SouthBayCA_FD_187748 | JGI IMG/M metagenome (GOLD analysis project Ga0207756, IMG submission 187748) | Aerobic enrichment media microbial communities from Eden Landing Ponds, California, USA - A23 M1 (3) (SPAdes) | ecosystem: Environmental > Aquatic > Marine > Unclassified | place... | reverse complement strand
GTTCCGCGAGTTCCGCGAAATCGCGCTGATGTGTGTCGTCTATAACATCAAACGCTTCGTCACACAGTGAATCTCTCCGCCTTACAGCGATTCAACACAGCCTTTTGAAACTAGGGGACAGAATCATAGCTTTTCTGGTTGGATTGATACACGGTTTACCTGTACTGAGCGATTCGTGAGTCCTCTGTACTGAGCGATTCATGAGTCCCCTGTACTGACCGCAACTGGGGTAGAATACATCAGATAACAATAATTTTAATAGACTAGTCCAATCTGTTATGTTTCGTCTTGACCGTGAGTAAAGTAGATCACCGTACTCGGTAATTCTCTTATACGCCACTTGTTACTGAGGAGAAATTACCAACAGAATTCCGAGCTTCAGTAGCTTCATCAGAAAGAGATTGATAAATCTTCCACATGGTGGACTGGAGATCGATGGAAGAATCGAACCCGCTCTCCGATGCATACCTCGTCTCTGAGAAGCTTCTCAACGGGCTTCGGGGTGGTGCTCCTCTCGATCCCTTACTCACAAGACTCGAAGGGCCGTTCGAGAAGCTCGAAGACGAATATCCGGAATGGCATCCGAACTCTCATTCGTTTCAGGGGATGCTCAAACTCTTCCTCTACCGCGAGATCTCCGGCTGGAGCTATCGGCGAATCACCCGTCATCCCGAGCTGGCAGAGGTATTCGGGCTTGAGAATATACCCGTCGAGTCTGCCATGTCACGGACCTGGGAGAACCGATTCAACGAAACAACCCAGGAGTTCATCACAGCTGCTGCACATCGACTCATTCACGCTGTTCATGACCTCGAAATTATCACACTGAAGGTCCGATCCCCAGTAGAAATCGAAGACGACGAGCCGACAATTAAGGAAGATAACGAACAGAGCTCCCAATTCACAGGGAGTGAGATACATCAGACAACGCGGCTCGCTCGCTCGTACGGATTTGATTCATTTGACTCTGGACGAGCAAGGAATACGCAATACGACGACACGCAGTTCTTCGAACTCCAGACATACATGGGGATGACTGGCTGCGGAAGCGCCCAAGGTGCGTCTCGGTTCCAGCGGCGACGAGGGGACGAGAAGGGTCCACATGGGGACACGCATCTACGGACGGTAAAGCAGTTCTCCCCGGAATCTCTCATCGAAGGGTTCCACGATGCCTCTGGCCGATTATTGTCACTTCTCGGGGCCGAGTCCGGGTTCCGAGAACCTGCGACGGTTGCGATCGACATTACAAAGGTTCCCTACTATGGTCAAGTTGAAGCAATGCCGATGGTGAGCGGCGATACTGATGGAGAAGGGCTCGTCTTCAAGTACGCGACCCTCACGATCGTCGGACGAAACATTCCTTTCATCCTCGAAGTAGAACCTGTTCGCGAAAGTTCTTCTTGGGACGAGAACCCGTCAAACCGGATTCACAGAACGGTACGCCGGCTAATTCAGCGGGCGCGTGAACACGTCAATATTGAGATGGTCCTCTGTGACGCGGAGTTCGATTCAAAACATGTGTTCCAGACGCTGTCGAACCTGAATGTAGACTACCTCATTCCGACGCGGGTCAATTCGCCTGAAAAGGAGGCCATTGAACGGATGAATGATGACGGGCAGGAGGTCGCTGTTGAGAAGAGCAGTGTCCATCTCAAGAATGGCTCCCACTCGATGCGATTCCTGTACGTTCCATCAAAGAACAGTGATGGGACAAGCGTGTTCGCGACGAACGTCGATGTCGGTCCAGCTGAGGCAAAGTCGCTCAGCCGGAGATACAGTTCGCGCTGGCAGATGGAGAGTGAATACAAGTCGATCAAACACGAGTTCCTCGCTAAGACATCCTCCAAGGACTACCGCGTTCGGTTGTTCTACTTCGTGTTCGGAGCGTTATTACACAATATATGGCGGATGACAGATTTCCTGTTGAAAGCAGAAGTCGGTGGGATTGAGGACGGAGTCTTCGATCGACCACCAGTTCTGACAGCCGGAGAGACAACGGAGCTGGTCTCGTCGGCACTTCTCCCGTATGGATAGTGGTTAGCTGAGATCCAGATTCTCGTGGCGGCAATGAGTGGCAACGCCGTCACTTCAAACACATTTTCGGTCGTTTCTCCGTTTACTCTCTAGATCATCTTGGAGATCTCAGACTGCCAGTAAGTGAATTGCTTTGAGAGCCTTTCTTCAGGTCCTTCAATCCCGGAAAACATCTATTTCTGGCCATCCTCCGAAACAACTCCACCCACAGATTTCTGTATATCATTATAAGATTTATCAAGTATTCACAAGACCAGATACTGATGGTAGAAGCCCTGCATACACCAATTCTTAGATACTAGCATCCGCTGCCGATTTACTTGTGCTTACTCGAATAAGCACAAGTAGATTCTAGTGGGTCGCCGCCCTCGGGTCAGCCAACCAAATGCCTGAACCCCAGCCAACCGATGTTGACGCCCACAAACCCCTCCCAAAAGCCGTCGAAGAATGGGTTCAGAAAAAAGCCAAGCCCGGTGGCGGCGGCAACTACGCCCGCGAAGCCGACCGGGTTCTCGAAGCGTTCATCGACTGGACGCCCGACTCCATCGAGACCGTAGGCGACGTCTCGCGACGCACAATGATGCGGTACGCCGAATACCTCCATCGTCGAGCCGACGCACGCGTCGCGGATCCAGACGATGAGGCGGGGATCACGGGACGGACTGCCCAACAGTACTACGCGCTTGTCCGTGCGTTCTTCACCTACTGCGTGAAGTGGGGGTATCGCGAAGAGAACCCCGGTGAGCACAAGCCGGCTATGGAGGAACTGCCCGATGCGTCGCTCGGTGCCGACAGTAACCGCCAGCAGTTCTGGAGTCCGCAGGAGCGAACAGCGTTCATTCGGTATGTAGATGAACGCGCGCACGACGCGATCACCGATCAAGGAAGCGACGCCGTCGAAGAAGCGCGTGACCGAGCACTCGTCTACCTGTTCGCGTACTCGGGTGCGCGGAGCGCTGAACTTCTTCGTGATCCCAATGATTCGCGCCGGACGGGTGTCACGTGGGCGGATGTAGATATCGAAGCGGGCGTGATTCAGGTATTGGGGAAGAGTCAGACAGTTGGAGAGGAGGTCCAGTTACCGAACCAGGCTCGCCCTGCCTTAGAGCGGTATCGCAAGATACTCGATCCACCGACTGAGGAGTGGCCCGTATTCCCGACACGCCACGCGCCGTCTTTGTACAAGTGTGCACGTACGAAACTCGGCGACCGCGTGGAGAGCTTAGAGGCGGAACTCAAAGCAGACAATCCAGACGCAGTACTACGCCGGTATGAGATTCCGCCGCCATCGATCACGACTGAGACCGTTCGAAATATCTTCCGCCGACTCTGTGACGAGGGTAAGATCCCTGTCGAGGGGGAGCACGAATACTTGAAACCGCACGGAGCACGCCGCGGCGCTGGCGAGGCCCTCTATCGGGCAGAAGGTTCGTCGGCAGCTCAACGTGCGCTCCGCCACGAAGACCCATCCACCACATCAAAAATGTACAGCCACATTGAGGCGAGCGAACAGGCGGAAGTCGCGAGTGACGCGTTTGAGAAAATCGACGAAAGCGCCACAACTGAGGACGATACCAGCTGAAAGCAACACGATCTTTGATTAAGCCTCAACTGTTGAATCCGCAGCAGGCGGCGGGATAGTGTCGCTCTGAATATGGGATCGAAGCGGGGGAGCAGAATGTTCTAAACTACTCTTTCACTTCGTTAAGCAGGCCATGTCGCTGGCTCAATAGTGCTGTGCTGCCAGTCCAAGGCAGTGATTAACCCGACTGGCAACGGATTTTCCAGTTGGAAGCATGTAACGCGCCACTCTTTGCGGATTCACGAGAATGCGACGTACCGCGAGGTCGTCGGGTGGGTGAGTAAGGTGGATCGCGTTCGTGATCTGTTACAGCTGTCGTGCACGGCATTTGCCCCTACTCTTAACGCTGTATCTGGCTTAATCCTGTGTTCTTTAATTTGCATACCTCTGTGCGTAGTTTTCCAGTGTTGGTTGTGGACTGATGTCGCCCATCTTGCAGCGGTCAAGTGCATCCTCAAAATCAATGCTCTCAACAACACATAGGACAGCAGCTGCCACGGCCACACTTCTGCTCTGGCCTGCGCCACACACCACTGCAACCGTATCACCCTGTCTGTACCTTGTCACCGTTTCTTTGGCGGCAGTTTGGAAGTCTGTGTACCGGCAGCTAGGATCATCACGCAGTGGGATGTGGATGTTGCTGTGCGGTTCTGTGTATGCTGTGCTACAGGTAGTCGACAGATTGACCAGCGTGTCGTTCTTCTGGAGCTCGATTGCTTCTATGTCATTATATCGACCTACATACAGTCTCTCTTCCTTGTCCACGTTTCTCATTGTCTTTTCTGTTCTTGTAAATCACGACTAGTAAGTTCCTCGGCGTAATTAACCAGTTATCCTGAAAGCTAATTACGCCCGGTCTGCTCTGTTGAATCCGCAGAATGCGTCGGGATCGGGCTACTCTATACTCGGCTCAGGAGTGCTGTGGAGAGAATTCAGAAATGGAATCTTGGCAGAAAGGGAGGGGATCAAGACCGCTGAGTGGATCGATCCAACCCCTCGACGACGAATATCGAGATAATCGCCCCTTCAGAGATAGTGATCCCTGTGCCGTCATTGGATTCAACAGAGCACACTAGCGGGGAAAACGTTGGTATCCAATAGGGCAACTAGTATCACGTCGTCCTAAACTCGCTGTTGATCTCGACTGGATCTGTCTTGCCAGTATCACCAGCTCAAGTTTGAAATAGAGTAAGTCATTGAATCAGAGAATCTGTGAATCAATGAATCAAGAAAATAGGGATTCAAAGAATCACTGAGTATTTGCTTCTTGGAACCTACTAGAGTACGGCGGATTATGAAATCAGTGAATTACAGAGTTATTGAATCCCAGACATCATGAATCAAAGAGATCAAATACTGTATGAAGACTGAATCACAGACTCCATGATCCGGTAGCAATAGGCCTACTCAGGGTATTTGACATAGCGAGTAATATATCATTGAGTCCAAGAATCTTTGAATCATTGATCTACTGAGTTCGATGTATTATAGTGAATTCTAGCCTATCAGAAGATTATAACAGAGAATTCAGGACTTTAGGAGATTCATTTCGGAATAGAGTGTCTGACATAGCTTTATGAATCATTGAATCAATGATCCGTGTATGACTGAGTCACCTCGTGGATGGGGCGTCACACCATCAACTGGCATTCCCACGATTGCCTTCGGCAACCAGAAAGGCGGGACGGGAAAGACAACAGCGACACTCAACAGTGCCGCAGCGCTGGCCACTCGCGATCACGATGTTCTTACCATCGACATGGACCCACAAGCCGACATGACGAAAGGGCTTGGACTGGGACCGGGCGACGATAACGATCCAGCAAGCCCGAAGAACGACTTACCAAACACACTTGCTACCGACGACGCAAATCTTCTCGACGTCCTCGTTGACAATCCACGCACAGACGACACAACGCTGTCAGAGATCATGATCCACAGCGACGAGTACGAACACCTGAATTTCGATCTCGTGCCAAGTCATAAGGACATGGGGCTTGCCCGGGATTGGATGGATGACGCAGGCGCTCGTCTGTCGTTGAAAGTTGCTCTCGAAGAATTGGTAGACGATGGCTATGATTACGATTTTATTTTGATCGACTGCCCGCCTGATCTCTCAGTCCTCACAGATGCAGCATTCATCGCGGCCCAGAACGTCTTCCTTGCCGCACAAACTCAAGCGACCTCCCGAGACGCTCTAGACGATCTCTGGGACCAGCTGGAATCCATCGAGAATAACCAACAGATCGAGATTGCGATCGTGGGACTACTAGCGAACATGTATCGAGACGATGGTCAATCGCAGAAGTTCCTAGACGTGTTTGACGAGTCATATGCGTCACTAGCGCCAATTTTTAAACTCCCGATGCGCGTGGCAATTCAACGTGCGTGGGACAATGGCTGTGATATTTTCGAATGGGAAGACGCGAATGACCAAGGGGTAGAGCGCGACCTGTTCCTAGAGATTGCTGAGACAATGGAGCGAGCCTTCGACAAAACGGCGGTGGAGGTGTAAGATGCCCCGAGGAATGGATGAGCGCTTCGAGAACCCGACAGAAGAGGCGGAAAACGAGGAAGACACGGTCAACGACGAGACAAAGGAGCCGACATCATCAGAGAGACAAGACCTCGAATCAGCAGCTGCTTCCGCGGAGCAATCAGAACAGCAGGGGCCTACAGACACGGCAGAATCCGCGATTGACGAGACAGCAGTAGCAGATGAGGAACCGCTGAACATCAGAGAAGACTGGGACTCAGCCACAATATACGTCGAGCCGGAACAGAGCGAAGACATCGAAGTCACATTCACGCGGCTGAAAAAACAGCTAAAACGAGACGGCATCACCCTGGAAAAGAACAAGCACTTCTACCGAGCGATTTTCGAAGTAGCGTTTGGAGAGTACCGAGAAGAGACGAAAGAGAAGATTCGCGAACTAGCAAAGGAAGATGCTGATCAATGAATCAGTGATTCATTGATTCAAAGAATGTAGATGAGTGCGATATAAGTGTTGCTTGTGGCTGATACGAACGCAACTCTTCTTCCCTACTCGGTCCTTCCGTTCGATCGTTGAGGAAAGGGACTCCACGCTACCGGTTCAGTTGAGATAACGCGACTGACGTCTCGTCCGTCGAACTAGGTAAACAGACGACATTCCGTCGCTTGATCTGGACCAAGGTATGGTTAGTAGTTCCCAGTGCCCAGTTACAGTGACTGGCGTCAGTTATCGCCGTGGAGTAGTCAGCTGCAGTACTAGCCACGCAATTAGAAGACCCAGAATGAGAGCACCGACAACAGCAGAGAGTGTCGACTGCGAGGTGGCTGTAAGTGCCTCTGACAACATCGTACGTATATTGTAACAACGTCTATCCGACATTTAAGACAAACTATACCAACTTAACCAACGCTCTCGACTAGCACCAGTATACTGTTGGTTAACATGTGGAGAACTGGGTAGTTCCCCTGTTCTCCATTCTCACCCACCGCCCGTTCTTCGAGTGAGCGAATCTCAGAAATCGGTCTTCCGTCAACGCCTATACCTCATCTACGAACTCAACGAGAGACCTGTGTATCAGGCGTCCAACTGATAACCCTCACTCTCCATCGCGGTACATGTGTTGTGGAGAGAGTAAGCGACTTCCCAGAACCGCCCAAGGGCGCGTGTGGCTCGAGAGTATCGAAAGACCAGGAGTAGGCCCCGATGTAACTCCACGAGGAGCGGTGGGCCGGTATTTACAACAAACCTCGCCTCGCGTAGGTCGCCAACGAGGGCTTCAAGCGAACGTATTCTCAATTCCATAGGTTCCCAAAGAAACCGCTCAAAAACTTCGGTACAGGATAGCTTAGTTGTCAAGTGAAATCCGGAAACGCATATAAAGGAATAGGTTATAGGGTATACAAAGATGGTGTCAAGGGCTGGACTCGCTGTGATTGACGTGCTGAGTACCGGCCGCAGAGCGACCCCAGCAGCTCTGGCAAAAGAAACCGAGTATTCCCAGTCACACATCTACGAGGTACTCGATAACTTGTTGGAGGCGGGGATCCTAGCCGAAAACCGCGGACCCAACAACCAGCGGAAGGTCCGTGTCGCAGACCACCCAGTCGTTGAAGCGTACCGGACGCTGCAGTCGGAGCTCAGCCACGTCAAGTGGGCGGACCTCCTCTCACCTGCTACCCTCCGAGTGTGCTGGTTTCTCGACGAGCCCCGCCGAGTGTCCGGAATTGCAGACCGACTCGACATCACCCGACAGGGTGTCCACAACGCGTTGTCACCGCTCAAGCACCGTGCGATGCTGTCGCCGTCTGGGCCCGAATATGCATTGACTGATGACCTCTCGCCGCTGCTGACGTTCGCACGAGAAGTCGTGACCCACGATCATCGCTCGCGAGCCCGAGAGATCGCGCCGAGTGCGACTGTTGAGTGGTGCGACCCGAAACGAACACTCGTTCGCGTACAGACCACAGAGGATACAGACGCACTACTGGACGCACCTGAGTGGCAAGTGACCGGACTCGGTCGGTTCGAGGAGTACGGGCTACAGTTTTTTCTTGCAGGTGAGCCAGCATTCTGGTATGCGCCTGACGAGGAACTCACACCGGGCGAAGTAGTATGTCACACGCTCGTGCTCAATAGCGGCTCCCGCCGAGTTAGCTATGCGATGCTTTTAATCGAGGCATTGAAAATCGACCAAGAGACGCTCACAGACATTGCAGCGTGGTACGAGCTGGAATCCACGGTCGCTGCGATGTACCAAGCATTACAGGGAGGCGTCAAGGATTCGGACGAGGCCCCTATCGCCATTCCAAGTGAATCAGAATTTATGGCACTTAAAGAGCAGTACGGTGTAGCATGAAGGTGTTCAGCATAATTCGAGGTGGAGCCTCCGACCTCAAGGAGCGAGCGAGTAGGTCGGAGAGGAAACCGACAACGCACGACGCAACCGCACGACTGTAGCTACCTGACTCCCCAACAAATAAGTACCGTTCGATAGTAATCTGAAATATGGAGGTGCGTCGAACTGCGCCGGTCAAGCTTGTTGTTCCCGATGAGCGGTACGACGACCTCCACGAATCTGCGCGACAGTTCCTTCACTGTGCGAATCGTGCCGCTGAATTCTGTTGGGACGACGACTCCTACGCCAACTGCGTTACGGCGAACTCGACGGCACGGGACGCGCTCTACGAACAACTGCGAGAGGAAACTGATCTTACTGCGAATCTCGTTCAAGAGGCTATCCGTCGTGCCGTCCAAGCGACGAAAGGATGCGTCGAACGGTGGAAACAGGGCAAACGCGTGAGCCAGCCGGAGTTCACGTCGTGGAGCATGGTCTACGACAAGCGAAGCGCGACGTTCTACCGCAACCGTGTGTCTCTCTCGACTGTCAACGGGCGCGTCGAGTGCGACTTTGAACTTCCGGCGGATAGCCCGACTCCCTACGAACAGTACGTTCTCTCGGAGGACTACGAGTTCCGGGCGAGCGCACTCCAATACGACAAGGCGACTGACGAGTTTTACTTCCACATCACGACGCGAAAGTACGATACCGACGAGTCCGAGGTTTCGGAAGATACCGAGCACCAAACAGTTCTTGGTATCGACCTCGGCGTCAACAGCCTCGCAGTAGCTTCGACCGGCACGTTCTGGCAGGGCGACGAATACGATCACTGGTGCCGTGAATTCGAGATGCGGCGTGGTGAGATGCAACAGCGCGGGACGCAAGCCGCGCACGACGCCCTGCTTCGCCTCGGAAAGCGGGAAGAAGCGTGGCGGAAACAGTACATCCACACCGTTGCCAACGAAATCGTCTCGGAAGCTGTCGATCACGATTGCGGTGTTATTGTGTTTGAGGACTTGACCAACATCCGAGAGCAACTTCCACAGGCGAAGTGGCACCACATCTGGGCGTTCCGACGCCTCGCCGAGTATGTGGAGTACAAAGCGCCCGAACAGGGCGTCTCCGTGAAGCAAGTTGAGCCGAACCACACGTCCCAACGCTGTTCTCGAACGGACTGTGGGTTCACGCACGAAGCGAACCGTGACGGCGAACACTTCCATTGCCAGAAGTGTGGCTACGAGGTCAACGCAGACTACAATGCAGCGAAGAATATCGGGCTACGCTATGCCCGAAAGCGACAACACAGACTCCGTTCCTCGCCCAAGTCGGGGAGCGGAGACGCACCAGTAGACGTGCGTGTGAATGGTGGGACGTTGAACGGCAAGAGTCACCAGCCCATTGCCGGGGACTGATTGCCGGGAGTCCACATCAAAGCCCTACCCTCAACGAGCGAACCCCGTATGGGGTGAGCGAAGTAGGGTAGGGTAGTTTACAGGTGGTGAGGCGGTCAAAGAGTTCCTTGAGGCGTTCGATAGCTGGCTGTCAGAGTCCGTGACCGGGCCGAAGAGTTCTGGACCGGAAGTTGCGTAACAGCGTTCATCCTCTCGGATGAGGATATGTTCCTGCTGAAAGCGGTTTCTGGCGGTGACCTAGCAAGTGGCCGTCGACGCGATATAGGAGATATGCGGAAATACGCCCAGCGTGGCCTGGAATACGAGTCAATTCTCACTGAGATCGATGAACAGCGACCGTTCAATACCGGCTCGACTGAAGCACAGCAAATCCGTGATCGTTCGCATCCCCTATTCACAATTGAGGTGGCAGTGAACTCACTGTCAGGGCTTCCAAGCATGTTCACCGATCGTATCGCGGGATTCGCGACGGAGTTCGAGGTCGAATATACCGTTCTGGGTGCTGTTGACGATGGGATCGATAACGTGGAACTACTTCGAGATAGAGTCCTCGCCAATGTGCGAGCACTTTCGGATGATCAGGAAGACACCGTCGATGAAGCGATTGACCGACTAGTCGCAAAGCAGATTCTCGAACGCAACAGAGAGACAGTTCGACGCCGTTGACAGGTACTATACGTTTATAAATGCGAACCGACTCTCCGAGCCGTCACAGGGCTGGCAGATCGGAGACGGGTTTAGATGATGGCACCGATGACGAGCAGGCCAACGACGAGCAGGAGGATCACGACCACACCTCCCCCAGCCAAGATCTTGTTCTCCATCGCCTTCTCGTGAAGCGGCATAGCGGCGTACTCCTCGCGGAACGCCTCGAGATTCTCCTCGTCGTAGAAGTACTTCGTCTTCAACGCGAACCGGTCCGTCACCGCACAGCCAGTACAGATCGGCTCGCGCTCAAGCCGTTCAGTCTTAGTATGGCTATCGCAGGCGATGGCCCCGCAGTTCGGACAATACGTGTACCTCTCGTCGACGTCACTCGTCTCGCAGTGGACGCACCGGTGGATCCCATCCTCTGTAGTGACTCGTGAAGGGCCAGCAGCATAGTATTCATAGGGATACGAATACTCCAGTATCCCTGTCGTCTGCCGAACCTCAGGTAGATACACCGGCTCAATCGATTGTACAGAGATATCCGAGAGATTCGGCTCACACGTCTTGTTGTACGTGGCGTTGTTGTCGCCGGTGTAGGTGACAGTCGTCGTGTGGTGCTGCTGGAGCCGCTCGACGGCCCACTCCTTGTACTCGGTCTGGGTCTGCCCGAATCGGCGCTTCTCGACGTCGTCGAACACCTCCCCAAACTGTTCCGAGTCGAGTTCGATCCTCGTATGGAGGTTCTCGTTTACCAGTGTCGCGACGTCTTCGTCGACGACCTGTGGGTGGCCACGTTCAGCGTGAACCACGAACTGCGTCCGATCGTTGATCCGGTGGATGACGCCGACAGACGTCTCGAAGACAGCGTTCGTGTCGGCGGTAACCGCGACCACCGGGCGGAACGTCACCGCCGAATGCGGTGTCGGGACGTCGGCTGCCTCGATGTTCTCGATGTCACGAAACACTTCCTGGACGGGTGCGTCGACATCTTTTGCTGGGTCGTACGGGCGAAGCGTCTCGTCACAGAGAATCTCGATGCGACCGTTGTAGAGGTCGAGGCCGATCTCGTCGGCGATCTCCCGGAGATCTTCACCGTCGAGCAGCTCGATGGGATACGGATCGGCTTTCTGTTGGAGGCGGTCGGCGTAATCTTTAGCGGGATTCGTGAACCGGCCCGTCGTAACGACCATTCCGCGTTTCGGGCCATCGAAATCGAACGTCGCGATCGCCGAGTGGAGCTTCTGGACGACCGGCCGCCCGACCGTCCCCGTGTGTTTACACTCGACGACGATCGCGCGTCGTGTACCGTCAACGACCTCCTCCATGATGACGTCCCGCCCCTCGTCAGCTGTCTTCTCAGCCTGGCGGACGTTTTCATAGCCGAGATTGCGGAAGACATCCTCGATCAGATCCTCGAACTCAAACCCAGAGAGATCGTCTAGAACAGCCATTCTAAGGTACGGATACAGTCCCGTTCATCTGACAAATATGTTGCCGTCTCATCGTGATCTATCCTCAAGACGGTGAACGTCGTTCCTGCTGTCGTTCATATGCCGCAAGTTTTTGATCCGCTCATTTGTCGGTGGATGCGTCCGAAACAGCCAACATTCGAACTGATAGAGTCGTTTTCGAAGCCCCCAGTACGAGGGCTCTCTGTTCCCATCCGGACCAAGCATCAACTGCCTCTCTGAGAGCCTCCGGATCACCCATCACCGTGAAGAATCATACTACGGACGGTGTCAAATTCATCTGTTTGATAGACTGCGATACCATCGTGAAGAATTTCTTGGAGCTCCTCAGCGTACGTCGGGATTCCTTGGAGAGCCTCGACATCAATATCGAACGCATATCGATCCCCGCCAAACGTGTCTTCCTCAAGTGATTGGCTGATGTGGTTCGCCTGTCGTTGGTTGCTCGGTCGGTCTTCACGAACCAACACCCAGAGATCAATATCGCTGCGACGGTCAGCCTCACCACGAGCAACGCTTCCATACAGAACGACAGCGAGGACACCATCAAGTTTAGTACGGAGTTGGTCAGTCGCACCCTGTACCGGCGCGTGGAACTCCGACTGGGGAATTCCGAGGAATGGATCGTCTGGAATAGTGAGCCGGTCACGGTTGATCTGTACAAGTCGGCGGGGTCCGTCGTGTTCTTCGATAACGAGATCGTTCCTAGAAAGTGTATCAACCGTCTTGGTGATCGTCGGTCGCGTGTAGCCAATTGCGTCAGCAAGATCTGTGATCGAAAACGACTCATCGTGATGTCGAGTTAAAAAGAGAAGAATATCAGCTGTCGCATCGCCACTGAGTAAACGGTCATCTTGGAGTGGTAGATCGATGGATATCTGGATACCATCAACGGAGGTACGGTTCGTATCTGTTTCCATTGTAAAGTACTCTTTAGCGTTGCCTATTTAATCTAATTAATAAATCACCATCTTAATTAGATGTGGTTTACTCTAGAGTTGTTTACTCAAAGGTAAACTATTGCCGCCAAGCCGTGTATCGTGTCGTATGAGCACCGAGCTGGGAACAGCCGAGGGGATGGAATCCCGCGAACTCGTCCACTTCGTCACTCAACAGACGCGGTTCGCGCTGATCAACAACATCCTCCAGCACCCTGACCAGCTGCCCTCAATGTACGAACTCGAGGAACTCAACCCCAGCGTGAGTGATGCCACCGTCTACAAGCATATCCAGAAGCTGATCGACGCCGGCATCGTGAAGGACATCGCCCGGGACGACGGCCAGCGCAGACAGGGCTACCCCTAGAAGTTCTACGGACTCACGGAGGAAGGTCGGGAGTTCCTAGAAGAGCACAATCTGCTCGCTGCGGAGGAGACGCTCCAGCAAGTCTACGATACCATCTCTGACAAACCCGAGAAGATGGTCAAGTACGAAAACGGACCACGTCCAGACGGCGTCTAACAGCACGATCCATTCGCGAGTAGTTTGCTATTCGTACTCTGTAACCCGTTGCGACGCGATATCTGATTAACCAACAAACCTATGCTGATACGCGCTTTGTTGGTTAACACGAGGCGACCGCTAATGTCCTACGAGCCACCGACGCCGCCCGCAGAGTTCCCGACAGACCTCGTCGACACTCTCAACGGCTACTCTTCGGATCAGCTCCAACACGTCGCACGCTACGCCGAGGAGTTGGCAGAGCACAAAGCTCGCGAAGCCCGCCTCAAAGAGGACTCTGATGAGGATGAGATTGACGGGCGGCCAGACGGCCTTCCGGACGACGTCCCGTCGAAAGCCACGATCACAATCAAGGAGATCAACGACAACCGCTACTACTACTGGCAATGGCGGGATGGAAACAAAATCCGATCTCAGTATAAAAGCCCAGTCAATCCAGACGAGTAAAACGGGTTACTGACCGGATCCTGGGGTCAACACCCCGTGTGCAAATTGAAATTCTATTAGTTTGAGCGAAGATCGTGCGCCAATGAAGGCAACCTTACAATTCCGGTCGGGCAACCGACTGACGTACTGACATACCGTCAGAACAGGAAAGACAGGCCACCCCAGGTGTCGAGTGTAAATAGGTGTTAAACGGCGTATCATGCCGTATAGACGTTATATGAAATTCGTAGAATTCGTCATCCCGAGAAACAGAGAGAGACACCCCAACTGTCGAGTGTAAAATCGTGAATTATCCGTTAGTGGAGAATCGCTGATCAGATTCAATAGCGCTTTGTACGACTTCGGGTTCCTCAAGGAGGTAATAGAAATTGGTCATTCCCTTCCCACGACCACGGCCAACTCGATCTGTGACACCAAGAATATCGAGAAAGGCCTGTTCGTTCAGCCGGTCAGACATCCGCCTTTGTGAGAGCGGGTCAATATCCAGTGATTCAGTGAGTTGCTCATATCGTTCATAGATTTCACGGGTGGGGAATTCTTCTTGTTTGCTCCCGTCTGCGATCAATGAAAGAGCATATACTGCGGCTTTCGACTGTGTTGGCTGGTCTTGAAGCAGCTTCGAGAATCGATCGATATCTGCTTTTTCCCGCGCATTTCGGACATGCTCTTCTCGGACAACGTCACTATCATCGTCTTTCGCGAGTTCACCTGCATTTCGAAGAATATCGAGTGCTTTTCGAGCGTCACCATGCTCCTGTGCGGCGAACGCAGCCGCAAGAGGAATCACATCATCGGTGAGAGCGCCTTCGCGAAACGCATCCTGACGATGACGCATAATTTCGCGAAGTTGGTTTGCGTCGTAGGGGGGGAAAATGAACTCACGCTCTTGGAGGCTACTTAAGACTCGCTCATCCAGAGAATCTTTAAATGAGATTTTGTTGCTGATCGCGAGGATCCCTACCTTACACGAATCAATCTTTCCAGCTTCCCCAGCTCGGGAGAGTTGCATTAGCACGTTGTTCTCCTGGAGTTTGTCGACTTCATCGAGAATAATGATGACGACGTCGTGGAGGCTATCGAGAATCTGCCAAAGGCGATCGTAGTACGCATTCGTCGATAACCCTGAAAGAGGTACAGAAATATCTGTTACATCTGGTTGGTTAAATGTTCGAGCGAGTTTGATGACGACCTGTGTCTCTGTCGTTGCTTGAGTACAATCGATATATGCGCGATCGAGTCTCGTACCCTGCTCGTGGGCGAAGTTTTCAGCACTCTGAGTAACGTGTTTGGCTACGAGACTTTTTCCAGTCCCTGTCTTTCCGTAAATCAGCGTATTTCTAGGCTTCCCACCTCTGATTGCGGGATGGATACTGTTAGCAAGATTGGATATCTCATCCTCACGGCCAATAATCCGTTCTTCGTCTGGGATATGTTCGATGTCGAGGAGCTCTTTGTCCGCAAAAACCGGGTCCTCGCTTTCCCAAATTGAGTCAAGAGAACTCTGTTTCTCGTTACTCATTTGGGTGATCGACCTCGGAGCGTCCGCCTCATATTACACACGACGGTCGGTGTAGTATATAAAACTATGTCTTCACCACACACCACCCGTCGAGTGTAAATACTGGAATACACCGTTGATAGAGTCTAGAAGAAGGGAATATGAGCGTGTAATTCAAAAAGAAGGAATGTAGAGCACCACTCCATGTGTCGAGTGTAACAGCGATGATTTCCCAGTTTTCAGTTGTTGGGGGAACGTACGTACTCGAGAACACACACCCAGACACACACCCCGGGTGTCGAGTGTAAATTATCCACGGTGGCTGTGTCAGTCCTGCCGACTAACCGTTAGAGCGCACAGAAAGGCAGATAACACGGAGATCTATACCATAAGCAGCCAAAACAAAGGCTTTGAGACGGTCACTAACTGTCTTACAATCTATCGAAAGGTTCTGTGTCCTTTTCTCGCCATCTACTTATAAACAATATATTATTAGAATCTATACTTCACTGAAACTGCTTCTACTATCCAATCTCTATTCTATAATTGCTCGTATAATAAAATATATAAACTATCTATAGATAGTAGTAGTAAGGCTACTATAAAACAGGGTCTCGACACCTCTTCTCCGGGAAAATCGCATCTAACAACACTCGTTGTACTGGAGATCGCCAAGTAGTAGCCTACCGACCTACCGATTTACACTCGACACCCGGGGTGTGTGTGGTACCGTCCACAGTCCAGAGATCACTCGTCGATGACAGCGTAGGGACTACTGTATGAGTGGTTGTTTGAGGTTGTAAACGGTGGCAGTCAACACGAGTTCGTGGAGCTCGCGGGACTAAGTGCGAGGATGGACAGCGGGATCGAACCGACGCTTGATGGTCGGAAAGATAGTCTCGGCCATCCAGGGCTTGCCGTATAATTCGCTGTCCAACCGTGCGTTGTGGGCGTTATCGTACGTAGCGAACAGCCGTTGGCACAGTTAAGACCAGACTCCCTCTGAACGGAAGACGTCTCGGAGAGATTGGTCGTCATAGCCCTAGTCGACGCCGAGCTCCCGTGTTGGTCCTGCTACCGGGACGGGTTCGACGTCCTGAATCCGAGCGTCGGTGAGAAGTAGGCGAGCACCTATCTGTACTTATTCTGCCGTCGGCGCGAGGGGGTTACTGCGGGGTTTCTGGGTCTGTGTCTATCTTCACTTTTTGCGACTCGAGAGTTTCTCTGTCCATTGAAATGGATTCTAATTCTTCGCTGGTTATCTTCATCATGCTGATGGACATAGTATCTCCAAGAAATGTGTTGTTGAGGTCTGCAAGGCGGAGATCTGTCTGTGTAAGTGTGGTCGACATTAGTGTGGCGCAGCTAAGATCTGCTCCCTTGAGAGTGGCTTCAGTCAGGTTGGCGCTCTCTAAATCAGCATTACTCAGATCAGCCCCTGTTAGGTCTGATTCTGATAGGTCTGCAAGAGATAGGTCAGCCCCGGATAGGTCAGCCCCGGATAGGTCTGCGTTTGTAAGTGTGGCACCTGAAAGATCAGATCCCGAAAGATCGGATCCTGAAAGGTCTGGTTCTGTGATGTTTTCATTTTCTTGCTTGTCCATACTCTCCATTGTGTTGACGGGATGTTTTTAATCGGTCGGTGGAGTGGTAAGGTATGGACTATGAGAAAGCATACTGCTCGGAGTGTGATGAGGGAATAGCTGGCCACGAGATGGAATGGGATGGTAGTAGTAGGTATTCACCGCGGTGTCGTAGGTGCGGTGAGGAATTTGATGTTGGTGAATTGGATTCTATCTCCAGAGAAGGGCCCCACATCCATTATTGCCCTTCTTGTGAGGGGATTCTGGGCACCACTCCGCCCACTAGTGATACTGTGAATGTGTACTATTGCCCGGGGTGCAAGGTTGTGTTGGGGATCGAGGCAGGCCTTTGATTGGTGGATTGGAGGTGTAGGAATGGTGTTGGGGTAAATAGTTTTACGTGGTGTTGAGTGTGTCTTGATATGGTATCTGATGATACTCCTTCACGGGAAGAGCTAGCGGCCGAAATAGATAAGATTCGAGACGAATTACAGCATATAAGCTCTGATTTCAAAAAGCGACAATTCGAGCAGAGGGATGAATTCAAGGATGAGGTTGAGAGTATAGGCCGTTCTATGGAATCGGAGTTAGAGGATATGAGGGCAGAGATGGAGGCGTTTCGTGCTGATATACAAGATGAGGTGGAGGCAATACGTGAGTGGCGCACCGAAGAAATTGATGAGAAACTAGATAAAAGAATGTCGACATTAGATGATGAGTTAGATGAATTGTATGGTGAGGTAGATCACCGTCTTGACACGCTACACGAGAGGCTGGATGAAATAGAGGAAAGGCTGGACAACGGATTTCTTGTTTAATTGCCTTAATCAGGTGTGAGGGGGCACGATTGTCGAGCGTCGCGCAGCTTGTGAGCATAGGGCCTCGGGGCAGTTGTGGGTCATAGTTTGATATTATGGAGCACCAGTTGTGATATATGACTGAATTGGAGATTGTCGAAAGCGCAAAGTGTCCACATTGTCGGAAGAGTATTTCTAACGATGGTCTGAAAGCTATGAGGACCACCGATGAGGCTATTTTGGTGTGCTCTGAATGTGACACGATCTTGGGCGGTGCGATGGGGCAAGGAATGTTTATTGGAATCGTTGCGACACTTTTAGCTGAAGATAGCGATGACTTGGAAATTGTTGGTGATGCGATAGCTGAGGGGCTTGAGGCGGATCATCTGAGTGATGTTGATGATGATACTCTTGAAATTTTGAATGAACGGATGGGATAACCTGAATCGAATGTTGATTCGATAGTGCAGGGGAATCGCTTGTCTGACGTACTGTAGTGTATCCACCCTTCGCGGTGTGTCACGGCGTCCGGCGAACGTCGTAGTTTACTACAAACCCCGACGTTCGCACCCGAACCACCGACCACCGTTTAAGAACCATGTCGACGACACACATCGACGTAACGAATCCCGACGTTCAACACACCGATAGCGACGGCCGCGCCCGTACCTGGCTGAAACCCGAACAGGTCGACCGACCCCGGGACGTATGCCTCACCGACGCCGTCCCGACGTACCTTCAGGATAGAAACGAGGCGATAGTCGCACTCTTCTATGACGCCGGCTTACGCGCCGGCGAGGTGTGCGCTCTTGACGTCGACCACCTTGACTTAGACGCCGGGACGGTGTACCTCCCGAGCCGGATTCAGAAAGGCTCGCCCCCGCCGGCGACACTCGAGCTCGCGACCGACACCGTCCGCCTACTCCGACGATACCTTCGTGACCGCTGGAAAGACACTGACGCCCTGTTTCCCACCAGATCGAGCGACCGCCTCACCACTCGGTCACTCCAGCGCCTCGTCGAAAAGCTCGCGACCGAGGCCGACGTCCGGCCCCAGGTCGCCGGCGGCGGTGTCGGCGAAACCGAGGATGTCCCGACACTCCTCCTCGGTGAGCCGCCTCGGCCCCGTCCGGTCGTCGAACGGGAGCCGCTCGGTTTGTGACGCCCCGAGGAACTCGTCGAGCGTCATGTCGAGGTGCTCCTCGGCGAGGCGCCGGTTAAACACCGCGAGAGGAGCGGCCGCGTGTGTGCTCGCGTCGTCGAATACGTGGGTTTCGTCGGGTTCGACACCGTGCTTGTCGAACCACAGTAGCGCGTCGGCGCGCCGGCTTTCGTCGTCGCGGTTCTCGAGGAGATCGGTGTAACTTTCGAACGGGACGCCGTCGGTCGCCTGGAGTCAATACGATACGGCGCCCTGGAGCTCCGGCCTGAGGAGGGTTTCGTAGGCGTCGGGGAACTCGTCGAACACTACCGTCCGCCCCGTCGTCGCCTTCGGCTTGTGCGCGTGGTTGTGTTTCTGTTCATATCGATTTTCTGCTAGCTCAGAGTATACAGTGCTACTGTAATATTATCACTGCCGCCGCATCTGTTCGCGTAGTCCACTAGGTTTCGAGAGGCATCACTGATAGAATCTGCCTTAGAAACCACCTTCTGAATCCTATCATCACTCAATTCATCAGTCAAACCATCTGTGCACAACAGTAGAGCGTCGTCTTGAGAAAGGTTGAGTTCGAAGGTGTCGACCTGAATTTCGTCATCACGGCCGCCAACCACGTTGTAGAGATAACTTGATTTTCGACGATGTCCAGCCATTCCATGATGTTCCGTCTCGACGTGGTCATCTGTGATCTGATTGATCTCGTTGTCGTTGATCAGGTATGCTCGACTGTCACCGGCGTTCCCGACAAGGGCTGTCTCGTCTTTGATGACGGCTGTAACGAGAGTCGAACCCATTCCACCGAACTCATCTGGATTCTCTCTCATTTTCCGGTGGACTGCGTCTTCGGCATCCTCAAAACACATCTGGATTGTCTCTCTATCTAGATCACCAGAGTTCAATTGTTGGAACGATTCGCCGAACGTCTTTGCTGCGACTTCGCTGGCGACGTGGCCAGCGTTGTGACCACCTAACCCGTCAGCAACCACCAACCCAAACACATCATCGAGCTTGAAGCTGTAGCCATAATCCTCGTTCCGGTCCCGCTGTCTTCCTTGATGTGATTTTGTTGACCGAGTCATAACTCTGCTTCTAGTTTTTTGTATACATATCTACTTCATTTCGACTGTAGTTTCTCCACAACTTCTTTTTCTTGGTACTGTTCCTCGAACAGGTCTTCCCAAGCGTTCTCAGTCAACTACCCCACCCTACTTCGCTCACCCTGACGGGTTCGCTCGTTGAGGGAGGGGCTTGTCCGTGAGCTCGGTCTCAAACCCGTCCGGGTGGGCGGTGAATCCGCCACTCGACGTCACCGTTCCAGACTTCAGGGCGAGTTGACTGTCGCCCGTCCGCCGAGACGACTGTTGGCCTCGACGGACATACCGCATCCCGATATTCTTCGCCGCGTTGTAATCTGCGTTCGCTTCCGACTCACACTTCACACATCGAAAATCATTGCGAGTTCGGCGATTCTCGTCTGCCGTGAATCCACACTCGGCGCACCGTTGCGATGTGTATGCCGACCCCACTTGCTTCACCGTGAGACTTTCCGCTTCGGCTTTATATTCCACCTGTTCGTACAGCGTTCGGAACGCCCACTTGTGTCCCCACGACGCTCCCGTACGGTCGCGGATATTGGTTAGGTCCTCGAACGCGATCACGTCGCACTCGTACCGGAGCGCTTCCGAGACGATAGCGTTGGATGCTCGGTGGAGTACATCCCGAACGTAGCGAAGTTCACGGCCGCTCGATCGTTCGAGCGTCCGGTGGGCACTCCTCGTCCCGGTCTGTTGGAGTCCGGCGCGTACCTTCTCGAACTCGCGGAGGTTGTGAGTTAACTCCCGCCCGCTGAAAAAATAGGATGTACTCGTGACGGCGAGATTTTCGAGACCGAGGTCAACCCCGAGGACCGTTCCGTCCTCGGCGGTGTTCCGCTCGGTGTCGGTCTTGGGTCGGCGGAAGCCGATGTGTAAAAAGTAGTCGCCGTCACGAGCGGTGAGTGTGCTTTCCGTAACGCCCCATTCGTCGGAGTCGAGGTACTGCCGTTGGTAGCCATCGTCGGCGTCGGGCAGAGCAAGATCACACCGGACGCGACTCTCCGTCGTGGAGAGTGACACTGTATCATCATCGAACAGCGTCATCGTTCGAGTGTCGTACGTTACCGTGGGTGCGGTGAACGTGGGTTTACTGACCTGCTTGCCGTTCGAGCGGCGTTCGAGACAGCCGGTGATGGCTTGGGCGGCTTGGTGGGTGGCGAGGATCGCGTGTTGACTCCCGAGGTCGGTTTCCTCGCGCACGTCGTCGTAGGCGAGGGGTTGTACGTCGCTCTTGGCGTTATACTTCCCCCACGCCATGTCCGTGGCGAGTTGGCAACCACGCTTCCACTCGGAGATGGTTTCCTCAAGCAACTCGCGTTGCTCGTCATCTACCGAGAGGCGGGTGATTGCCGTCCGACGCACGTAGTCATCTGCCACATCTTCAATGTGTATAAGTGGCTATTTATAGACTGGTGTTTGTGGCAGATACGAACGCGCTCCTCCCCTCCCTACTCGCTCCCTTCGGTCGCTCCTTGAGGAAGGGGACTCCGCGCTACCGCTTCAGTTGAATCACTCCTCTTTGTCCATCTCATTCTGAACGTCCTGCTCTCCCATTGCTTCCAGAAAGGTACAGGCCGACGTATTAACGATTATCTGATTTCTACCGATGACTATCTGATTTGCTCGGGATCCTCAAATAAATAATATCTGCCATAAAACTGCGTAAAATCTCGGAGGCCGATCAAAAACAGACTGCGTAAACACCATTTTATTATCACGTAAAATTCACTTTACGGACATTATCCGGCAACAAATTCCTAGAAATGTGCGTAAACGATTACGCACATTCCGTCTCTTAGACACACACTATAGCCTTTGTACCTGTGCGTAATCGACTTTTAGAAAATTATTGCCTCTCCAGTAGTAGTATTATAGTAGGGGGAAGGAACCTAACCACGGGAAAACGGGGTTATTTGGTCAATTGACTCTTACTGGAGAAATATCAGATTCTGGGTACAAACTTCGATGGTTGCCGTCGAACGCAGCAACCTGGTCCTGGAGAGCAGTGAGCGTTGTGACTTTGTCGATGCCTGAACACTCATACTCCGGATCGTTTTGACTTCGAGCAATATACTCGTTGAGCGTCTTGATCGAGTAATTCCACGGTCTCGTATACAGGGCGTTGATCAGCGAACAGTCCACTTGTTCATCGTGATGTAGGCTGTTGAGAGATGCCGCAGCATGGTGCCGATCATCAAATACCCAGATATACCGCTGATCTGGCTTCGATGCGAACGATTTGTATTTTCGTGAGAGCATCTTGTGATTATTATGGTTAGTCACAACTTCACCTCCCCATCTGTCCCAGTTTGTTTTTATAGACGTTCCAACTGCATCCACTGATTCAACAGATGACCAGTATATATCAGGCGCAACTTTATTCGTAACATCGGGGTATGGTCTCACAGTGTGTTCAGCCCACATGTTGATTGTTTTGAGCCTCTCAACACCCATTCGGTGTCTGAGAGATTCGTTCCAATCTCCAACAAGGCCAACGCTCTCATTGATTGAACCCTGGAGCCCGTGATTGTTCATAACTTGGCCAAAGACCTCTCCAAGAGTTCGCCGGTACTTCTGTTGTGGGCTCCATCTGACCTTCCTTCGAAGGATAGTTTCTTCTTTTACACTTTCGTTATCTTGGAACCGTTTCAGAACTGGTTCATACTCTTTGTCCCAGCGCTTCTTTGAACATCCAATCAGCGTTCGAAGTTTTGGAGGTGGGCTACTACCGATGTGATTCACCGTGCCGTCGATCAGGAACGGGACACCGTTATACCACAGCGCGATCGCGTATGAGAGCAGCAGTTCGCGGTTTTTGTGCGTCTGTATCAGGTCGACGCCATTGACCACAATCTCGTCTGGGAGTTTTAGTCCAGTCATCAGTCTTAGGTGTACAACCGGCTATAATAAACAATCCGGTCAGAATTTGAAATACACTATTTTCTCTCCGTTAAAACCGACGTTTATTATGTTGATCCGTCGTATCAGTGTGTAATGTTGTTCATATTGGAAGGTAATCGAGAGTAGACGCTACATCTCTTTTTCAACGTTCATTAGTAATATCTCTCATCGTGTTACTCTCTTGAATCCACAGAAATCGTTGGGATCGAATCTCTGTACTCGTCTTAGGAGTGCTGTCGAGAGAATTGGCTTTGTTGAAATTCTCTTCTTCAGACATATTTTCGCCTGAAACAGCCGGTCGATGAGAGCTACATACTGACCGCTAATCCGATAGATATTCTATTACGGAGGCTCTGTTGAAATCCTTGAATGGTCAACACATCTGAAATCCACAATCTAGATTTTGCTATTATCAATCCTACTAACAGAAATTTTATAGAAACTGATATATACATAATCTCACATATGTTATACCGCACCATGGGAAAAGTGTATCAGTGTAGCAGTTGCGGACGAGAATCACACTACAGCGACGATTTCTTCGCAAGAGAAAAGCCGGATTGTATGGACTGTGGGAATCCACTGAAAGAATCTGACGGGGTACGGTGAGTCCATCATCTTGGGGGCCCACAGATGGGAACATTTGGAGGGTCAAATCATGCCCGGTTCCAAAGTGTGAGAACCCAGGAGCACGGGTTTCAATTACTGAACCAAAATATATCCAGTGCGATGAGTGCGGTACGGATATGAATCCAACAATAGAGGAACTGAAAATAGGATGGCAACGACATGAAGGCATCATCTGACCGCGAGTAAATCAAATACCGGAAGCTCGGGTTAGTCAGAGGATCATGGAATTCTCCATGAGGATCTATTATGGTCTCCTCAACGAAAATAGATCCTTCGTTGGGGAGACCATAAGATCCGGTCAGGTGAGGTTGAGCAGTTACCAAAGCGACCACCAATCTGTCCGGAAATTGTAAAAGTCGCGTTCGGAATATAGGGACGGGTACAGTTCTAAAGCCCCGTTTATTTCGCATTAAAATATCACAGCATTAATTAAAGTATCAAAATAATTCGGGTTCCTCTAACAACGTCTGAATATCAGTAAGCCGCACAGCAGAGAGTGCTGGCACTGTCTCAATAAATGCCCGGAGCTGGCGTGCCACTTTTGCATTACAATCTAACCACTCACATAGCATATCAAAACACGAATATGAGAACGGATTATTCAGCGCGGTTGTCAGGGCTTCCGGTGTCCGAAATTTCGCCCATTCCATATCCAATGGGTACTGATACCGGTCGCCGGCATACTCTCCCCAACTACAGCAAACCGACGGAGATATCCTGCGAATCGACTGCTTATCTGTGAATCGGAGATGTGCTTGTATGACAAATGTTCGGAAGTCAACTCCATCAAGCACGTGTATCACTTCACGACTGATACACAGCCAGTATCCACTCCAATCACCGGTCGCAGACATCGTCTCCCAGACTATTCGTGGCCGAACGTGTAGCGTACGGTCATATGTCATATCATAAATCTCAATCCCATGCTCATCAGGGTCTGTCCGAATCACGTACGATGCTACATACTCTGGAACAGTTTGTACGATTATATCTCCAGAATATATTGAAAGACCGCGCTCATATACGGGTTTACACAGCATAGGCTGGCCTCTTGGGCGTTCACAGGACATCTAATATTGTGTTCGATTTGTAGAGATATAACTTCTACTAATTTTCAATTATGAACGCCACTGATTATTGACTCCGTCCGCCTCTGATCGAAGGCCACAGTATCTCGTAGTCAATATTGCTGTGAACATGCTCTGTATCGATCACGCTCTTACTGACAGATGTTCGGTAGATGAAAAGAGCGGTGTGATACAATGTTGGTCTGTATTGACCGCAAACAGGTCAGAATATATCTCTTGTTGAGGATTTCAACAGAGCCAGAGAATTCAGAGATGGACTCTTGGCAGAGACCGAGTGGATCGAGATCACTGGGTGGATCGATCCAAGTTATCGAAGATGAAGAGTCACATAGTCGCTCCTTCAGAGATCGTGATCCGTGTGCTGTCATCGGATTCAACAGGGCACTCTAGTGTTGATGTTTTTATATGAATCTGATGGACGCTTGTTGAATGCTCACTGACGTACTTTCATATTGATTTGGCAGTAATATGCTGAAGGTAATGGTGAATGTCAACGAGTTTCTCACCGAGTCGAACGCGATCGAGGACGTTCACACTGAGTCGGCCCTTGAGGATAGTTTCGACGCATGGGCGTACCTCCGACAGCAAAGCAACCTCACTCACGGCGTCCTCCAGACGGCACACGAACATATTCTGAAACATCGCCAGCCCAACATTGCTGGTCACTACAGAGATATCGACGTACAGATTGGTGGTCGACGACCACCGCCACCAGAGTTCGTCGAGTTAGCAATGGGGGAACTTCTCGAGTGGCAGCCAATGGACCCAGTCAGAGCTGTCGAGTGGCATGTCGCTTTTGAGCGGATCCACCCGTTTGCGGACGGCAATGGACGGATCGGTCGACTTGTCTATCTTTGGCACTGTTTGGAACATCTAAATTCCGAACCGATCCTCTGGCGAGCAGCTGACCGCGAAGGGTACTACGCACTGTTCGACTCAGAAGTTACCGTACCAGAACCTACTGGAAATGAAACTGACTCGTCAGTGACCCACGAGTGAAGTTGATGGCTTTTGCTTCCCTGTTAAGATGTCTGAATTTCTGTGTCACTCCATCCACAGAATGCCAGCATCAGTCACGTCGTTATCGACCTTAGATAACGTGTCATTCAGATCGTGGAGGCGTTGCTGCTGAGTGGTTAACTCTTCAATCAGGCCCGCCATCTGCTGGCTGAGCTCTGACTCATCTTCAATTTCGTCTTTGATTTGTTCGAGCGTTTGGATGGCGGATCGCATGTATCCATCTGTTCTCTCTATCTGTGCCTCAATACTGAACTTATCATCATCTATCTGCTCTACCACCTGTGAATTATTTAACAACCCACATTGATGTGCGGTGAGTTTCTGTTCCCACTGTCTCGCCCGTTTTAGGTGTTCAATTGTTTCTTTAATGCTATAATCAAGGTAGCTGTCTAGACTGCTGATCTCATCTGACTCTTCGACCAATTCGTTCACTTCAGCGTACGAATCTACAAGCGATTCTACTTCCTGTTTGATACCTGTGTCAATGGTCTCATCAACATCAGATATCGGTCGTTCACTCATATTCTTCTCATACCGATTGTTCTGAGATAATTCTTGTTGTCAGCCAGACAGTATTGTCTGTCTGGCGCGCGAGAATGTTCCTCAGATATCTAATCGAATCTGCTAGATTTCTGCGATTGGCCGGACCTTGACGATCTGACCGGACTGCTGGAATGGCAGTAGCCGTGTTTTGCTTCTATCAATAAGCAAGGCGAGTCCTCGGGGCTTGACCCCGAGGCGGTTCACTCTGTACAGATTGCCAGTCAGTCCGTCTGACAAAGAGTTACATGGCTCTCGACCCTAAGGGAACCCAGCGAGTGAGGTCGTATCTCATCTCACATGATGTCTGAACTGAATCCCATATTAGGTCCCTGCCCACAGTGCGACTCTGCGGTTCGTGAGGGGTCCGTGATGATCGAGTACGAAACCAAAGACGGGGAAGCTGGTGTCTGGGCAGAGTGTCCTGACTGCAAAATGATCGTGGACCCTATACTCAAGAAGCCGCGCTGATAGCAGGTGTTCTGTGAACAGGCTGATCGGTGGCCTGATATCGAGTAATGAATCATCTCGACATCTTCCCTTTTGTCACATCCGTGCTCTCTATCTTGTACCACTTTCACTCCAGTTGCCTGAAATATAAGACAGATGGGCATCCAATTGACCACTGAGGGGTCAAAGGAGGCTTCCCTCCCACCGAGGGCAGCGCTCCGATGAGTGTCACACGCTCCCCCTCACCCCCAAGAAAATGGCGAGTGACCAAGATATGGCCCCTAGACATTGCGAGGCAGCACTTGGCTGTCTCTGGAGCTCACGAGCGGTCTACACGCTAGACTCTTAACAGACGGAGTTCGAACCGGCTTTGATCGCGACGATACGGTCAGTCGTCGTGGTCAATATACTCAGCTTCCCACTCAGCCCGTGCTTCGATCTCTCTAGTGCCTCGACGCGTGGTGGTGTATTCGTTGGTTCGTCGATCCCGTTGGCTTTTCTCGATAAGTCCTTTCTCAACGAGTGTGTCGAGATTTGGATAGAGCCGACCGTGATGGATCTCCTTTTCATAATAATCTTCGAGTTCATCTTTGATCGCGAGTCCGTGGGGGTCATCAAGGCCCGCAACTACGTACAGCAGGTCTCGCTGAAAGCCAGTGAGGTCATACATGCCCCGCCCTTCGTATTCAAGTTTTGAAATACTACTGGTTTTCAAAGTGGTGTTCTGCTATCATGCTTGTCGGATCGTTGGGCAACGCCTCAGTCTGGAAATATTTCAAGAGTACTCCAATTGAGTTACTAGCTATGATATCCACCGGATGTGCGAGGTACCCGACGACACGGCAGCGAAGACCATCCTCGCTATGGGAGGGTGACTCAGCCCGTCGTGTTGCTTAACACCTCTATCTGCCGTATGAACTGGTAACGAATGCGGTTCCGTCGTCAACGGCAATGGCGCGTGGAACTATTGTCGTAGATCTTAGCCCGTCAAAATATATGTACAACCCCATGGATATATGTTTTATCGGTGCGTAGTAGAGTCTATGCCGAACAAAACGGATGCCGACGACGATTCTAACGCCCCTTCGATGACGCGAGGTGAGCGGGTTCGTGCAGCCGCACGAACGCTCCGAACGCCCCGAACCGCATCGTGGGTAGCCGAAGAAACAGAAACCACTACGAAGACGGCCCAGAAGTACCTCGATCAACTCGTCGAGGATAACGTCTTACAGAAGACCGAACGTGGGGGCCAAACACTCTACTGCGTCGACCAGCTAATGGCAACCTATCGCGAAGTCGCAACCCTCCAACGCGAGCACAACCGGGAGGAACTTGCTGATTCCTTGGAATCGATGCAAGCACGGATCGCAGAGTGGGAAGCCGAGTACGATGTCGAGTCACCAAGCGAACTCCTTGCGAGTATTGACGACGTCGATACCCCTGATGAAGCCGACGTTCGTCGTGAGATCGCCAGCGAGTGGGACCATCTTGCTGACCGGCTGCCGGTTGTGAAGGCAGCTCTGAAAGAGTACGATTGGGCGACCGATCGAGACAGGATTCCGGCCTGAACATGGGGTTGCCAGGAACGATCGACACGTCCGTCTATAGCGGGCTACGTGACGTGTTGAATCGGCATCCAAAAATCACGACTGTTGGTTTTGAACCAGACAGTATCTCGAAGGAATTCATTCGGGCGACTGTCGCTCCCCATCGAATCGAGCCGCCGACTGGCTCAGATTCCCCCATACTCGAAGTAGAGTGGCGGTTTCGACGAGATACAGAGTACTATCGAATACACTACGCGGACCCGAACACAGGCTTCAATTGTGGCTGGCACCGCGACCAGGATCATCCAGATTTAGGTTCGGTACACTTTCAGTACGAAACCTCAAAAACAGGGGAATCGGATCGGACGCGTGCAGAATTCACAAAATCTGTTCCGACAGAGGTTCTGTGGACTGCGCTTCAGCGATTGTTCGAAACGAAAGTTCCAGCATATACGTCAAACCGATAGATGATATTCCCGACCGCTCACACTAGACCGCCTCAGGGTCAAACTCTGAGGCACTCGCCTTGCTTATTTGTGGATACACTTCGTGGGCAAGTTGTCGGTAGAGACAGTCGCCCGTCGGCATCAAATATCTTTGATTAACCAACACTAACTCTATACCCAGCATATTGTTGGTTAATATTGTTCTCTTGATCGCCCTTCTGTCCTCGGGGTACCGAACTGTAAACTACCCTACCCTACTCGCTCACGGCGTTGCCGTTCGCTTCGTTGAGGGTAGGGCTTTCGCATGGACTCCCGTTCTGGCCATCGCTGGCAGGCTCGTAATCGCCATTCACGTTCAACGTCCCGCGATTCAAGCGCACGTTTACGGGTGCGCCTCCGCCCGACGACGTTTGCGCCGAGCGGAGGTGCTTCAGGCCGATGTTCTTCGCCGCGTTGTAGTCTGCGTGGGGTGAGTATCCGCACTTGAGACACTCAAACACGTCCGGTCCGTTCGAGGCGGGGCGGTTGTCCTCGTGAGTGAACCCGCACTTGGAACACCGCTGGCTCGTGTACGCGGGACTCACCTGTTCGACCGAGATACCGACCATTTCGGCTTTGTACTCCACGTACTCGAACAACCGGCGGAAGGCCCATACGTGGAATTTCTTGGCGTTCGGCATTCGCTCACGAATTCCAGTCAGGTTCTCGAACGCGATCACGTCACAGTCGTGTTCGACGGCTTCCGCGACGAGTTCTTTCGAGACGGTGTGTAAGAAGTGGTCATAGCGTCCCGTTTCGGTGCGTCCAACCGACTGGATGGTTTCGTGGGCGGCCCGGGTTCCACGTCGTTGGAGCGACCCGCGCCGCTTTTCGAACTCGCGGTGCCAGTGGTTCAGTTCTGCCCCATTCCAGAACGTGCCCGTGGAGGTGACGGCGACGTTTTCGATGCCGAGGTCAACGCCGAGGACTGTGTTGTGCCCGTCGTTGCCGTCGTCGGCATTCTCGAACTCCGCGCCCGCCTTTGTGCGGACGTGAAGGTAGACCTCGCCGTCGCGGTAGTGTAGTTCTGCGCCCGTCACGTCGTAGTCATCGTTGAACAGAAACTCCGAATGAGGCGTCTCGCGATCCTCGTCGGGGAGAACGTATCTGGCGGTGATACGTCCCTCAACGGTCGAGAGCGTCGCGTGGTCGTCGTTGAACGTCGCACATCGCTTGTCGTAGACGAGCGTCGGCGCGGAGAAATGCGGCTTTCCCGCGTAGTCACCCTGTTTCCAGCGTGCGACAACGCTCTGGACGGCGTCGGCGGCCTTGTTGCGGGCGTTTTGGACGAGATTCGCTTGTAACCGTGTCTCAGCCCGTACGTCGTCGTAGGTTTCACGTTGGAGTTGGGCTTTGCTCGTCGTTTTATACTCACCTTGCCAGGCGTGGTCAACGACGTAGTTGGCGGCCCACAGGAACTCGGAGATGGTTTCGTGGAGGAGGGCGGCGTCGCTGTCGGCCACGTCGAGTTTGACGGGGACCGTGCGACGTACCTCCATCCGTAATTCAGATGTTACGCTAAGCTTTTATAATAATACTGTTTTCGGAGGAGAGTTAGTCACGTGTAGAACGTGGTAATGACGGTATCATGTCGGTTTCCTCCCCGACCTACTCGCTCCCTTCGGTCGCTCCTTGAGGTCGGGGGCTCCACCTTGAATTACGCTGAATCACCGGAAGTTCTGAGTCACGTACACCGTCCTATCGGGATCACAGAAGACACCAATTCCTTCGGCTTCGAACCGGTCACGCAGGAGGTTCTCGCGATGGCCGGGTGAATCCATCCACCCCTCAACGACATCTTCGGCGATCTCGTCGGCTCCAGCGGTGGGGCCCGGCTGGCGGAACGCGATGTTCTCCCCGACACTCCGGTTGGTGTGGCCAAACCGGTCGTACCGATCCGCGGCACTTTCTCCATCTGGGGAATCGTGATTAAAATAATCTCGAGAGGCCATATCGCGACTGTGCTGGAGGGCGATCGCAGAGAGATGATCGCTGTAGGAAATCGTCCCGACACTATGGTCTCCGCGAAGTCGGTTGACACGCTTGTGGATCGCTTGTTCGATTGCTCGCGGCGAGGCAGCAGGCCGAAGGTCCAGTGGCGTCTGCAACCGTGACGGGACAACTCGTGCCCCACACTCGAAACAGGATTCGGACGGTGTAATTTGTGCTCCGCAGTTCCCACAGCGCCACTCGCCACCGATATGGAGAACTGGCCCTTCACAGCTCCCACCGTCGTGGTAGGTCGGGCCGTTCGTCGCGCCACAGTTGCTACAGTCATAAAGCGTGATCTCAACCGCCGCATCCCGAGTCATACAGAGTGTGTATGATTGAACCGAACTAAGTTCTGTCCCGAACCGTAGTACTTCACTTGACGGAGGAGGTTCTCGACGACGCGACGGTGTCGATCACTCTCGACAGTCGGGCATGAGTGTATGCGTACGATCCACTCCTTCTCACGAATTCACAGATCTCAGACAGGATTTTTCGAGACGGTTCGCCCGGTAGGGACTCTTGTACAATCAGAAGATGGGTAAGGGTGGGGGGAGGGGGTCTATGAATAATGGAACGGGCTGAAAAGGTACCCCCCATCTCGGCAGATGTGACTCAGAAAACGCGGACGATTCCACGGGAGAGACGCCACAACCATAGAAATCGGAAGAAGACCGACTCAGATCTCACGGGGATGTAGTTCTGTCACACACCAATCGTGTTGTTCTCTACACAACTCGATTGAAACACATCGCGGATATTGTTCGCGTGTATTCTATAAAAAACCCTTAGTTTTAAAGATCGATTTTTGAATTTGAGGGTTTGAGGGACACTCGTGTCTGATATCGTGGTTTGGCGGGGTCGAACGGGACAATTCCGCGACCCCCCACCCCCACCTTTTCGGCCGCTTCCATTATTCATAGACCCCCCCACACCCCCTCCTATACCAAAACTCCATTCCGTAGACGAGTACTCTCTGGAAGAACCGAGAAATAGACAATTCTATGAAATATCTGATGAGATACTTCTCCGTGCTGGTTGCGCACAACTGCTCCTCCTGACGTTGTTGAGTGCGCTACTCCGCTTGAAGCGTTTGTCGATGATTCTGCTGTCTGTGACGCAGTACCGTCGCGGTGAAGTGCTTGGGATCTCTCCAATTAGCCCAACCTCGAGAAACTGTTCGGGGTATATGAGGTCTGAAACTTTCTTTTTAGACAACAAGACATAAGCCAGCCTACTCACATCAAACAGTAGAGATATCGATGGCAGGCTTCGTTTCGTGTCCGGTTTCTGGCTGTGGGTTCGAAGACACTCTGAGTCAGGTCATCCACCACGTGAGCAGTGAGACTGATCCTGCCCACTCGTGGTCTGTTGTCGGCTACCAGCACTCCTACGAGTTCCGTTCGGCGATGCTTGATGAAAACTCTGAAACGGTTGATCCTGACGACTCGACAGCGCAACCAACAGAGCTCACCGACCTTCCCGGCGTCGGTCCCACACGTGCCACAGCGCTCTCAGAGGCTGGCTATGAGCGTGCAGACGAGATCGCAGCGGCGTCGCTGCTTACCCTGACACGCTCGACTGAGCTTGGAGAACGTACCTGCCGTTGTATCTGGACGGTGGCCAATGAAGCATGCGAGAGTGAAGGAACGCTACTTGCGAACCTCGCAGACGGGCTGGACGTGCCTCGTAGTGAGATCGCCACAGCGTATGGTGACCTTGCACCTGTCGGCGTGCCACCAGAGGAAGCCGTCGGATCGCTCATTGAGTGGTTCACGCCGTCGCCGCTTGCTGAAGCGCTTCAAGCGGGTGGCTACTCGATCAGGTACTACCACATGCTAGGTGCAGAAGGGTTTGACACACCAGCTGACGTTACTGCTGCGTCTGTTGACGCACTCACTGCGGCTCAGTATGTTGGCGACAGCGTGGGGGCGTCTCTTCGTGAGGCTGTCGAGGACTGGACTGAAGCCAATGAAACGCCAGCTCAAGAGCAGGAGCTTGCTTCTAGAGAGACTGCCGAGACGCCGACAACTAACGACCCTGATCACGGGAGTGGGGAGGACCCGGTAGGGATTGAACAACCCGCCACCCACTCGGAACTTGACACCCCAGCAGCTGAGCCCACTGATCAATCGGTTGATGAGCCCGCCGCTCAGCAAGTACAACCGGATGACACGGCTCGAGTACCGAAGGGGCGGGCGCAGGAACTGCTGGAACGAAGTATCGGTCCTGACGCAGAGTTTCGTCCCCAACAGTGGGAGGCGATTGACCGGCTTGTCAATGACAATGATCGGCTGTTGTTAGTCCAGCGAACTGGATGGGGCAAGAGTACGGTCTACTTCACGGCCACCAAACTCCGCCGAGAGCAGGGTGCTGGCCCAACACTCATCGTGAGCCCGCTGTTGTCGTTGATGCACAACCAAGTCCAAGACGCGGAGAATCAGCTGGGACTCTCTGCGTGGACAATCAACTCCAACAACACCGACGAATGGGACGAGGCAAAGACCGCGGTCGTCGAGGGTGAGTGTGATGTCCTCCTTATCTCACCAGAGCGACTCGCAAATTCACAGTTCCAACAGGAAATCCTCTTAGAGATGAACGAGGAGTTCGGGCTGCTTGTCGTCGACGAAGCCCACTGTATCTCTGATTGGGGCCATGATTTCCGGCCTGACTACCGTCGGATCCGCCGCATTCTCAATGAGTTGCCGGCACATATTCCGGTGGCAGCGACGACAGCCACCGCGAACGACCGCGTCGTCGATGATATCACGACGCAGGTGCCGGACCTCGATGCGATTCGCGGGGAGTTGGTTCGAGACTCACTGCGTATCCAGACCATTGAGATGGATTCAAAGGCTGAGCGACTCGCTTGGCTTGCTGAAAATCTGGCTTCCTTCGATGGCTCAGGCATCATCTACTGTCTGACGACTGATGAAGTCGAACTCGTAGCTGAGTGGCTCCAGCAGTTCGGTCACAACGTAGCGCCATACTATGGTCGCCTCGACGGTGACCGCCGACGGGAGCTTGAATCCCAGCTGATGGCAAATGATGTCGACGCGCTCGTCGCCACGAATGCACTCGGGATGGGGTTCAACAAGCCCGATTTAGGGTGGGTGATCCACTTCCAACGGCCACCGAACCTCATCCGATACTATCAGGAGATCGGGCGGGCTGGGCGTGCGCTCGATGAAGCGAAGGCAATCATGCTAAGCGGTGAGAGTGACGATGAGGTAGCTGAGTACTTCATCGAGCAGGCTTTCCCCGAACCGGAGGCCTTCCAGGCGGTGCTTGAGACAATCGAGACTAGCGACACTCAACTCCACAAATACGAACTCCTCAAACACATCAACGTTGGTTGGGGCGCTGCAGATACCTGTCTCAACATCTTGCGAGTCGAGAATGCCATTTTTAAAGGCGACAACGGCTACGAGCGGACAACCAAAGACTGGTCCTATGATCACGAACGTATTGAGTCAGTCACGCAGCATCGATGGGATGAGCTGGATCGAATCCAAAGGTTTGCGGCGACCGATACGTGTCTCACGCGGTTCATCGACGATGAGTTAGACGGGTCACTTGAGGAGGACTGCGGACACTGTGCCAACTGTGTTGGTGAATTTGTCCCATCGGCTGTCGAGAAGCAGGAGTTGATCGATGTGGCAGTTGACCACTACAAGGGCACCTCAACGAGTGAGATCTCCTCGCGATACTACTTGCCGAAGCAGGATGGCGGGCGCTCTGTGATCGACGACGACCGCAACATGGAGGATGGCCGTGTGTTGGCAACGTTGGATGACCCTGGCTGGGGAGCGCGTGTCCGTGAGCAACGAGATACCGGCCAGTATAGTGCGGAGCTTGTCTCGGCTGCCGTTGAACTGTTCGACGGGTGGGGGGCGTCGCCAGCGCCGGCGTGGGTGACGTCCATTCCGCTGTGGGACGAAACTGGTCAAGTCACAGCGCTTGCCGAGCAGATAGCAGCGACCCTAGAGCTCCCGTATATCGAGGCGCTAGAGCAAACTGATGCGGTACAACCTCGCGAGGAGTTGGCCAACTCGTATCAGAAGCGATGGAACGTCGAAGACACGATGACAGCTACTGATGGTGTTCGGGCCGGTCCGGTGTTGGTTGTCAACGATCTTGTCGACTCACGCTGGGCATTTACTGAAGCGGCGTTTGTCCTTCGTGACACCGGGAGTGGGCCAGTGTATCCGTTTGCCTTGGCAGAGGTCTGAGAAGCGGTGCATAGTGGGTAATCTACCTGTTAGTCGGTATTTTCAATGCAGGTGTCACTGGTTACAACCAGATCTGTCGTTCCCTTCCACTCGTCTAGTCGAGGGTTCACGAAGCGGTAAGTGGCACCCTCTTGAAGATCTGGGGGGTCTTCCGACGCCCACGTGGTCACGTACAGTTGTTCAGATCCGTCCCACAGGAAGCCTTTCTGATGGATCGCTTCTGGCGGATCGTCAAACAAGGTTTGTACCTCAGCTTCGATCACGGTGTCCGTACTCTCGACCGCAGTCTCAATCGTTCCGAGAGGCGTCACATCCGTTGATTCAGCTAGATGTAATTCCAACTGGCCGCCGAAACTGCTCACTTCGGCTCCAGAGAATCGGTATCTGGTGTTAGTTGAAAGAGGTGCGAAATCGGTGTCGTCCCAGATAACAAACCGACAGGTACCGGTCTCATCCACCAGTACTCCCTCCTGGCGCTTCGATTCGTGAGTATCTTCGGAGCTTTCGCTAACGGCCGCTTCCACCGTTACCCGTTCGTCGGTGTTACACAGTGTAGCCAACTGAAGGGTGTCGGACAGATGGTCCGCAAGTTCCTCGACGAATTTCGATCGTCGGCCGCGTCGGGTGGCGATATCGAGAGTCGATTTTGCCCTCGTAATCGCGACGTAGAAGAGTCTGCGTGCCTCTGCCTCACTGTTCGTGTCGATCGGTTTAACGGGGTCGAGTAAGTTTCCACGATCCACGAGAGGGATTCCGTCGTCACCGTCTGTGGCGTGGAGGATGATGACGTGTTCGGCCTCTTTCCCCTTCGACTGGTGGATGGAGAACACGGAAACACCATCGTCGTCGTAACTGACTGTCGACAGCGGACCAGAGTCTGGGCGGTACTGGTCTTCCTTGCCGTCGTACGGAATCGATCGTTCTCGGAGTTCAGATTTGACCGCGTCCATGTAGGGTGCCCCATTGTCCAAGTGACACAGAATCATTACGTCCCCTGGAGCGGCTCCGGAACTGCTGAGATATCGTTGGACGCGTTCTGCAGCAAACTGCCCGACGGATTCCTTGTACTCGTAGTCATTCTTATCCGGGAGAATGTGGAGGCGTGGGACGGTTTGCGTGTCAGCAACTGCAGTGAGATCTTTTCCGATCTGTTGCTCATTATTGTCGATGAGGGTCTTGCCTGCCTCAACGATCTCCGAGGGACTGCGATAGTTTTCGGTGAGCCTCGTCTGCGTCGACGACTCGAAGTAGTCGTCGAAGTTCACGAAGTACTCGACTTCGGACCCCTGAAAGGAGTAGATGCTCTGCCAGTCGTCGCCGACACAGAATTGTCGCGGCCCGTCGTGACCGTTGGTGAGTTCTTGAAGAAGTTCGACGTTTGTTCCCGAGACGTCCTGAAATTCGTCGACGAGAATGTGATCGTACTCCTCGGAATATGTCGTGTTGGGGTCGGCCACTGCCTCAGCTGCCGTCGAAATCATATCACTGAACACTATCAGCCGGTTCGATTCCAGGTAGTCCAGAAATTCCTCGTACAACCGAACTCCACACTGGCCGAAGTAGTACTGGCGTGGATCTTCTTCCGACAGGTTCGACTCGATTTGACTGCGACTGAGGTTGAACTGCTTCGCGTTCTTGACGAATTTTAAGAGTTTCTCATAGACTTGCCCCTCAACGTCGTTGTATCGGTACGTATCTTCAATGAGCTGTGCTTCCGACTTTCGTTCAATTGGAACCCCATTGACTCGGAGCCGGTGTTCAAGAATGGCCTCGAGACGGTCGGCGCGATGGTCGAACTCGTAAGTGTCGACGAGTGAATACTCGTCGGTTTCGGCGAACTGCCCGCGGGCCCACATGAGTTTCTCCAAATACTCTTCGCTGCTCCAAGTGAACCACGGGGCAACCTCCGCGTTCTCGTCAATCCCCCAGTGCTCGATGTACAGGTCATGATTGGGCAGGTGGAAATCAGGATTGTACCCGCCTTTGTCCTCGGCAGTGTCAGCCCAAGTGGCCAGATCCTCGTGACGGTATTCGATCCCGTGAGCGAACAGCCAATCAGCGATGGTTTTCTCTGCGAGTGACTCAACCGTCTCGTCCTTGAGTGTCGTGTACTGTTTTTCCTTCCGAGCTTCGTAGAACTCCTCTTTGGAATCGAACGCGGAACGTTCCAAGAGATTGTCGTTCATCCGATAGAGATACTCGGCATAGTGCTGCTGGAACTCGGAGTTGTGCTCTTGGAGTTCACTAACGGATTGCCGAACGAAATTTCGAATATCGTCTTCCTCAATGAGGTCACGCGGCGTATCTAGGTAGTCGGTGGCGATATCGAGACCAAATGAGTGGAGGGTCGAACATTCGACGTCAGTGATATCGAACCATTCCTCCAGTCGCTCTGCCATCTCGGCCGTGGCTTCGTTTGTGAAGGTCAATGCGATGATTCTGTCAGGATCGACCCCGAGTCCGTGAATAAGATATGCAACCCGGGCTGTGAGGGCGACAGTCTTTCCCGTCCCCGGTCCAGCAACGACCTGATTTGCCTCATCGTTTCTGACGACTGCCTTCTCCTGTTTTGTGTTAAGGCTATGATTCGATTCGTCGTACTCACTGAACAGGTCGCTATGTCGCTGGATTTCGTGAGTGACGAATCCGTCGAACTCTGAATTGCCTTCGTTGTAGTGGCCGACAAACTTCCGGTTCGTCGCGAGTTTGGATCGGAGTTCGTCCAACCGCTCGGCGACTGCCTGCGGTGGGCCGTCTACCTGCGATTGTATCCGATCGATCTGCTCGTCAGCTCCTGAGAGGCGTCGAAGTATCCGTTGTTTTTCACTCGTCGGAAGGTACCGACGGTACTCACTGAGCGGCGTAAGCGTCTCTTGTAGCTGACAAACCTCCTGTCGGAGTGTCTGAATTTCGTCAGTGAGGTTAACGACTGTCTGTAGGCCCGCTAATTGCTGTTCAAGATTTTCGATCTTGGAGAGCTCCGTGCGGGTCAGGTAGGCGCGCCAGCGAGCTCCATCAACCGATGGCAGCTGTTCGACGGTGGTCTCCTTTTCAGTCGCGACCGCTTCATCGAGGTTCTTCTTTAGGTCGTTTATGGCTCGATCAATGGTGATGAGGTCGTCCTTAGAGAGTGCTTCAGGAGCAATATATCTATCTTCCCCATTCTCAACCCATGATCGCTCGAGAACGTCCCGATGCAACTGTCTGCACTCGGCGAACGACGTGCCGTTGGCATCGATTCGAGAATTATAGACGCTTGATACGCTCTCCCGAAGTCGCTCATGTACCTCCTTGTCGGGACTGGTTACGAAGCGCTGAAGCACCGGCAGTCGGTGTAGTATTTTCCCCTGTTCGTCTTCGATCCACTGTTGTGTATCGTTCCATGGCATATGCACTACGCCCCCAGGGGGTTTTGTTAATCAACTAATGTTGTCCTTATAAATGCCAAGGAGATCAGAACGCAAGGACGACAGGAAACGCCGTCACGTCAGCCAGCCTGCTACAACATCTCCAATGCGAACAGTTTTTGCCCACCCATGGCTCTCGTTGATGACCGGGTACTAGAGTACTTATCAGCATAATGTGTCCTGGTCACATGGCTGAGTAGGGTCTGCGGCCGCTTTATGCTATGAGGTCGGGTGAATCATTTGAAGTGTGGAGAAGCCGAGAGTCAGATTCCAACCATATTTTCGAGAACATTCTATTGTATTAAACAAGTGGGGGTTACTGCGGTTTTGTGTATACCACTTCCTTCTCGACGCTCTTTGAGATCGACTGTCCCGCACAGAGGGTAGTGAAACAGCAGTATATATTCAGGAGTTGGTAGGTCGATCAGTGTAAGATACAGAGGCTGAATTCAGCACGCGGTAGCGCTACAGATTCAACTTCACATCATTTCACACCGAGAAATCCACATACGTCTAATTTCTCAGACAGGTATAACGGTATAGAAATCTGGAAATGCCAGAATTATATAGAATTTGACCCCGCACCACCACAGGTGTTACACTGATACTCACGTTTACTGTGAGTATTTCCGTATCCTGGATACTTCTTACCCGTACCATCACAATTCCCACACTCAACGCGGCCTTTTTTAAGTGCTAAGACCCCGTAGCCACTACACGTGGGGCATTGATATTCACGTTTACTGTGAGTATTTCCGTATCCCGGATATTTCTTACCACTTCCCTTACAATGCTTACATTTGAACAAACTCTCATCACTCTTAACTGAGATCTTGTTAACTCCTTTTCCACTACAGGTGGGACATTCATACTCCGATTTACTATGTGTATTACCATACCCCGGATACTTCTGTCCAGAACCTTTGCAGTGTTGACATTCGACAATCCATGCACTAGAATTCTTTTCAATTACTACTTTTGTGAATGCGGTTACCTTTGTCTTTGCCATAGACAAGTGGAACATTAATCTTTAAATTATTATATCTAATGGGGTGTGATACCGTCAGACCGTTCACCTGAGGGATATATCTGCAGCTCAGATTAACCTGAGGTACAAGATTCGCGCACCCCATCTTACACGCTAATCTGTCACAATATCACTAAGCCGGCACCCGTCTCACTAGATGAGACAAGAGCATCTCCACAACTCGACGAATGGGTCCGATAGTCGCCGATTTGGGAGCGACAACCGTGTCGATTGTTGGACGATCGGCCGTAGTACCATGTTTCGGGCTTGCGGCCCCTATCTCGACATGTAGTCCGCCCAAACACGTGACTGCCCGCAATCAGTTGAGTCGCTATCTCATATCGAGACGATGCGTGTCAGGCTCCGTCGTTTTCGCTACTGGCGTTCGAGAAGTTCAAGTGCCTCGCTAAGTCGTGAGATGTACTCGTCGGGTGGGAACCGCCACCAGACCTGTCCACTCATGTGAGCTAGCGGGAGTACGTGGGTGTCGACCGGATCGGAGATTCGGTGGAGTGTCCCATGGATGGACATGATCCTTTCCGGGTCGGCGTCGGTCTCCACGACGGGTTCGGGTGTAGTCGAGCGTTGGAGTGCCGGCCACGCGTTTCCGCCGAAGGTGATCACAAGCTCCGGATTCAACGCTCGGAGTTCCCGTTCGAGGAGGTGTTGATACGAGGCGCGCTCGGCGGCAACTCCGAAACCGTCGACGCGGTACTTCACGACGTCGCCGAGGTAGAAGTCTCGATAGAACTGCCCGGAGTCGACGTACTGGTGCCAGCCATTCGGGAGCGAAATGAGATCGTGACGGGCGAGCGTCTCGAAAAAACGCTCCGAGAAGTCGGCGTTTCGACCGGTCAGCCAGCTCTTGGCAAACTTGCGGTAGACGCCGATCTGATCGCGAGCCGAACATTCGCCGGCGAGTGGATTCTGCGGACGCAGTTCCGACAGGTGACGTTCATGGAGGTTCCCTGGATCCTGAACGAGGAGGACGATGTCCGGATCGTCAGTCTCCCAGTCGTAGTAGAACGTGTATGAGAGCCGCCGGCTGACCTCCTCTCGGATAGGGGGCCCAGCGTCCGAAAGGACCGTCTCGACGCTTCCGATCGCCGTCTCCTGTAGCTCTTGAAGCGTTGGCTCTGTCGGCTTGTCGATCTCCGAGAGGAGCTTGCGAGCGGTCGTTTCGTCCATCGTCTCTGTGTGGTATCTAGCGGGCTAATTGATAGTTCGGGTTGTCCAATTAGGATAAATCTGGCTCCGTTGAAATCCTTAAGAACTGATGAGTTCAGCGTGCGAGATACAGAAGAGAGATTCAGTACCTCCCTTACGTTCTGAGGCGATGTATTCACCTCAACAAGTGTTAATTACCATTCATACCAACAAGCAGGTATGGATTACGTAACTGGAGATGATGTTACAGATAACACGCACCTTGCAGAGGCGATAGATATGACACGTGAAGGGAGCGCTCAACCCGGATCGACCGGCTACGATGAGCCGGATAGTGCGGGTCAAGGAGTGACGCTCCGCGATTCGTGTTTTTATGTTGCGATTGAGGAACTGGAAAAGATTCAGTCCGCACCAGAAGAGAGTCAACAAGAGATCGACCGTGTGTTGCGAATGCTCTGAGAAGCACAGCATGCCGATAATGAACGCCGCGCCCAGGTTATGGCAGAGGCGCACAAAATCCTACAGGATGTGTGGGTACCTCCGGCGTAGAGGTATACGGCACTGATATGCGACTGATTCGCGCTCTGTATTCAGCACGTCTCCAAGAACATATCACCTACTGAGGATTTCAACAGAGCCACCTACAACAAACAGAGCGAGAAGTACGTCTTCCCCCACGGCGCGTACCAGGAGTTCGCCGAAACGGTCAACATACTTCTCCAAAACGTCAGTTGCGAGGATCTCATCACCGAGTCAGCGTCGAGCGAGTCCGACGACGTCGACGACTACACCGGTACGACGCTCTCGGCGATCAAGATCCTCGGTGAGACGTGCGATGTTGACAGCTGGGCGGACGCGCTGACGGCGGCCGTCGTCGCGCTCCTTCGTAATGTAGAGGATCCCGAGCGTATCACCGACATCGACGGCCGGACGCGGAGTTACTTCGTGGAAGGGGAGCGACAGTCCGAGGTTGTCGCGCCCCACAAGATACCGGACACCGATCTATACCTCGAAGCCAACTTTCCCGCAAATACGGTTGTTCGGGTCACTGAACGGGTTCTGGACACATACGAGTACGACAGGACCGAACTGGGGATATTTACTGAAGAGAGCTGACTGGGTTGTCAGCTACGCGAGTGTCCCCAGACTGATCCTTTCTTGAAATTAAGCCTACATATTCATTATGATAGGCTAATATCAATTCGCATGGCACCAAGTGAAACGACACTTGAATTTTGTAACCGGCTCTGGGACAATTGGACACCAAGAAACGGAGATAATCAGTGTGAGGACTGTCCAGCACACTGGTCAAATCGATCTGACTTTCCGGGAGATCGCGACACGCGGCAAAGCTCTCACGGTCACCGCCCTTGGTACGGCGATGGAGATCTTGACGAGGTTGAGATTGTGATTCTTGGTCATGAACCCGGTAGAGGTAGTATCGGGGACGAAGGAGACAACGAAACGAACCATACAAAAAACTCATTTGAGGATGTTCGGAACCCCCACATAAGCGAAGTCCCAGATAACGCGGGAAGCCTATCTCTGACCAAGCCTCTATTCGAACGAATTGATTCCGAGTTATCGGCTTACTGGACTCAAGCTAAGAAATGTAATGAACTGGCACAGAATAACAGTTCAGCAGAGAGACAGTGTGCGGGAATTGGAGATAACCACGAGGGATATCTTGCTGATGAACTCTCTGCGGTAAATCCGGGTTACGTAGTTGGACTTGGAGAGGATGTCTATCGTATCTTCTCCGATGTATTTGATATCGACTCGATAGGAGGCGAATTTAATAGACCGATCGCGACCGGTGACTCAGAATCCGGCCTTAGAGTGCTCGATGTTGACGGCTACAGTTTCAAATACATCCCAACCGCACACCCGTCTCGGGGCGTCCGGCCAGAAACGAAGGAAGAAATCGATCTGAGTGGCCTGAGTGGAAAGAATGATTCCGAGCGTTATTACAAATTATTCGCGGATGACCTAGTTTCTCAAATACAGAGCGATGAAATCTGATCCGGACTAACAGCCGGTCGGGCCGCACCATCGCGATCGAGGTCAACTTCATTATCACGTCGCGACCGACCCGATCGAGTGGACGGCGATCGTCCGGATGGACCACAACGAGACGTCGACATCACCGGTTCCACAATTATTCGCTCACAGCTCAGTGGGCTTGTGCAGGTTAAGTTTGACACAGTCCGAAAATACTGGGGATTATATTTATAAATGATTTTATATGTTTATCGGGGTGAGTGTCTTCCAATACAACGGATTATTGGAACCCGATTGGTCGGGCATCTTGTTTGGTTTGGGTTGCTGAGGGGGCGGTGTGGTCTTTGTCGTCGTTCAGCGGGGGAATAGTGGACGTGAGGAGTTCGGCGACGGTCATTTTTGTTTGTCTGATCTGGTCTATCACGTCGCGGTATTCTGGATGCCCGAAACCGGTGCGTTGTGGGAACACGCGGTCACGGACTAAGACACCGTTCCAGCGATTCTGTTCGCCGTATTCTAGTCGAATCACGTCGGGTGAGCCAGGGCCGAGTTCGTCTGTGACTGCCGTTTTGAATTTGGATTCGTGCTCTTCGGCGAGTTGAAGATCAGTTTGGATCGTCTGGTCGATTACCTGTTCTTGCTGGTCGCTCGACAGCGAGACGAAATCAACGTCAGCGCGTTCAGAGAGTTCGTCGGCGGTGTACTGAGATTGTAGTCGGGAGACGAACGTGTACGGACACCCGATAGTAAACCGCGGTTCGTCCGGGACAGCGCGGAACATGACGAAGTGACCGTCGGCAAACACGTCCAGTCCGTGCCGGGTGTTGTTTTCGTCACTTGGGTAGGTGTTCTCATCTATCTCGTCACCGTTCGCGTGGGCTGCCGACGCAAGCGTCCCAATCGCATCATACAGATCAGCCATCAGTTTGCCTGTGTCTACCAGATACTGTGACAAGAAATTATTGACTGTCGGGGACTCCCAACTGCGAAGTATGTATGTTCATTGAAGATACCTCAGCATGATACAAGATAGCACCCTTACGAAACACTGGAACTCCACGGCATAGGCGTCCGTGGCGGACTAAAGGGTTCACTCACGAGAGCGAGGCGATCCGAGTCGGGATCGACAGGCACGGCGAACGTGTCAGGATCTGTTCAAAAGGTGCGTCAAAGCCGGCGGATTAGATCAAGCGCGACAGTACGACCCTCATAGCCTAAGACCTGCTATCGTGGCGTCATCTCTCAGTTGCTAGAGGCGAGGGAACGCTGGTCGCGTTGAGTTGGATCGTATCAATGGTGTATGTCTAAATTTCGTTTAGTCATACCTTTATGATGACTGGTAGGAATAACGTGACATGCGACAACCGACGCGACTGATCCGCGATTCAGTCGATCGACTAAAATTAGAAGTCTCTCTGCCTGGCGGCCGATATCAACTATCGCTGGACGACAGAGCTATCATCGTCCTCACGGATAAGTTGGGACTCACCGAACGTGACACCGTTCCTGAGTCGTTTGTTCCGTTCTTCGTTGCGATGGGAGACGCCTGGTTTCCTAACCAGGGCGACACAGACGCTATCATTGATGACCTTTCAGGGGATGGCACTCTCAGTTCGCGCGAGCGATCGGCATTGATCGCATATGTTTCTGACTCAAATATCGCTGAACGGAATGCTGAGCGGGTCCAGATAGTAATTGAAGACTCACTCATTGCTAACGACATCGCTGCTGAAGACCTCCAGATTGTTGACCTTCCTTCGCTCCCTGATTCGCTAAAACCCGATGAGACCGGGGAGAGGGCAGCCGATTCTGTAGAGGCCGAGCAGGAATCGACAGCAACTGAAGAACCGATAAAGCCCGAATCAGATATCGTCTCAGAACTAGGGCGAATTCCAGGTATTGGCCCGAAGCGGGCGAACCAACTCGTGGAGGGGGGTGTGACGTCCCTCGAATCGCTTGCTGACTCACGGCCCGGGTATCTTGCTGATATTGGGGGAATCTCCGAGGGCATTGCTGCCGTCGCCGTCGAAGGTGCCCGTGAACTCGTTGGGCGAACCAAGCCCGCCGACGAGCGACTTCGTGATCAAACGGGTGTTTCAGAATCTGTATTCGACCCGGCTCTCGCGTCGCTTGCTGCTTCGGGCGTGCCAGCATCCGAGGCGATCCCGAAACTTCGACTGTTGTACGGGCCGACTGTTGCTGATATTGACGTCGTTACCGGCCAACAGGCATACTTTCTCTATGAAGCAGGGTATCAGACCCTATTTGATATCGTCCAGGCGTCTCAAGAGGAACTAACAGACGTGTATCAGGTTGGACCGACGACCGCAGCGGATATTCAAACAGCTGCCCGTTCCATGCTCAACGAGCAGTAACCGACCCAGTCAGTACAATATCGGAGAAGTCTGCGGTAAAATCGAAGGCTCCGTTTTCGAACGACACACGACCACTAAGGACTGATTCAGAGAAACCCACGCCATTTCGGAACCGTGTCGCGTACCAAAACATCGGGCCGGTGGCGACATGCTTGTGGAACCAAGAGAAGCCATCAAATTTCGTTGCCGTCATCCGCGCACCATCGCAGAATTCAGTTCCCCGGCATGAAGCCATCCGGCTGAGCTCCGCCATTTCGAAATCAGCTGGATACTCAAACGTAGCCTCGGTGAACGATACCCACAGGTCATACTGATTCCCGTGGAATCGGACTGGGGCCTTGAACGTCGACTGTGTGAAGTCTGTATTGTACCGGGAGTCGACAGATTGAACATGATACTCTCAATATCCGAGAAGTCGTATCGAGAGTCGGGATCCGTTAGTGGCGATTCCACATCATCACTACCCACGAATGTACAGTGGGCAAATCGCATTCGCTGGAGAAGCTCTGCTCGCGAACAATCAACGTTTGCGAACTTCGAGTACCGAAAGTCAGCGTATGAGCGACTATCGTTGCCAATCAATTCACCACGGAGCACAAAATTCATCAAAAGTGATATCAATAAATTATTGATGACGTCGCCGGTGCTTCGGGTCTGAGATTGAATTTGCGGACTCAAGGGCGCGAAGAAACGCCTGAAAAATATCAACATCCTGTGGACGGTCAGCCGGAGCAACAGGCACTTATTGTGTCCATCGAGGGTTTCCCGAGGACAATGCCAGACATCGTCCCAGACACCGGGATCGTCTTCAGTGAGATGTTTGGCTTTCCCATCTCCGGCAGCGACAGCAGGGTCTGACTCTGGAAGTGGGAGTGTATGTGAGCACACGTCCGTGTCAGTCATCTACTGTCATCACTCAACCAGCCCTGCTAAAATTTTGACACTGTGTCCGATAGCGTTGGATGGTGTCGTTAACCAGAGAGTGGAACAACTTCGAGTTCATCAGAGTCGAATCCAGCGCAGTAGGAGATAGAGATTACCGGAGTAACAGTAGTACCTACTCTCCTAAGTCAATTCCAAAGTATTCTAGGATCATTGTCGCGACAGTGATACCAACGAACGAGAGTACTGTGAGGATAACTGATTGACCCGCCACTGTCCACGAACCACCAAGGAAGACCGCATTGAGTGCCCATAGCACGGATCCAACTGCGCCGACTAACAGACCGAGACTAGACATGATGAGTATTCCACCCGCAGTGGGAACCAAGAGGAGCCACAACATCCCATATAGGATCGGAAGTAACAGCGATTTTTCGCCGAAACTCCGGGCGTAAGTACCAGCAGTTGCGATCGACAGAGACGGAGGAGATACCCCCACAGACAGTGACTGCGTGGTGTTTTTGTCGTTGAATGTGACCTGTTCGCGGGTGACTTCTCCGTCGCCATTAGTAACATCCACTGTGACTTCTGTGACATTCTCAGAGAACACAACCTCCGTATCGTGAGCACCATTAGAGACTGTTTTGCGCACTGAGTCAAACGACCGTCCTGTCTCTTTGGCATCACTGACAGTTACATCAACACGCGGTTCGGACGGAGAGAGCCACCCGAGGAGCCCCGTTTGGGAAGCGTCAACTTGGAGTCTGCGTGTATTGTGAACCTCGTTTTCCGGGACTCGACCGCGTACTAACAGGAGGCTGTTTAGCTCGAATAGAATTGACTTGGGGGCATCAGTAGCTCTGCTCGCCTCAGAGAACCGCCGTGTGATTGAGGACGGAAGATCGTACACTACAGGCGATGTTCCGGTATATACTGAATCGTGTGGCCCGGTTTCCGCTTCAAGCTTCTCGAAATCCGTGTCCACGGTGGTCTGCCTGCCAGTTCCCGATTTGAAATTTTCTCTACTAATCACCGTGACCTCATCGTGTGACCCCTCACAGGGAATTGCTGGAGCAGCACTCCAGTGACCATCCAGATTGGTGATTGTGGGATGCATGAGAGAGTGACAATCGGTACAGAGCCCAACAAGATTCTCTAGCCGGTTGGATCCCCCGTCGGAAAGGTGCTTGAGATGGTGTACGTGGCCGCCATCGGCTGTATCACGACCGCACCGGCCGCAGTGATCATCCTGTAACCACCAGATAGCAGTCCGCCGTTGGTCCCAGTCTGGTGGGTATTTCCCCTCGCCACGGTATGAATTCCGCTTTCTGTAGTTGGCCTGCTGATCGAACATCGGGTCTCCACCAAACTTCTTCAGCAGCGCCGACTCATCTTCGAGCTCCTGTTTTATTTGATCCATCAGTCGTGTGTGTATCCGCGATGGTTCGGAGACGAGGATAACGTACTCGAGACAGGCCCCAGCTGATCGACGGTGCTGTTTCGACGGTGATTCACGCTGTATCACCACTCATTTGAGTCGTAGCATAGGCCGTACCAATGAGACTCGTTACAGCAGCTCCGATGCTGAACCCTGGGGTAGTATCGTCGGTCGGCTCTGCTGATGATCCCTCATCACTTGTCGAAGCGTTACTCGAAGCTTGGGTGCGGTCAGTCGCGGTGTCATCGACACGAACAGTCTCGGTCGTTGTTTCAAGACGGCCTTTGCTATCTATCACTCGAAGGGTCACAACGTACTCACCAGGCTCTGAGAATCGAAACGTGACGGTTTCGCCAGCCGCAGTCTCATCGTCGTTGAAACTCCAAGTGTACGCAAGGATATCTCCAACACCGAGTGCTGATGAACTCGCATCAAACACGGTTTGCTTACCGGTTGTTGGCTGCTCCGGTGTGTATTCGAAGCCCGGCCGGAGACCGAGTTGCTGGCCAAACTCGCTTACATCATCACCCGTGAGACTTCGCTGGTGGAACTCGACGATATCCTCAAGCGCTACATGGGGGGAGTGGCCAGCGTTCTCATACACTTTGAACTGAGCATCTACGCCGGCTTGTTCGTAGGCCCGCTGACAGGTGGGGAAGCGATCCGCAACCATTCGTTCCCCGTACACATCCAGTGCGATGGCGCGCATCTTGTCGCTCCATGCGTCGTCATATGGAAGTGTGTCATTGCCGTCGTCTTCGCCCATGTAGAGGAATTGGTTCGTTTCGTTTACTGAGTCCAGATCAACGGGCTCCCCGGTCAGTGCCTCAACGTCAGCAATGCCGATATGGAAATCTAGCGTGTGGCCGTCTGCTTCCTCAAGAGGGAGAATTGCGGTGCCATTGAGACCACCAGCCGTCACAGAACGGACACGGTCGGGGTGGAGCATCGTGAAGCGGTCAACGAAGTTGCCCGCCGCGGAGAACCCGTTCAACATGAGTTGGTCGTCAACCGGATACGACTGATCACTGAAGCGCCGCTGGGCATCCTCCGCCATCCGTAGCAACTGTCGATCGACGCGTTGTAGCGGGCCATGCGAACGCTTCATTGTTTGGCGATCCAGCGCATGCACGTAGTGCCGCCAGTCAACAGGGTCAGACTTCGGCCGCGGGAAGACAGGAACCAAGAGTGGGACTGAAAGGCGATCGGCCACTGTCCGTGAGGTTCCACTCTCAATACGACGTCGTGCTGAACGTTTCTGTACCTCGAAGTCATCTGTCGTCTTCCCACTGTTGTTTGGCTGGACGAGGATCGAAGCCTGTTGGTCGCCTTCTCGCCGCGACGGAGCATACAGGTAGTACGGGTAATTGAACCCAGCTTCCGGATTCGGATCGATGAGTGTTGGCTCCATCCCGGATGCAAGCTCCGGCATCCCGCTAACAGTAATGCGCGCCGCTTTGCGTGCGATCCCTTGGCCGTTGGTGTCGTATAGATTCGCAGTAACAGTTTCCGTCTCAGAGATTGGTGGCTGAAGGTCAACTTGGTAGCCCTTATGCACCGTCTCAGCGTCGAACGCGATCGGTCCAGCAAGGGTGTTTGATTCAGAGTCCAGGATTCGAAACTGTGCGTCAATGTCCGTTCCAATTTTTGCGACGGTTAGTCTGGTCCCGTCCGTAGTTTGATCGTTGAACGTAATCGAAACACTGGGCGAGGATTGTGCTGAGACACTTGATGTTCCGAGCATCGTGGCGCCAAGCATGGATGTCCCAACGCCAGTAATCAGAGTTCGACGATTCATTGGCTCCCACCTGCCATCGCTGACGTTCGCCGGCTGAAATAGGATATCCAATCGTTCAACTTGCAGTGACGGCCGTGTGATTCTCCAAGGCTATTGAGCTGGGTACGGATTTTGACAGGGTTTGTCATCTACCGATACGTGGCACTGGGAAGGTACTAAAACCACCCAATTTTCTTATATGTATACGACTCGCCTGCTGAGATGAATTACAGAATTGTAATCGTGACCGTGGTGTCTGTGAATCTTGAGTTCTCGATTGGACACCACTAAATAACAAACTATTCTGAAATTAAACCAGCATGACTAAGGCCCCGGGATAGGATTTCCAAACATGAGTTTGAATACCAACATATCACTTGATGCGATCGGTATCAAGTATCCGTATCGCCGAGTTCGGCTGTTTTTATCGGGCTTAGGATTCCTTACCGCGCTCTACTTTCTTGGGTCGGGCCTCTTTGCGATACCCGCTCTCTTTCTTGTGAGTGCGTACGGACCGATTGGTTGGCTACTGTCTCTACTCCTGATTTCAGGGGTAATCGGCGGGATCGCCTATCGCGGATACGTGAATCAACTCCGGCAAATTCTGGGAAACGCTGATCGAGTGACAACTGAAACTCACCCGGAACTCAGTGACGCGTTAGCGTTCATCAGCAACGAGGCGGAAAAGCAGGGAATGAGTCCACCAGAACTCTATGTGACGGACCGGCCGGACGCCAATGCGATAGCCCTAGGGCGCCGGAACAGTGGGTACATTGTTCTTCATGACGGCCTCTTTACAGCACTCGAAGATGAAGCTGAACTAAACGCGGTGCTTGGCCATGAGATCGCACACATCGCAAACCGCGACTCGTTAGTGATGCAGCTCACTGCCGGGATTCAGGAAACTATCGTTCGATTTTGGACCTGGACTGGGTACACGCTACGGACGTGGATGTACCAACGCCGAGGCGTCGTGCTTGGTCCACGTGAGGAACAAGCCGTTCTTCAGAAGGCAGAGAAGCGATCACGGTACATTTGTAGTCCGCTTGGGCTGTTTACAAAGTCGCTCTCACGTCACCGAGAATATATTGCTGATGCCGAGGGGGCTGAAGCCACTTCATCAGCGACGATGGTGGAAGCACTCAAATCTATTGAAGCGAGTGATCACCAATCAGATATCGGAGATGCCCCCCAGGCATTGTGTATTCACGGCGAGACAACGGGGCTCCTGTCCCGGTTGCGAGCAACTCATCCCCCAATGAAAAAGCGGCAGCGAAATCTTCAAAAATCGTTTGACGACACCGCGACATAGTATCTAGGTTATTTATTAGAAAACGATCTAGCGTCTACGAGAAATCGAATACTATTCTTGGCTATCGAATCCAGGAACTTCGAATAGCGATTCCGTGATTGCGCTTGTCTGCGGGTTCGTTGTTCGATCGGGGAGCAGGTTGAGCACCTGCGCTTCTGATAGTAGATACACGCTTGATTTTGTCCCGCTGCGCATTCGTCGGTGCGTGAGATAAAACACTCGCTCACCAGGATTCGGGTCCGCAGCCCACACTGATGAGATCTCACCAGGTGGCCGAATTCGTCCACCGGTCTCATCTACGTCGTCAATATCGTATATCTTGTAGATTCCAACGTTTGTGTACGCATCTTTTTCTAGCGGCTTCTCCGAGAGCACGATGTATCGGTTGTCATTTTCCACGCTCCAATGGATGGCAGGTCCTTTCGTGAGATGGTTTGTCGCAACTGTCTTTTGGACTTGATCAGGAAGTCGAATCATCCCCCCAGATTTTACCGTCGCCTGAATCAGAAACTCCCATCCGCCAAAGGCGTCCATACACTCTGAGCGAGCCTACAACAACCTAAGTGTTTACTCCCAGAAGAGAGTGCTGTGTTGAATAGGTGCTAAGTCACGGTCACAGGGACTCACACAGTGTTCTATGTTGGTGATGGCGAACATCAAGACGATCTTACCGAACTGCTGATACCAGCCCAGCGCTCGCACGGTATCGCCGAGCGAGCGCTTAAGGATTTCAACAGAGCTTATTTTCTTAATAATATCGGCTCGCGTGGAATATCCGAACTTGCCATCGAAGGTGGAGGGTGTAGGCGTTGTCGGATTCATCCTGCCGATAAAGACGTAGGTATTCTCCTCGAATCTCTATAAACTAAACCACCCAACATCATAGGCCGATTCGAATGGCCGTCGACGACGATGCCGAAAGTGGGCACGTGAGATAGAGAACCGGCCTGGTCTGTGTCTCGACTCAACAACGAAACGTTCTTTCTAGATCGAGGAGGCCTGTAGGCATGAGTAATAGACAATCTGAAATTAGCCTATTTTGAGATAGGCTATTCGGAAGTATTATTCTCCGTCCAGACGGAGAGGATGTATGGAACACTTCGTGGATCGAGATGATGAACTCTCTCGGCTGCGCGGATGCTACGAATCCGGCGACGCCGAGATGGTCGTGGTTTTCGGTCGTCGACGTCTCGGGAAGACACAACTCGTCCAGCACTCGCTCTCCGACCGTGACGACGCAGTCGTCTATCAGGCCACAGAGACCACCTCCCAAATACAGCTTGACGAGTTCGTCGATGTCGCCTCCGAATCGTTCCCGGGGATCACACAAATCAAACAGAACTGGGAAGCGCTGCTCGGATATCTGGGAGATCAGGACGCAATCGTGGTTCTCGATGAGTTCCCCTATCTCATCGACGCCGACGAGAGCCTTCCCTCGGTCATTCAGCGACTGTGGGACCAGCGGCTCCAGAACACTTCGGGGACGCTCGTGCTGGTCGGATCATCGATCAGCATGATGGAGGAAGCGACGCTTCTCGGAAACAGTCCACTGTACGGACGATTCACGGAACGACTCGACCTTCGGCCCCTCGATTTCGCTGCCGCACAGGAGTTCGTTCCGGACGAGTATTCACCCGAAGATCGGATTTTCGCGTGGGGGATCTTCGGTGGCGTTCCGTACTATCTCGATGGCGTCAATCTCGGACAGAACCTCGGAACAGTTCTCACCGAGGAAGTACTTTCCCAGAAGGGATATCTCCATAACGAACCGGAGTACGTGCTCCGCACCGAACTCACGGACCCGAATCGATACTTTGCGATCCTCACCGCCATCGCTGCTGGAAAGACGACGTCGAACGAGATCGCTCAAGCGATAGGAATCGATGGGAAGCAGATATCGACGTACACACAGAAGTTAGCGCGTCTGCGTCTCATCGAGCGGGAGGTCCCGATCACTGAAGAGAAGGCGAAGTCACGCCGAGGGCGCTATCGAATCCTCGATCCCCTGTTCCGGTTCTGGTTCCGTTTCGTCTACGGCAAGGAAGATCGATACGAACGGCTCGGGGAGAATGCCTACGACGCGGTCATTGAGCCGGAACTTCCGGATTTTGTGAGTCATGAATTCGAGAGACTTTGTCAAGACGCACTCCCTGGCCTCTACCCCGACGAAACGTTCCTGGATCTCGGGCGATGGTGGTACAAGGAACACGAGGTTGACGTCGTCGGATTCACCACGGACGGGACGATGGTCGTAGGGGAATGTAAGTTCACGAACGCACCGCTTGACTACGGGGCTCTCGCCTCGCTTGAAGACCATGCCGCCGAGATACGCTGGACGCCGGACGGCGATGAGCGGGACACTGAGTACGCCTTATTCACCCGGAATGGTGTGACACAGTCTGTTCAGGAAGCTGTGTCCGAACGCGATAACATACAACTGTTTGAGCTCGGAGATATTATGGAACACGCGTAGGGGGGCCATCAAACACGAAGAAGGAGAGGGGTTCGATAGCTGATGATCGGAATCGAGCGAGTCATAGAACCGCCTAGTCGATTCGATAAAAGCAGCGTAAGAACGCCTAGAACGCCCGGTTACGTTCTAGAACTGTTCTTAGTGATTTGGTGGAAAAATGTCTTTTCTGTGCCACCCCACTCTACGACGATGTTGCTAGCGTGAGCCGTTGAAGTCGTACTCGGCATCCGCGGCCGGGACGTACGCATCGTTGCCGTCGCGATCTGGCACGTAACACGGGCCGTTGCCGCTGGCATAGAATACGGGCGCTTCGACATTGCGGGTGGACTGCCGCATGAGGATGGGTGGTAGCGGGCTTCTGAACTCACGCACGGAGGGTTCTCGCCGTGTGCGAAGCGTCCCCCGCGGCGGCCGGTGTTCAGTAAGCGGGAGCAGTGAGTCCGCAGAGAGATCCTCGAGCGTGAGGATCCGGACATCAAGCACCTGAGCAAGCGCCCACGCCGGGTTCGTGACCCCCCACGCAACAACGAGGACAGGCATCGCCCGCGCGAGCAGCGCTCGGTGGGAGATGTCGGCGACCGCTTGCCGGTCGACGAGTGTCGTGTGCCAGTCTTTACATTCGGCGACGAGGTAATCAGCCGGGTCGTTCTGGAGCGTTTCTCTGCGGGCGACGACGTCCGTCTCGAGCCCGAACAGGTACTCGTTCCGTATTGTCCGGTAGCCCCACCGCTCGAAGGCTTCAGCGGTCTCGCGTTCAAGCCAGCGGCCGCTCGTCGGGTCGTGATCGAGGCAATCGTCGATTGGCTTGTCGCGGTCGCCGAGCGCGTCGAGTTCATCAGAGAGCTCATCGAAGAAATCACTCATCAGTGGACCTCTCCGTGGCGGCAGCGCGCACAGCCGTGTGCTCGAGTGCCGTTGCGATGGCGCGGGCTTCCGTGGGGGTGAGCTCGGCGAAGGTAACCCCCCAGCTGCCGCCGACGCTGAGCGTGAGTTGGGAGGGGTCCTCTTCACAGAGTGCAACTTGGATGTTCGCCTCTTCTTGGGTGAGCGGGCGGTCACGGACGACGTCGGTTTCCAGATCGATTGCTGGGCGGCTCATTGCGATTCACCCCGTGGTGAGTGCTGGTCTGGGTGGTCGGGAAGCGATGTGGTCGTTGCGTGGTGTTGTGTTGTCATGAGGGATTCATGGGTGGTGGTTTCGGGCGATGCGACTGGTCGGTAGCTGTAGTGGGTTACATCGGTGATTGCGGTGTAGTCACCCCTGCGCGTTCGACACTGGTTCACCGGAAGCGCGGTGTCAACGGACCTGATCGTCTGCGTGTGTCGATCCCATTTGGGGATGCGATACGGGTGCCAGAAGGCTTGTCGTGGCGCCCACAGGGTTGTGGCGGGACTGACTGGAAGCGGTGCTGGGCGGTGCGCCAACAGCTGGTGCCAAGAGGGAGGCTGACCGAGGTACGACGACGGCTGCGGTGACGGGTGACTGGGCTCGTCGGTGGTGACCCAGCGTCGGTGGCCATCCACCTGGACGGCCTGCACTCGTTCGAGGGCTTGGACAGTGCCAATCCGGCGATCATAGCTGCTGGCCGCAATGCCAGCCCGCTCGATTAGCTCTGAGCGGCCAAGCGGCTCGTCGGCTCTGAGTAGGGTCGCATACAACGCCGTCGCCGTTGGCACGAGATCGGGGCGGAACCGATCTACAGAGAGCGTCGCTGCCGCGCGTTCAAACACAGCCACGGTCGGTGAGTGAGATTCGCTCAGCGCGCGCAGCAGGGTCACCATGACGTCGTACGGACACGCACGCCGTGTGGTGTCCGACGGGCCAAACGAGCGCAGACACAGCCGCACGAGCCGCTGTCGCTCGTGGGGTGTCCACTGCGCGTCGTGGGTCATCGCAACGTTCTCTATCACCCGCCGGATGGCGGGGTAGGTCGTTCCGTCGACGACCGGAATCGAGAGGGTGGGGGCGGTTTCAGTCCCCGCTGCGATCGCCTCTCGCACGGCGGTGAGCTCTGTGGTGAGCGCATCCTCGATCTCATCGCGGAGGTCGGTGATTGTCGGGCCCGCAAGCACCCACGACATCGTCAGATCCATCGTCGCGTCGGGCTCGACGTCGTAGGGAAGCCGCCGCCGGAGTTTGGGCGGGCGCTCTTCGAACAACATGCGGTAGCCCGAGTGAACTCCATAGACGGATTGTTTGGGCACCGTCTTCGCGAGGAACGTACAGAGCTGCCGGCGTTGCGTCGAGTTTCGAGCGAGCGCCTCGGTGTCCGGGAGTCTAATTGTGGTCGTCAGATCGACGCCGATTGCGTGATACAGGTGGGTGGCCGAGGCGACCAGCCCGTGGAGATCTTCGAAGAGCTCGCTTCGGGCAGTCGTGTCGTCGCTGTTTACGAGGTCAGCAAGTCGAGTGAGCAGTTCGTCGCGAACGGTCGTGACCCGATCGCGCCACGCCTCGTAGGTGTGCTCCTCGTCGCTGTACCACCCGACTTGGTGGCCACGGCGGAGAATGCGTGGCCCCGCTTGGTCGAGGTCGCTGCCGTGGATCGCTTCGAACTCATGGCCGAATCGCGACGGCGTCAGGATCTTCGAGAGCGCCTTGTCGCTGAGTAAGGCTCCTGCGAGCCGTCCCAGGGTGGCCAAGGGCCCGCCCCACTGGAGTACGACGAGTGCTTCGTCAGCGTTGTGGCTGAGATACGCGACACGGCCGTCATCGAATGCTGCCGGTTGGTCATCGACGAGCGTAACGCTGTCATCGTGTGCGACCCTACTGAACCGCTGGTGAAGCTGGGTGTCGGGAGTGTTCTCGGGGGCGGTGAGCCACTTGACGTAGTCGTCGTCCGTATCTGGATCGCCAGTTGCCGCCAGCCTCGCGTCGATCGAGAGTGGTGTCTCCCCCGGTGGCCCCTCCCGGCGGGGGGACACTGTACTTGTAGCACAGTGAGGGGCCGCAGTAAGACACGCATCAAGACGACGTTGGTCTGGATGGATGAGGTCGTTCTCGGACGTGAGGAACTGCTCAGTAGCGGTCTCTCCAAGTGATGTGAGTCGGACGGTGTTGTACTGTCCATGGCGACCGATGGCGACGAGGCCACGCTCCTCAAGTTCAAGCACGTATCGACTGACGGTCCCGGCTTCGATGTCCACCTCATGATCCTGCTTGAGGTCACGATACGTGCGCTCGCGGGCGGTGGTGAGACTGCCGAGGAGCTGTCGCTTTCGAGGTGAGCGCTTGAGGCCTCGGAGAGCCATCCACGCTGGGTGGTCATCCTGCCGGGGCTGGGCATGGGACCGATCCCGATTTTCAGTAAGATCGAGATGAGTGCTTGTCCACCGCGGATACCGTCTCCCGAGATGCTGGCGCAGTCCCGGTGAGGCGACGAGCCGGACGTCGAAGGCGTCTGCGAGTACGGCGATCGCAGCGAGCGCACGAACGCCCGTCCGTCGATCCGCGAGATTGGTCCACGCGGGCCCATCAAGGAGGAGTGTGAGTGTTCGGGGGTTGTCGTCGAGCTCACGATGGAGTGCGACTGGTCCTTTCGCAAGCGCGCCAAGACCAGCGTTAACGGAGCCGCGCCCCGTGCCAACCGACTCGGTGGTGTCGATCAGGTCAGCATGCCGCTGTTGGTGGTAGGGACTGAGATCCTCGATATCCTCGTCCCCATAGGTAAGCGTGAGCGCTGTGAGTGCCCGTGTATACCCGACGGCCTCAGCAGTGTCGTCACTCCAAGAGTTGCCGAGTGTAGTCCACTCGGGAACAGTTGTTGTGAGGATCGCTGAACTCGCTCGCCACGGGTCCTCAGTGCCGGCGTGGTGCCGGATGATCTGCTCGGTATGCGGGCGGAGTTCCGTAAGGAGTTCCGACACCCACTCGGTGAATCGGGGCGAGACTGCTGAGCAGACGATCCCATCGGTGGAGACGCCGGTTTCGTGGCTGACGAGACGGATCCCTCGCTTACGGGCCGCAGGCTGGCGTGTCATCACCGGCGATCACCGTGCGGCGTTCGGGTGGGAGGCTCCGCTGGACTGCGTCATGCTGAGTCTCCGTCTCGGGGGCCACCATCGGGCCGAGGTTGCTCGCGAACCGCGGTGAGAAGCGGTGTCGGTGCCCGTTGTGGCGTGTGTTCGGGTTGACGGTCTGTTGACACGTCTTGATGGACGTGTGGCTCAGCTGTTGTCGTGGGACTAGTGACGACTACGACTGGATCGAGTAGAACCGGCGATGTCGATTGGGTGCGGGTGTCTGAACACGTCCCAATGTGGCCGATGACGACGTGTTCTCGAACACCGCGGGTGAAGACGGTCGGGTGTTCGTGGCAGTCTGTGCCACACATGATATAGCCGATCTCGTATCTGGGCTCACCCGCTGCTCGGTAGACGTAGGCGGTGAGGTCGTCGCCCTCTTGGAGGGGTTGGCCACAGACTTGGCATATGTGTTGTTGGGTATCGAGTGAGATGCGCGTGAGTTGCTGGAAATCGGCGATCAGCTTGTCGCTGGACGTGTGCGACATCAGTTGGACCCTCCAGTAGTGAGGTCGCCACAGTCCCCGGCTTGCCAGGCCTGCCGTGTAGAGAGTGCTCGGCGGCCCGTTTCGGTGAGGTGGTACTCAACGGTGTGACGGTCGTGAGCGTGTTTGGCGACGAGATCACGTTCAACAAGCTCAGTGAGAGTCTCACAGAAATGGCGGTGGTCGATATCATCGGTATAGTAGCTGGCGAGTGTACTCTCGAGTTGGAGGCTCTCGCTGGGGCTGGTCTGTGAGAGTATCCAGAGTAGATCACGATGGCAGGCGGCGAGATTTGCGACGGAAGGGGCGGTGTCGTCGTGTGCGTTAGTCATTCCGAACCTCCAGAATTCCTTCGTAGAAGGTACTGAACGCCGTAGCGCACCTGTCGCAGAGCGGACCGTTAAAGGCCGCATCGTACCCGTCGGCTGCGCTTTCACAGAGGCGACAACCGTTTCTGTGGTCGGTCAATCCGTCAGTCATCTCGCAGGGCTTAAGCCCCGCAGTTGCCAGCATTAGCATGGTTCTGTGGTACCGCACAGAACCCGTCCCGGCTGGGTGCTGATGACACCGCGGCCGGGGTTTCTACACTTTCTCACGAGCCAAGGGTTCGTCACTCGGGCTCTGTAACTGCTCAATATACGGCTAGTAACTTATAGTTTATTCATTTGCCTTTAAGTTATAAAGATACCAAAATATTATTTACCGATGTAATAGATACCTGCGTGTTCATGGTCAGGTATGAGATATTCTGGAGAATGGATGGCTCTTGTTGACGAACGCATTCTTGAATACCTACAAGAAAATGAAACGGGTTCTCCAAAAAAGATGAAAGATGAGGGTCCCATTAGATATTCTGATGCTTATATCGGGAGACGATGTAAGCGTCTTGCTGAAGAAGGCTTAGTACGTCACCTTGGAAATGCGGTATATACGATTACTGACGACGGTGAAGCGTATCTTGAAGGTCGTTTGGACACCGAAAGTTGGAGCTACATCAACCGAAACGATGAGGAAGATGTTATTGACGAGAATAGCTAGGGTAGTGATTCTTAAATAGATGTGTTCTCACCAATCATGAATTATATCGTATAGATCCCTGAATATTTGATTGAGGACTGTACGGGGACACGGATCAATTTCGTCAATTCCCCGTTATAGTTACTATTTTTGAATCAAACTATATATTGACTCCCTCAGTCTCAACTAGTAATGACCGATCTAGCTGATTTTGACGCTGGCGTTAAAGAAGACAATCTATCAGAACGTGAACGAGGCTTAAAGCAACTCTCACAGTGGCTTCTGAGGAATTCAGATATCCGGGTATACTCTAGGAACGTCCAAAACTACACAAACGGGACGTTTTCGAGCGACTCAGATTATCGACCAGATCTCATTGTACGCGGTAAATCAAATTCCTATTTGGTGAAGTTCACACTCGGAGATGACAGTAGCGATGTTCATAATGCGATAGTAAGTGTATTGGAGTACTGGCGAGGACTGGCGTCTGGCAAGCATTCGTATACTGTAGATGGCTCAAACGTTTCCATTGATGCTGTTCTGATCGCCACGAATTACTCCCAGTTCGGCCATCTCTTTCATAACCGTCAGAACAATGACCCACTCCGAACTGGGCGATCAAAGGGTGCCCGTACCGGTGCGTCAAATGGATACCTACCTGAGATCGAACATTCTTGTAGCGAATCGACACTCCGGTTGATCTACCGGATTGCTAAGGAAGATAAACTTGGCACGGACGTTGGCATTGGTGGCTTGTACTCATCTCGGTTGGATAGCAACCCATCAGTAGATGAGGATACCGAACACTCCGAAAACACTACAGATTACACCCCAGCTGCGCTCTATTTCATTCCAGGTGAAGAGAAACCACAAAATTGGGACTATATTCCTTTTTATGAGCAAAATTCTAGTTAGAATTCTTCGGTTATGAAGACCGGATGTCGACGGATCGTGAGCCACTACCTCACTACCCTAACCGGGAGAGGCGGCGCGTTACGCTAACCGCCTCCCCCGCATCCTCACTTACATATAACTGTATCTTGATGAAAAGCGTTGCTAACATAGAAGAATTTTCTGGAGCGCTCAGTGTGATTTATAAATAACGGGAGTTTTAGGAATACTTCAGAAAGGACTACCTTTTCGAAACCCATTCAAGTGGCTCTGTTGAAATCCTATTCTTCAGATATATTTTCGCCTGAAACAGCCGGTCGGTGAGAGCTGCGAATTGACCGGACTGAACTCTGGCGATTCGGATCCCGTTCCGCACACCGTGGAAGAGACGAGTCGCGCATGTAGCACTACCACGTACTAATCCACCGTCTTGACGCCGGTAATCGCAAATCGTGCGCCCCCCGAGATACTCTCCGTAGCCTGTATCTCCCAATCGTGGCCGGTAACAATCTGCTGGACGATATTCAATCCAAATCCCGTCCCGTCCGGGTTCGTCGTGAACCCGGTCTCAAAAACTCGATCACGCTCTTCGGGTGGAATTCCAGGTCTATCATCGGTGACTGAGAAGCCGTCCGACTGTGCTTCGACGGTTACCTCTACATCTGCCCCGGCGTGTTCGATAGCATTTCGGAATAAGTTCTCGAACAATTCCCGTAATCGGGACTCATCCGCAAGTATCTGCGTATCGGAGCCTGCCAACCGCAGGTCGGCGTCGATCGTTGCGACTGAGTCCCAGGCTTTCGTCACGGTGTCGAACAACGACACTGGGTCTGTCTCCCCGACCGGTGTGTTCGTCCGTGCGAGCTGTAACAGCTCAGACACCAGCGAATCCATCCGTTCAAGCGCGTTGTCAACGAGAGTTAGCTCATCGCGGTCGATGTCTGCCTGTAGCATATCGACATAGCCCTGCGCGACGTTGAGCGGATTCCGAAGGTCGTGTGAGACGAGCCCAGCGAAATTCTCCAGACGTTCGTTCTGCTGTTGAATTTCACGCTCCTGCGCCTTGCGTTCAGTAATGTCTTTGATCGTCCCAAAGTGGTACGGCGCCCCGTCAATCGTTCGCTGCGTCGTGACCGTCGCCACGGGCACGCGGTTCCCACTGTACTCATGGACAGTCTCCGCCTGCCGTGTGTCACCGTCAGCAAATGAGTCCCAGTACGCGTCGAACGTGTCGGGGTCGACCTCGGGTGCGACCTCCCAAATCGCTACTCTGACCAGATCGGCCGGCGTGACTGAGAACAGCTCAGCGTAAGAGTCGTTCACGTAGATATACCGACCGTCTTGTCCGTATATCCCGACGCCGACGCCGACTGCCTCGACCATCTGCTGGAAAAACTCGGAGGAGAGATCACCCGGTTTCGAGTCGCCGTCGCTCATATGCCGTATTCTCTGTCGGCTGGTTACTTACTCTTTGGTAGGTCCGCACCGACCGATGAGCGCTTCACCTGTACTTACCGGTTCATCCCCAATTTATCGGCTGACAAGGCGAATACCCTGGGGCTTGACCCAGAAACGATTCACCACGGGGGGAGGATTTCAACTACCCTAGCAAGATTTTTCCATCGGTCGCCAAATCACTGAGGCATGTGTGATTCTTCATTTCTCGATTCGCTCCACTTGCCCTACCTTCTCCGAGAAACCCATCGGACACCCTATGAGGAGATCCATCGCGTCCGAATTCAGGGTTTAGTTAAGAAAACAACTCGCTATACGTTCTTCGAAGACGAAAAGACACGCCGAATCAAGGAAGAAATCGATCGAACGGATCGAGACGCCTCAATTGAAGGGCGAGTCACTAACCAGGAAATCGCCTCTCTTCGACGAGCCGAAGATGTCGGTAATGAGGTCAACTCTATCCTCCCGAGTTTGTATCCTGGTGGATTCGACTATGATGAGGAGTTTTCCCGTTCGATGGATGGTCGGAAAGGTCCATTCTTTGAAAACCTAATCACCTACAATGATCCCTGCCAAGTCCTCAGTTCTGGTCGAGAGTTACAAAAGCTGCTCCAGTATCTCGTAGCCCCACAGCGGGCGTGGTACGCTAACGACGTTACCCCGGAGTATGATTCGGATGAGGCGGGATCAGAACTGGAGGATCAAGACGTATTATATGACGCTTTTAGCGGACTCTCACTCAATTTTTCAGACATCGCCGAGGAGAGTGGAGACCAACATGAATCACGCAAGTCAGACGCGATCGTTGTCACCGATCGGCCAGACCTAGTTGACGACGAAGAAAATACTCGTATCCTGATATTCAGTGAGCATCGCTCGAGTGTCACTACTGGCGGACAGACAGCGCGGGCATCGTTGTTCGACAAGCTGCGAGCGCTTATTGACGTACTTTCGAGCGATGAGCAAATCGTCTCAATTCCAGCAACTGACGCTCTCGACCCGGAGGTTTCTGATGCAACTGACAGACTTCCGGACGACTTCGAGTTCGATGCCACATATACCCTCTATGAGCTACTTGATCGGTTTAGTATCGACCATGTCTACATCTACGTGGGTACACTATTCAACAAAGGTCGAGGAGTAGCAACGGTAGATGATGATCAGGATGAAGGACGGCTCAGTGAGTACGGGAATCAGGTAAATGAGATCATCGATAAATGCGAGCGGATGGATCTCTCATCTGACCGAGTTGGAACCGATACCCCGGACATAGATATCACAGTGTCGGATCCGGATGGCAATGAGGGGGAAACCAGTGGATCGGATCTGGATAGTACGGAGGCAAAGGAAATCCATCTCCGGTTCACGTATGGCGACGAGCATATCGCCGCAGTATATAATGGTCCGACGCCAGAATCTCCATCACAGGTTCCAGAGTATACGGATAGAACAATAACAGACGTTTTTGAAGAGATCGACCTTGATGATCTCTGGCTAAATTATTCCGTCTCCAAACGAGAACGGCAAGCTTCCTCAATTCTCAACCGCCACGTTGATGATTCCCCCCTTGAGAATAACGCCACTCAGCTTGCACGTACTATCCTAAATGACGAGTCCAGCCTGGGGAACTACGTCGAAGTCCAGAAAGCATTCTACTCCGAATCTCCCTCGGAGGATGCTTTGAATGCGGTTCTTTTGTCAGCTACTGAAACACTTGCTCAGACGTACGTCGACGCCACATCCCCAGATGGATGGCCTTCTCACGAGGATCAACTCCAAAATGTCTATCCAGATGACCCTCTCGATGCCGCCCGCTACGTAGCATTACATGCTCTAACCTACGATCTACTTGTGCACCCTCTATTCACGAAACGTAGCCTGCTCCCGGAGTCCGAGACAGATCGTATGGATGCATCTGAGAAATTAGATAGTGCCCGTGAGGGATTGGCTACGTATGTACTGCAGCCTGTCGATTCCTATGCACGGCCCAACCGCGCAGCAGTATATCGGACAATACGTGAGCACACTACGTACTCCGGTACCCCATCGGATTCTGAAGACATCACAGTCGATAATAAACTCTCAGCAGACAGTTCTACCGTCTCTGAAATTCATGGAAGCATCCTCAATAGGCTTGAGGAGGAAGATGTAATTGCGTTTGAATCGACCGCTGAGGGTGATTTCTACTATATCCCGCCTGAGGTAGCCGCCTATACCGACAAGTACCTCGGTGGTGGAAATGACTAGAAGTTCCCTATAACGCATTTGCCAAGGACAGAATCCTGTGTCTTATCCAGCCGGTAGATGTCGCCGTCTTGAATTTCTACGTCAGTGAGTGCTGGCAATGCTGTAGTAGTTTTCCTGCTGTGGAAGGAGGCTAGAATTCTCTCTACGTCGAACATCCAAGAATCCTGAATCGATCTAGCGTCCTAATCCGCCGACGTCACAGGAGATAGGAAATCGAGCAAAGACTCGAAGTTCTCAAACCCTCCCTAAGGATTTAGAGAGCATCATTTCACCCGATCGTGGGGGATCGTCGTGACGGAGAACTTGTGGCCATCCTTCGTAAATCGGTGCCCAATAATGGTCTCATTCTCGGAGATAATAAGTACAGGACTCGACCGTCCGTCACGTTCGACGTAATGTTCGAGATCGACCATCGCTGCGTCTGTGGTTGTCTCAATCTCGATTAGTGCGAGCGGGAACCGCGAGGGGAACGAGGCACCGAGCAATCCGAAATTATTCACATCCAGAATGATGTCTGGGGCACCACTTTCCCCATCGAAGTGTCGGCGATCGACCGACAGCGACCCAAGGGAAGTTTCTTCTCCATCCTTCCGAACGATCAGTTCACCACCCTCAAAGTCAGATCGTAGTTGCTCATAAACATCTTTCAGAATCTTATTATGGTTATACTCTTCAGACATATCATGTCCCTCGAATGGTGAGTTCAATAAGTCCTTTTTCCTGTAGGTTCAGCAGTCCATCGATTATTTCTGCACGTGTCATATCGTGCTCGTCTGCCTCTTGTTCAATCTCCTCAGCCTCAATTGGAGCCGTATTCTCACGACCCAGTGCCCATTCTAGTAAGACCCCGAGCCCCTCATCGAGTTCCTCCTGAATGTCGCTGCGAATCTTTGATCGAATCTCTTCATGCTCATCTGCGATTTCGAGTAATTCATCGAGTTGATCCGCGCGCTCCGCGTTGAGTTTCAATTCATTGAGTGACCCGTCGTACTCAGTCAGATCGAAGGTATCAGCGAGCTGTTCGCTCGTTCCGATATCGCTTTTGATTTGAGAACTAATCGAGTCAAGCGCCTCTTCTGCCTCGCGAACAGCCGCATCGAATTGACTGCGAACTTCAGTGTAGTCCTCGATCGATTCGTCTGAGAATACGTCATCTCGAATGGAAGCCGCGTCTTGAGCCTTCGTCTCAGCGGTGTCAACCGACTGTTGAAGGTCTTCAGAGACATCATAGCCGTCCGGCTCAAACCGTTCCAAATCTGTTTCAGTCAGATGCTTAATCGTCTCGAAGTCAGCTATGGAACCGTCTAATACTTGATTGAGTTGGTCGGGATGTTCTGCTCTTTCCAACCGTTCTTCAAGTCGGCCAAGCGCAACATCAGCTGCCTCAGGAAAGTCACTATCCAGAAGCGTGCTATGGACTCCTGAAATACGGTTTGCGTCTTCCTCAAGCTGTGTCAGGGTATCTTCAACGCCGTCAAATCGCTCACTGACAAGGGTAGAAACTTCGGTGAGCGAATCACTTTCCGTGATTATCTCCCCCATTTGGCTTTGGAGCATTTCGTCGACAGTGGATCGAATTGCATTGGCCGGATCATCATTCTCGTCCAGCTCCCAAGGGTACAACCAACTCGAGTCGATGGTCGTGAGGTCATCCGACAAATTCCGCATACCGCCGACGGTATTCACATCGGAAATGTCCTCACGGATTAATTGGACAAATTGGTCGTCCTTATTCTCAAGCCGTGTAAGAACACGTTCAGCCGACGTCTTTGAGTCGGAGAGTACGTCTCTCGCAGATTCGACTTTATTTTCCGCGATGGTTACGAGCGTATCTCGCTCTTCCTCACTGAACGGCTCTGTGCCATTTTCAACCAGCCACTCTTCGAGTTCTTCGATGACACTCTCCGCTTCCGGACGCTGAAGAATACTGTTGAAATCGTCTATGGTATCGGATAGTTGGTCTTCGAATTCACCCGGTTCATATTCTTGAGTAGCCGACTCTAACGCCCGCCATTCATCATCTAAACCTTGTTCAAAAGATGACCTAATCTGATCTAACTGCTCATCGTCGAGATCTTCCTGTTTGTTAGAGAGCTTGTCGAGAGCATCATCGAGAGCGGATTCTAACTGACTTGCCTCCTCCAAAGCCGAGTCAACGGCATCTGTTATCTCCTCTACCCCATCAATCTCTTCGAATTCAGCGGTTGAGTCGGCGCTCATTGGGTTCCCTCCAGTTGATTTCGAAGCTCCGTAAGTTGTGACCGTCGCTTATCGCGAACCTCCGACAGCTCTTCGCACTTATCTGCAAGTCGTCCGAGTTCCTCTACCTGCTGTTGGATGGTGGAAATCTGGTGCCGTGTCTCCCGGACTTCTTCACCCCAAGTATCGTTCTTGTCCCGGATATCATCCGTCGCATCACTAACATCTACTGCGGGTAATCGCTCTTCTAGGTCAGAGATTGCTTCTTCACTTTGTTTTTTGACATCCTCTTTCAGCGTCTCTTTGTCCGGGAGATCAACGTCCACATCACTCTCCTCGATTTTTTCGTACGCTGAATCGATCTCCTCAAGCGCTGTGTCGAGGCGTTCCTCCAGTCCATTTATTTGATTAATCCCATCCGACAGCATCCCATCAACCGTATTGAGCTTCTGCTTTACGTCGGTGAGATTCGTCTCCAGCGTGGTAAAGAGACTATTTCTCCCATTCCGGTCGTATCCGAGGACAAATTTCGCAGTCAGAGAGTCAATCCGGTCCGCTTTTCGTATGAGTTCCTTAATATCTCCGACAATACTGTCATCATACTGGATCTTGCCGCTCGGAAGTTCCGCTTGGGATTCGCTGATACTGTCGTATAGGTCTTCTATCGCTTCAATTGTCTCGGTAAGTGCTTCTCGTTGCTCTTCGTACGCGGATTCGATCTGGCTGTCGTTGTCTCGGATTATCCGACTTGCTTCAATTGAACCCAGAAGCCACTCCGCAACCGAGGAACCGACAGTATTGTATTTAGACGTGATGAGCGCCTGGAATGCAGGCTGAACGCTATAAACGTCTGCCGGCGCAACGGAAGAATCCAAATTAGCTAATAAATTGATAAGCTGCATCTGGGATGCAGAGTTGACTTTCTCGATTGCGGTATTGAATTCAGATCGGAAATCATCGCTTTGCAAACTGTAGATTCGGCCAGCAAGTCGAGTATATCCACCTTCTGAACTCCCGAGATATTTGTTTGAGTCTAGGTCTCGGCTTCTGATTGTCTCGAATAGTCCCCGCACCTGTTCGTTCTCATTCGATGCTGCTTGAGCAAGGAGGAATAGATCTATCCGGGGTTTTGGTGACGCAGCAAGGCGCTGTTCAATGTCTTCATGCAAATCATCTGTTTGCCCATCAGAAAGAGTGACCGGGAATAGATTATCCACAGACTCGTCAAATTGGCTCGAAGCCTCCTCAGCGAGTGCTTCGACTGTACTACTGATTTTGGGAAGATAGTACTCGATTTTCCGTACGTCCCCATCCGGAATATCATCTCGTTCTATCGTTTCCAACAATGAGACAGTGGGATCGAGTTCTAAGAGATTGTATAACAGACTGATCGAGAATGAGTTCAGTCGTCGCTCGTCAATACTTTCTACTCGGAGTTGGTTCAGTTCCGCGGCTGCTCGGATCCGTTCAGAGCTGTCTTCGATTATTTCCTGAACGGTCGACTGCTTCTGTGAGGAATCTTCACCGATGAGGAGTACAATAAATTGATTTTCAGGCTGTAGCGCTTTGTTGTCTACCTCATCGTTAAGGTATTGGCTTACGTTCGCGTCGATAACACCCTCATCGGCAGGAACCGGATAGACGTTAGTTTCCATTGTAATCACCCTGGAGGATCCGTCCGAACTCTTGTAGCCGCTTTTGGCTGTTTTCGAAGCTTCCCATGCTCTTCACTAACTCGTCATACTGCTCAGATTCACCAGTGACTCCTCCCCCAAACCCGAGTCGCGGGTTCGTTATGAAGCTCGGGAATGCCAGCACAAGCATGTCGAGTGGGATTGATACGTATGATTCCGCAGTTAGGTCACCACGACTACCGAATAGGTCGAAGAATTCACCGAAGTCAGAGAATAGGTCTTGTGTGTCTCGATCTTCGAGGTCTTTCGTTAACTGATAGAGGAAGTCGATTGTGTCCTGACTTTCCTCATCGAGTTCCTCAAGGGCGATATCATGCATTCGCTCAGCTAGCGGGAGCATCACCATCTCATGTGCCTTCTTTCCCTGTCCAATATCGGGGCTCAGCACATGGCCGAACACGAGTTGGTTGTCCCGATCTGCGATTCCCTGAAGCACACGCTCGCCAAATTGGCGTAGGTGGTGGGTCTCTACACTTCCGTTGAAGTAGTCGAGATTTTTGAGACCAGAGAGATACGCCTGGTATACCTCATTTACTCCTGTGAGTTCATTTGCACAGAGCAGGCGGTCCTTCGCCTCGACATCGATTATGTCTCGAATTTGCCGTTCATCGTCGAACTCAGAGAGTTGTGTTGGTCCTGGCGAGCACAGGAGATATGCGATCAAATCACGCGATTCGCTCGAGAGTGTGGAGAGTTTACTCTCGATCGAATCGACGCTGAGGATTTCGACCCGAGAGATCTCTTGAGCAGCGATATCGTTCAGCTGATCATACCGGCCGTCAACATCATCCAAGAGCTCGCTTTTCGTATCCAAGGATTCAGCGAGCCACCCGGGGCGGCCACGGGACCGCCACCAAGCGAAGTTTTCCTCCGAGGGAGATAGAGCCTCGTCCATGATCTGGCTCACATGTCGTGGCCGGATGACTGGGAGGTTGACTTTTCTCACCCGGCGTGCCTCGGCTTCACCCAGCTCGTGCGCACTCGCATACCCGAACGAGGCAGCTAGGTAGAATCGAGAGTCGCCTTTCTCGATGACGTCCACGACGTCCCGAAGTGGGCCAGTCGTTCCCCCAACAGCCTCACTGAGGTCCTTGTACCCATCCTCCATTTCGTCAATCAGGAGGATCATCTCATCTGACTTGTTTGCGATCGTCGCAGCCTCTTCGAGGGACAACCCGAGATCATCGAAATACGACTGGACACCGGGCTTCCGCCGAGTTTCTGGGAGAAGGTGTTCCCGCGTTAATCGCCCATCATCCTCGATAGTCTTAGCGATGTTGCGGAGGCGTTTCGTACAAATGTCCTCGATATACTGATGGAGTTCATCCTGTGGAACTCTATCAGTACCGTCAGCTTCAGCCCGTTCCTGGAGCAACGTATTGAGGCCACTCAAATGGACGAATAACGCGGGTTTCCCCTCTTCTCTCCATGAATAGCGGAACGCATGTTGCAAAAGCTCGCTTTTCCCAGACCCGATTGGGCCAACGATGTAGGTCGCTGGAACAGCCGTGTCTGGGAATTTCTCGATATTTCCCTCGATTACCGTCCGGCAATGCTCGTGGCGGTCGGTAAGATCCTCCCACTCGGTATCGAGCCGAGCAGTCCGACCGGCCTGTGGGCTACCCATGCCACGATACGAGAAGTCGATGGATAATGAAACTGTGGTCGAATGTGACTGAAAAACGTACTTGCAGATTGCAGTCGATCATCGACGCGAGCTAAGGGCTCTTTATCACTCTAATCTCTCCCAGATCCTGTCGAAATGAATTCATTTGCTATTAGCAACTTTTAAACAGGTTGCTATTCGCTGTCAAAGCATGGATTATCACGATCGGCGGATTATTTCTCTTATCGAAGATGACGAGCTCGATCAGCCTGAGCTTATTTTGAAGAACACGGTCGGGAAGACCCTGAGGAAGCTCCCGCTCGCGATTTTCCGAGAGCATGGGAAGCAGGCTGACGATGACGAAGGGGATAAGCTGACCAACCAGAGTGTGGGGGGAATTCTCCGCGCAGAGCAACTTGCTGAAAGCGATCCCAATGACCGGCTGCCAGCTGTCTACGGTGGCTTGTTCACTGTGAACGAGTACTTCTTCCGGTCGTTTGACGCAAGTAAGGGGAACTTCTTTGAGCGAGTTATTGCCGCAAAGGACCCGAATCAAGTATTGGACGTCGACCGTCCCCTAAAGAACCTCGCACAGTATCTGTTGGAACCACACCTGGGCTGGAAGAATCAGTTCTACACGAGTGCCAGCCTGACCGAGGAGGAAGAAGACAGATGGTCCGATCTGGATTTCACCTTCGATCTGCAGCAAAACTTCCAGGACGCGAAAGCGGACGCGACCCTCTTCTTTGAGGATGAAGGGGCCCTCGTGTTTGGCGAACACCGCTCTAGTGTCGTCACCGGGGGAACGACTGCGCGAGACTCACTATTCCGGAAACCCTATGCCGTGATTCGAGAGATGGCAAGCGATTCCGCCACGATCAATGTTCCAACCGATGTGCAGGCTGAATACGATCTCGATTCCAGTCACTACACACTGGCGTCGTTCATGGATGCCTGTGGAATCTCGAATATCAATATGCATATCGGAGTCCTATTCAACGAGAATCGGCGTCCCGCAGTCTGGGATGATGACCCCCAACAAACGACAGCGAAACGGCTGATGGGGGAGTTCCGTGACGATATTCAAGGGTATGCGACTGACCGACCGATCCGGAACCTGACGTTTAACCGACAGGATATGACGGTCGAAGCGTCAATTCCTGTCGGTAACGGGAACGAGATCGACTTCCACTTCTCGTGGATGTATGGTGACTCCTACCTCAGCACGCTTTACACAGGCGTCACCGATGGCGCTGGGGAGTCGGGTTCTCTCGATGACTTCGAGGAGGTGTATACCCTCGATGAGATAATCGACGATATCGGCGCTGACGATCTCTGGTTGGCCTTTACTATCGCCGAGCGGGAGAACAAGGTCTACGAATTGCTGGATGAGGACACGAATAATGCGATCATGATGGCGGAAATAGTTCTCAACGACCCCGAGCTTGAGTCACAACTGTCTGACTTCGAGCATATTGTTGCGTCTGGAAGTCGCGAGAAAATCGAAGAAGCACTCGATATAGTCAGCGTCAATTTCGCCGAAGCCTTCGAGGAAAAGCATGGATCCGCCCATGTGTTCGATATTTATGGCGGCAATAAGGCGCTACAGTACCTGCGGGACGTTGCGATCATGGTCATTTTCTACCATATGAACTCCAGACCGATTTTCCTCCAGGAGTTCCCTGAAGCTGATCAGGAGTCAGACCAGGTTCTTCCACGGGCACGGCAAACCTTCGAAGACTACGTATACGACGTCGAGACAAGCAACAGCCGACAAGACCGAATGGCAATTTATCGAAGTGTCCGAGCACTGTCGAGCTACGGCCCCTCTGGTGACACCGTGCCGTCTTCCGCGGACCAATCGATTAACTGGCGAACTGCACCGACGAAGTCCGATATCAGCGATCTCCTGGACAAACACAGTGCCACAACGCAGCTGAATATCATGGCTGACGGCAACGATAACTACGGTGGTGGGATAATGAAGAAGCGAGGCAATAAGTACGCGGTCCACCCCGAAGTTGCCAAAATCGTCGGAAACCTCCATACTTCACTGCCACGAGAGGCAAATGAGGAGAACCTCGACCAGACAATGACGCCGAATTTAAGCAAGTTCTGACGATTCAGGAGGCTGAATAGCCGAGTTATTATAGGGTGGAATCTAAGAAACCACCTAGATGAGTAACGAGGATTCTGATTTCGCTGAACGTCAAATCTATACGCAGTTTGGCTCCGTCGAGATGGAGCAGGAAGGCAAAACTGTATATCCAGATTTCCAGCTCGAGAAGAATCCAGGGATGGAAGAAGTGCCGGAGGATCGTATTGGCTACCCTCTCGGCACAGTGCCCGCTAGCGGGGATATTGATTACACGCTTCCAGGGGAGCCGGAACTGTACCCGGAAATGGATTTCCGAACTCTCGCAAACAGTCTCCCTGATGGAAGGACGATCCCGAATACTACGTATCTGACACACGCCATCCACAAGCACCCCGCGATTTTCATCCCACAAATCCCGAGTTATGTGATTCGGCAGTTCACGACCAGTAGAAATGAGGATGGTGAACGGCCACTAGTTCTGGATCCATTCAGCGGCAGTGGGACGACTGGACTGGAGTCAAAAATCCATGGGCGAGACTATCTTGGGATTGAAATCAATCCCTTGTCGAGGCTAGTCGGTGAAGTTTCAACATCACCGATTCCGCCGTCACTCCTCCAGCACGTGGAAAACCTCGTCAGCGAGGGTATTGACTCGACTGAGGAGAAAATATACGAAGAGTATAACGTCGAGTTTCTCGATCGGACGAACAAAACACATTGGTTCGAGGAGGAAGCGATTCGAGATCTGACCCGGATTCGAAAGACTGTCGACGAACTAGATCTCGAGGACGTCGACATCGAATCCCACTTGAATAGCCAAGAGCTGGAGGCGTTCCAGGATCTGTCCCTCGATGCAGACGATCTTCGGAGCCGCGTCTACAGATGGCTAGTTCTGATGATCGCGAACACTGTGTTCGAGATCTCGAATGCAGACCCCGGCGTATCAAAGGCGTACAAGTCGAAAAAGATGCGTCGGAAAATATCCGAGGGGGAGCATCCCCCAGATGTGGTACCAGTTCATAACAAGGAGATGACTGAGTCCCGGCAGCAACTGACCGAATTATGGGACGATATCTACGGGACTGACCGTAAATCGGGGTCAGAGCAGTCAACTCTGAAGGGCTTCAAATCGGAGGAGTCTGCTGAGACATCTCTGTCGGAAAACATGGCTCACCGTGCTGAGGTAGACATCCGACTAAACGATGCGCGAAAGTTCCGCATTGAGGAATATCTCGGTGAGGTGGATCTCGCTGTCACCTCGCCGCCGTACATCAGTGCGATGAACTACTACCGGGGCACAAAGCTCCGGCTCTTCTGGGTCCATGATCTACTCGGCGAGGATTCGATGTTTGAAGCCGAGGAGCTAAAGAAGTCCATCATCGGCAATACGTCTGTCTCGATGTCAAAGGTGGAAGAAGATCTGCCTGCAACGCTGCGAAGCGTGTGGGAAGGCAGTGATGAGGAGTTCGAGAACACTCGGCTCCCCTACCTGGATGAGAAAATTGAGACAATCTACAATACTGACTATAACTCCGCGGAAAAAAGGAGCTATATCACCTGGAAGTTTTTCGCCGAGGACATGCTTCAGTCACTGTCGCGGACGTATGAACACCTGAAGCCAGGCGGCTACTTCTTCTTCCTAATCGGGGAGAACACGATCTGTGAGGAGTTGATCCACAGCCACAAGTTCGTCGCAGATATCGCACAAAACCTCGGGAAATTCGAAAACCACGGCGGAAAGCTGGATGAAGACGATGGTTTCCGGCTCGTTGGGTCCATGTGGGACGAGATTACGAATCGAGACTTGTTCCAGGACCGAAATCACGAAGGTGGGGTAATCGAGTGCGAGTGGATGGTAGTACTGCAGAAGCCGAGGCAGGAGTAAATTAGTCGGCCTTCTGCCACGCCAACGTTCGTCCGATCTTCTTACTTTTGACGTCACCTTCATCTTCGAGTTCTTTCAGCCGTCGATACGCAAGGTTCTGTGTACATCCGACTGCCTCCGCGACATCGCTGGTGGAGAGAAAATCCTCCTGTGCGAGAGCATCGAGGAAATCGTCAGGATGATATTGAGTAGTGTATTTCCCGGTATTATCGTCTCTCTCTCGACCCATTAGATAGGATTTTATCAGTCAACAGGATTAAAGCGTTGTTTGATATCGGGTTTCAACTTGTGGGTATTTGCGTTTCAGCCTTCTACTTCGTTAGGTAAGTCTGCAACCCCCACTTATCGGTTGTTTGACCGAAAATGATGTTTGGCCAAGTGGAATTCAAGAGAGTCTCCCAAACTGGAATTCGTATTCAAATACGCGATCATAGGTCAATTCGTTGTCGGAAGCGGTCTACTTCCTTCTGAGCCGTTTCCTCGTTATCGATTCCGGTGATAACCATCTTGCTAGACGAGAAAACAAGGATTGTGCAACTGCTGTTATCCGGCCTATAGACAAGTCCTGGAAACTGCTCAGGCTCGTACTCTGTTTTTTCTAGTCCTAGGCTGATCGCCAACTGATTAAGGTCTAATTCGTCATAATCTTCCAATTCTGCTGTACATACGATATTCTGTATCTCAAACGGATCAATAATTTCCTCGGGGGCAGGGTTGGCGCTGGAAATGATTCCCAATTCCTCGAGAGCAGACAACAACTGGCTTTTGGCGTACTCTAGCTCGCTGTGGGAGCTGACCCCCGTAAACACATAGACTCCACTGGGTGCGAGAATTCCAAGCATGTCTCTATCCGGGAAGCGGACTAAAAGACGATTTCCACTATTCCGACTATGTTTCGCGTCTTTAATCCCGTCAATAGCATCAAGGTCCTTCGCCACAGTTGCCAGATCTAGTTCAACATCGAATTTGCCAGACCCAACTATATTTGCGGTTTCAACCATTGAGGACTGCCGTTTCTGAGTAGTATCATTCATTACTGAACCCTTGGTTTGCCCCGGGCAATATCATTTCCCTACTAGACCGGGCATCAATGCCAAATCCCAATTGATATGCTCACTCATTGTATTCGCAATAGGATATCCATTCACTATACAATGAATGGACAGAGTTAACTGGTTCCATTATCTATACACTGAATGGATTCAATGGCTGACTATACCGTTCATTACACATCGTCGGAGGAAATGACTGAATTGGAGGATGAAAGCGTTCAGACGGTAGTTACGTCCCCACCGTACTATCAGGAGAAAAACTACGGGAGCCATGAAACAAATTTGGAGAACAGAGAGTCATACGAAGAATACAAAGATGGGTTGAAAACGGTTCTATCCGAGTGTTTCCGAGTTCTCAAACCGGATGGGAAGCTGTGCTTGAACTTGATGGATCCGTACACCACCGTTGATGAGCACGAGCGGTTTCAGCGGCTCCCCCTCACACAGGAATTGACCCTGTTCTTAGAGGAGCTTGGGCTCGACTATATGGAGACAGTGCGATGGTGTAAGAAGCGATTTGGCAACAGCGGATCTGTCTTTGGAAGCTACCCCCACCCAACGAATCTATACTTCGCGGGTAGCTACGAGAATCTCCTGGTATTCCGGAAATGGGTCAGTGAGGAATATTACTCAACGAGAGAGCTTCCGAGTAAAGCAGTCAAAGAAGAGTCAAAAGTGACGAAAGAGGAATGGAGAGAATGGACCAATCCTACGTGGGAATTTGACGGGGTCGACGCCAATGATGATCATCCGGCAAAGTTCCCGTATGAACTCCCCTATCGATGTATTCGAATGTTCTCGTTCAAGGGGGATACTGTCCTTGACCCATTTTGTGGCAGTGGAACCTCGCTTAAGGCGGCTGTAGATACGGGCCGAGACGCAGTCGGCTACGAGATTGAGGAGGAATATGCGGATACAATCGACAACAAACTAGCGCAGGCCAGCATATCTGAGTATCAGTAACTATTCCATGAACCATCAACCTCCAATTGACTTCGATCAATAGCGGGACTAATCAATAGGATTACAGCAATACAAATGCGAGTACCTATTCATGGGTTCTAATGAAGTAGTCTGCCCAGTTTCTACCTGTGACTATACAAACTCTCCTGCATCGGTCGCTGCCCACATTAGTGGGAAGCGAGATCAACAACACGACTGGGATGTACTCGAATTTGAGGGGGCAAACCACTACGAGCGCGTTCAGAAATCGGAGGACGATAAGCGAGGATTTGTCCTACTTGGATGGCTTACTGATAGCCATATCGGGAAGACTACGGGTGGATACGGAACGAAAAGCTGGCCACTCAATCCAAAGGAAGATTTAGCAAACGCAGGCTCTGTTGAAATCCTCAGAGGCTGATAGTTTGGAGAGGCTATGCTGAATACACAGCGCGAGTCTTGCTTTGGAGAGTAAGAAAAATGTCATAGAAAATGATCTACAGAACTCAAAGAGGTGTGGAGCACTTCGGGCACTTTTTAGGGATTTTGCCACCGCCCTCCGGAAGCTCTTCGTCATCGTCTGATAGTGCCCTGACTGCTTTTCGACCTTCTTCAGTATAATCTACGTAATCTACAGTAATAAGCTCTCCACACCCCGGACACTGCACATCATGACTCATACGAACAATAGCAATATAAAAGTCATAAATGCTACCTTGGCACTATGGTAAATACATCCTCTGGACCTTGTTTAGACGCGACGTAGTTTGTCTGTCGCAGCGTTCGCTCAAGGAGCGGATCGGGGAGAAAGGGCCTGATGAACGGATCCAGTTCACCTAACAGAGCTACGAATCGGCGCTTACAGGAGCGTCTAAACAAGGCTCATCCTCTGTATCTCGCACGCCAATCCTATCAGCTCCTTAGGATTTCAACAGAGTCAATGGAGTTGTAGCCAATTATTTGCTTCCCACTAGTTATTTCCACTCAAGCATGACCGGAATCGTGATCCTCCCCGCTGGTCGCGACGACGCGTTTAAGGACTACAAACAGTTCATCCGAGATGGTCACCCAATTGAGGATATTGAGCCCTACCTCAATAACGAGGACCTCGAACAATTTTGGACGTCATCTGACGACGATCTCGTCCACATCTGGGGACCTCAGTAGACGGAACGTGGCGGAACGTCGAGCGCAACGATATCACGCTCGAGACAGCTCAAAATTGGCTCGAATCCGTCGCAGTCTACCACAATTCACGCCACACTTAACGCGACCGGGAATCCGTGGCTAGTCGGGTCACTCACCGCCGTTAGACCGGCGGCACAGTGCTTTTGAGCCAGCGACGCGGCTTGCTTAACGAAGCGGAAGAGTAGTTTAGGCACATTTTTCCACTTCGCTTCCACCTTCAGAGCGGCGCTATCCCCCGCGTTCTGCGGATTCAACAGAGCAGGTTATTCCGGATCGTGATCTTCTATTACTTCCCGCATCTCCTCTTTCGTCTCTTCATCGTACTCTTTCATTGTATATTCAAGACTGAGTTCGTTAAAATCACTTATCGGAGAGTCGAGAGTGTAGCCCTCGAATACATCGAAAAAGTTCGCTATAGCGGTGATGAGAACACTTGCCCGTCGGAAAGCGAGGAGTTTGAGCTCCTGACTCCACTCGTGATTGGTTACTTCGACACCCCAACTCAAGATGCGTCCGTTGTTAATTTTCACGGTGTGACTCATCAGCGGTTCATCACCGAGATAGAGTGTGAATTCCTCGTCTTCTGAGATTAGTTCTGGGTCGTACCCTTCTGCCATGCTGACATCATAGTCGTAGTCAACATCTCGCTTGTCGGCGGTTTCAAAACTTTCGGCAAACGCTTTTCCAAGCCCATCAGGAGCATCGAACACAGTGAAGTCGGAGATAGAGAAGCTGACTTCTTTAACGTTCTCTGTGCCGTATTGAATCGAGTAATTAACCGTATCCAAAATGTCGGTACCCCAGATGCGCCTGATCCGTGCGGGTGTGTTCCAGAAGTGTGTGAATGATTGTGGACCACTCGGGTACGACATTATTTCCTCGACACTAATCTGAGAGGGTGTGTCTTCATCCGCTTCTAATTCATCGATGCGCTCAGTAATCTCGTCGAGCGATGTGTTTACTACATTCAATTGTCGTGACTGTCGTTCAGCTTCGATGGCACCAGACAGGTCAATATCGAAATTAGAGGAGTTCGAGTTTGACGCGTGGCTATTTTTGATGAGTGTTGCGAGTCTGTTGACGTGGTTTTCTCCGGCACCGGAGTATGATTCGATGAAGGACTGGATTGTGTTCAGATCTGTTTCTGACAGGGAGAGTTCGTCGTTCGATGGCTCGAATGTGTCTTTGAGTTCGTCAGTAGAGAGAGTCTTGAGGGTAGAGTCAGGATTGTCTGTTTCGAGGAGTCCAGCTTGATACATGCGCCAGGTAAGTTCTCCAGGAACGCTGTCGCCTTCGGTGTGCGGGATTCTTCCGGGATCATAGTCCATTTGAGCGAATAGTCGGTTGGCTGCCGGTATTGTTTGGAGGTTGTAGTACCCGCTGTTTTGTGACCGCCCTCGGAGGAAGTATCCGGTTTTGTCGTTAGAATCTGCGTAAGTGTAGAGATTAGCCACAGGCAATATTTAGTGGCTGTGGGTATCGTTTTTTCGATAACGAGAGCCATGGGCCATACCAGTAACTACACACGTGAACACGTTTTGGAAGTGAAGGGGTTAGTCGCTAGTGACGTTTTGTGCTGTCCAGTCGGCGTCGTGAGTCTGGTATCGATGTCTGTGAGTTGGTAGGTGATGGTGCTAAGGAGGGTGTCGAGTGTGTTGCTGATCTCGTTTGGTTAGTATCCTGTATCTCTGAGGGCTTGGACTTTACACAGATGTGGTTTGTTCGCTGGGACGCTGTTTTGGTACAGTTCGAGTGTTCTACGCGTTTCGCGCGTGGTCTCGATGCTGTACTTATCCAATCAATGTGTTTCTACTAACAGCTTGTTGGCTAAGGCCATACACAATCATACAGAAACGCGGAATAACGCAGTAGAGCGTATGATAATGTGCTTCTCGGTGAAATAAGTTCTTTCGAGATCAGCCGTCAAACAGCTCTTCAAGCACACAATCCTCATTCGTGAGTTCGAATTTGTATGCTGAGATGGTAATCTGGAGAAACCGACTTCTCATCTGTATTGTGCGACGACATTCAGCAGCAGTTCGATGTTGAATACGCCCCAGTCAATCAAAACTTGGAGGGTTATCTTCGGAGAGATCGATTTTTAGAAGTTGATCTAGGATCGATGTCGGGGCCATCTGATCGCTGGATGGGTCCAGTAAGGTAGGATCATCAAATTCGAATTTTTCATACACCTCTTCGATTGGCATGTAAATCTCTTCAGTTTGATACCCAGCTATAGCCTCGCCAACCTCTTCTTCTCCGTCTTCAGGACCAAAGAAATAGAATTCCACATTTTGTCCCGTTGTACTGTGGTCTGCGTAGGATAGCAAGCGCTGGAGTTTCTCTTCGACATCATTGGTAAAGGTGACCTGAGCCAAAATTTCTGTTTCTCCTGCTCTCGCGACAATATCGACCCCAGAAAGTGATCCTCCGACAGGTAGTGTTTCGAAATACCCAGAGTGCTTTCGTCGCAAATACTGGCTACATAGGACCTCCAATTGCCCATCAGAAAGTAACTCAACATCTGCTGGCTCATCATTATCGGGGAGTTTGTCTTTCACCTCTCGCATATCGTCGATTTGTGACTCACAAGCAGCATAATATGCGGCATAGAGATGTGAACTACCGGTATTCCATCCCGCGATTGTCTGTCGTTTGTTTGCCGCCCACAGTCCGGGGAAGTCCCGATTCCAGACCCATCCCACAGAGTTGTTAAATTCCAACCCTTTGAGTATCCGATAGTCTGGATCATCGTTGTCAAAACTATCGTCCTCAATTACTCTACGAACTACTCGTTCAGCTTCGCTGTTGAGTCTTGAGGATTCAGTTTTGATCTCTAATGTGTCGGTACCTGGGTTTACACGGATATAGTCTACAACTCCACGTTCGTGACTGTCTCCACTCTTGTTGCGACAAACAATTATGAGGACTTTATTATCTTCATTATTGCTGGAAGCACCTACGGTACCCACAAGGCGTCCACCATCAAGTTCAGGATGACCGGTATATGATGCTGAGAGGATTTTACCCTCTTTAGCATACTCGCACAATCGACCAACTGCGTTTCCTCCGGTGCTATAGTCATAATTATCGGATTTCCATTCCTCTTTGTCGAGACTGGGAAGATCCTTGTAATGGATACCGACTAACCGCCTCTCATACAGATCGGCAAGCACGTCTTGGTGGAGCGATGTGGATGATGTGTGATTTACATATGCCGTGTCTAAATCTTCAGACATGCTGTTGTCTTCTCTCAACAAGTGTATAGTAATTATCAATTCTTGTGGGAACCCTGATTGGCATACACACCATGCTCACGAGTAGGACTAATAGGTGATTTGATAAACACAACTGATCCGCTAATTAAGTTCCAGTACTCTACAAATGTCCTCATTCAGGCGATTTCCTTGTCTATTGAGTTTATCTGAAGACCAGGAAAACGTTCGTGGCTCCCCAACCTCTGTGAACAGCAATGTCGCCTTCACATCTCGCGTCGAATCATTCTGGTACAACGCGACTGCGTAAGCAAGCATCTGCCACTTGTACTGCTGAGCTTTCTCGTCGATTGACGCCTCGTCGGTAATCTCGTTCGTCTTGTAGTCGACAATGTGGTAGGCGTCATCGGTGACGATGAGATGGTCAATATCTCCATACGTCTCACCGTTCTCAAGCGTCGCATGGACCCGCCGTTCGTCAGTCGCTACGGGCGCGTCGAGATCGTCCAGAAAGTCACGTGCCACACGGAGATGACGCTGGAGTTCGGAGAGATCGCCTTCACCTATGCGGTCGAGTGAAACGTCAGCCTGGACGGTGAATTGCTCAAGCAACTCCCGAAGTCTCTCCGCGTTATCTGGCTCAATCTCCAGCTCTACGGCTTTGTGGAGCGTGCTACCGAACACGGCCCGTGGCAGATACTCTGGAGAGGATTCCTCCTTAGAACTCTCTTCATCCCGTTCGTCTGCCGGAACGTAGGAGACGTGTCTCCCTGAGTGGTCGACAACGACGTCGCCTGGTGCGCCGTCTTGAATGAGCGACCCCAGATACGATGCGGGAATGCTGTATTCCGGCTCCGACTCAAGTTCTGGAATATCGATTGACAGTGTGGGCGCTTCGCGGTCCTCTTTACTGGTAAGTTGGTGTTCGGTTCGCGGAAGACGAATAGTGAGCGGAACCTCAGATTCCCCGTGCCAAGCAAATTCACCATCGGCGTCGAGTGCGTCTGTCGCCGTATCATCGACAAGTAGCGACCCAAGGAAATCGTACCAGTTCGAGGGATCATCTGCGTCACCCGTCTCAAGGCTCGCCATTGCCCCGTCGTCGGCGGAGGCTGTCCCGACAAGATACAGGTGGTCACGAGCGCGTGTCATCGCGACGTAGAGGATCCGCTTCTCCTCAGCGATGGCTTCACGCTTGCGGGCAAATTTCAACCGCCGCTTCAAGATAGTATCCTCCTGTGCGAAGCCGTCCTCGACACCAGGACCGCGAATGCCAAGGAGCGGTGTCGGTCCATCATCGGGGTTTTCGATGGTCTCGAACTCGGCGATACCTTCCCCATAGCCGACTTTGAGATTGAAGTCCTTCGATAGCCCTGGAACAAATACCGCGGGGAACTCCTGACCTTTCGCGTCGTGGATCGTCATGATCCGAACCCCATCGGCGTCTTCGGCAACTTCGGCTTCTCCCTCCCGCGTCGACAGCTCAACCTCCCGCTCGATCCGGTCGACAACAGCTGGCAGCGTCTGGAGTCCATCTTCACTCCAGCCCCGAAGCCGTGCTCGGAACTTTTCGACGTTCGCAACAGCCTGCTGGCCGCGTTCGTCCGTCGCGAGACTTGCGATGAAGCCCGTATCCGCGATGATTCGACCAAGGAGTGCGTCCCACGTCTCAACGACGGTCGCTCCGTCCGTAACACCGGCGAGGGCCCGCCACCGCTGGATGTTCTCTTGAGCAGCCGTTAATTGATCATCATCGGTCGACGCGAGTGCGTCCCAAAGTTCACCGTCCCCGATGTGGTCTCGGTCGATACCCGTCCAGAGTGAGACGACCCGCGAGTCCTCGAATCCGAACAATGGTGACCGCAACAGGCTGTACAGCGCCAAGTCGTCGCTCGGATCCGAAAGCACTTGGAACAGGTTTCGGAGTGCGACGATCTCAGTGCTTTCGTAGAAGCCAATCCCTGAGGCGACAGTGTAGGGGATATTCAGCGCCGCGAGCGCACGCTCGTACTCTTTCAGGTGGGTCCGTTTCCGCAGCAGTATCGCAACGTCCGATGGCTCGAGTGACGTTGGCTCCTCGACTGGTTCGCCGTCTTCGAAGCCGACTGTCTCGTAGCGTTGCGTGTCGTCATCGAGTACCGCCGCGACTTCAGCGGCAAAGGCCCGCGTGTCGAGTTCGGTGTCGTCCGCTGGGAGATCTCGAAGTGTATGACCGTCGGGGAGGACGTTCTCGCGGGTGTCGGCTTCTTCCGGCACCACAACGAAACTAGCGCCGGTACTGAGCCCCTCGCTATCATTTCGGTCGGGCGTGAGACGCTGGGCCGACGGCTCGAAACTCGTGTCATCCGACTGGATTCCAGTGGGGGCGTTCTGGTACGCTGGTGGAATGACACCGAAGAGCTCGTCAAATAGGTCGTTGATGGGTTCGAGAACAGCCGGTACCGATCGGAAATTCCGGTTGAGGCCCCCGTCACCGTCGACCGGATGGATGTCTTCGAGTGGGGAGAGGTCCTGTGTTTCATTCGCAGTCTCGAGACGCTGACGTTCGCGGCTAAACTGGGCCACATCGGCGCCCCGGAATCGGAAGATGCTCTGTTTCTCGTCCCCCACAACGAAGACATTACACGTGTCGTAGTCGTCGTCCAGCGAGGTAAGCCGCTGTACCAGCTCCCACTGCCGTGGGTCCGTGTCTTGTACCTCATCGAGCATCACGTAGTCAAACGAGTCACGAAGGGAGTCCCGAATCGCCTCGTTTGACTCAAGGAGGTCAATCGCTGCGTCGATCAGATCAGCAAAGTCCAGTGCCGTCTCACGACGCTTGCGCTGCTGATACGTGTCGTGAAGATCCTGGTAGAGCGACGCGAGAGCGACGTAGTACTGTGCGGCGTTGTGGTCTACACCGAGTCTATCGGATGTCGCCCACGACTCAACAGGTAGCCGTTCCACCAGTGTGGCCGTGCCCTCCTCGTATCTGCGCACGTTCTCATCATCCCAATCGTCATGTCCGGAGTACGACCACGCGTCGAAGCTACCGCGATACGCTGTGCCGTCGCTCGTCAGCGCCTCACAGATGGTTGCCATCGCATCGTGGATCGCGATGTCGTCCATCGCTTCGATGTTGAGCCCGTACGCCTCTACGCCGCTCGCGACGTTCTGAGCGATCCCAATGCGTTCGCTCCCCGCAGACTCACTCGACGCGACCTGACAAATATCTTCGAGTGCGGTCCGGATCTCATCATTTTCTAGGTGTCGCCGCGCAGCGTCGATGTCAATAGCGCGGTACCGTTCATCAACGTACTCGACGTAGTCGCCAGGCGTCGCGTCTGCCCAGGTGTCAGCCCAGTTGCGAGCCTGGTGGTGCTCACGGAGAAGGTCAGCCAACAACTCCTCAAGCCGGTCGCGGTAGTAGATGTCTGTGAGGAGTTCCAGCCGGTCGTCCTCGAGATTCTGGTCGATGAATCGCTCGATCGTATCCTGCTGTTGTCCAGTAGCAGCCGTCTCCTCAATGACATCAAAGCCGACCGGAACGTCGGCCTCAAGCGCATACTCACGCAGGAGTCTGGCACAGAATCCATGAATCGTGTGGATGTACGCCTCGGGGAGCGTGTCGTGGTACTCACGCCACTCTTCGTAGGTTTCGCCATCGACGGTCGCGAGTCGGTCACTGACGGACTCTCGAACACGCTCTTGGAGTTCCATCGCCCCGCTCTCGGTGAACGTAATGGCAGCTATCGAGTGCGGGTCGGTCTCTGTGCGTTCAAGCAACTGTAGATACCGCGCGGCGAACGTCGTCGTTTTCCCACTCCCCGCACCGGCAGTTACCGCGTAATTCCGGTCGTAAGCGAGAACAGCTCGCCGTTGTGCGTCCTCAAGCTGCTCGAAGTCAACCATCAGACATCACCCCCGTCAGGGTAGGCATCCAGATCCAGGTCCTCGTTTCGGGCTCGTTCGGAGATGTAATGCTCGCGGTCATCAAGTTCCTCGATAGTGTCACGCTGGTGGTGATGCCGCACGTCACAGCTGTGTCGGAATGTACAGTTCTCGCAGTTCGCGTGATTCTCTGAGAGGAGCGTCGGTTGGAACGCACCGTTCTCGATCGCGGTCCCGATGCGCCCAACGCGAGTCGGTGTGACGTCGCGAATGAAGCGGGAGAATTCCGGCCGAGTCTCGAATGGGAGCCGCCAAGACTGGGACAGTGGCGGTGCCAGTGGGGGCGAGTCAGTATCCACAGCCTCTCTCGAGGTCAGTTCTCCAGCTATTGGGTCAATATCGTCGGGAGATTTGAGCTTGTAGTAGGATCCGGCGACGACCTCGTGGGATTCGCCAGTCCGCGCTTCGAGGGCTGTCTCGAAGGCGAGTCCGTACAGCGGGAGCTGGAGCTTCGTGCCACCGGTGATATCCGATCGCCCTGGCGTACTTCCAGTCTTGTAATCACGGATATAGAATCGGTGCGGTGTACGGTCTGTCTTGTCGATGCGATCGGCGATTCCTCGGACGTCCACCGGCCCATCTGGCGTATCAATTGTCACCGGATCTTCGGAGAGTTTCTCGACGTCGTCGTAATCAATGTCGATGGCTCCCTCGAAGTAGGTCGGTTGCGTCGCTACGTCGGCCTGCCGGTCCAGCTCTGTGTTGAGGAACCGAGCGAAGAGGCCCGCCATCTCTTCGCCACCAAATCCATGATACGGATTCCGAGCTGGGTCACCCAGCCCGGAAAGTAATCGGCCGATGGTTCTGCGCTCGAACGGTGTCTCCACCTCGCCAATGTCGTCAAGCTGGTCGAGTGCGACATCGAGGAGTGTCGACTCCAGCGTTTCGCGATCGAACGTGGTGAGGTCGACCGGTTGGTCACCACCAGTGCGTAGCCGACGGTAGAAGGCCGCCAGTACCCCGTGAACGTAGGTGCCGCGGTCGGCACGGGTAATTCCAACCTCGTCCCCGTAGTCCTCTTCATAGCCAAGCACGCGCTTCATCAGGAAGACGAACGGACAGCGGGCGTAGTCATCCAGTGCGCTCGGACTGTACGGCTCCCTCCGATCTTCGGGGAACATGGTATCGACGATATCCCCGAGTTGCGCCTCATGGTCGGTCACGCCGGGCCGCGATCGACGCCATGAACAGGTGACTCCCTGCGTCGCAAACGCGCGAGAATCGGCTGTCAGCCCGTCGGCAGTTGTAAGCGGTTCGGTTGCCCGCTCTGGTGTTTCGAACGACTCACGGACCGCCCAACCCCTGTAGGACTGCTGAACGTCTTCGCTGACAACATGCGGCAGCTCCTCGTCACCATCTTCGGTGTCGGTTCGTTCGACGTAGCGCTCGAGTTCGGAGATAACTGGCGCTGCGACGTGTTCAGTCCCCTCGACAGTGTGTTGCGGAATCGAGAGGCTAATCTCAGCAGAACCAGTGAGCAGTGTCCCAAGGATGTATCGCGCACGCCGACCGGAGTGTTCACGACCGAATTCTTCGTCGGCGTCGTTGACCGCCTCGAAGAACGCCATCGTATCAGACTCACTTGGAAAGTAGCCCATCGTCAGTCCAAGTGTGAAGAGATGATCGAACGACGCCATCTCGGCTTCGGCTATCGGATACACACGGACGTACCCCTGCTGTTGACGGGGGCCACTGACGAGTTCTGCGAGTAACGCACGGCGAACACGCCGCGTAGGCTGTTGTTCTGCGAGGTAAGAGGAAACGGCGTCGAACGATGAGAGGACGCGCTCAACCGCGCTCCAAGCGGATTGTTCGTAGGCAGGACGGTGTGAGCCGGTTGCTTCATCGGAGGAAGCGTATTCTTCGACAGCGTCCTCAACAGCGAGTGCCTCTAAAACGTCCGCAAGTTCCGACGTGAATTCGGCAAGCCCATCGTCACTGGAATCGACTGTCGCAACTAGTTCTCGTATGCCGTCGGCAGTCGCCGTCTGGTCGTCCTTCTCCAACGTTTCGAGGAGGCGTTCAAGCGTCTGCTCAGGTGCCTTCCCGGCGGCAGCTGACAGCGCGTCAGGGTCGATACTGAATGCGTCAAGTGTGACAAGCCGATTCGCTGCGAGGTCCTGGAGTCCACTCGTCAGTGTCTCCTCATCAGTCAGATCGAGCAGTGCCTGTACGGCGCCGCCAACAAGGGTCTGCTCGATACCAATTTCGTTGGTGAAGGTGAAAGGAATGCCGTACGTCAAAAAGACCTCAGACAGAATCCCTCGATACGTCGCCCGGTCGGTGACGACGACACCGATGTCTGCTGGATCGACACCGTTGTCTAATAATGTCCGGACTCGCCGGGCTGTCTCCCGAACCTCATCGCGTTCTGTTGCGGGTTCAGTGAACGTCACTTCGACATCTTCGTCACTATACGAGGGTGTCTCATCGGCGTGATCGTAGAGACTTCGTACTGCTGCCAACCGATCCTCGTTGGCGTCGGTCGACGTTTGATAGTCGAGTTCGAAATCTAACGCATCATAAACATCGAGTGCTCGGTCCACACCTGAATCGACCCCGGCGCCGTTCCATGACTCGTGTGTGAGCGCGAGCGTTGCGACAGTCGGATAAGCTCGTGAGAGCCGGGCTACAGTCTCTCGTTCGGCAGGTGCTAGACGTGTGAGTCCATCGAGAATGACGGCATCAACTGACTCCGGAACCGTCGTGAGCAGCTGGTCGTTGTCAAGGAGTGTGAGATACTGCTCTGTGATGACGCCCTGCCAGTTGGGGTGTAGCTCACTTCGAAGGCGTTCGTATTCGGCATATAGTCCAGAGAATGCGGTTGCCTGCTCCGTGAGGCTACTGTCTGCTACCGAGAGGTCAGCCTCCCGGAACGAACCGTAGAGTTCGGAGGCGTCGACCGACCCGCTTCCAGGCGCACCGGCAGCCTGTAGTGCGTGCTCAATTGCGTCTGGATTATCGTAGCCAGCGTACTCCAAGAGCGAGAACAGCCCTTGTACTTGGTCGATAAGGTCGTTTGCGGGGGATTCGATCCCTGCGAACGGCCCATCACTCGCACTTTCGCCGTACTGTTCGATGGCTGCCTCGACAAGCCGGAACCGTTGGACACGACTGAGCGTGCTGTTGGCGAGATTTCCCGTCGCGCGTTCGTACAGTTCACTCACATAATCGTCGAGCGTGGTACAGGAGAACTGAATCTCGTTGTAATCCTCTCGCCAACGCTGCTGGAGGGAATTTGCGCGCTCCCGGGACTGAGTGAGGCAGAGAATGCTTTCTGGATGTTCACTCGCAGTATTGGCAGCCCACGTGAGTGCTCTATCAGTAACCAGATCTGGATCAGGACCAGAGAATAGAGAACGTGTTTCTGACACGAATTGACACTACCTGGAAAGGCAGCTACGGATACATCAATCTACGGGGCAGTTCATCTCGTCGCCTCATATTCGGTTGTGAGTGCGCGATCACGTCGCAGTTTCTCACGAACGTTCTCGCTTCGGCAATCGACATCCAGCCGCTTTCGTTGCCAATCTTCCCCGGATTTGCCGTTCCACACTCCGTACAGTGTTACCTTTGGGAGTCGCAAAACGCCGAACAGCACCGAGAGCGTATAGAGCACGTCCTGTAGTTCGTCCCAAGTTACGGTCACCTTCCGTGGGATGTCAACCGGGAAACTCACGTGGTGGGCGAGTACCCCTGCCTCGCGAGCTAGATCGACGAATCCGTAGTCGTTGCTGAGGAGAACAACTTGCTTTCGACTATCCTGATCGTACTCAGCATAGGCGTCGACAATCGCCTCGTCACCCGTCTCACTCTCGATCGTATCCGCATATCGATGGTCACGAAGGCGACGATATTCGTAGAGCCCGAGGAACCCTTCACGATTCGCCCCAGCAGGCTGATTGTCCAGCCGCCCGAACTCGGACCCGAACGCATCCTCGAGGGCTCGCGTCTCGTAGTGGTTATAATGCCAGTTGAGCTCCTGGTAAATCCCCGTCGCGAGGGCAAAGCCATTGACCGGACTCCGCCTTTTCTCGTCACTGTATCGCTCTGGATCCAGTTTGAGTACATCCGACATCCGCCACGCAAGGAGATTCGTATCAATGCCCAGAGCCACGGGCTGATGGCCAGCGTCTAGGTCGGGATACCCCTGCCGGCGGAAGAACGTCGCCACGTCCTCGCGATTTTCGATGTCGACAAGGCCCCCAGCAACGAGCGCCCGAATGTAGGTATCCTTGTCAGGCAGGTCTTCGTAGGCCTGTTCACCATATGTCGTGTGGAGTTCCTCGCGGGAATCTTGGTACGTGAGCGCGCCTTGTGTGAACCGGACCGTGGTTGCAAGGGGATCGGAAAGGTCGATTTCGAGGAGTTCTCCGATCTCCTCGCAGGGGTGCTGAACACTAACCGAGGTAATGCTCTCTGTGTACAACGCGTTGAGGAGATGCGTGATGTGGTGGCGGGCAAGCTGCATTAGAAGACCTCCTGGAAGTCGACGAGTTCGACCATAGGTCTTGGGACATCAGGGTACAACCGGCCGTAGAAGCGATTGTTCGAGACGTACAGATAGAAGACGTGGTCAGCGTCGAACTGAATGCCTGCTTGGAATGCGATCGCTGACATGAACTTTCGACCGGGAGTGACATCAACCGCCGCCGTACCCCCGTCTGCCTGTATCTGGGCAAGCGGTTCACGGAAGTGTTCAACGATACCCTGGAAATCCGTCTCCGTCTCAAGCTGTGTCACAGAGAGGTCCGGGTCTTCACCCCCGTATTCGATGACCACTCGCTCCATCATGGACGTGATATCATCGAACTGCTCACCAACGCCAGGATTCTCCAGTACATACAGTTCGTCGGGGAGGAATCCTTCTTCACAGGCCGCGATCAGGGGATTGATGACCGCCTCCAAGTTCGTACTCATCGTTGTAAGCCACGCATCAACCATTATTCATCGACCCCCGATAGAGCGGTGTTGGCTTGCCATTTCTCATGCTGAATCTCCGGATGCCGAACGGCGACGCGTCGAAGCGATTCATACATCACGTTGAGTTCGCCAACCATCGTGTGAGCGGTATCACGAAGCTCCGCTAGTTGATCCTCTGGACTGGTGTCCCTCACCGGCAGTTGCTCCTGGGGGAGCCGAAGGTGTGTGATATAATCCAGAATAGCCCCCGTCCCGCTTGTTAATTGGGGGAAAATTTCGGCCACATCGTAGACGACACTCGGGTGGGCAGCAATCATTTCTTCAGCAACTGAGACATCGTAGGCTGCTTCGATGTCCGCTGGCGAGTCATAGCCACCACTCTCGTTGCGTCGCAACAACGCCTCACCGGCATCGGCGAACGCGCCAACTAAGACCCGCGTCGCCCCCGCAATCGGGTCCATTCGTTCGATGCCAACCGTCTCAGTCTCGCCTTCGGTTATCGAGTGCCGAATCCCTGCAAACGCCGCATACGCTCGAACGAACGCATCCCCTGCCGCCTGCCCGTCACCCTTGATTCGTTGCTGGTCTTGCTCGGGAAGTTCGTCGAAGGCGTCGACAAACGGATACTGTGGGACAGGGACAAGCGCCGGCTGCGAGGGATCTGATTCCTCATCAAGATCGACCACTGGGGCAGCGTAGGTGGAACAGCGATCACTGTGGACCGCATACGCACGCCGTTCCCAGTCGAGCATCGCAGCTGTCGCTGGCGTCAGCTCGTGGTACGCAGTTCTGATAGTACGATGTGGCGCCGGGTGAGGGCGGTGTCCGATGGTCGCCTCCTGAAATTCGCCAGCCGAAATGTACGCAGGTCCCTCAATGGTGCGTTCCTTGAAGACGAGAGTCCCGTCATCCATAGTCGTACATCTCCTGCCGGGAACCTGCATTCGGATCGTCAGCAATCGCTGGGCTAATCGCTTGAGCCTGTCAGATTCTTCGATCTCTTCGGTCCATCGATTCGGTATATTTTCCGACCCAAATCGGGCCCCAGCGACAGCGCCGGCAATCGCACCGACAGTATCTGTATCGCCACCGCTGTTCACCGCCTGAACGATCGCTGTTTCGGCAGATCCAGCAGTCAAACCATAGTAGATCCCGGCCTGAAGCGAATCGACAACATATCCAGATGTCGCAAGCTGGGATTCGAACGCCGACGAGTCGCGGTCGCCAGTGATGGCTTCCTGGACCTTCGTGAGTGCCGTCCGGAGTTCGTCTGGAGCTGCATAGGTTTTCTTGAGCGTGCCTCCGAGCGGATCGCGTTCGTTCCGAATCAGGTTTGCGAGCATCCGGTTAAGAATCACACAACCCCATCGGCAGCGCGGGTCGGCATGTGTGATTCCCGACGAAAGCTGACTGACCTGGGTGAGCTCGTCACCGAAGTTCCGAAACGCGATCGCGTACGGCGCACACCGCATCACGCTCCCGTTGCCGGCGTTAGAGCCTTCTGGACGCGATTCCCAGACATCTGCGCCAGCGTCGTTCCACGATGTTCCCTGTCTGACCTGGGACAGAGAATCTCGCGTCATCAATCCGATATCGAATGGGTTCGAATCAAGCCAATCGACGAATCGGTCCGCCACGTCGGCAGGATCAAAGCCACGACTGTCAACGAGACTCTCCGCGATACAGAGGGCCATCTCAGTATCGTCGGTGACCGTTCCCGGTGGCTGGCCGTGCGTGCCGTGGCCGAGCATCTCTGTTACTTCGCCGTGCTGGGATGCGATCTCCTCGGCGCTCTTGAATTCGACTGGTCGGCCTAATGCGTCACCACAGGCTAATCCGAGAAGACACCCCTCCGCGTTACGTTCAATTGTCATGAAATCACGATGTCATCCCGCTCGGATAACTCTACACTAGCGAACTCTTTGAACCGAGTCGGCAAACGGAACGTCGAGACTAGCCTCATTCGTTGATCTGGGCGAGCGCCCACGATGCCCTTGTACGGACATCGGCGTTATCATCACCGCGTGCTTGATCTTCTAGGGCTGAGGTCACGTCTCGTGCACGGAGATGCCCGAGCGCCCAGCAAGCGTTCTCACGGACGAGCGGATTCTCGTCCGACAGTAACTCCACGAACGTCGGCGTGACGTGTTCGACCGACTCAGGGAAGTCCTCGGCTACCCGGCTGAGGGCACCGCTCGCATTGATTCGCGTGTAGGTGTCCTCGACCGTCAGCAGTGCGGTGATCTCCTCGGTGTACGGTTCAACTACATCGGTGTGGACGATCGCCACGTCGCCGATCAACGCAATTGCGTTATTCCGGAGCTGGGAGTTCTCGGCGTCGAACAGGGTCGTAACCTCTTCAACAATCTCGACTGCGATGCTCGGGTACTCACCGACGATCCGGCCGAGTCCAGCGGTCGCATTCAACCGGATAGTGTCGGACTGTGAGCTATCAAGGATGACTTTCCCGAGTGGTTCAGCAACCGGTTTCACCGCTTCCGGAAATTCCCGCGAGATCCGGGATAGTGCGTACACCGCGTACGGGAGTACGTCAGACTGATCCTCTATGATCGTCGCGAGCGCCGGAACCGCGTCCACGACATCTTCAGGACATTCATCAGCAATTGTAGCAACGCATCTGGTCGCTTCACGCCGGACGGAGATTATATTAGAATCCAGATATGGGACGATGTCGTCAGCGAGCGGAGCAATCGCCCCTGGATCGGTATCCCCAATTGCTCGGAGGATAGCTAACACATCGGCCTGTGCGAAGCGGTCTTCTTCGGCCAACAACGTCCGGAGGATCGGAATTGCTGGCGTACAGTCTGCTGGGCGCACCATCGCCACCTTACGGAGGGCCCGGACTGCGTTCTCATCTTGTCTCAGATCACCGTCGCTGCGGTCCAAAATCGAGAGAAGCGATGAAATTCGGAGTTCCTCTGGATGCGTGCTAGCTAGCCGGCGGAGCCCCAGTGCTTCCTCGGCAGGTGTCTCTGCGTCCGCTGTGTACAGGCTCGGTGGTGGATCAACCACAGAAAGCAACTCAATTGCGTCGACGGGGACAGTGAACTGGTCACCGGCTGGTGCGAGCGGCGTACACTGAAGCGCTGGCGCTACCGAGGGTCGTTCGAGTGTCACGGCATACATGGAGACGTCGTGACAGAGCCGCGTTCGTTCCACCCCATCATCCATGTACGTGATCTCAAATCCAACCGCTTCGGTATGATCGTCGAGAAACGACGACAGCATCGACGCGTTCGCTGGCATGATTCCAGCTGATGATGGAAGCCCACCGTCGGTCACGAGGTCACGAACCCACGGGAGGTCGGGGTGAATCTGCCCCCGTTCGACTGCCGAAACGAACTCCCAAGCGTGGTAGTGTTCCCATACGTCGACATCACTCAAATCGAGGTCATCGACAACGACGTAGCCGTCCGCGTCCGGGTGCAGGTCGGCGATGAGTGATAGACGCTCGCGCCGGAGCGGGAACTGCTCGTACCGGCCGTTGGGTTGTTTCTCGCCGAGCCACTCGTCCCAGTCGTCGGGGTGGCGGCCGACGATGTCGACGACACCGGGAATTGCGGCCTCCTCGGCCAGCGTCTGATTCCCGATAGCGTAGACCGCGTGCGGCGTCTCATGCGCGAGATGACGCACCCACTCGAGAGGGACAGCGTCGTGGCGGGGATGTGGATTCACGTCGACGGTCCAGTCGCGGTCGAACGCGAACACGAGCATTAGTCGCTCACCTCGTGCGGCGTCGCAGGTGCTTGCTGACGCAGTGTTTTCAGGAGTTCCACCTCCTCTTGCATCGTCTCGTCTCCCACAGCCGCCATCTCATCTGCGAGGTAGCTATGAAGCTGGTCGAACCGCTCAGTGTACCGATCAGGAACAACCAACGGCACAGACGTGCGTTCGTGCTGGCCGCGCTGGTCGGGGAGCAACCAGTCGTCGACACCGGTCGACCTATCAGCCTGGTCATGGAGGTCTGCCGCCCACGTCCGAAGTTCACGAGCGTACCTGGCCAGCGCGACGGCCTTCCGGACGCCAGTATGCGCGTACGTCCCGGTTTCGTTAGGAACGTCGACGGTGACGCGTTCGGTGTACTCGTCACCGTCCCGTTCCGTCCACGAGGCGACCAGATCCAAGTCGGCATCCAGCCTCGTCTGTTTGAGGCGGACAAGGACGACGCCGCCGCGAGCCTCGCCGTCCTGCTTGGCCGAGGGGAACAGCGTTCCAACGTGCATCAGGCGGTCGGTCGCAGCGTCCGCAGACGTCGATCCGTGAACCGCCTCGATCTCGTAGCCGTCTGCGTCGAGATCGAGGTTCAGGTCGTACACCAGCGGGGTGACCATGTAGTCGAACTCCTCGCCCAGCCGACGCTCGAATTCTGCGGCCGAGTGGATGAAGTAGTGGTTCGCCCCGCGGATGCCCGACAAGGTGTCCGCTAGCTCCGCGTTCGCGTCCAGCCCCATGCCGACAAACGTCGTGTGGACACCCTCAGTGGCCGCGTCCGCGAAGAGCTGTGTGAGTTCGTTGTCTCCCGTCGTCCCCGTGTTCGGCATCATATCGGTCATGAAGACGACACGGCGCTCGACGTCAGGACTGGGCGACCTGTCGACCAACATGTCGACGGCCGCCTCGAACCCGTCCGCGAGGTTTGTACTGCCGCCAGCAGCGATCTCACGGATGTGGCGACGGATAGCCGGCATATCCGTCGTTCCGACATCACGGAGGGGTTTCGCGACGTGGGCGCGGTGGTTGTAGAGGACGACGCCCAGGCGGTCTTCGTCATGGAGCTGCTCGGTAAGCGCGCACAGCGACTGGGTCGCCGCTTCGAGTTTCGTCTCCGCGTCGTCCTCGGCCTCGCGCTTGCGCCCGTGTTCGTCGTAGTAGTACGCGTCGAAGGAGCTGTCCATCGATCCGGAGACGTCGAGGACCGCGACGAGGTCCAGCCGCGGCCGCTCGAACTCGTCGACGGAGAGCGTCGAATCCAGCCCCACCGACAGGTAGTGCTCAGTCTCTCCACTGATCGGGTGGTCGCTCACGGCAGCCGCGTAGCGCGGCGCGAACAGGGCGTCCGATTCGGTCCGCGTCCCCGTCTCGAAGTGATAGTCGTAGAACAGCCCCTCGTCGCTGATCGCCTCCGGCTGTGGCGTATACCCGTTTGCGACGTTTTCCCGAAAGTTGGCCACGTCTTTCGCCCCGCCAGCGGCGAGTCCGACAGTCTCGGGGCTCGCCATGTCCGCACTTGCTGGCGCCGGTGATGCGCTCTCCATCACCTGATTTTCGAGCATCTGCTCGGCCTCTGCGGTCTCCCGAAGTTCGTACGCGTCGACGTGGCGCCCACAGGACCTACAGACGTAGTCGGGTGGGGTGACCGACCTGTCGTCGTCCATTGGCGTCCAGTCGTCGACGAGCGACCGGTTCTCCCGAACGCGACGGACGGTCGCACTGGCATCGATGATTCCGAACGGTTCGTCGAGAGAGAGCTGTGACGCGGCTTGCGTGACGGCTACTCCAGCTGCATCGACAACCTGTCCCTGTCGAAGCCGCCCTCCGCAATCAGGGCACTCGGCCCCGATGTTGTCTACTGAGGTGACAGGGGCAGCGCCCAGCAGCCCCGAGATGCGGTGGGTTGCCCCAGTTTTCAGGCTCAGAAGTGTCTCACTGTCAGGTGTGGCGAGTACCGTGAACTGCTTCCCCGATCGATCGGCCACCACCAAGCGGTGGACGTGTTCTCCGTCACAGTCGATGGCTCTCCGAGTGATGAATTCGACTGCGATATCGTGACGCTTCCCGTCCTCTATGTCCGCGTACATCGTATCCATGGTGTCTGTGTGGCCTGCCATTCCCCGGACGGCCAACGGGTAGTTGACGACAGTGTGTGCGCTCCCCCAGAAACGAAGGGAGAGTAACCATCATTACGATGCGTCTTTATCCACCTCTACACTCACTAGTGTGCGCCAAGATGTGATAAATCCTTCGCCAATAAGCAAGATAGAGCAGATATTAATAGATAAAAGCTCATCACAGTGTTCTTTATACCGGAATTGATAGGATACTATACTCTCGGAGATGGATTACTAGTATGTAACCGACTCTATACTGTCGAGTATTGAGTCGAAACAATCATTGCGAAGTACGTCGTGGGTTAGTCAACAAACCCATGCCTATCGACGCTGGTGACGCTCTTGTCCGGGCGCTTCACGACCATAATCCGTGGTGGGAACACGGGACAGAGGCATTCTCACTCCCAGCACGACAAAAGAGCGACTTCTATCATCTCGCCCGCCCCGACGAGTCCGGCAGCCAGTTTGAGGACCAACCGCTTCTCGGTCTCGTCGGACGGCGTGGCGTCGGGAAAACCACGCTCCTCCACCAGTTCATTCACCATCGCATCGAGGCTGGCGACGATCCGGAACGATTCCTCTATCTGCCCTTTGATGCCGACCCACTCTACCAACTCCAATCGGACGAACAGCTGCGACGCGCAGTTCGGTACTACGAGAGCAGGGTTCTCGGCCGCATCGAGGCAGGCAACCCACACTTCATCCTGATCGACGATGTCCACCAGATCGAGCATCCGAACAAGCCGACCATCGACGGGTGGGGCGCCCCTGTCGCGGAATTGCTCAAGGATGTTCCGGGACGACACGTTGTCGTGACCGCTAGCGCCGGCATCCAGGTCGAACGAGAACTCGAAAGCGTCGCGATGCCGTCCGAAGAGTATGCTATCCAGCCGATTCTTCCAGAGAAATTCCGGGACTACCTCTTCACGTTGTATCCCGATCTTGAGGAAGAAGAGACTCGAATAAGTCCCACCTCTCTGCGGATCGGGGAGAACAGCCTCCCAGCGGCTCTCCAGAGTGGCGAGACCGAGTCACTCGTCGCAGAGCTTCAGCAGAAGTACGAGAAGGTTGCAGACGTCGAACGACGCATCCAGTCACAGGTCGTTGACTACCTCGCGATGGGTGGCACCATCAGCTATGACCTCGACGGCGCCGCCGAGTCCGCAGCAGATCTGACGGAAGATGACTACGCACAGCTGCGCGAGGACGTTCGCGATGCCCTGTATCAAGAGGTCCCCGGCTTCGAATCGATTCAGACGATTGCAGACCTCGAACGCCTCTGTGCGCTTGCCGCCCGGAACAGAGGGACCGAACCGTTCCGGTATCAGGACCTCGTCGAACTGTTCGATGTCGACCGGCGGACGATCGCTGATAGCTACCTCCCCGCGTTGGCAGAGCTATACCTGTTGACCGGTGTTACCGAGTACGACAATCGCCGTCCTCGATCGGTGCGGCTCTACCTCCGTGACACAGGGCTAGTGACCGCGCTGGCGGACGGTGATTCCTCAACAGTCCGTAATGATTTCGACCGTGAAGCCGACCTCGCTCGAGTCGCAGCGTTCGACCACACGATGCGATTCGCCTACGGGATCAATGCCAACCAGGGCCACGACGTGACACCATCCGTCCAGTACTGGCGCGGACGTGAGGGAGAAGTCGATTTTGTCTTCGAGGTGGATGGGACTCCTGTCCCGATCGGACTCGCGTATCAGTCGCGCGAGCGCGAGGAGTCACTCGAAGCAGTTCAGGAGTTCAAAGAAGCGTACGACGTTCCGGTTGGGTTCCTCCTCGTTGGAGACACAGTGCGTGGTAGCCAACCGATTGAGGTTCTCGGTGGAGGAATCATCCAACTTCCGTACTGGTTGTACCTGCTCCTATGTTAGCTTAATCGAAATCAGAAGGCATAGAACTCATCTGAGGGGTCGACTGGGAACAACCTGAGAAGTCTTCTGTTGTAGGCTGGAATTATTACTTGAGGGCGAGCATAGCAAGATATGGTTGACATTGAGTGGGCTTTGAGTCAGCTTGAACAAGTGTTCCACTCTGAGGATCATCTCAAGCTGGCTCTCGGGGCTGAGCTCGCACGGATGTATGGTAGTGAACGAGTTCGACTAGAATGGAATCCAGAACCGGGTGTCAGAGTCGACATTGGAGTACGGCGAGGGGATGTTACAATCCCTATTGAGTTGAAATACAAAACAAAACAGGCGACCGTCAAAGACGCCGTTTTTGAAGAGACCTTCCAGTTGAAGACACAGGGGGCACACGATCGCGCTCACTACCGCTTTCTTCGCGATATTAACCGGGTGGAGCAGATTGTCGCCAACCAAGGAAGATACGGGTATGCGGTTCTTCTAACAAATGACTCAAATTATTGGACCTCACCGGCTAGTCAAGCCCTTTATGACGAGTTTCGGATTTACGAAGGGCGTGAATTTGGTGGAGGAGAATTAAACTGGCGAGAGCAGCGAGACTGGATGTTAAAGAGCGATGAAGAAGCGCCAATCAACTTGGTCGGCCAGTACGTCGCTGAATGGGCTGACTATGAGTATCGTGAGGATATTAGTGTCTCATCAAATTCAGAATTTCAGAGTTTGGTGCTCAGAGTAGATACACAGGCGAAAGTAGATGAGTGAACTACCCCACCGACTCTGTTGAAATCCTCAGAAGGTGATTGGTTCTAACGCGGTGCGGTCGGTACAGGGTACATCCTTATCAGCAATGCTGGCAATGAAACCGTATGAGAGTTTCACGTAAAGAAGACAAGACGTGGCACTTCACTGAACCAGATCACTGCGGATGGGCACAGACGTTTTCAGAGGAAAATTCGTTTGAGGAGACAATCGAGATCTCGTCGATCGATGAGGTCGAGGATTTTTGTGGTATGTGTCGTGAACGACGCGAAGAATAAGCATCTTTTATTTACCGGTTTTGAGGGGAAATATACCTAAAGAGTCGTAGTTCAACAGAGCCGCTCCGCACCTCCATGGCATTTATTAACGGATTACGCATCTGTCGATAGCATGGCAAGTCAGTCAGCGGTTGGCGACCACCTTTCGGAAGCAGAACTCTTCGAGCGGTGGAGCGATCGTTGGGACCATTTCCTCGATGATTTTTCTGCGGCGTCGTCCTCAGCCACAGTTTCTGAACGTCTCCGAGATAAAGTGAAAAGCGGGAACGCAGAGCGAGCGATCGCAGGTGGTCACGAAGGGCGAGAAATCCTTGAACTCCTCCAGAACGCCCGTGACGCAATACCGAGGGAAACGGATGGTGGACGTGTCTACGTTGGAGTGTACGACGAAGGCGTTCTCGTGGCGAACACTGGCCATCCTTTCGATATGTTCGACCCGGATGTCGAGGACGCCGTCACGATGATCGGCGAATCCTCGAAGGGGAACAGCGATCAAGAGATCGGACACAAGGGTGTTGGCCTCAAATCAATTCTCGCTACTGGGGACGCATTCGAAATCTGGACGCGCCACGAGAATGCTACAAATGAAACGCTTCGCGTTAGACTTAGCCGGTCGTATGTCACTACAGCGTTGCTCTCATCGTTGGGGTACGATACGTCTGCGTTCGATCTTCGTGGCACTGTGTCGACCGAGGCGATTCAATCTCTCATCACGGCCTCGAATGCCGATCAGCGAACTGAGAAGCTAACCCAAGATGCTCGTGAGGATATCGGCAAACTCCCACTCTTCGATTTTCCGGTCCCCCTGACGACAGCTTCAGGGGCAGCTGATCCTGTTGCAGACCGGGCATCGGCACTCATCACCGGCGACGTCGACGAATGGTACGGTGACCCGTTCCGCACGGCTGTTTTCGTGGAGTACGAAGATACGGAGTGGCGAGACATCCTTGAGGAGTTTGACATTCCACAGCCTGAATCATCCGACAGAGACAGTGCTGGTCGTGCTGAGCGGCTCTGGTCGTACCTCTCGAAAGCGGCTGGCGGCGAAGGCGCAACAAGTGAAGCGCTGACATCCGAGACACTCATTCAGTTTGGTGGTATCGAGACAGTGCTGCTCGAACGCGTGGAGGGCACAGAGCAGCCAAGCCGAGAGCGGTGGGATGTCGACCGTACCTCTGGGCCGCTCGATAGCGAGACAGTACGCCACGAGACAGTTACGGTGGCTGTCGAGGGAACAGACGCATCGTTCGCGGACCAGCAGTTTGACCAGTTCGGGTTTCCTGATACCGACGCACCTACGCAGTTGCTCGTTCCACAGACGAGGACGGAACGAGAGCAGCTACAGGAGTATCCGCTGTATCTCTACTATCCGATCGAGAATACACGGGATGTTTCGCTCCCGTTCTGTCTCCATGGACACTTCACGGTCGAGACGAATCGGAAAGATCTCAGTCTCAACAGCCTTGATGAGAATCAGGCAGTCCTTGAACGAGGAGTGGAGCTTGTGGCTCGAGTTGCCGAGGCAGCAGGAGAGAGCAACTTTGGTGACCGCTATCCGTGGATCCTCCTTCCACCACCACCGAAGAGCTATCCGGACAACCCGAGTTCACAGACGAGCTTGCTCACATGGTTCCGTGCCGCAGTCTATGAGGAACTCCGTGAGCGACCATGTGTTCCCACAGTTAGCGATGAAGCCGGGGTATCGACACCTGTTGTACCCAGCGAGTCGCTCCTACACTGGAACGGCACAGTGCGTGATAGCTTCCTCGCACTGTTCGAGGTGATGGACTCGCTTGGTGAATCGGTTTCCGACGCTGTCGTCACCCGTCAGTTCCCGACGAGAGAAACACTCGAGGGGTGTCGTTCCGTCCCGGCCACATGGGAGGAGAGAATTGAGGCGCTCCTCTGGGTTGACGATGAAGAACAGTTCTCGGCTGAGATCGCCCGCTCATGGGGCGCGATCCTTGGCAGCCACCTCGACCGACAGACAGTCGGTCAAGACACGTCACATCTCGTCTGTGACGCCAGCACTGCTCGGGCACTGTTTGTCGGTACTATTGAGACGATACTCCGCTCTGGCTCAAACGACGATGAACTGTCAGCGACTCTCGACATGCTTTCTTCGCACCTAGAGGGAGTATATCTCCTCCCCTGCCGTCGCATGAGCGAGAACGGAGTAGTCGGTGATGACTCCGAAGAAACACGCTCTGAAAATGATGCAGCGGATAGTACCCTCCTTGTCCCCATCGAGGCACGATCGGGACCAAATCCAAACGAGCGTGGGGCGAGCCGCACACGGTCAGTCATCTGGGACGTCAACTCACCGGAACGAGACACCCAACCCCCCGAAGTACCACGTGAGAAGTCGAGTTTTCGTGTCTACTTCTTGGATCGAGCGGTCGAACAGAACGAACGGGCGCGTCGCGTTCTTGACCTCGCTGGTCGACCGTGGGGAGTCCGTGTCTACGATGGGACGCCGAGCTACTTCCGCGAACTCTTGGACACATTCGCGATGGATGACTCGGCGCGTGTGAAAGCACTAGACTTCTACTTCCTCGCAAAACAGATCAACAAACTCGGAAGCGAGTCGACGGATCTTCAGACAGACGAGGGCTCATTTGTTCCGACTGAATACGTGAAATCAGCTGTTGCACGGTCAGATGGTGACCAGCGGCAAAACGTCCGCCGGCGTCTGAACCTCCGAAATAATAGCCTTACTCTCCCGCGAGAGGGAGGGATCCATACGATACGGGAAACGATACTCGACGACGATTGGCAGCGTATCCGAGCGCTAGCCCACAGAGAGGATGCAACGGAAGACTGGGACACGTTCGATGGGGATGCAAGTACGACATGGCCAGCGCCGACTGAGGAGACGTGGGTTCCTATTGCCGGTGCGCTTGAGACAGAGGATTCTCACGAGCGAATCGCGAAAACACTCTCGTTGTTTGGTGTCTCGGTGCTGCCCGATATTCGGACAGTGTGGATGTATGGGTCCGGGCATCCTCGAACACGAGGCGACGCATCCTGGGATCCTGTCGAGTGGTCTACAGACGACTTTTTAACAGGTAACGGTGTCCCGGAGAGTGCTAGCGCACTCCAGCGTTCTCTAGCAGACGCAGGAAACGTCTATCAACAGTGGATCACGGCGCCGGGGAGGCATCCACAGACGACTGCCGAGCATTCGAATAAATGTAACGTCAAGACAGATGGTGTCCTCAGAGATGTCTTCCTTGCGACGTGGATCTGGTTCGACGACCTTGACGCAATTCAACAGCTTGGTGAAGAGAATCTGCTCGAACTGCTTCACCGGTACGAAAGCCAATTCACCAAGTCGATACTCGAGACGGGATGGACCTGCTCGCATGGGCATCAGCGTGACGGCTACGGGTGGTCGAAATCAGTCCCGACGCTCCTGAACTGGCAGCTTCGTCAGTTGGCAGTCTGGGACGCGACCGTGGCAACGAATCCAGAACTCCAAGACCGGTGGGGAGATGACGCTGCTCGATTTGCCTACACAGTCGTGAAGACAGGCTCGCGTGGAGCTCGGGCCTCACGACTCTTCCCGCACATCGATCCTGAAGACCTCGATCTCTCTGAAGAATTGCTCCAAAAACTGGGAGTGAAACCGGTCAATTCGTTCGATGCCACTGAAGCTGCCTGGCACCTACACCGGCTCCTCGAAGTCCTCGCTGTTGACGGCCCACACAAGGAACCGGTCCCTCTCGACATCCCTGACGACCGGGGTAATGATTGGAACGCCGCTTACACGGCACTCCTCGAACCGATTCTCCGCCAGTTGCCTACAGAAGAGCCAGTAGCGGAAGACGTCGACTTACCGTTCCTGTCTCACCTCCCGATTAAACGCAGCGGTGAGTGGCAAATTGCGTCGCTAGAGTGGCTGACAGAGAACGCCGACAAGGGACGCTACTATGAGGATCAATCACCGAAGCCGTGGGAGCGCCGTGCCGTCGAGCAGGGAGATCACTGGCTCCTTCCACGGACTGCGTCAGGGCCGTTCACCCGTCTCACCACCGCTCTCGGGATTGCACGGGTCGATGCATCGAAGCCAATCTTCGAAGCAGACGAGCTGACATTCACGGACAAATCGGTCGCCGAATTCCGGTCGGCGCTCCGTGATCGGATGGTTCTCCTCGTTGCATCACTCGAACAGCGGAGTGAGGATCGAATCCGCGAGTTTGCAGATGATTTAGACGCTGCAATCGCCGAGCTTCGAGTGGCCGAACAGTTCCCCGAGGTAATCGAAGATGATCTTGAGTCCCCGAAATCGGGGCTCTACGCACCTCGAGACGGTGAAGAAGCCTTCGTGTTCAACTCAGCAGCCTTCGACGACGGGCTCACCCTTGATGGGCTTGCGAACGCTGTCTCGCTGCTTGCCGAACAACCGACGACAATCGCAACATTCCGAGAGGCACTTGACGATGATCTCTCTCCGGTAGAACTTACGAAGCGCTGGCAGCGACGAACTTTCCCCGTCGACGACGTCGCACGAATTCTGGGTACGAGGCAGCGTCGAGATCTCCGGCAACAGCTTGACGCCATTGTCGCCTTGGTTGAGCGCTTTGATGGTGTGGTCGGCCCGACCGTCGACGAAGTCGTTGAAGCTATCGAGCGCGAGGATGAGACCGCTGTTCAAGATTTCAAACAGGCTTTGTGCGGCGATGAAGCCACTACTATAGATGGGACCTCGCCCCAAGGAACGTTCGTTCGCAACGTTCGGGAGAATCTTCCTCAGGAGCTTAGATTCGTTCCCGATCGGCTCTTTGGCGAGGATCGGCGACCGTGGCGAGAAGTGATCCTGGAGTCCGAAAGCGGCCGCGAATCGGACGTGATTGACTGGTTGGCGAACAACGCGAGAGTGCTCGACGCGACAGCGTGTTTCCCACCGTCCGTTCCGTCCGCCTACGTCCGTGTGCTCGCTGTGATGAACGTCTGGGATCGGACAGAGACAACAGAGCTCAACGACGTCGATGTGTGGCGGTCGCGGCTTCGCGCCTTATCCACGGAGTCAAACGTTCAATGGGTGAACCGACTTCCCGACCGATTACAGCATGAGGACGCAGACGGCGAGCTATTATTCTACTATTCGCCCGAAGATCGGTTCCGGTCGCAGGTTGTCACTCCCTTCCTCGAAGGGCTTTCCGGAGCTATCGTAAACGAAACAGCGAGTTTGGAGACAATGCTGCGACAGTATATCCTTGAGGGAGAGTTACCAGAAGATGAAGCGACGGTCTCCGCTGCCGACCATCAAGACGGCGCACTTGCTGACCTCCAGTCTGCAGCCATGAGTGGACAGCAATTCTCAACCGAGAGTCTGCTTGATGGGGGGTTCGAGGTACAAAGCGCCTCAACGCGGACGACTGGCAGTGGCGGCGGTGGTGGGAGTACGCAGTATCGTGGCCGCGGTCAGCAAGGCGAGGCCGCGACGCTCGTGGCGATACTGGATGATGCTGCAACCTGGCTCGATGACCAACCCATCGGAATGATTCGGACGATCCGCTCGACATTCCGTGCGTTACACGACGATCAGCAGAGTGGGACCCATATCTGGCACCTCAACCGAGTCTGGGAGCAAGAACTACTGCCGCTCTTGTCGGGTGATGGGTTGACGCGGGAATCTATCGTCGACTGGCGTGATCACCTTGAAGATGGACGACTCCGGGATCACCCGTTAGTCAGGCTCTGTAACGTCACGCTTGAACAGGGCCCTGGGTTCGACGTGATCGACCCGTTTGGTCCCGTATCAGGTCCACGACGAGAATTCGACATCGACCAATTCATTCCCGTTGAGGTGAAGGCGGTCGGCGGCCGCACCCCACCGTTTCACTTCCGACTAACGACCAACGAATACCGTCGCTGTAAGGCATTCCTCCGAGGAAATCGCTCATATGTGATTCGGCTCGTCCACGTTCCTGAGCCAAATACACCCAACTGGGCGGCAGAGACGCGGTTTGTTTCCGAGATAGTGCTTGACGATGTGTCGGACGCTGAATCCCTAGTTCGGGGAGATCCCTTCGAGGAAATCGTGAAAGGCGGCTACATGAACCTGAGCATAGATCAGTGAGAAGACAGCAACAGCTCTGTTGAAATACTCGGGAGCTGACAAGAACTGCGTGCTGAATAACGAAGAAAGTCTCTCAGTTATCGTCGGTTGATTCCAGTCCCAGTTCACGCATTCGTTCCTTGGTGCTTTCTAATATTTCCGGCTGAACATCAGATTCTGCATTGTAATGTTTGAGATGCAAAATTTTCCGCTCAAGCTTGTCAGATAGGTCAAAGTCGTCAAAATCAATATCGAAAAATCCCAACTCGTCAAGCAACCTCTTTTCTGCTCTTAGAGCATTAACACCACGCTTTCGGCCTTGTTGATCCTCTCTTTCAGCTTCTAACATCTCGAACAGATTTTCCTCATCCATATCACGTATTAGATTTTCAGTTTCTTCATCAACCATACACTCAGTAGTTAATCAATTGTTATAATTCTGACTCCTAGGTGAGATACGCGCCCTGTATTCAGCAGGCCCGCTGAAACCTATCACTGGCTGAGGATTTCAACAGAGGCATAGCAACGTAGTTGAGAGCGCTAAAAACGCTAGAAACAAGTCATCTGGCACGAGTCAAAGCAATACGCGATTTATGGAACTTTCTGATACGCTCCAGACACTGTATACTGCGACTGTTGAGCAAGACGATGGCACCTACCAGATTACCGTGCCGAAACGTGAGGTAGTAACCGGGACACTCGCAGAGGGTGAAACATACCGTGTTGCGCTTATGTCGACGTCGGCGTCGGATACCGAAGCCACGGACACGACTGAGATCACTCAGTCAGCTGAATACGCTGATCACCAGCAAGAATACGACGGCCCGCCTGTTGAGGAAGGTGAACAGCGGGACGTTGAAATCGAAAATATCGGTGACCAAGGAGACGGGATCGCGAAAGTTGAACGCGGCTACGTTGTGATCGTACCCGAGACGAGTGTCGGAGACCGCGTCACCGTCGAGATGCAACAGGTGCGCGAAAACGTTGCGTTCGCAGATATCGTTGATGACACCCCTCGCGGGGGAGCCTAGGACCTGCAAGTTGGCACGAACGGGTGGCTATCGCAAACTTCTCACACTACTACTCACTTCCTGGCTTGCCGACGTACTCCGATTTCATTGTCCCATTCACACGATAGTAGCGATAGAGATACGGACCGTGCATATCCGAGGGATTCCCGCTGGCACATTTACAGCTGTCGTCGCCACAGGTGACTTTCTCTTTGACGACGGTCCCGCTCCCTGCGCTATCGGGCTCCTCAACGGGCTCGGCAGCCCCGGGAAGTTCGTCAGTGTTGACCGACTGGTTGCGATACTCGATGAGCGCCTCAATATAGTTCTGTACCTCTTGGAGTGTCTCCGTATCCTGTTTCGGGAGCCCCTCTGCGAGATACTTCGGAAGCGAGGTGGGTGGTGATGGCTGGTTCATGCCTTATGTAACAACTGGAGCTATATTAGCGTTCGGATGCTACATAAGGTATTGACCCTATCTACCAACTGTGACCACTTCAGTGATTACTCGATATCGTAGGCCGCAATCTCGTCAGAGCCACACTGTGGACATTCATCGGCGTCCTTCTCCACACTGTACCCACAGTGACGGCACTCGTGGTGCGTTGTCGATGGTGGCTCGGGTCTGATGATCTGCTGGATGAACTGTTTACTGAGCATTGATGGGATCGACGATCTCGCCACAGCCGGGGCATTCGGCCCACACGCCCGGTTCCCCGCTAGCCGTTTCATAGTGGATGATTGCGTGCCGACCCGTGACTGTCTCGCCGCAGAACGAGCAGTCGCCACGGACAGTCTCTGGGTCATCAGGAGTCATTCTTACGAGTTCACGGGCTACTTCGAGGGGGAGAGGGAGCGTGTGACACTGTTTGGGAGCTGATCCGGTTGTTGAAACCGGTCCAGCGGTGCTCCCTCTCCTCAAAATTTGAGACTCTGTGACTTATAATTCGGGCGAGCGGGGCGAAAGTACTGTTCCGGGACAGCAACGTGATTGCGGGTCGTGAGTAGCCATCGCACGAGAGTCTCATAGCACACTCCGAGAGCGGTGCATGGTGACTACGCGCTTGCGGGGGTCCCATCGGCGTCGCCGCTATCGATGAGTGGGTAGTCGATGTGGACCTCGATACGGTCGAACGGAACGACGGGTTGAATCGCACCGCTGGGCCCGCCCTCTTTGAAGGTGAGGATGCTTAGTACTTCTAGCTGCTTCAGGTCCGAGTGGACGTCGGACACGTCACGCTCGACGAGACGCGCTGCCTCGCGCATGCTCTCGGGCGCGTCTTCCGCGATCGCCCGGATGAGCTCAAGCCGTAGCGGCGTGAGACTGTCGACGAAGTCGTCGTAGGTGCCGAACTGGAGCGTTTCCTTTCCATCCTGATCGTCGAGATCGTCGGCCTCAACGTCTTGGACGAACTGGAGCGCGTCCTCACGGAGCTGTTCTCGGTCGTCGACGGTGATGTGAAGTGTGGTCATGGTCGGGGTGTTGTGTGTCGGGTGATGTTCGATCAGTGCGGCCGGGGCGGCTCGCCGCCGACGGCGTCCCAGTACTCGTCCGCACTCGCCCAGAACTCGACAAGCCGGTCCTCTATCTCCGGGAACTCGATGTCGTCGAGGTCGCCGGCTGCGGTGTGGTGTTCGTGGCCTTTCGTGTCCTCGTGGGATATCACTTGCTGAGGATTTCAACAGAGCCACGAAGTTGAATCTCACTAGTTGTACCCAGAACAGAAGGAGCACAACGGACTGTATCTTAACGGCCAGCTGATAGCATCTGCTCTAGATCCTCTAAATCAATGAACGTCCACGAGTCGTCGACTTCCTGTTCCAAGCCATCAGTGAATCCGCTCTTCGAGAATAACGCAAACCGCTCTTCACGCGATTCTGGGCCCCATCGAACGTGGTTGGTTTTTGCGCGAAGCTTCTCTACGAGTCCGATCCCAACTGGTTCAGCTGTCCACTTACATTCGGTAAAGAGTATTCTGTCATCGGTCGGCGAGAGTCCAACGACGTCGATCTCGTGTTCACCGTACCACCAGCGTCCAACCTCGGAGTACTGGTCGAACGTCCCATGTCGAATCCCGTTCCAGATCGCTTCTTGACAAACGTCTTCGAACGTCGCTGCCACGTGGTTTGGAAGGTCAGGGCCAATCGTATTCTCGTACACGATCTTAGAGGCCTCCTCGATGCTGGAGCGGTTCGGCTCAACATAGCGGAACCAAAACCGAAGGAATGCGTCCGCGACGGAGTACTTAGACCGCTTCGATTTCTTTGCCGACGCCGTCACAGGAACCTCTCGGTCGATCAGCCGAAGTTGCTGGAGTTTGCGGAGATATTTCGAGAGTGGTCCTGAGTCGATCCCTGTCGCTCCGGAGATCTCGTTCGGGGTGGTGTGGCCGAGCGCGATCGACTCGAGAATACTCATATATCGCGCAGGATTTCGGAGTTCGGTCCGGAGGAGGAACTCCGGTTCGTTGTAGAGTACGGATGTCGGCGAGAGAATCTTCGATTGGACGTTCTCAGCAAGTGTTTCAGTATAATCGAACAGCGTGAGATACATCGGTGTGCCACCGGTGACCGCGTACGATCGGATCGCGTCCTCGGTGTCGTACTGGATCACCTCTCTTGCTTCCCGGAATGAGAACGGTTGGACGTCAAGTTGTCCGGTTCGGCGGCCGTACAGTGGGCTCTCGTGACCCAATACTTCGGACTCCATCGTGCTGATGCTCGATCCACAGAGGATGAGCATTGACTCCGTCCCCCTAAGCTGCTCATCGACGAATGATTGGAGGTACGATGGAAGCGAATCGTTCTCCGCGACGAGATATGGAAATTCGTCGATAGCGATGACGATATCTTCGTCAGCTACCTTTTCGCCGAGATACTCGAACGCGTCATCCCACCCGTCAATCCGCGGCACCCGATCGCCAAAATAGTCCGCAACGTGTTCGACGAACTTCTCTCGCTGCCGCTCTTCCGCCTCTTGGGCGGCAAGGAAGTATATGTGGGGGTAACCTCGACAGAACTCTTTGAGAAGTTCTGTCTTCCCGACGCGTCTTCGTCCATAGACGACGTAGAACTCGTGATCGGGAGTCTCAAACGCGGTAGTGAGTGCGCTCAGCTCCTCCTCTCGATCGTGAAAGGTCATTCTATAGATAATGATTACTACGATAATGACTTATAAGTTTGGTCAGACCCCGTGGGATCGACGGTTTGATCGCCGTGTATTCAGCCCAGACATCCGCGGTGTCTGCAAATTCAACAGAACAGACGGCGATAAGAATATATCCTACCCAACTCTCGCACACTCATATGAGCGATTCCGACTTCCAAATTCCAAATGATGACGATGTATCACCTGCCGACATCCATCCAGATGCAGACCTCGCCGGTGCAGACCTCTCTAAGTCACTCCTCGCCGGGGCCAACCTCGCCGGTGCAGACCTCTCAGAGGCTATTCTCACTCGTGCCAGTCTTCGTGATGCCAATCTGGTTGAGGCAGACCTCTCAGACGCCAACCTCAACCGCGCTGTCCTCAACGAGGCTGATCTCACCGAGGTTGACCTGTCAAACGCAAGTCTCACTCAGACAAAACTGGTCGGTGTAGACCTTTCTGATGCCGATCTCACGGGCGCTCGCTGCCCCGCAGCCGATGTCTCTGACGCTGACCTTACCGGCGCAAACGTCTCTGACGCCATTCTACTGCACACAAAGTGAAGCAGCAGACTACCACCCAGGCGGTGCCAGTCGTCGGTCTTGGAACCTCTGAGGACTTCACACCCAGAACCCGCTGCAAAAGTGGGATAATACTAGGGTTCGATGTCCCAATGACCACGTTTTTCACAGCAGTTCGCCGCACTTACGAACGTGAATTCTTCCGAAACAGCGACCGAACGAGCTCTCGAAGCCGCATGTCGAGTGACTCTCGATCAGTTCGTACGAGCCGGTCGAAATATTCTGCATCGGCCTCCTGATCCTGGGCCAGGTGCTCCTCTGTTGACTCTCTATCGGGACTGACGTACACGCCAAAGACGGGGAACGAGCAAGCTGTGAGCTCGCGCTGATAGGCCTCGGGACGATCGGGCTTGCCGTCGGTGATGACAAACACTAGCGGAACCGCGCCTTTGCCTTCCTCTAACAACGATCTTGCAGCTGACAACGTCTCTGCGAGTGGGGTTCCTCCCTGAGCGTCCGCTCGGAGGAATCGATCGAGGTGATTGGTCGGTGCCCCGCCCATCGGCACTTCCAAGTAAGGCACGCTCTGAAACAACGAAAGCAGCCCGACATCCACATCAACGGCATCAAAGGCCGCAAGTAACTGTGCGACCGCTCGCTCGGCGGCCGTGATCTGATCTCCCTGCATCGATCCTGAGCGATCCAGAACCAAGACACAGGAGTAATCCCGATCGTTCCCAGAAGTCCGTCGTTGGAACACTCGTTGATCGCCTTGAACAGCTCGAGCTATACGGCTACCATCCAGCCGCCCGGACCGATGTCCACCGTCGTAACTAGTTCGGCGGCGACGGTGTAACTGGGTCGCCAGGTCGGCTTTGAGTTGTCTGGCCTGCCTGACTGCAGTATCCCAAGTGTGACGGCTGGACTCATCTCCAGTGGCCTCTGCGATACCGATGCGCTCGATCCCGGATGTCGTGCGAGTGAGTTCGCGGAGGTCGTTCGCGTTGGCTTCCAACGGACTCTCTGATGGCCTCCCTCGAACCGTCCGTCCTTGGCCGGCTCGCTGAGCGTGTCGCTGTAGTTCTCGCTGGGCGACCCAGCCGGGTGGTAGGTGCGAGCGGTCCTCGCCGGAGCTGGCACCCCCAACTGCGTCGGGATCTGTGGCTGTCTCATCGCAGTCATCGTCACTCGGATTGTTTCCGTTGCTGGCACCCACGCCCGTTTTGACGTACGCATCAGCTGCTTCGGCGTTCGGTAATTGGTCTGCCCGTTTGCCGCCGCCGAGGCTACCCTCCTCGACTTCCTCCGGGCGAACAACAAGCACGTCAGTTGCTCGTGCCTGGAGGACTGGCAAGGGCGCTAGGCGGTCGCGGACGCACTCGAAGAACTGCCAGGCCAACTCGACACGGGCAGTAGGATCTGGCTCTGAAAGCATGTCCGCCATGTATCGTTCGAGGGCGGGTGCGAGGTCGCGAAGGACGTCTCCTCGTCCGTCACGGATAGTGCGAGTCTCATCAGTCTCGTCAAGTAGCGTCGCGAAGCGGTCGTGCTTAGTGAATCCGTTGTCGATGAGACCAACACGAACCCCGTCCAAGATGGAATACTTCGCACGGAGCGATCGCTCTTGTTCATCGTGCCTCTCGCAGTGCTCCCGCGAGGAATCACGTCTTTCGGACGCATCCGGACCCAAGCCGAACAGTTCGGTGTACCGGTGGTGGCGGTCGTCAGCTAACTGGGTAAAAGCCTCGTTGAGCAGGGTCAGGTCCTCAGTAACCCGGAACTCGTTGGCAATCTGTGTCTCAACAACCCCATCCTCGGCCGCATTATAGATTGTCTTGAACGCGCCGCGCCACTCGGGACGAATTGCTTTGAGTCGCTCCTGAAACCGTTCAAAATCGGAGTACAGAACGTGCCCTAATTCGTGGAACAGTAGTCCAACCTGCACCCGCTTGTTCCAAACGATTTCTGGGAGATCCGTCCCAGGCTGATCGTACGCTTTCGTCGGGATTTGGACGACGTATGACTCGCCAGGCCGGTTCTCGTCCGGCGAACAGGTGGCACCATCCTCGCTGAAAGTGACCGACACGGAGACATCTCGAGGCGTACAGAGGCTTGCTAGGCGTTCTAGAGTGTCCCGACGAGCTTCGGAGGCCCGGCGGCTGGTCGACAGCGCAGCGAGATCGACATCCGGTGTGTTCGGTGTGATCTCCACGAGTCGATCAGAGGCGTTTCTGGATGTACGTTTCAACGAGTGATTCGTCATATTCCGAGACCCTGGCGACGAGTTCGCTCTCGGCGGCGGTTCGCATGTCCATGAAATCGTCTTCGATAAATCGTGCGATTCGAACCAGTTCCCTGGTCGTCACTGGTGTTGAGAGTTCGCCATCCATGTAGGCTTCCCGCAGGCGAGCAGCCAGTCCGACCAAAGACTCAATCTCTTCTCTTCGTTCGGGCCCCAATTCCGTTCGGGAGAGCACTAGTGCCGTTTCGACATCCTTCGGCAGATAGGCCAGCTTTACGTGACGGAATCGGTCCTCGAAGGCGTCGTTGAGTTCGTAGGTGCCCTGATAGCCGGGGTTGGCCGTTGCAATAACCCGAAACTCCTCGTGAGGCGTGATGGTCTCACCGGTCTGTGGAATGGTAAGGGTCCGGGTCTCTTTACCTTCCATCACAGCGTTGAGCGCGGCAACGGTGTTCGCGTCAGCAGCATTGATCTCGTCGAGAAGGAGGATCCCACCCTCTCGGACAGCACGAGTCAACGGGCCGTCGATCCATTGGGTTTCGGTGGTTCCTGTATCGGAACTGAGCAGATGGAGGTGTCCTAGGAGGTCCTCTCGGTAGGTTGTCTCGGAGAGCGTAATGCGAAAGAGCGGACGGTTGGTCCGAGCACAAAGGTACTTCGCTAGATAGCTCTTTCCGACGCCTGGCGGTCCCTTGAGGACGACATTCATCCCGAGCGAGAGCGCTTTCGTGACGATCTCGACATCAGTCCGATCGCCTGCAATGGTCCGCTGGTGATAGGTGTCCTGTGCAAGGGTCGGAACCATCGGATGGCCGGTGTCAGTCATCACCGGGAGTTCACCGACGGTCTCGTCTGTGGGTTCCCCAACAGTGTGAGTCGGCGTCTTGCCGTCTACAGTCGGGTCGTGGGTGTTCTCAGGTGCCATCGGGGATGAGACGGGGTGAGTGCTAGGTGGATCGACGATACAGAACGGTATCGGCAGGAGTGGAAGTGTAATCTGATCAAATCGTGAGTGGGTAAATATCTTCTTCTGGTCCGATCCGAGAACTCTACACGGGCCTGGGGAAAGCATTTCCCGGTGTGGTTGTGACACCAGTGGCGTGCGACGCGCGGACATCGAACGCCTGTCCATCGCTCTTCGTTCATCGAGTGCCCCACCGGAAGCCGTCCTCGATGCGGTGTTACCAGGCGTATGTAGTGAGCCTAGCCTGGTCAGAACTCGTGCGCTAGAGGTGGCTGTCGAGGCTGCCTTGGAGGAACCCGACCAGGCCGACAGTGTTGGTGCCAAACTTCGGGACGCGTTGGAATCTGGCCCGCCACTGACGACCCGTGAGATCGAACTCCTTCTACCGATCGCGCGCGAACGTCCGCGAGCGCTCGCTGACTGCATACAACCTCTGTTCGATGTCCTCGCTGAGACAGACAAGTACGATGACTCCAGCAGTCTGATCGACGACGACAGCATCGATCGACGCCAAGTCGCGGCCACGACGGTGCTTGTCGCCGCCGTGGAGAAAGCCCCTGGGCTGTTCCAAGGTGCTGTACCCATGTTGTTAGAGCTGGCCGGAACTGGGTCGGTGGTTGAACGCCGTTGCCTGTGGGTTTTCGCTAGGTGCTGGGACGTCGAGCCGGCGATAGTTCGGCCGACTATCGCGGGTGCAGTCTGGACGATCGAAGACGAGTCCGGTGAAGAGCAACGTCAGGCACTGGACCGGCTGTCCACGATCGGGCGAATCCGTCCGGATGCATTGCCATCGGGGGCCGTCTCGGCTGTCGCATCGGTGGCCGCCGAGGGGCAGCCGAAGAGCAGGGCGCACGCATTCTGTACGCTCGCCACTATCGGTGGGCGACCGTCTGAGGCATTCCGTCGCCACGCCTTGGATTTCGACGATACCGACGATCTTTTCTTGGGTAATCGGCCGGCCCTAACGAAGAGACTGGTCAACGAGGATGCGACTGCACAAGGCCAAGTCGCACCTGAGATCATCGCCCCACACAGGGGAGTGATCGTCGACGCACTCCAGGGCGAGGATCCGGCTGTCGCTAGGGCAGCCCAAGACGCGGCGATCATCTTGGGCCGTGAGTCACCGGCCTGGCTCCGGGCACATACCGACGTGATTCAGGCACTCGTAACCGCTGAGTCCTCGCTCGACAGGGGGGCTGCCGCCTCGTTGATACAGCGCTCGATTCCCGGCGCCCCTACTACGTTCCTGTCTCGAGCGTTCACCTGGCTCAGGCAGCTTGTTGGGGACGACGAGGAACTTGTCTGTCGGCGGGCCATCGCAGCCCTAAGAACACTGCTGTCCGAACTCCTCGAGCGAGAACAATCCACTGAGTCCGAGTCCTTCAGCGCCATCAATGTCTGGGGCACGCTGCTTGGTCGCTACCTGACTGGTTCTGGAGGAGTACGTGACGCGATTGCGGACATCCTGAAGACGATCGATGTGGACAGCCTTCCACCAGGGGCTATGGAACTCGCCACTGATGGCTTGCTCCGTCGAGCCGACCGGATAGGTGCTGCTACGGCTCTGGTCGAGTCCGATGATAGTCTGGACGTGGTGCGCAAGGCCGACGAAGACTGGTCAGTCGACAGAGACGCCTTCATTGATCTGCTCGGGTTTGCTGCCCGACTGCTGGACCAGTCCAACCGCACGGATGAGCGCTTGGCCAAAGCCATCGTGGTGTGCCTGGAGACCGCGGACTCTGATCATGATCAACTGTTCGACATTATCGCTACCGCCGAGTCCTCGCTCCGCCAAGCCTCGGTGTCTGTCAGTGAAATTCTGGAGACAGCTTACTGCTCGCCCGATACGTTCGGCGTCGAAGACCTTCGCCAAGAGAGCTTGGATGTCGTTCCGTCGTTTGAGACTATCAACCCGTCAGTGTTTGTAGGCATCGTCGAAAGTGCGACGATCGACATCATCGACGAAGAGACACCCTATTGGACTGAGGCGGCTGCTTCCCAGGCACTCGAGGCAATCTTGCTTGGCCACCCACGGATTGCCGAGTGCGCCCGGACGAAGTTGCTTGAAACCCTCCAGACAGTCGACGACGAGCAAAGTGAGATCGTGGCGCGGCTCGTTGCCACGGCATTCCTGGCCGCACCACCACGAGACCTCTCGGAGGTCGAAGAACTTGCGACCATGCTGGAGTCGGTAAACGACGATCCAGCTGTCGAGATCTGGCTGGCGGTGACACTCCTGATCCTCTCTCCTAGTGAATCAACTCGAAGCCAGGCTATCGAGCGGCTCCGATCGCTTCGTGTACGCGGTGACCTCGATACGTTCGGGACTGCCATAGGAGTCCTCTGTGCAGCCACCGGATCGCTTCCGTCGCCGGTTACCGAGCCGTTGGTCACTCGCAAACCAGATGCGCTCTTCGATGCTCTCGAACGGCTCAGTGTAGCTCCCGGTGTCCAACAGTCTTCCCTCGACAGAATGCTTCAACGCGGGACGGTCGCGTCGGATCCCCCAGCAAGGGCCGGGCTGGGGTCGGTGCTGGCCCCACCCCAAATGGCGAATAGCTCTAGCCTGGCCTCGGTAATCCGTCAAGAACGTGTGCTCTGGTTCTTGACGGGTGACACTCTCCGGTTGGCACTGCAGTACCTAGCTTCCGAGGAGCCTGACGATGGTTATCTCACAGGCGGATATCAACCGGCTGTTGGATATCAATCGGCACTTTCGGCGCTCATGGCACACCCGGACACTGAGGTTAGAGATCTAGCTACCAAGCTCCGAGAAACAGATAGTCGGAGTCCCGCTTCGGCGGACTTGGAGGTGAGATCAGCATATCGGTTACAGTCTCCTGATACTGACATCGAACGCAACGAAACCTCGATTTTTGGTGGAACAGAGGCACTTGGCCAAGGCGATTCAATCGAGCGACAGGACAAGCTCGTCCAAGCAGTGAGACACGGTGATCCAGAGACCACGCTTGCTGGTCTTGAAGCGATCCAGCGTGGGATTGATCGAGGGACCGTCGACTGGGCGACGATCGGATCGACAGTCATGGATCATCTAACGGACCGGTGGCGGATCGTCAGGCAAACCGCTGCTCGCATTCTGCTGCATGCCACGTGGTCAGGGATGACGAAGCCGGATCGGAGCTTCCTTGCTGACCGGCTCGTTACGGATGAAGCCACCAGAGGCGTTCTCATTCAGGTCCTCGTGGCCACGGATCCTGATGAGTGGCCCGCACCTATGCGAATCGCTCCTGTCTTGCTCGATCGTCTGGTGAGTAATGAGCCCTACTCGGAACGCCACGCTGCGGGCCAAGCACTCATAACGCTTGCACGGAGCTCACCTGACATCCTCCGCGAGACGATTGCCGACGGTGTGGGACGCTTGGCCGATGGCGAGGGTGATGCCCTTGTGGCTTACCACCTATTGGCCGCATTTGACCGTTTGGTCGCCGAGCACGGCTCTCTTGCCGACGACCTCAGCGGCTACCTTGATATGGTGTTGACGAGTGACTCCTTCGCCGGCATCCCGTCGAGAGACAACGGTCGAACCGTCAGCCCAGTCACACCCGAAGCCACTCCACCGGTTAACCGTCTCAGCGTCTACAAGATCGCAGTCTCGCTCGCTGCTCACGGAGGCCTCCGGGCATATCGTGGGGTCCTTGATCCACCGGACCCGCTTGAGACCGTGGACGTCCTTACCGCCGAAGGCGTTGAGTCGTTCCTTCGGAACGCCTCCGACGACGCAGTCCAGGACATCGGCCTAGGCCTCTTAGAGTCATTGTCTCAGGAGGAACTTACGGAGATCGTGAATGAGTGGCTCGGCGCTGAGCACGACCAGTCCCCGGCATTGGCTGCCAGACGAGTCGCTGTGATTCCGCTTCTGGCGAGGGCAGCCGATAGCACCGTGGTGGGTACCACTACCGAACGGCCACGGTACGTCGACACCGTTGTCGAGGCCCTTAGTGCCAGAGACTCAGAAGTCCGGGTCGCAGCCGTCGAGGCGCTCTCACAGCTGACCGGATTGGGGTACTGTCCACCCGACGAACTTACCGCTCATCTCTTGGGCCGGACAGCCGACCCGAGTGGTTGGGTCCGCAGAAGTACCGTCGAGGCCCTGGCTAAGCACGCACCGATCGGTAACCTGACTGACGACTGGCTGTACCGGTGGGCGAGGAGAGAGCTTGCCAAACCACGTGGGCTGCGGGCTCGGACAGCTGCGATGCTGCTGGGCGCACTGGGAGTCAAAGAGCCTAGCCTCCGCCGTCAGTGTTTGGAGACGGCAGCTGACGCGTTTCCATCCGGGCGACAGCAGCTCGACGACCGTCTGGCCAGTACGATGAGGCGGCTCTTAGAGGAATCGTCGGTCTTAGAAAAAACTCTTGACGACGCAGTCCTAAATCGACTCAACGAAACAGACGACGATCGAGTTTGAACGGCTCCAAATACCCCTGATCACCGGACTCCATGGACAGTATCATCGCACTCACGACAGCGGATTCGCTACTGTTCATCACCCACCATCAGGCCAATAAAGATCGTTTCGCATCGTGACACAACCCAAACTTACCGAGTCGGAAGCGGCCTTCATCGAACTTGTTCTAGAGGCTGGAGGGGTCGCATTAGACCAGGACACCTTCACCTTCATGATCGAAGAAGGAACGCCTGCTGCCCCCTTCCTAGGGTTCCCCCGAGACTTCACACTGGGTGAAGTTCTTGAAAGCCTCGAAGAGAAAGGCCTAGCCTACACCGAGCCACAGGAGGAAACCATCCACTACAACGGCGGTCTCCGTGGGAAGGACCCGCAACCGATCAAGTGGGAGGATACCGGCTTCAAGCGGGTGGAACGAGAGTATATTCGATTCACCGAGGACTTGGAGGAACTCTGGAAAGAGCGTTCCTAGTTCATATATCGACAGAGCCTTGCCAGAATCGATCTGGACTCGACCATGACCAGGTGACTGCGGGCTTCAACGGGGTGCCCACACGTGCTCGCCGAGTTCGGCCTCGCGGACGCGGGGTCGAACAAGCTCATCAGCGTGTCAGAGGCCAATGCATCGCTTCAGGCTGTAGCCCATGAAATCCTAGATAACCGAAGATACTGCAATGGGTGAGCTGTTCCTGTGGGTCGCATTTCAAACTGAACTAAACAGATCGAGTGGTACTTCCATCGTGGCTACTCTTCGTCGGTTTCCTCAGAAAGTTGTTCCTCCGCTCGATCACAAACCTGCTGTACCTTCTCAAGGGCACAGTCGACATCAATCTCGAACGCGCGAGCAGCATACGTCGGCGACATTAATGCCGTGAAATACGCTATCCGAATATTTTCGTCGGCCCGTGCAACAGTTGGAGGGACACCGCGTTCACCAGTGTTTCTCTCATTGAAGCCACCCGTTACCACGTAGATAGCGGCGTACAGACGGGCTTTACCGAGGTTTTTGAAAAACTTGATCCTCCGGCCCGGTCGCTCGAAGTGATACAAGTCTGGGTACATCCGTTCTTCATGGACAATCTGGCAGCCGTTCGCGTATTCCTCAATTACATTCTCAGTCATTGCTACTGCCCAACTCCACGACTATGAGGCTCTCCATCCATGCTATCTATTTCGGTCATCTCTTCGTGGGTTGTGATCTACGAGGGTAAAGTTAAAATGACGACTATGTTATATATTAGACGATGTCATTAGAAAGTGCTGTTGACGTAGGAAATAAAGTACCAGATGCACTATTTGACTACGGTATTCAAATTGGATACTGGTTGTTATTTCTGCCACTTTTGGCACTGTACCCGTTGTACTACGCGGTTGTAAAAGTAGATGGGAATAGAGATCTCGAGGAAAAGATGGAGGAATCACCGTTCCATAATGTAATCGGCTTCTCATCTGGCAAATCACTATTTCTTCCAATAATTAGTGCTGGTGTAGCTGTGTGTGTACTATTCGGAATTGCCGATGGTCCAGCGATTGCGCGTGGGCAGTTTGTCCAGCCGACTATACTCTCTCTCGTAATTGGATATATCGGGTTGACAGCCACAGGAGTCCTCTCTGGAATGTTTTTCACTTTCTCGACGAGAGATCAATTAGAAAGAGATCTGTTGAAGCGTATCGGCCTATCTATCGGTGTCGGGGTATTTTTAGGTGCTATTTTTTCCATAATTTATATCTGGAGGTTCAATGTCCCAATTGAACCAAGGGCGCTCTCCAGACCGTTCCTCATCCCGCTTGTCGCGACAGTGTACGGCGGAGGTGTAACGAACAGTTATATTGTCAAGAAACAAGAAATTGAGCAAATGAAAAAGAAGAAAGGGAAAATCTCAGACACCAATGACCATACGGAAACGAAATCCGACAAAGGTACGGGTATTAAGGATTCCAAGGGCCAAAACCTTCTTGAGAACTTCACGGATTCGAAATGGACGGTTCCGGATGAACTCCCTAGTTCAGCGACCATCAAGAACACGCGAAAACTGAAGCCATTGAGAGATATCGTTCGAGGACTTTGGGTTGAGGTATCCCATTACAAAAAAACGGTCCCCGAGACTAAGTTCTCAACTGAGAAAGAAAAACTGCGATCAGACTACAACCGACGCAAAGATATCGCCCCTGATGGGTTTAAATCGAAGAGATATAACTTCTACAAGTCAGGGTCGAAGGACGCCTACTCATGTCAAAAGTGTAGTGGGCGGGGTGAGTTGGATTGCTCGAGTTGTAATCGCAGAGGAATAGTCAAGTGCGGAAGCTGCAATGGGTCGGGACAGAAACAATGCCGGAAGTGTAGAGGTAACGGGAAAATTACTGCTGATGACACCTGTGGCGTGTGCCGGGGATCTGGTGAGACTTCGGATGGTTGGGAGTGTAATAATTGCGGGGGATACGGGACTATTGAGCGAACGAAAAACTGCCCTAACTGCAAGAGAGGGAAAGTGAGTTGTTCTTCATGTAGTGGCGAAGGTGAAAAAACCTGTAACAGCTGTGGTGGAAGGGGAACGCATAACTGTGGGAAATGTGATGCCTGTGGACGGTTGGTTGATTTCAAGTATGTTGAGCGAAGTTATTCCCCTGACAAAGAAGTTTCCTACCGGGCTAAGTCTGTTCCAGAGAGCCTATTGACGGATGCCTCAGGTACACGCAAGAGCATCGAGACCGATAATAACCCGACTCAGAGCGGTCTTTATCGACGCCAAAACGAAACGAAAGAAATTCCAGTGGTGGTCACAACGTATGATTACCACGGCGACAAATGGGAGTTGTTTGATGTCGAAGGGTCGATTAAGGCTCGAGATTTCCCGAGAGACTACCAGCGGCAGTTCCGCGTTGTACTGGGTAGTCTATTCATATCATCTATTACATATGTGTACTTGGTCCATTTCAGCCTTTGAGTGCAATCTAATATCACCGCAACGAAAATACTCGCCCCCGCTCTGTTGTTAATGCTGGTTCGAACCACGACATTTCGCCGGACGGCGTGACACACCTCAAAGGGTAGATAGATTACAGGACGGAAGTTTCCCCAGCCCCCCAAGCCCTCGCTCGGTATGCGAATACCGCAGTTCGGTGTGACGACTACTTCAGGGAGATCGTCGACCAAACGGTTAACAGCCGTAGCTTCGTCATCCAACACATGATTGAACTGCTCGATCTGATCGACTGGACGTTTGATGCTGGAGCTCTGCTCGTGAGCCTCTTGATTGCGAAGATGGTTCTCGATTTGTCATACCGTGAGATAGTGATTGCCACCGCCTGCTTTGGCGTCTACGCTCTTCACGAGATATGGGAATCCGGGATGATTTTCTCTGGATCTCATCGAGAAGTAGAGTTATGGATCCTTCGTTTCCTTGGCGGGTGATCCTCTACTCTTCACAGTAAGCTAGCTCTGTCACCGGAATCATCGGGTGATGGGACGCAACGGTTTGCCGTGGTTGTCACACGTCGTCAGGTGCTTCGTCAGCTAATTCGTCTCCTCAAAATCTATTTATCCTCTGGCGACCCCCTCACACTCTTCTCCGTTGTCCTTCCAATTCCAGATAATCCATCCACATTCGACTGCTCGCAGATATCCTTTCAGTCATGAAAACTCCTCGAAGCCATTATTTGTCACAGAGGTGGAGACAGCGATGAAGAAAACCGACAGTTGAGCCGAAATCGCTGACCCACTAAATATACGATCCGACCTCACTCGTACGGTGGAAACGACATTGTCAACGGTGGAACTGCTCTACTTCCCTCCTGATTTCCATCTCCTCGTCTGTTTCAACGATTGGTAGCAAGGTACCTTCGGCACCGTTGTCCAGCCGTTCGAGAATTGTGTCTCGGAGTTCGTCGGACGCACCCTCGAAGGCCCAGTCGGTAGCCTGCTCGTATATTCTCTCGGAGCCGTGCCCGCCCTCGGTGCGTAACCGAGCACCAGCACCGGTGACGACGCCGAGGACTCGCTGTTCGTCGTTAAGATACTGCTCTAGGAGTTTTTGATACCGACGGAGATACCGGCGAGATTCGGGGAGAGAGTCTTGAGAATGCTCCGTAGAATCGGTAGCCGTCGGCGCGATAGCACCATCAGCCGGGAACAAGAGGACGAGCACGTCAGCCGCCGCCAACGCAGTCGCTAATTCGGCAGAGACATGCGAGCCTGTCCGGCTCGTACCGTTATCTGGAAGATGATCGGGACCTCTCAATTGCTCAATATTGGCTAGCTTTTTGAACACCTTGTCACCAATAATATCTTTCTCAGCGATTGGCGTCCACACGGTCACCTCATCCGTGGTAAACTTCACAGGCTCGACACCGGACATAGTGTCGAGAGTATCATTGTTTTGCATGACCTTGCTGAGCGCGTCGTTCGGATCGGCGTTGATACCGAGATCAGTCAAAAAGTGGTGAAACAGTGACTCCACATGAGATAGTGGGTCGCTTCCCTCTGGCCCGACAACCAGTACCTCAACGTGAGTCGGTATACGGACGACCATCGAGTAGAGCACGTAGCCCGTCAATCCTGTAAGCATTAGAAAGAGCCCCGAACGACCGACAGCGAAGAGAGACCGTGGGTGTGCGTATCCCTCAAACGATGCCCCGACGAGGTCAAAGTAACCAGCGGGGATACGGTAGACGACCGGAGACTGATACGCCACTTGGCTCTCAACGAAGACGACAGCAAGGAAGGCACAGCAGAGGACGCCGACACTGCTGGTAACACGCCTGGGCGTCACGTCCAGTTTAATAGTCACCTTGACCAATACAGCGCCGATCATCAGACCGATCACCAAGCCGGCAGCCCACGTCCACCAAGAGGTGAACACATCCATATACCAGAGGGACAGGGTGCCGGTGATCGTCGCCAGTAGAACTAACGCCGGCGCGAAAACCTCGTCGGTATGGCTGGCCGCGAATCCCAGCGCGACGAATAGGAAGCCGACGACAGTGAAAATAAGAAGCTCAACTCCGACTGGGATTGGGACAAATCGTCCCGGTCCCTCAGCCACGAACGCAACACTGAATTGATACAGGAGACCTTGACCACTCCGCCACACGACAGTCCCGAGTTGTGCGGCCGTTATAGCGCCGAGCAGTACCACGACGCTCGCTATGCTTTGACGCCAGTCGGGAAGACTCGCCGTGTGGGTGAGGCCGACAAGCGACCTGATCCCACCGAGTGCGAGTGGAACAGCTCGAACCGCAACCACCATCAGCGCGGCGACGATGAGGGCGTAGTGGAGTGCCGTCCAAGCCTGACTCACAAGAGCGCCAACGCTGACGAGGAATGTTAGTCCGAAGAGGGCGCCAAGCATCCCGAGCCCGAATCGGGTTACTCCGACAAACTGGACACTCCGCTGATAGCTCGACCGATCATACACCTTCAACACGTCGTCACTGATGTTATCGACATCGAAGACACGGTCGATCGCACTGTTGACTCCCCCGACAGCTTCGATAGCGGCATGGTTCCGTATTTCTCGGAGGTCGTACAGCAGGCGCTTTGCCGTCTGTTTGGCGGCAGCGCTCGCCGTCGAGTCGGTGGTTGAACCGGATTCAGATTCGATCCAGCCCAGTGTCTTCTTCCCAACAAGGACAAGCCGGTGGGAACCAATCCCCAGAAAGAAGATAATCGACAGACACGCGCTGAGAACCGGCCAGCTCGGGACCGTAGCCCCGACATCGACTCCTGGGAGAAACCACGACGAGAGGGTGATGGGTAAATTCAAGGCCCCGACGATCCGGCCGACATACCCGAGATAGACGGCGATTGAGAATGCCAGAACGACGCCGGCCACACTGCCGCCAAGCATGGCGGCTGTCCCGAGTGTCGACTCACGGGTTGCCTTTCGTTCTGGTGTATCGATTCGAACGCCAAAGTCGTTGATATTCGGAACGCTCGGGTCTGCGAACCGATCCTCGAATGCTTTGGCGAGGTCAGTCGCTCGAACGCCATCCTCCTGGATGATTTTCGTCAGTCTATTGTTTGCCTCGCGGATACGATGGTTCAAGTCCGACCGCTGGAGCCAGTCTAGCGTCCCGCGAGTCGGTGCTCCCGGCTCGTCTGTATCACCCGGAATGACGACAACATCACTCGGCGGGTGACTCGATTCATGCCCGGACGAACTGATCGTGAGTTTGATGTTGTCGACCTGTTCGATCAAACGCTTACACACTCGGAGTGCTGACGCGTAATCAGGGGCGCCCAATTGAATCGGACCATCGGGATAGTTCTCGTTCTGGCCAACATTACTGGGCGGATTCCCGTCTGAACCGCCAGAAGAATCCTTATCGATCATCCGCAGCAACATTCCCTCGTCAACAGACAACTCGACCGGCTGGACAGTCGTGAGGTTGTTATAGATGGAGTTGGCGTCTCGGTCGGACTCCGACGTTTGCCACCCCTGACTATCGAACGTAGATTCGACTCTCTCTTTGAGCGCCCTCAGCAGGTCCTGTTCGGTTCCGTCGCCGTAGTAAACGGCGTAGAACTGGTTAGAGATCAGATGGCTACCCGTTCCAGTATTGACCCGACCTTTGAAGTAGGAAACAACATGGTTTCTAGCGCCGTCGTAGTGAAAACGGAAGTTGCTCTGGTAGAGATCACGGGTACGACGGCTGTAATCGTCTGGCTCTTGTGGCTGCCTGTCAAGCGGATACGTAATGTCGCCGCCGTTGTTGAGTACGTAGAATGTCATCTATCGACCCATACGCTTGAGCAAGTATTGGAGTCCACGGAGTGGATAATAATCGTCATCCCAGTCTAGATTCGGCTTGAATTCGCCGTTGTCCGTCACGGGGTCCGATGGATCCGGCTCGAAATACACCGGATAGAAATGCCGCTTATCTCTAGAGCGTGAATGACTCATGAAGTCAACCATATCTCGCTGGTTCTTGTCTTCGACTTGCCCGAAGATGTGCTTACAGAACGCGTCCCAGTTCTGGTTCCCCTTTGGGTCTCGATGGTTATGATCGTCGTCATACTTGTACGTCTCGAGAAAAATATCGGACATGGTAACGACGAAAAACAGATCGGTATCGTCGTACGTGTTGAGTAAGCGCTTGTATACTTGAAAGTATCCTGTCCCGAAAACGTTGTGGGCCGCCGTATCTCGGTTTCGGAGTCGGGCGGCAATGGATCCGGAGTCAAGGTGGTCTGGGAGCTGGCTGTCCGAAAGATGATCGCCGAACTCATCGCCGGGTAGGATGGTGGCAACAGCGTCGTACTCGGCAACCAACGCAGATAGGAGTGATGGAATGTCATCCGAGTCGATATTGCCATTTTCATTAAGTTCGACTAGCTTTTCGAAGTCAGGAGCTTCATCTGGATCCACTCCTTTGTCCTCATCTTCTGCCCACTTCTTGTTGAATGATCCCCAAGGATCCTCAACGGCGATATTCTTGAGATGTTCGCCCGCGTAGTCAACAGTTCTAACTCGGAGTCGCCGCCGTGGGAGGATTCCGTGTTCAAATTTGAAACTAAAGAACGAAAACTGATCCTCGTCGTTCGCTTCCAAGAGCGGATTATCAAAGTTTCCTTGGCGGAACACCTCGACGTATTCCTGAAGTGGTTCGTTAATGTCCGGATCTTCGAAACCGGTATCGATCACCGACCGCTCTTGTAGACAATATCCAGAACCACCCATCAGCCACGTCTTGCCCGCCCGATCGGGACCGAGGATGAGGACCTCCTTCTCCATTTCGTACTTCGTAAACTCCCGAAGTACACCGAGGAGTCCACCTAGCCCTATTAGATACACAATGCCGGCGATAGGAGAAGTGGGAAACGTCTGGCCGAATCCCCCGATAGCTATTGGCAGAATTGGCTCCGGGAACGTCGCGGGTACTTCGATACCGGCTACGATCGACGGGTTGCTCTGCGTGTAGATGATCGGCGATTCGTAGTTAATTACGGCCTCAAAGATACCGACAAAACCGAAGACGGCCACAACAGTAATGAGCCGCTGGAACCCCTTCCGCATCTCGGCTTTCCCCGACGAGATCTGTCCATCGAGTACTCCCCCCCACAAGAGTCCGACCACGAACATCAGGAATCCAACACCGATAGTCGGGAGAGTCATCGCAAGTCGCATCCGGTCGAAAAAAACGGAGACGCCGAGCATCGTCACCAACCCCGTTCCGAGGAGGAGAAGTCCCTGAAGGCGTTTGTAAGCATCGAAAAGGAAGATGGAAACGAGGCCGAACAGAAACCCGAGCGGCGCCGCAAAGGCTGGGCCGGGTGGTCCCGGAATCGTGTGTTTGAGGGCGGTCATCGTATGCCATGTAATTCCCCTTTGCTCCCAACCGACTGCCCAAGCAATCGTCACAATGGCCGTACAAATGACGATAGCAATTAGCTGCCACACCAGCGTCTTCAGTTCGTCCCGGTGATAGAGAATTAGCTGCCGGAACCAGACGCGGATGGCGCCTATAACGAGTTTAACATCTTCTGACAGGTCTCCACCGTTTACAGACATTTGGCAATCATCCCTCATGTGGGAATAGTAATAAAACCTCACACGACCGCGTCGAATCGAGATTATGGATGGCCTTGCTTCATGATATCAGATACATTTTTCTCGGAACGGTCCGCATTACCGATCGAGTTCGCGTCGCAGAGTTCCGATGCCATCGATCAAGGGTCCCGTGTCGCTATCATCGTCGTCATTCGTCCAGCTCACCGGGACGACAGTATACTCGTCACTGATACCGAGCAGTTGGCCGCGGATAAACCGGGCAAATCCGTCATCCACTATCGAAGATGCTTCCGCAAGATCGAGGATTTCGTGCGAATCGGTCACCACGATGAGGTGCTTTCGGGAGCTGCCAACCTCTTCACAGAGGTCGGTAAAGCGGTCAAGTTCACCGGGGGGCGAGAGCGTACCAAGTGTTGGATTGTCATTGTATCCTTCAAAATCCTTGATGCTCAGGACGAACAGCAGAGTGTCGGCGTTTCCGACCATGTCGACCAGCAGGCCAGTATTTGGGAAGAGCTTTTGTTTGAGCCCACCGGGAAAGAAATTATCGGCCACAAACAGTAAGAAGCGGTGAAGCAGTCCCGGTCGATCCGCGTGCTCGGCGATGCGGTCGATAGTCTTGGAACCGATGTTGCCCATCTCGATGGGTGATGCCGAGACGTACGACCAGCGGGGCGCGTTCGGCGGGACGTACTTAATTTCAAAATGACCGTCGCCATCGAGAGTTTCGACGACATGGTCCGGGCGTTCACTCTCTCTGAGTGGTCGCTTAGCATTCTTGAGTTTTCTCCCTCGTGGACCAGACGTAGCGTCGTACTGGTTCTGGGTAAAGTCGAGGAGACCTGCCATCACTGCGAGACCGAGAGCTTTTGACGTGCTGAGAACCGCGACTTGGCGGTAGTCACTGTAAAGGAGGAACCATCCAAACAGCGCTACGAACCCAAGCGTCGAGAGAAAATCGATAGCTGTCCCAACGGGAGACAGCGGCGACGGGAGAAGCGTGTCGCCCACAACAGGAACCCGATTGACCGCAAACAAGTGAACGTCGAGAAATGCCACCACACACAGAGTTGAGGCGGTCAAAAAGAGACCGAGGGCGGCCATCGGAAACTCCCACCGGCGTTCTCCACGGAGGAGTTGTGGGGCAGCTCCAGTCACGATACCTAAAAGGAAGCCGCCAATCGGTGCGTACCAAAACGAGAGCCACGCAACCTCCGCTCGCCAACGGTTTTCGACGACAACGAGCCACACAATGAGGAGGAGGTATGCGACGCCGGCAAATCCTCGTTGGAGCTTCTTTGTTTGGTCGAAGGCGAACAGTAACATCCACGCCGTCACCAGACCGAACGGGACGAGGACGGCAAAATCGATGTTGACGCCAGCTGTCAACTGCTCGACGAGCCCCCGGCCGACACCGTTGGCATCCCAAGCTAGGTTCCACAGATCACCCACGCGGAGCGCAAGGAGGCAGATGACAACCAGTGCGCCACCCAGTTTCAGGAACGCCCGCTGGCGATCGGTGAGGGGTCCCCCCGGTTCGGGTGCACCACCACCCGGGGCAGCTGCACCTCTTGTGTCGCTCAGGAACGAATCATACATCACTCGATATCGACAGTAGACGGGTAGCCGACCACTTCGTAGTAGTCCTGAAGGAGTGTGTCCACGACTCCTCTCTCGTTTTTCGACTGGTTCTCAGCTTGGTCAAGCAACACTGAAGTCCCGTCGGTGGCGAAATTCAGGATGTTGCGCCGGTAACAGAAGCCACCATCAGAAACCGGCGGGAAGAACTGCCCCTCCTCGTGATACGTCACGCCATCCAGCCCGTAATTGTGGTTCTTAACGATACTTGGAACAGAGTCCTGATGGTTGTGCCGGTTGTCATTAGGGACTACATCCGTACCTCGGGTGTACGCGTCACGGCATTCGTCGGTGAAAATCGAGAGGTTGTCGAGGAAGACGCCAGTCAAGAACGTCGTCATAACTACGTCATAGGAGTCCGCGAATGCACCCCGACCGATCAACATATCCTCTTTTTTCATCACCCGCTTGTCAAGCAGGTCATTAGTGATCGAGGGTATGTCTGCGGTCTCATCGTCCCGAAACCCGTCGAACAGTGTACTCATAAACGTCGTTCCCAAACGGAACCCCTCGTAAGTGGTCTGTGCAGTCTCATTGTCGGAAATATGGACCTCGTTGATCGGTAAATGCTCACCGCCGAGTCCAGGGACAATCTTGTCCAAATTGGAGAGGAGTTGCTCTTTTTCCTTGTCGTCTTGATCCTTCTCATTTTGATCGTCCCACAGAGGAGTTTCCCCAAGGTGAGTCGTGTTTCCGAGCTTCCCTCGGGAATGCGGTTCTGCGTCTTCTTTGAACGGCCCAGAGTGGCCGCCCTCCTCGAATGTCGCGATCGAGTGAATACTATCCACATTGTCGACTGCCCGCGTGTACCCTCCTCCCTTCTGGGTGACGATCGTCTTCAACTGCTGGTAAGTCTCAAGCTCTGATTCAACTACCTCTAATTCCTTTTCTAGTGTCTCTTTCCGATCCTTGAATGGCTTCACGAGGATATTTGACAGGAGTTCCTCGACCGCGTCCTCGCGAAGCGTCCGGATCAGATCATCGAAGCTTCTGGCGTTCTCAACTGTGTCGTGTTTATTGGTGTCTAAGTGGTTGAGTACGAGATCCACGTTGACGCCGGCTGCCTCGAAATTAAAGTTCTCGAGAATCATCTCGGCGTCCGGGTCGTCCGCCGACAAGAAGTCCTGCGGATTCCGTGCCGCTTTTGCTTCACTGACAATCCGCTCAGTCGCTCGCTCGACCTCATCCAGCAGATTAGATTCACGTGCTTCGAGACTCTCACTGCGGTTGTCAATATATCCAGTCTCGACTGTGATGTCCCAGTCATCGGACCACTCTGGCATCCGGATGAGTTGGTTGTCGATGTCGTCTGTGAGGCCTCTATAATCCGACTTTAATCCGCCGATAGTGCCTCGGTTCAAAAGACTCAGAATTTTTTCGCTGAGGGTCCCTGCTTGCTTCCTCGCTTGGAGGCGTTTCTGTTTCGCCTTTTTGACATTCTTGACCGTGCTCTCGATATGCTTGTCGTTGACTGTGTCACACCCTTCATCAGCAAGCAGATCGTTCAGATCAGAGTAACTGTCGAACTCCGTACCGGAGATGTGGATGTTGTCCGCCTCGTTGGCATCCTCGAGGCCGTTGATCTCCTTCTTGATCGCCTTTTTCAACTCCTTTAGGTAGTCATCGATCTCCAACTTCTGATCGAAGAGATCGTAGATGTCCTCAAGCGGGTCTTCTACTGCGTCTTTCCAGCTACTCTTGAACTCGTTGACCTTGGCTTCACCGTCGTCAATGAGCGTCTCAAGTGCGTTAAGTTCTCCCTCGATCGTCGACACTTCATCCTCAAGATCAGTTATTTCGGTTTCGATTTCAGCTAAGTCACCGTAGTCGTTCAGACTGATGGCATGGTTGATGTCAGTGGCGACACGGCTGTTCGTCTCACCGTCGCTTTTCAGAGCCTCCTTCGCTTTTATTACCCCGGCACGACGTGCAACGAGTTCGAACTCGCGGATAACGACATCAGTAACGAACTCGCGCTCGTCAGCGGCCCACTCGCCGTCACTAGGTTGGTAGTCTTCGACGTTGTCGACCGAGCGGGCCAGTAAGGGAACAAAGGTACGGGCGATCGCCGCTTCCTTGTCCTGTTCATCTTCCCAAGTAGCCCTGTTTTCAGCGGTGTTTTCGACACGCTCGAACGCAGCCGAGAGCTGTTCCACAGAACGGAACTCCATCTCCTCAATGAAGTCCTGGTCAATTAACTGCTTGACGTTTTGGAGCCGCGTGAGGAGATCAGTAGCGTCCCGGTTCGGAAGCCGGACAGAGGAATTACCATCCGTTGTGTGTAGCTCCTCAGCCGCATTGGGGTTGTTGTCGCAGAGGTAGGATTTTATTTTGTCGTACAGTTCCTCTTCGGCGCCGAGCGCGTCCTTTTTGTTGTCAAAGTAATTATTGAAGTTCTCCTTGGTACGGTCGAAATCCTCTTTCAAATAATGGAGATATCGGGAACTCGCAATAGTGAATGGGGCGTACTTCGGTGGCCCAACATCGGGTTCTGTTTCGTCGAGTTTTTCGTACGTGTTCGATTGCGAATCGGAGGTATTGTAGTAGGAAGTGATTGTGTAAGTGGCTGCCTTGTCGAAGATATCATCATCAACGGCCGGATCGTAGGGAAGGAGGAGGATGTTTCGGAAGTAGTTTTGGCTCGAGAGGGCGAGGTACTCAAGTTCTGAAAGGGTAGCGTACGCGTTTGCGAGGACGTTGTTGTCGTCGCGGCCGGACGGAGTCGGGAGAACACCGAATAGCGTTACAGTTGCACCAGCGTCTTTGATACGTTTGGCGAGATCAAGAAAGAGCCCAGATCCTGTCCCGCCACCAAGGCCAACAACCATAGCCGCGTGTGCATCATTTTGTCCTTCAACGCTCCGCTCCACTTCATTAAGCGGGTCACTCTCCCACTCACAGATCCGACTAATCGCCTTTGTGAGCCCTCGTTTTCGGTCGACACCACCGCGTTTCAACCCGTCAAGAGGACTGAGAATGTCGTTATTGTCCTGCTGGAGCCACCACGCCTTTAGCCCTAATTCCGTCGCCAATTCTTGAATTGTTGAACTACTTGTCACCTCATCCGGTGTGAGATACCGCTCGTGTGTGCCTTCTACAATGTTGATTGTGGTGGCGTCGACTTTCGACGTCCGGATGATGTCGTATTCGCCCGTGATTCGGCTGACACGCTGGTTGACGGTGTCCTCGATACCGTTTGGGAGTGTCGACTTGTCACTATCGATGAAAAACGCGTGGAGGGGATTTCGATCCGTGTCAGCTGCGTCGTCACGAGGATCATCCCGAAGCACTTCCTCTAGAATCCAGTCCTGCTTCATGAATGTCTCTCCGACCTCGATCCCTCCCTTTCCCAAGCAGATTAGATGGTCCGGAACTCGGTAGCGTGCCATTAAGTCGACAAATACTTAGATCGCACATTAACCTTTTTGTCCAAAATAATATCTATTAGCCAAAGTGTTAAACCATTGGGAAGGAATGAAGCCTATGCTCGACTGGCGAGTACAAAATCGATTCACGAGTGTACATGAGCGAACACGACTATGAAGGAAAGCGGGTTAGTGTGGGGTCGGACGAGAAAACACTAGGGGAAGCACTGGGATCGGGTGCTGAAGGCGCGGTTCACCGTGTCGAGAACGCGTCATCGGAGGTGGTGAAATTATTCAAACCAGAGATACGCGATGATAAGGCTGACAAGGTGCGGGCGATGATCGCCCGGCCACCTACCGACCCATCGTATCGCCATCAGAACAAGCGATCCATCGTCTGGCCAACCGCAGTAGCTGAGGATCCAAGGACTGGTGAGTTCCTCGGCTATCTAATGCCGCATAAAAACCTCGATCAGCAAAAAAATGCCCAACGCTACGCGCGAGAAAACCTGAAGTGGGACTCCAGCAGTCCTGACGAGCGCTACCGGACTGCGCTCAATCTGGCGCGGATGTTCAAAGCGATTCATCAGCAAAATCACGCACTTGGCGACTTAAATCACCAGAACATCCTTATCGAGGAGGGTGGCTTTGTCTCTCTGATCGACTGTGACGCCTTCCACATTAAGGGCAAGGAGAGAGTGTACCCGGATGACACTGTCTTCCCACGCTACACGCCACCAGAGGGACGAGGAAAAACGCTGTCAAGGGTACGCAAAAGCGACCGATTCGGTCTTGGTGTCCATATTTTCCAGCTGCTGATGGAGGGCTTCCATCCATATCAGGCTCAAGGATCTGAGGCCGAGAGCGGATCGCTCGGCGACATGATCGACGGAAACGAGTTCCCCTACGGGAATCCCGAACCTGGAAAGCTGGAGCCGCACAGTATGGCACCGGACTACCAGAAACTTTCGCCCGAAATTAGGGATCTGTTCTCGAAGTGTTTCGGTGCGGGCGGGAAGAAGCAGGGTTGGCGACCGTCGGCCAAGGATTGGACTGACAGGCTCGAAGAGGTCACCGGTCTCTCGAAGACGACCGGCGACGAGACCGACGATGTCGGAAACATATTCCGTTCCGGGAATGGGGAGGGTGTGACTGACACTGGCTCCGGAAGTGGTGGTAATGGTCGCGGAGACGATGAAAGCGACACTGACGACAATTCTGAGGCTGTTGATGATATATTCCACTCCGGAAACGAAAGCGATGGGAGTAGCACTGATGACGAATCGACGACTACCGTGAGTACCGAGGACGACGATGTCGACGATATATTTCGAAGTGGATAATGGCGCCGAATCAATGCGGAGGAAACTATAGTAGCGTTATTCGGCGGCTATGAGTTAATCATGTGCTGCCTGTCGTTCTTCATGTCATACTTATTATACTCGGTGGATTAAAGTTGACACACTCGAATCACTTCTGATGAGTTATGAGTGCAGAAGAAGAGGAAGACGGTCTCGGTCCAGTTGATCCGACGCTCGAACGGACGCCCACCGTACTGATCTTAGACACCTCCTACTCGATGACCCATGAAACGAACGGAGAGTCGAGGATAGATCAGTTGAACGAGGGACTAGAGTTCTTCAAAGACGAAATCGCTGAACACGACCACGCGAAAACACGCGTTGACATCGCGCTGGCGACGTTTGGCGGCGACGTAACCGTCGAACAAGATTTCACGACGTTTGAAGATTGGGACCCGCCGAAACTAGATGCGGGCGGTGGGACTCCGATGGGGGAGGCAATTGAGACAGCGGTGAAACTTGACGAGGAGCGTAAAGAGGAGTACCGAAATAACGGAATCAGCTATAATCGACCGATCATCTGGCTTCTCACCGACGGGGGGCCGACCGATATGGATGAAGGCGATCAGACGTGGAACCGCGTCCAAGATATGCTTGAGCAGGGAACCGACGAGAGTCACTTCCTCTTCTTCGCGATGGGCATCGGCGACGAAGCGAATATGGACGTACTCAACGAGTTGGTTTCGGTGACCGACGAAGACGCAATCGAACTGGAGGAGGGGAAGTTTATGGAAGTCTTCCGAATTGCCTCCAATAGCCTCCAGAAGCAGTCTGAACCGGGAGACGAGGAGATATCACCGCAAGTCAACGCGGATAGTAGCTGAGCGTAGATGTACGACGAGAGCTCCGAGATGGGGAGATTAGTCGGCTGTGCCGTCAAAGGGCCGAAACATGAGAAAAATGACAAGCCCTGTCAGGACGCATGGGACGGGAGTCGGCTCTCCGACGAGCGATTCGTCGTCGCCGTCGGTGACGGTCTCGGGAGCGCATCCCTCTCCCACAAGGGGTCAAAACTCGCCACGCAAGTCGCAGTGGAGCGACTCGAAGCATACGTCTCCGGAGTCGAGCGTATCGAGCGAGAGGCGAGTCGAGAAGCGTTACAGGAAGCGGTAACTGGGGCAAGAAATGCCGTCTTCCAGCGGGCAGACGATATCAATGAGCCGGCCACGGAACTCAATACAACGCTGCTTGTCGTCGCAGCTGGCCCGTCCGGGGTCGCATCAGCCGTAGTTGGGGATGGCGGCATCGTAGGTCGTATCGGCGGCGAAAATGAACTTCTCGTGCCCCGAGAAATGAAAGTCGTCGACACTGAGTATTCGAACGTAACAGTCCCACTCCTACACGACGAGTGGGAAGAAAGCTATCGATTCGGATACGAACCGGACTGTGACGAGGTCGCTATCTTCTCCGACGGCATCGACGAGTTCACTTGGGATGGGTTGGAATCGGTCAAAGACGATTTCTTCGACCAAATATTCGACCTCGTCCGGTCCTCTACGGACCTAGAAAAGACGACCGAGCAGATTTACGAGTACCTAGACAACGAACATCACCGCAAATACTCCGGAGACGACAAGACGCTAGCCGTCGGATCCCTTCCCCGTAGCTCCGAGACGGGTGCCGCCGAATCAGACCGAAATGGGGAGGCCGAAGGAGAGACAGCCGACGATATCGAAGAAGCACCGACTGAAAACAATACTGAATCTACACCCGACAACGACGCTGAAGAGGCATCGACAGACGACGAAACCGAACCCGTGTCCGCCGGCGACGACGGGCACGCATCGCGGTCCGCAGAGGACTTCGGGGGGAAAACAGTCACAACGGAATCCGGACAAGTCACTCTAGGCAAGACAGTCGTCAAAGACGAGGAGGGCTGTCTCTATCGCATCAAGGGGGGAGAGACCGACATAGATGCGGTGAAAATTCTCCCGCCGGCGCACCGAGAGCAAGTCGGTGTAAAGATTCGGTCGATGGCATCAAACACGCTAGAAACGAACGAACCGACGTTAGCGTGGCCAGAGGAGGTGATCGAAACCGGGGCTGGTGGAAACGCAGTCCTAGGATATCGAACGTCGTTTCCAGGAAACGACCGTAGGAACGCGCTAGAACACGCACGGGCCGATCGACGGGAAGACGACTCGACTGACAGCTTACTCGGCGGTATCCTAGCGGCCGTCGGCTTCGACGACGGGCGCGAGGAGAGAGAACCGTATGAATCGGCACTCGGCTTGGCGACGGCAGTCAACCATCTCCACCAGCAGGGACACGCTGTCGGAGATCTCCACCACGAACACGTCTTTATCGACGGGAATAGGGTATTTTTGACTGGCTGTGACGCGTATCACGTTGATCTGGGCGGGGAGACATACGATGGGACACTTCCGTCGCCCCGATACGCCCCGCCAGAGGACATAGATACGGATTTGACATCTGTCCAGCGTGCGGATCGATTCAGTCTCAGTATCCATATCTTTCAGTTTCTGATGGAGGGAACACATCCCTATCAGGCACGAGGGTCCGCGGCGATTGACGGCGGCTTCGAGACGTTGATTCGCGAGAATCCATTCCCCTATCGTGAATCACATTCAGAGGTGATGGAACCACCGAGCGGGGCGCCAAAATACGTTAATCTACCGTCAGAGCTCCGTCTGCAGTTCGAACGCTGCTTCGTCGAAGGCAAAACCCACCCACGGCTCCGGCCGACGGCGCGAGAGTGGGTCGAGACGCTGGAGGCGGTAATAGACGATCCTCGCTGAATCGTCGACAGCTGCCGGAGGGATGTAGAGGCTCAGTCGACCCAGTCCGTGTCCCAGAGGAGATAATACCCGCCTGCTCATTGTGGCAGACTAAAACAGTCGTCGCCCAAGAAAGATGAATACAGAAAATCTCAAGGACGAAGTCGTTCGCGGACCATCCGGTGAGGAACGAGTCGGAGAACAGATTGGTACAGGTGGGGAGGGGACTGTGTACCATCTACAGGACACGCCGTCAGAGGTGGTGAAGATATTTGAGCGGGAGAAGTGTGACGAGAAGGCCGACAAAGTACGGGCGATGATCGCCCGTCCGCCCATCGATCCAACGTACAAACACAGGAACAGACGGTCAATTATCTGGCCGACAGCCGTCATTGAGGACCCAAGAACGGGGGAGTTCCTGGGTTATCAGATGCCGTACAAGGATCTCGACAAGCAAGAAAACGCCCAGCGGTATGCTCGTGAAAATTTGTTGTGGGACGACAGCGAGCCGGAGGTGCGATACAAAACCGCGCTCAACCTAGCTATTGTGGTCAATGCCATCCACCAACAGGGTCACGCGATGGGTGATATGAATCACCAGAACATCCTTATTGAGAAGGGTGGCTATGTCTCCCTTATCGACTGCGACGCCTTCCACATTAAGGGTCCAGAGCAGATCTACAGCGGCGAGGTATTTTTCTCCCGATACACGCCGCCTGAGGGTCGAGGAAACACGTTGACGGAAGTCCGTCGAAGCGACCGGTTCGGGCTTGGTATCCACATCTTTCAGTTACTGATGGAGGGGTTTCACCCCTTCCAGGCGAAAGGGTCGGGAGCCACAGGCGGATCGTTCGACGATATGATCGACGGGAACGAGTTCCCGTACGAAAATCCAGAACCCGGCGAATTGGAGCCACACAGCCGGGCACCGGATTATCAGTCGCTGCCCAAGGGAATTAGGGAACAGTTCGGCAAGTGTTTCGTTTCCGGGAAGGCACAGCCGATAACCCGTCCCACGCCGCAGACGTGGATTAGCACACTCAGGGAGGCAAGCGGGCTCGCAAATGATGAGGGTGGGACGACGGACAGTGGAAAAGAGGGCTCCAGCGAGACGGAAGAGGATACCAGAACGGGACAGTCTATTCGAGAGGGGACCACTACCCGAAACCAGCAGTCTACTGGAAAGAAAGAAAACAAGGAAGCGGAGAAATCCATCAGGGAGTTGCGCGCCGAGGGATCGCCGGCGTCAGGCAGTGCTACCAACGCAACCACAGCCACAAAAACGCCAGGCGGTGCGAGTGGGACGACACACCGTAGCCAGAGGCATGGGGGAGGTAGCATGCAAAGTGACCAGGGTCGAGCATCATCTGCTTCAGATAGTATCCAGCGGCAAAAAACGAAAGCCACGCAGATCGGGGCGACAGTAGCATCGGAGCTGAGACGGACTCTGATCTACATCGGTGGATTATTGGTCATCTTGATGGTCATTTATGCGCTCCTCGTAGCGATGTGACTCACCTGTGGGAGACACTGTCGAACCCCCTCCGTTATAATATTCGAGCCCACAAAGTAGTACGATGGATCTAGTGTATCGAACTGATGTAGCCGTCAGTCACAGGGTAGCAAACGAGGCGGGTGGACGGGCACGGGCAGAGTGATGGTTCGAAAATACGACTTAGTAGCACCACCGACGAAGATTCGTAGCGACGATTCGTCTAGTTGGATCGACGAGATAACTGACGATACATCGGAGCAAGACGAGGAAACGGAAGATGCGGACGGCTGGGTCGAAGATATAACAGGTGACGAACAGGAATCACAGCTCGATACACAGGGTTCCGAAGCCGACAAGTCGACTCGTCTGACGGTCTCTGTCAGTCATTACGAATGTGACAATTGCGGTATGGTAGCATCCCGGAGCCACCACGGACAATGTGACGCACCAATCGTCTATGTCGGCGGCGAGTGGCGGTGTGGCGAATGCGGCACGGGCGTCGCGTCCCAGGGGACCTGTTTCGACTGTGGGGCGTCTGTCGAATATGAGCCAGTGCCTGTTCCAGTAAACTTGAGCCCCACGGCGAACGTTGAGCAGATAGAACAGTTTGTCCACGAGGAGACGAACAGACAGCGTAGCGACCACTCGATCGGTACCCTAGGGTACAGTCAGCATCTGAGTGCGATCGCCCTACAGCACAGCCGAGATATGGCCGAGCGTGACTTCTTCGACCACACCTCCCCGGACGGTGACAGCGCCGATGACAGATACCGGACATTCGGACATGACGACCGGAGTAGTGGGGAGAACATCGCCTGTATTCCACTCGACCCGACGACATCGGCTAGGGAAGCGGGTCACTTAGTTGTCGATGAGTGGATGAATTCGCCGGGACACCGAAAAAATATACTTAGAGACCAGTTTACAAAGGAAGGTATCGGCATCTATTTCACCCCGGATGGGTCGATGTATGCGACACAGAATTTCTACTGAGGAGGTTCGATTAGGCACATCCGAACGCACCCAGACGGCCGTCGGTCGTTATTGATCTCCATTGTTACGCATACCGACCTCTGTGTCCGGAACGATGACGACGTAGCTGCGATCGATCTTCGCACTCCCGTCTCCTTGCTCACCGATACTCTCGATCTCAACATCACGTCGGTCACTCGGTCCAACCGGCGGCCCTGCTGGTTCTAGCTTCTGAGAGGTCGTCAACTCCGTCTCTGACGGATCCTCGACATCCGTTGCCGTTCCGGCAATATCGTCGACGTGAGGAGCGCAACACGAGATGTCTCTCCGGCAGGGAGGGTATAAGTCTCAATCTCACAGGCGGGTAGAGAAATGTGGTACGCACCATCTCGCTGCTCAACAGTCGCAGAAAATAATATTCGAATCGTCCAAGAGAGATACATCGTAGTCTACACGACCTGAATATAGCATCTTGACATTAGTGTATTTTCCAGCTAGCAGCCGTTCACGTTGGGTGAATATGGTTCTAACACAGGTCAATTGACTATTAACCAACAGTAGTGATGGATTCGATAAATTGTTGGTTAACACATTCCGCTCTTATGTAGAAACGCGGAAAGCCCGTATAATTACACTAAGTCGCCGGTAATCGGGAGGTATGTCCTCCACTGAGCCAGCGTTCGGTCGTCTGTTTCAGCAGCTGATTGAGTTAGACGTCATCAAGATCGATACGGAGCCGCTCGATGCCCGCATCGAGCGGCGACTCAAGGAGTTCTGGGAGAACACGTCCTGTCCGCGCTGCGGGAATCAGCGTATCGTCACGTGGGAGAATACCGACCGTATTTGGTGTCGAGACTGTGATTTCAAGCCGACCTACACCTACGGAACGCCGTTCCACGAGAAGCATCTCACCTGCGGCGAGATACTTCTCGCGTTCACGCTCTACGCGGATACGCTGCTCAGTATCAACCAGATTGCGCCACTCCTCGATCGAGCCTACAAAACCGTTCACACAGTGATTCGGGAGGTGGAAGCCGCGGTTCAGCGCGGCTTCCCCGCGGTTTGGAAGCACCTTGACCAGTTCATCGACGGACCGACGCAAGTCGACGAATCTGGCAGGGTCTGTTCAGGTTACAAAGGACAAGAGCCGCCGCGGAACAGCCGTTCTCGCGGCGGCTCGTCACGATCTGGCCGGTCACGCTGGCGGGGGCGTCACGGCGATCAGTTGACGCTCGTCGCGGCGTGCCGCGACTCACTTCGCGTAATTCGTGGACATCGTGGAATCGACTATCAAGGCGATCTTGAGCCAGTGATTCAGGAGGCTGAAGACCTCTCCCAGCGGCTGGGAGAGGTCTGGACTGATGGACTTCAAGCGTACCGAGAAATGGAGCGTGACCACCGAACAGTCATCCACAAAGAGAGGTACGTATCGCCCGACGGAGTCCACATCAACCAAGCTGAGTGCCTGTTGTCGATCGTCCAGCCGTGGCTGCGGAAGTTCCGCGGCCTGTCCAAGCAGGGCTTGGAACAGGCCGCTCACACCTTCGGTATCGTTCGATCACTCACTCTCGCTGGAGGATCTCTCGAGACAGCGGTTGAGTGTCTCGTTATCGGGTCTTTCCGCGTTTCTACATAAGAGCGACACATTCCGATCAAATCCGATCTTGCTGTGAGACGTTGGTGTTCATGCTCACAAGTAGCCGATATTGGTAATAATGGGGGTTCCACTTAGTGAAACTATGTTGAATGTGCTTTTCAGAGCCCACGCCACCCCATATTTTTCCATGGGAGCCATCGTTGAGTTTCATACAGTAGACGAACTCGAAGGATTAGCAAACGAGCCTGCTACTGTGAGGTACCCACTATGCGCATTGGCTTAATCTCGGACATCCACGCGAACCTGCCAGCCCTTGAAGCGGTACTAGATGACATGCCGTCTGTCGATGAGATCATCTGTGCGGGCGATGTCGTCGGATACAATCCTTGGCCACGGGAGTGTCTCGAGCGTATCCGAACCGTCAGTTCACTCGTCGTACAGGGCAACCACGACCGCAACGTCGAGACACCACATCGTTATGAGCACAACGAGATGGCGCACGCTGGGCTCGAACTCACCCGAGAAGAGTTAAGCGAAGGGCAGCGAGAGTGGCTTGCTGACCTCCCAAAACGGACAGAGTTCGCGGAGGGAGCGTACCAGTTAGTACACAGTCATCCAGATCCGAACAAGCTCGGGTCGTATGTGCGTCCGGCACAGTTCCCAAAGATGCGACCCTACCTAGATGACTACGCAGGGATCGTACTCGGCCACACCCATATTCAGCATAAAGCCACGATTGATGGTCGCCTCATCGTCAATCCAGGAAGCGTCGGCCAGCCACGAGACCGTGACAAGCGTGCGGCATATGCGGTTCTCGATACTGTTTCTGTTGAAGTCGACCTCCGACGAGTGGAATACGATATCAACCGCGTGATTAGCCGTGTCGAAGAATGTGGACTACCCACAGAAACCGGGACACGTCTCCTTAACGGATCGTAGGAGTGTCAAGAGAGCTGTGGGAGCGGGTCACCAGTAGTTTCAGGGTATCATACGACGGTTTCCATACCTGCTACCACAAACGCGAATCGGTCAATTTTACGCGTTAAAGCGGAAGCGTGACGTACACGAGGCAAGGAAGTATGTGCCGAAAACTAATTTCTCTGAGGAAGTGCACACCTAAATCAGTTGCTGAATTTCCGTTTGAGTTTTGTAAATATACCTATACTTTCTTCAAACTCATTTAGCTTATAAATGACCATACCTCCCCATTGAGTACGCAGACCTATTGTCCTGATCTCTGATCCGAGTTCTTCCTCCCATCTGTCCCAATCCGGCATCCCCAGTATGTCACTGTCTAAATCTAATCCAACTTCGGCAAGTAGTTCATTCATTTCCTCATAGATCTCTAGGGATTCGGCTGCTATTTCTCGATTGTTTCTTATCATTTTCCTTATTATATTATTATTAGTAATATCAACTGTAACTGTTTCGTCTTCGGACTCTTCAACCATCACATCACCAATTTCCTTGAGACCGTCCTCAATTTCGAGGTATCGCGCTAGTAGCTGTTCAAACTCCTCGGTAAGTTCGGTTTCGTTGTCAATATCTTCTCTGCTAATCATGCCTTTGAAATCTTTCTGTGCCTGTTCTGGATCAATCCGATAGTCCACGTCATTCTCCTCCGTTTCGTCCATTTCTACGTAACAGATACTCAGGAGTCCTTATCAAATTAGTCTCTTTCAGCCTGTGAAACTGAGCATATAATATTGAACACTCTTGCGTAGCACATTTTCTCCGAAGAAGTATCGGATACGTAGAAGAAGACAACTAGCTATATCGAAAGAGGGCGGTACAGAATCATTGACACATCTCGACTGATGTCTTTCTTGCACTAGCACCTCGTTCGTAGTTGGCAATGGCGAGGGTGTCATAGAACAGTTCTCATACCAGAGAGCAGGGTGAACGGTGAGGTGGTATGAGCCCAGCGACCCTACAAGAGAATCCTACGGTAGAGACGTTCTTCGATGTCGTGGAAACTGAGACACTAGCGCTTTTTGAGCATCTCTCCTTCGATTTTCTAAGACCCTGATCATCCGCGAGTGCCCCTCCGGCGATCCCGAGTCCGGCGACTGTTCTCATGCCACCGTGGTAAAAGTGAGTCCCAATTCTGACTCTAGATGGGCAATCAGGAACGCCTCAACCTCATCGAAGGACGCTTTGGAGAACTCCGCGACGCCAGCGCTGGCGTGGCCGCCGCCGTCGCCACCGAACTCCTCGGCCAGTGTCGGTAAGATATCACCGCCAAGACTGCGGCGCTCAACAAACGCCTCTGAGGCACGTGCGGTCACCCGAAGTCCGTCGGCCTGTTCCGAGCAGACGACTACAAGATCGATTCCGGCATCACGGAGAGCGTGTGCGGTGGCTGTCTCGTAGCCACCAACGTGAGTCACGGCGACAAAGAGATCACCAGCCCGGTAGCCAGTCGCTCGCAGAGTTCCTAGTGCTCGAGCAGACTGCTCGCCCGACGCCCGCGACCGATCGAGCAACTGTGGTAAGTCGGCACTCTGGTCTTCTATAGCTCCGACGAGATCGACCGCCACCGTGACGCTTCGAGGGGGCGCCCCAACCAGGAATCCAGTATCGTCGAGGAGTCCGACGAGCAACGGGAGTGCGGCTTCCGGTGACAACTCCCAGTCAGCGACGTCGGCGAGTTGGACGATGAGTTCGGCTGTCGCCCCAGCGTCCGTATCAACGAGTGATGCCACTGCTCTTGATGCTAAGTTATCGGGCTCATGATGATCGACGAGGATCGGTGACGATGGATCGACCGGCGCGATCCGCTCAGCCGATGGCGCATCGAGTACTACAATTGCGTCGTGCGCCACCTTTGTTGGTCGGGTAACGGGATCGATATCAAACGTCTCGAGCAGCGACTGTGCGGGACGTGCAACGCCGTCAGGGGTACAGATAGTTCCTTGTCCGAGTAGCTCTCGCAATCCGATAGCACTCCCAAGGGAATCACGATCAGCGTGACGATGGGTGACTAGTACTGGCGATTCAGTAGCGCGGAGAGCTTCAACGACATTCATACGCGAAGATGGGATTCAAGATAGTTCAAGAGAGGGGCCTCAATACTGCAGACTGATTCGAGGTCGGGTCAGTTATCGGCTTCTAATACACGTTCAGCGGCGGTTCGATCAGAGAATCGTTCGCCGCAGGCCAGATAGTCGACCAGCCTGTCAGTCTTTAGGGGCTGATAGTCCAGCAATTCGACTGAGAAATTGACACGCTGGGCGTCGTGATCGACGAGGGGGAATTGATCTGGCCAGTTATTGTGATGGTGACCGTAGAGCAGCCATCCCTTGGGATTTGAGGGTCCGTCCGCTGGGTCATGGACAGCATGGAACGGAACTCCACGGTGCTTGAATTGGAACTCGTCGACGAATCGAACTCCTCTAAGACGGTACCGTCGTGATTTCCGAGGAGGAAAACGATCTCACCATTGAGTTCATCAAGCCAGTCCAGTAGAGCCGCAGCTGACGATCGAATAGTCAAATCGCCACCGTACAGCACTTCGTCACCTGGGTCAATGCTGTCATTCCAGTGCTCGACCAGCGTCTCGTTCATTTCTTCGACCGAGCCAAACGGTCGATCGCAGTAGTCGATGATATTGTCGTGATTGAGGTGAAGATCTGAAATGAGATAGTCCATTGTGAGAACCCAAATTACCAGAATTGAGGCGAGAATGCCCTTTCCTTCTTACAGACCCACGGGAGCGAGTAGGGAGGTGATGAATCTCCGCACGCCAATACAAACCACTAAGTCAACATATCGACAATCAATAGACAGCGATGGAGTACAGTCACCGCTACTCTGCATATCCGACACGACAGGTAGCGGCTGAACTGGACCGTCATATCGATATTCATCGCCAAGCGTACAACTACACCCTGTACGAGTACGAAAACGTGGACGCCGACGACATCGTCTCTGCGTACAAGCACCACTCCCGACTCCCCGACTGGAAAGACGAGTTCCCTGTTTTCTCGGACGTCCACTCAAAGGCTCTGCAACGAACCGTCACTCGGTTCTATCAGAATCTCACTGGACTCTTCGAGCAGAAGCAAAACGGACGCAAGGTCGGGAAGCTCAACTGGAAGTCTCCGAGAGAGTTCCAGAGTATGACGTATTCGCAGTCTGGCTTCGAGCTCAAAAACACGAGTGGCCGACGCGCGACGCTCTGGCTCTCCAAAATCGGAGATATCAAAATTCGCTACCACCGTGAGATCCCTGACGAAGCAGCTATCAAGGAAGTCACAGTGAAAAAGGAGACGACCGGCGACTGGTTCGTCTCTTTCGGGCTGGAAACCGACGAGGCTGACCTGCCTGAGAAACCCGACGTGGACTCGCTCGACACAGACAATAGCGTCGGCGTTGACCTCGGCATCCTCAACTACATCTACACATCGGATGGGGCGACTGTGGACTGGATCAATCTTGAAGACGAATACGAGCGTCTGTGCCGTGAACAACGCAAACTGTCACGGAAAGAGCACGGGTCAAACAACTACGAGAAGCAACGCCGGGAAGCGGCGAAGCTCAAGCGCCGCATTCGGCGGAAAGTGCTGGACTACCAGCACAAACTCACGACGTGGCTCGTCCGTGAGTACGACGCAGTGTTCGTGGAAGACTTAGACGTGAAGGGGATGTTAGAGCAGTCGCACAACGCTCGCAACAAGCAGGCTGCGGCGTGGCGACAGTTCATCACCTTGCTTGAATACAAGGGTGAGCTGTACGGGACACACATGGTGCAAGTCGAAGCAGCGGGAACGACGAAAGAGTGTGCGAAGTGTAGTGTGGAGACAGCGAAACCCATCTGGGTCAGGGAACACTCGTGTCCGAGTTGTGGGTTCGAGTGTGACCGTGACGTGAACGCGGCGATGAACGTCTTGCAGAGAGGCTTTGCTGAGCTAGGGCTGGGATGGCCCGAAGACACGCCTGTGGAGACTGCGCTCCCTACGGACACCACTTCGGTGTCTGCAAAGCGCGTCGTCGAAACAGGAAGCCCAACCCTCAACGAGGCCGCACCAGCGGCTGAGTAGGGTGGGGTAGTTCACTGGTATCCTCGAGACCACCGAGTGTCTTGGAATTCGGACCGAAGTCGCTCAAGAGCCGCTTGAACATTCGCTCGGGTTACAACGAGTTGTTGGGCACTTCCCGCATCGAAATCACGGACGGCAAATTCGAGGGCTTTGCGACAGATCGCCATGATATCTGCACCGGAAAGATCCGACAAGCAGAGTGAACCGAACCACTCTGTAGTAACGCCCTCAGCAGTCGGGAGATCGTCAATATGGACGGCGAATATCTCCACCTGCTCTTCAAGCGACGGCGAGGGAATTTCGATGAACGTATCAAACCGTCCTGAACGAAGTACCGCATCATCGAGTTCGTCGACGCGGTTCGTGGCAGCCATCACGATGACATCAGCAAGCGGTTCTAACCCATCAAGTTCAGAGAGAAGTGTGTTGACCAGATCGTCTTTCCAAACTGGCGTATCAGTCTTCCTGCTCGGCGCCAGCGAGTCGAATTCGTCAAAGAAGATCACACTAGGTGCGTGTTCACGCGCAGTCTGGAATAACTCACGCAGTTGATCTTCAGACACGCCAACGAGCGGTTGTTCTAGTTCAGGGCCTTTCACTGAGAAGAAATGGTACGATAAATCGTTCGCGACAGCCTTTGCGAGCATCGTTTTGCCGTTACCCGGTGGTCCATGTAACAAGATGCCTTGCCCGACTGAGTAGCCGGCTTCCCGAAAGGTGTCGCTATACTCTACTGGTTTGGTGACCGCCTCTCGGAGTCGCTGTTTTTCGCCTGTGAGGCCACCAATATCGTCAAAAGTCACTGACGGGATCTCGGGTTCAAATTGGTCAGTGTCACCCTCGCTAAAGAGCGTCATTCCTGTGTCTTCGTCGAGTTTCTCAGCTTGAACAATACTGATTGAATGTTGAATGTGAGATGGTGTAATTGTTGGCTTCACTTCGTCGCTTGTACGTCGCTGCCGCTGAACAGTCCGTTTTATTACCGTTCGAAGTTCCTGAAGCGTGAGGTCTGATATGTCGAGTTCAGAGAGTGCTTCTTCATCTAGCTGTGTCGATTCAATCACTCCCGCCCGTTCGGCCCGTTCAAGCTCTGCGTTGAGTGTCCCACGGCGAAACTCCTCACCAGGTTTGGGCACTTCAATGACGACTTCGAATAACGAATCGTGGGTTGTGAGATCGATATCTTGGTCCTGTGCCGTACAAACTACGATCACACGTTCATGATTTTGTTGGATAGACTCGATCTGTGTCCGAAGCAATTCATACTCTGCTTCACCGAATCCATGCTCATCAAGGCAGGTCAATAGAACGAAACTTGGCTCACGAGATCGTGCTGCGTCTAGCGTTGTCTGAATATTGTTCGCTTCACCCATGAAATCGCCATGGAAAGAATCCACATGAAAGAAGGTATACTCCCCGCCAAGTTCACCAGTTATCCCCTTTGCTAGCGTCATTGTCTGACAATCAGCGTGATCTCCAAAGAGAAGAACTGAGGTTGTTACATACCGATCGTAGCCCGCCGGCTCAATGACAGTCTTGTGGAGTTGTTGTTTTTCGTCTGTATAGCCACGAAAGGAGTCAAATGAATCAAACGGAGCAGATTGAGCAGTGACGCTGTCTTCATAATCACTCTCTACAGAACTGTTGTCTTCCATGTCAGTAGAGTCAGAATCCATTACCATTTCTCAAATTCTCGTGCGTAGGTAAGTTATGTGCTTCGGGGTGGCATACTTGAGCGGTACGATACGAACACATGGGTAGGAAAATATTTGCTGGTAAGTGGATCGATGAGTGTTTAGATCGATGAGACGGACACGGATCCGGTGGGTTTCCGACGGACAACCTCCAACGAGCTAGGGCCTTCGATTAGGACGCCTTCACCTCCTGGTGAGTGGTGATTCATTCGAATGATGTTTCCACAAACGACGTTGCCGTTTCGGACGGGGCTAACGCGTTTTGTGTGGCCGACGATCTGTGGTGGGGCCGACGGCTCGAGGTGTGTGAAGTCCATCCAGCAGAGGCCGGCATCAGGACCCCGACCGCCGTTGTCGCCAAGTGCGAACACACGGTCGTACCGTCGCTCGAGCCGCTTCTGTACCGCATTGTCGTCACCGTCAACGTCCAACAATTCACTTGCGGCAGTCTGGACGACATCGTTTACGTCTTCCACATCGAATGGCTCGTTCTGTCCGGCGTGGCTGTAGGTATACTGGTACCCCTCAAAGGCGGCTGTGACGGCTCCTTCGCTGGCTCGTTCAATGAACTCACGCCGATCTGTCGCGTCAAGACTGGTGGAATACGCACCTGGCCATCGGACAGATGATGGGAGCAAGATCGCTAACTCGTGGTTCCCCAGATGATAGCGTACTCGCCCAGGTGGGGCCTCGCTTTGAAGTCGCCAGATCATCTCGAGACACGCTTCGTTTGCCGGCCCCCGATCGATTACGTCACCGTTGATTACAAGGATGTAATCGTTGTCCGCCCAATGGAGCTGGTCACTCTCATCGGTCGTGACGAGATCTGGATACTGCTCAGCGTCGCCGACAGCGCCCAATGCGCTTTGAGCGTCTGTGAGGTAGCCGTGGATATCGCTAATGTGAACGATCAGCGGATCGCCGGGGATTTTTTCGGTGGTAGCCGGTGGGATGTCCATCTTCGTATATCCTGTTTCTCGGTCTCTGAAGGTATTTTTGTGGTGGAACTTAGCCACTTATCCAACATCGGTGAAACTGAAGACACCATCAGCGGGATTGATATCAACGATACCGAGTCCCCGATAGCCGAGATTGAGCATGTGTGGGACATTTGTATTGTCCGTTCCGGTATCATATCCAAACGCATGTGAGTGCCCACTAATTGTTGCGTAGACATCGTGAGTCTTTGTGATGAGTTTGAGAGCGATCGAGCCCGTGTGAAACGCCTCGCGATCCTCTTCGCGCGTTCCTGTCGAGTGATGTCGATCGAAAGATGTGTTGAATGGGGACAGGTGAGAGACGATAATTACGTTTGACCGATCACCGACAAGATCTGAAAGATGGGAATAGGTCTCTTGAACGGTTTGGGCGCTCCGACGAAACGCCGGAATGTTCTCGTCAGCGATACCGAGATCTTGGGCGGCATCGTGTCTGGTCGCTTGGTCGGTGACGAGATCGTAGAGCGCGTTTTCGATAGCATTCGCAGTTTGATCGGCCCGATATCGTCGCTCACCACGTGGAGCAGTCCGAGGGTCAAGGGTAGGAAAGGTTGCTTGATCGAGCGCATCATCTAGCGATCGAGACTCACATCCCCACCCGACGACTGAACACGATCCATACTCACGGGTCACATTGTGACCATTGGTTGCGTGCTCGAATCCGTCGACAACACCCTCGGGCATTGGAGCATGGTCGTGGTTTCCGGGGACATACAACACATCAATATCGAATTGATTGATGAACTGGCGTGCGAGTGCGATGTCATCAATCCCGTCTCGATGCGTGAGATCACCAGCAATGAATACAGCGTCGACGCTATCTGGAACCGCCATCGCGTCGATATCGTAGTCACTCGCTGCGGGCTTGAGATGAAGGTCGTTACAGACGAGGACCCTCATACTTGTCTCTATCAATGCTTGGCCATATGGTTCTTGTAGTTTATCGACTGAAATGATTCGTCCGTCTTCGGTACGTAGGCTTTCATAATTAAAGATACAGGTGGATTTTAGCACCGAGAATACAAAGGACAAGCCTCGCGTTCGTAGTTTTGCTCTGCCATCTGGACCATCTGTTACACAGCACAGACCAGCGTGAAGCGTCTCAGTATAGTTCGGCTTCTGTTCAGCGCGTGGAAGATATCAATCCAATCGATCGAGCGTCTTTTGATCCCGATCGCTGTCGTAGTACTTCTCAAGCGCCGTCTCAAACGGCTCTGGATCGTCGGCAACTGCCTCAAAAAGTGTCATCGAAGATCGAAACTTTAGATCATCTGGAGATCCGAACACGTCGTTAGCAGACCGTCCATCGAGGGCATTCACAAGGTCAGTACATTCCCGCAACCGTCGACCGAGAATAGAATGAGAGAGATAGGCTTCCGCTTCTTCTCGCGAAGTAATCGCGTATCGACGAGACATTTCACTACGGCCAAGACCGGCAATCTGTGGAAAGACATACCACATCCAGTGGCTACGCTTCCGGCCGGATCGTAACTCCTGTTTCACGTCATCGATCACCGGTTCTTGAGCCTCAACGAACCGTTGTAAATTGAACGGGTCGCCAGAATCCGACATATTAGCAGTGTTGATCTTATGTGAATATAAAGACTAATCCACGAAACTCGTGTTCAAAATCAATATACTGCCGTTGCCGTAGGTTGTGGGAAGTGGCTGATCGAAGGGGGAACCCGGCGCCGCGTGGCGCCGGAGCGTGTTTCAATCCGACTCGGCCGGCGTCTCGGCAGGCTCGAAGTGAGCGTCACCGAACGAGCGTTGGCCGACACCGAGGACACCATCCGTACCACAGGTCGGACAGTGCTCAGAGGGCGCAGTCGTCAGTTCGGTCATCTCATGCGTGTGGTCCTCGTATCGGATGAAGTCCGGTGGCGTGTGAACACCGGTCACCAAATCAACGAGGACCGAGACAGTTTTCGACGCGCACTGACCATTAAGGTGGACAACGGCCGGTTCGGGTGCCAGTTCGTCGTCATCAATGTACCCACGTTCCTGTTCCGCACTTCGTTCCGTGGGTGACAGCTGTTCGATCCGTGCTGCAGCCTGGTCATGACGTCCCAGACAGTCGAAGCAGGCGTTGCTTCCGGGAGCCACCAGGTGGACATACCCGGTCAGTTCGACTGTCTGATCATCCGTCTGTGCTGTCTCTTTTACCTCCGTCTCGCTCGACTCTATGGAACCCTGATTGCCCATCATCCCACTAGAACTGGTTCCAGTGGACGTTCGATCTGGCGTGTCGATTCGCACACCAGCGTCGAGGTAGTATTGTAATTGCTTAACTGCGTACTCGTTACAAAACGAGCGCGCGCTAACCGAATCAACACATCCGATAACGATGTCGCACTCGTCAAGGGCTGACGGGGAGTTCTGAATTCGCTCTTGAACTGTAGTAAGGCTAAGAGATCCGCCCGACGATTTCAAGAGATGTTCGCGGAGAGCTGTGACTTTGGGCTCGCCGATGTGATGGTCAAACACACCAGTGATCTGTGAGAGATTACTCTCTTCTACCTCATCGGGATCAACGAGGACGAGTTCGCCAACACCGAGTCGAGAGAGCTGTTCGGCGACCATCGATCCGAGTCCGCCGACGCCGACAATACCGACAGTTGTTGATTCGAGACGCTGTTGCCCATCACTACCGAAGGCCCGAATGTTCCGATCGTAGCGTTGATCCCCGTCTGTCGGTGACTCTGCATTAGCTGTGTCGATAGCAAACCGGGAGTGAATACCAGTAACTGGGCGATCCAGCTTCCACTCACCGAGAACCTCGACATCGATCGCTTCAAGACGTGTCTCATCGTCGGCAACCGCTTCGATGCCGCTGGTTCCGACAACAGCAAAGCCAAATGACTGATCCGGAAACAACCCAGTGATCCACTCACGGAACCGACCCATGGACTCCACGTCAATGCTACTGAATCGGGGGTCCGCGGAGAATGGATGGCTGTGGGCCAACACCGGGGCGAGCTGTTGGTCGCAACACTCGCTAAGACATTCTCGTTCGATTTCAGGAGCGGGCCGGCAGGCGGTCTTCGATTGCCGGGCCATCGCCTCATCGTCAACCGTGACGACCTGATTAGCCAGCAAGTCTCCTTCGTCGCCGGCATACACGAAGGCGAATCGCTCTTGTTCATCGTCCTTGAGTAGCGCCTCCCGGAGGCGGCGAACGGTTTTCGCTGAGAGTCTGAGCGTGCGCATCTATTTTTCCTCGAAGGGATTATCGGTGTGAGGACTTGCCAACGAAGCTCGCATCATGCTGGTTAATTTGACGAGCGAATCGTGCTTGGCGTCCCACCCGACGCGATGGTCTCTGATACACCACTTTGCCCACTCACCGTCGTCATCATCAGACGGGTGAATTCGGTTGAGCAGGTGCTCGGGGTTGCGGTGTTCGTACGAAACGCTCCCCGAGACGTATACGGTTGGTATGTCTCGCGGGTAGGTGTCCGGAAGGTCGTAGCGAAGCGGCGCAAATCGCGGACTCCACCCCTCTGGGTAGTCGAATCGCTCGATTATTACCCGGCGATCCGATTCACTATAGCGAACCGGATACCGGTCACCGAGTTTCTCGGCTTCCTCGTACGCGCGGCCACGTTTCATCCGAAGACGTTGCCCTCCCCCGGCTGGAAACTAATGTTCGTCTCCTCGGGAACAGCGTCGGCGACGATGTCCCGATCGCCGAGGACTTTGACCTCTCCGTTTTCTTCATACGTTGCTAATTCTCCATCGTCTCGTCCCAATCGTTCCTTGAGTTGCTGGACTGTGGTCCCCGATTCGACCGGAACCTCCGTGCCTTCGACGTGGATTCGCTCTCCCATGGTTAACACCACGTCCCTGCTTTCGAAGAGGATTGTTATAGTTGTTACTGTTAATATAGTTGTTAGCGCTGTCAAGGTAGATTAAGCTGATTACCCTGATAGTGCTAGTTTGGTGAGTAAGGCCGTCACATTAAATACCGTACCAACGAAACCGGACAGACAGATGACCGATGATCTGATTTCGGAGATGAAACGGGAGTTTGAATCCGGGGGGAACTGGCCGTATGCTCCGGACGGCCATCGGTTTGAGACCAACCCCTTTGCTGAACAGTGGCCCGACCCACGACTTTTTGCTGGCTACGAGGATGAACTCCGACGTCTCCGCGAGAACATCCAGCGGAACATCAATACGTTCATTACGGGACCGTTCGGGACTGGGAAGACCATCCTCACGAAAACGATGTATGAGGTCCTTCAGGATATCGAGGGCTATCAACCGGTTTTCGTCCCCGTTCAGAAGGGCCGTTACAGTAAGACCATGGCAAAACGGATCCTCGATGAGCTCGACGAACCAGTCGACTCGACGGCCGGTCAGGCCGACCTTTACGAGGATATCATGGATGCGCTGGAACAGCGCTATGAAAACGACATTCGCACGGTCATTTTCTACGACGAGGTCATAAACGGCAGCGATGGAACGCTCAGACAAATCCTCCATCTCCAGCGAGACATCGACGACTGGGAGCCCGTATTGGTATTTAATGGAACGGCGCACATGCTCGATCAGATCCATTCGAAAATCGAGCCGCTCTCAGATCGGATCGGGGATGAAATCACGTTGTCCGGGCTCGATCCGAACGGGGCCGCAGACCTGGTGAATAAACGACTTCGATTCTACTGTGAGGCAAGTGGGTGGAACGACAACTCGGAATGCACACACGATGACGAGAGTGTTGAACCGTTCACACGGGAAGCAGTCGAACTGCTTCACCAAGACGTTACGCCGTATCCCCGCCACCTTCGTCGACAGTGTAACAAGGTCATTGAGGAAGCTGCTCGTGAAGAGATCGAGGTGATCGATTTCGAGTTCGTCCGCGAAGTCCTTTCAGACGACGCCGCCCAGAAGCTTGATGAGCTGTCCGAGTTAGCGCTCGATATAGTCGAATTCTTGAACGAGGCTGGTGGCTCGACAGCGAATGCAATCAGTGAGTCCGTCGAGGCCAGTGCGTACAATGTCCAAGAGTCGCTGACCGAACTCGAAAAAGAAGGCCTCATTCGAGCGACCGACGGCAACCGTGGTATCGAGTACAAGTTGACCGATCAGACGAGTCGCGAACTCTCGAACATCTCTCAGAGCTAGCATGCAGATCCCATCACAGGCAGAACTTGAACGGTTCTTTGGAGAGGACCGAGCCGAAGAGGTACAGTTTCTCGAAACAGTCGCTACGTGGCCCAGTCTTCGTATCCTTGAGTACCTCTATGCGAATGAACCTGTAACTACTGGCGATCTCGCTCGTGGAGTCAATATGGACATGCGAGACGTCAAAGATCGGCTTGAGGCACTCGAAAAACAGGGTGTCGTCAGTAATGATAATGGTGATTGGAATACCCAGTCTGATAAAATCCAGATGACGGTTCGCCGTGGTGACGATCGCCTAGAGATTTCTCACGGAATTGGAACGTCGTCGAGTTCAACCGACAAATCGACAAAAGGAATCGTGTCACGGTTGAGTCGGTTTCTTAATCCGTTTTAGTAACTAGATAATTTTAACGCTTATGTGTAGCACATTGTTGATTTCAGAGAGTGGCTCAAACAGCGTGGTTGAGATCATCTCATCCCGGTTTTCGGAAGGGTTCTCGTCGGAGCAGAAACGCTCGGAGATACTACATCAGCTTATCTTTTGAGACGCCTTGGTGCGGTGAGAGCCACCGTCGCACCCTCTATCAGCGTACTCGCCGTCGCCGTGGACGACGTATTCACGGTCAAATTCGTCGTCCTCCTCAAGCGATTCGAATGCACGAAAGCCGTCAGTATAGAGGGCGAGCGACTACTGCTGGCCGACCGCCTGCAGGAGTCGATTCGTCTGCGGCTTTCGCTGGGGTCACGTACCGCTGTTTGGGGCCTCGATCGACTAGAATGAACACGGGTGGTTCCTCGTCCGCGCGTGGACAGGCCACGCGACCGCGAGTCGCGCTCACTCCCTTTCCTCCCAGCAGAAACGTACACTTTGTCTATTTCGACGGGTTCTTGGAGTGTGAGGGAAGGCGCGCCTTGTAGGTGAGCTCCATCTCTCGCTGGAGTTGGCGGACGCTCGTGTTGAACCGGAGGAACGCGTAGATCGAGAACAACCATTTCCGAAGTCCGACCTTCGAGTGGATGAAGATCGTGCCGGACTTGTCGTTGAACGTGCGGTCGCAATCCTTACACAGATACCGTTGAAAGTGCCCGTAGCTGCCGTTATTGACCATCAGGACAGAACGGCAGCGGGGACAAGTGGCACCGTCACGCCGGCGAACCTGTTGCAGCAGATCCGCTGGGACCGATTCCGACCCAAACACTTCCAGTGGAATCATTCGTGTAGGACACCGCTGACGCGGTGCCCTTTTTCTCTTCGACTCCACAGCTGCTACTTAACCGTATCAGCAATCTCCTACAGAAGAGCGAATGACAAACTAACGCCGTATCACAGAGCCTTCCAACTCCGGTGTGTACGCCATACACGCTTCTGACCTCTGATTGGCAGTTGCAAATAGATGCCCCATAGATTCATCAGACGGGCGTTGTCAGAACTCCCGAGAGACGAGTCCCTTCTCTACAAGTTCAGAATGCGCGTCATCAAACCGATCTTCTGCCTCTTGTTCACGCCCCCACTCGACGAGCTCACGTATCCCGTCCTCGAAGCTGACCTGAGGGTCGAAATCAAGTAATTCCTGAGCTTTGCTAATATCCGCATAGCAGTGCCTGATATCTCCCTGTCGATAGTCGTCAGCAATTACAGGCTCAATCTCATCGGTCTTTCCGTACAACTGGATGAGCATGTCGGCGACTTCCGTGATCGTCTTCGGGGAGCCTGTGCCGATATTGATTGCTCCGTGAGCTACATCTGATTCGATCGCGGCGCGATTTGCTCGTGCAACATCACTAACGTGGATGAAATCCCGCATCTGCTCACCATCTTCGAACACTAGCGGGGGATTATCGTTTTTAATTCGGCTGGAGAAGATTGCACAAACGCCTGTATACGGATTCTCCAGTGCCTGGCGACTCCCATAGGTATTGAAATATCGTAACGCGACCGTGGGGATATCGTAAGCCCGCCCGATTGAGAGCATCATCTCTTCTTGGTCTTTCTTGGTGATTGCGTAGATGCTTGTACTGTCGCGTGGCTTCTCTTCGGGGGTTGCCATTGGTTCGAGTTGACTGCCGCACTGGTTGCAATGATGCTCCCACTGGTATTGTGTCATTTGAGAATTGTTTCGGAGGGCGGGATATCGAACCTCATCACACGCGCGACAGCGGTATGCGCCTTCACCGTAGATGGACATTGAGGAGGCGACAACCATTTTTTCCAACTGGATTTCTTCGTTGACGATGATGTCTAGCAGACGGGCCGTACCTAGTGTGTTTACATCCACATAGTGTTCGATTTCGTACATCGACTGGCCGACGCCAACCGCGCTGGCTTGATGGTTAAGGATGTCTGCTGATGCCAGTAATTCAGACATCAATTTTCGATCGCGTACGTCACCCCAGACATACTCTGCTTCGCTGTTGAGATAGTCTGGCTCAGATGTGTGAACTTGGTCGGTAAGATTATCGAGGACTGTGACCTCATACCCGGCGTTGATGTATTCGTCGACAATATGGCTGCCAACAAATCCAGCTCCTCCCGTGATGAGCACGTGAGTCATAGGAAAGTATTCCCAAAGCGGTTTGAAAAAGACTAGGTTGGGGCGCTCATAGTGAAATGGCACCAGAACTGACGCTATATTTTTTGTTCGAAGAATCCCATCGACTGCTGTAATCCGTCACGCAACTGAATGTCTGGTTTCCAGTTGAGCTCAGAACGGGCCTTTGTGATATCTGGCTGCCGTACTTCTGGATCTTGAGGTGGCAGCGACTCGTGAGTGATTCCACTATCGCTTCCCGTTACATCAATTACGATTTCGGCGAGTTCCTGAATCGACCGTTCATCCGGATTACCGAGGTTCACTGGGGTTTCAATATCCGACTCAAGTAAGGCTAGTAACGCATCAATCATATCGTCAACATGGCAGAAGCTCCGTGTCTGGCTTCCATCACCGTAGACAGTTAGATCTTGACCGGTGAGGGCTTGTTTCATGAAATTTGGAATGACACGTCCATCATCAAGGCGCATCCGAGAGCCATAAGTGTTGAAAATACGGGCGACGCGAACGTCGAGGTCGTGTTTATCTCGATAGGCTCGGACCAGTGACTCTCCATGCCGTTTGGATTCGTCATAACACGAGCGAGGACCATACGGGTCAACGTTTCCACGATAGTCCTCCGGTTGGGGATTGACCTCCGGATCGCCGTACACCTCACTTGTTGAGGTAAATAGGTAGGTGGCATCTTTCTTTTTGGCTAATCCGAGCGTTTTGTGAGTTCCGAGTGCCCCTACTTTCAGTGTCTTAATCGAGTGTTCGCGGTAAAATACAGGCGAAGCAAGGCTTGTAAGATGCAAAACCGCATCGAGGTTTCCATCGACGTGGATAAATTCCGTTACGTCATGGTCGTGGTATGTGAAACGCTCGTGATAGAGGATATTGTCGAGATTTGCAGCCTGTCCACTAACTCGATTGTTCATCCCGATTACTTCATGCCCTTGTCCCAGAAGGTGACGAACAGGACAAGCTGGAGTTGCGAACGACAGACATATACACGGGATTAGGATCTGTGAGTGGAGTTCGCTCGACTAACCCAGCGGGATTGAGAAGCTGCTGGGGTGGTCACAGATGAGACAGATTGGGTAGGTGCTGCCTCGGGCAGCGCCGACCCACAACTGAATGAACGGCTCGCAGATATCGACCCGCTTTCTGGTGGGTGGGGACTACTGACCCAGCAGGCTGATGAGGCCCTCGATAAGACGACAACAGCGGTCGAGGTGGTCAGCCACCTCGATCTTTCGGCATACGCCCGAGACGACCCGTACCCAGAGTGGCATGACTCAAAGCCGTTCGAGCCGATGCTTCGGGCAATTCTGTTGAGCGAACTGGGTGATGCGTCCGATGCCGCCGTACATCGGACGCTCGAAACCGATCCTGATACGGCCGGTACACTCGGATTCGATCCAGCGGACGTTCCCGATCAGAGTACGCTCTCGCGTGCGCGAGACAACCGTTTTGTAGAGCTGGAGCGGACGATTACGGTGAGTTCCCGCCAGATTCAAACGCTCGCTGCCCACCGTGGCAGTCCGATTGGAGCACCTACTTCGGACAGTGCTTTGACGGAGTCGACAGACTCCTCGAAGCGCACAATCAACCGACTCATCCGCGGCAAGACCCGCGAAGTGCGGGACGAACTCACCATCGTCGTGTTCCCATCAATCGAGTTTGATCGTTCTGAGGACGCGGCCTACGACGACGAGGAATTACTCCTGTTGGAGACGTTACCCGAGGTCACAGGCACCGCCGCGAGACCGGTCCCGCCGCGGCGTCCTCCATCGCCTCACGGAGAAACACGACGTCGCTGACATCGGGTTTCTCATCGATGCTGGCGGCTGTCCAACTGCCCTGGTTCGGCGTGAGTTGAGCGGTCAGCTCAACTATACCGAGCGGAACCACATCGAGAAGTGGTTCCAGACCGTGGCAATGCGAATCGACCACTTTCATTCGTTCTGGCGGGGCAGTGAATCGAGCGCAAGGCGGTGGCTGCGGCGGTTCAGATACTACTACAGCAGACATCGGCCGAATCAAGCGTTGGATGGACCACGCCCGCCGAGGAGGTGCTCAACTAACAGTGCCGTACTACGCGTTCTGGTCCGTCACTACGTCTATGGTCGGTGGGGTAATCGGCTCACCCGATTTCCAAGACGGAAGCTCGTCCAGCCCGTGCTTTTCACACACGTACTCAGTGTTCTTCGACTCGCCGTCTTCCATCGTGGCTGATCGATCTACCTCCCGGTGAATTCGTTCGTCCCGCTGGTTGTGGGGCGGGTGGTACACCGAACAATTCACATCATAGACACATTTTGCGTCTGCTAACTCCGACGCTCGATAGGCGAATTCGACTTCGTGGAATCCCCAGTCGCTCATGTCGGAATCGAACGGTTCACCGCCTTCTAACTCGGAGAGTCGTTCAACTAAATCGACCGAATAGCTCATCGTTTTCGCCCACACCGATCGGAAACCACATTCATACGCCTCGGTGTCTTCTCCAGACATCCCCATCAGTTCCCAACGCTCGCAGTCCTCCCGTTCAAAGGTTTCGAGTGGTCCCTCACAGATCGGGCCAGTCACTAGCGTCGTTTCGTCCACTTGACTCCACTTAGCGTGGTGATACAGGAAGTCCTCCTGAAGTCTGACATCCTCAGCGTGGACAATCAACTCCGTTTCGGGCCGGGCCAAACGAACGAGCTCGTTGAACAGGGAAGCGTGACTATACGTCTGATCATTTGGTGGAAGTCGCTTCAGAACGAACGGTACGTCGTTCCGGAAGGACTCTGCTCCGATGACATCTGATCCGTCGCGACTTCCGTCATCCAGTATTATAAGTTCCCACAAGTCTTCCGGATACGTCTGGTATCGGAGATCGCGTATCGTTTGAATTAGAACTTCTGGTTGACGGAATGTCGGAAGAACCACCGAGATGTTCGGGTATTCCATGGACCGAATTTTGCCACATTGTGTATAAATTTACTGTAATGCGGCCGATGGTACTACCATTCTCTCCCCTATCAATCGGTCGTTGTATTGTTGGAGACACATTCCTTGGAAGACGACATTTGATGAGCCCATATTTGAGTGTAAACCGACGATTGAGTGGCTTCCTCTCATCGCTTTGGCCTCTAAGTCAATTTATTTGAGTGAGAAGCCATGACCAAACCTTGGGGTTGCCTGCCTACCAATGGCTAGACCAGCCTAACGCGCCTCTCAGACGTTCTGATCGAACTCTGGTCCCCGAGCCGAGGGTTTTCGCCCGTGTTAGTACGAAATTGAGTTCAAAATATAAGCCAGACCGGGTGATTTGCCGGACAGGCAAGTACGATTCATTGGACTGTTCTTGATTTTTTGGGATAGAGAACTGTCCCGGTTTGAACCCGGTTCAAGGCTCTCAGAAGGTCTCGCTTCCCCTGCGAGTTCCAACTATTCATATGCGGGCCGTGATAGCCAGTGAGTGTCACCTACGATACCCAAGCCCGTGAAATAAAGAAATCTAGATTTCCAAAACCGCGATTCCCAAATTCGGGAATTCTACTTGTGTAGAGATACTATGAGGAATATATACGAATTCGTTGATCGGGAAATCGAACTCGATCAATTCCGGGACTGCTACAAGGTCGAGACAGCAGATCTCACCGTCACTTTCTGGGCTCTGTTGGTTCCTTCTCGTCAAGCGCCATGTTCCCGTGACGAAATTGCTGACATCGTCGAAGCGTGGTAGATATCACATCGCCCCTCCGCTGTTCCAGTTCTGGCTCCAATCCATCTACGGTAACAAAGACCAACTTCGCATGCTTGGCGACGACACATACGAGGAACTCGTCGCACCGGATCTCGGCGATTAAGTGAGCGCGGTGGTCGAACGGCTCTGCCAGCGAGCGCTCCCTGACTGTTTCGACCGGTAGTTCCGGGACGTCGGGCAGTAGCGGTTCAAGAAACACGAACTGGACATCATTGGACTCACCCACGAGGGCCTGTTACCGGTGAGTGTAAGTTCCTCCCAACCTCGAACGAACGGCCTCTGAAGTCCGTGGTCAAAGGAGCCAGCCGATGGAAAGACCCTGTACGTGCCCCTTGGACCCTCCGGGTAAACTGACGATTTCAAAAACGTCGCTGACGTGCGTGACGACATCCGGTACTTCAGACTGTCCGACCTGCTCTCCCCCACTAGGACCGCGTAAGATGAAGTCTCGGACGGCTTCAGATTAACAGCGACCCCTCTCCAGTGAAGAAGGCTGCTAGTCCTCTGGAACTATCCTAGACGTTGTGAGTTCACATAGAATTAGCTAATCTGAATGCGACCATACCCCCGACGTCTTGATAACGGTCGGCCCGGGTTGCTCGCTGACGGCTTCGAGAAGGCATCTCTCACAGACCCACTCTAGTTTAGCTTACTGAATGGACTATCCGCTTGGCACTGTGGACACTGACGCCGGGCAGGCATACGCCTAACATCGGGCGTGTTGTGAGAAGCAATACGCTCGCTACTCGTCAGAGTTTCATCATCACAGCTTACAGCTGAGTCTGGAAGTATCCGATAGATTCGCGAAGGCCTTCTCGCAGCGAGACGGTTGGTTCCCAGCCGAGCTTGGAACGGGCTTTTGAGATGTTTGGACGTCGCACTTGGGGGTCCTGCGGCGGGAGTTCCTCGTAGGTGATGCCGCTGTTGCTGCCGGTGATGTCGATCACGATGTCCGCGAGTTCTTTGATCGTCCGCTCGTCGGGGTTTCCAACGTTGAGGGGTTCCTGAACGTCGGACTCCAAGAGGGCGACGAGGCCGTCGATCATGTCGTCGACGTAGCAGAAGGCACGGGTCTGCTCGCCGTCGCCGTACACGGTCAGGTCCTCGCCCGTCAGCGCCTGTTTCACGAAGTTCGGGATGACGCGGCCGTCGTCGAGACGCATCTGTGGACCATACGTGTTGAAGATGCGGGCGACTCGGACGTCGAGATCGTGCTGGTCACGGTACGCGCGGACGAGGGACTCGCCGTATCGCTTGGATTCATCGTAGCACGAACGTGGCCCGTACGAGTCGACGTTCCCGCGGTAGTCCTCAGGCTGTGGATTCACTTCGGGGTCGCCGTAGACCTCGCTCGTGGACGTGAACAGGTACGTCGCGTTCTTTTCCTTGGCGAGCCCGAGGGTCTTGTGCGTGCCGAGCGCACCGACTTTGAGCGTTTTGATCGGGTTCTCACGGTAGAAGACCGGTGAGGCGAGGCTTGCGAGGTGTATGACAGCGTTGAGGTCGCCCTTGACATGGATGAACTCCGTGACGTCGTGGTCGTAGAACGAGAACTCTGGGTGCTCGAAGGCGGCGTCGAGGTTCTTGATCTGGCCACTTACGAGGTTGTCCATCCCGATGATCTCGTGGCCGTCCGCGAGCAGGTGGTTAGTGAGGTGCGAACCGAGGAACCCGGCCGCGCCAGTGACGAGGATGCGGCTCATCGGGACTGCTCCGCGAGGAACTTCTCGACAGCCGCGTTCATCTCCCCGTCGTCGTGGCGAAGCGCCATCTCGATGTTCGCCTGGAGCCAGCTCGGGATGTTCCCGATGTCGTACCGGTCGCCGTCCAACTCGACGCCACGCACTACGTCAAGCTCGCGGATGGCATCAGTAAGCTGGAGTTCGCCCCCGACGCCCTTGTTAATACGTTCGAGATGCTCGAATATTTCCGGTGTCAGCACATATCGTCCTGTGATGGCGAGGTTCGACGGCGCTTCGTCCTGCGGTGGTTTCTCAACGAAGTCGTCCACCGGGAAGCTTCCCACCGTCGGCGCGCCGTCTTCGACCTCGGCGACGCCGTACGTGGACACGTTCTCCCACGGCACGCGCTCCAGCGACAGCACGGACTCCTCGTGCTCCTCTGCAACGTCGATGAGCGTCTCCGTACACGGTGTGCCGTTCTCGATGATAGTGTCGCCGAGCAGGAGTGCGAACGGCTCATCGCCCACATGCTTGCGCGCGTACCGAACCGCGTCGCCGAGACCATTGCGTTCCTTCTGGCGGATGTAGTGGATATCTGCCAGCTCCGCGATATCACGAACACGACCGAGTCGGTCGATTTTTCCATTTTCTTCAAGAGCTTCTTCGAGTTCGTACGACTTGTCAAAGTGCCGTTCGATCGCTTGCTTTCCCCGGCCCGTGATGATGAGGATGTCATCGATCCCCGCCTCGACGGCCTCCTTGACGACGTACTGTATTGTCGGCTTGTCCAACACGGGCATCATCTCCTTGGGCTGGGCTTTCGTCACCGGCAGGAACCGCGTACCAAAGCCCGCCGCCGGAATGACGGCCTTCGTGATTTCCATATATCATCTTTCTAATGTGGCCCTCTGAAATACGTTTTGTCATTTAGTCGCTTTATACGGGCAACGGTAGGTGTGAAATTAGGGCGAATCAAACCCCGCTCTTCTTGTAGGCAACATATTAACTGTAGTGGGGGTACAGATATCAGTTATCGGTAGCCGATATGTCGGATCTACAATCGCGTCCTGCTTCGCGGATATGGATCACGACGTGGTGAGCGTCGAGATCGACGAGGAAATCGTCGACCCGGTCAACCGTAGCAAAGCGCCGATCCACAAGAAGGGTTATTAGATGGTCGGTGCGCACGCGGGCGAGAGTCCGAACTCCCCCGCTCGGCGACGCTTTCTCGAGTGGAAGGTGACTGCCGCCTCCTCCCACCTGACCGGGTCGAAGCCGTTCTATTTATCCTGTACAGGAGATCTAAATTGGAAGTGTCGGAAGCACCCCCCATTAAATATCAGAATTTTATAGTTTTTCTGCCAACATTTCGGCAGCCGGAGGTACTGATTCAAACGTTGCGGGATTTTTGTCACCAGAGCTACCCGTCGGACTCGTGGCAACTGATCTTGCTGGATAATAGAAGTAGCGATGGATCCGACTTCGTCGGAGTGAAAACTCCCCTAACCGACATCACCTTTTTTCTGAAGCGACTACCGCCGGACGACGAGACGTACAGTCACGCTTCCCTGTTCAACGAACTCGTTCGGCTGACCCGACCCAAGACGGACGTAATAGTCCACGGTAAGGACTTACGCGTCCAGAAGGGCTTCCACCAATACCACGTCAAGTGGAACCAGATCGACGAGACGACACTCGCGGCGGAGCCGATCTGTGAGGGACCAATCGAAACCTTTGAACGGGAGGGCTGCGGGCGTTGGGAGCTGATGGAGCCGTCTGACGTAGACGCCGAAGCCTACGAGTGTGACTTCCGTTCGGTGTGGGCAAAGACTCTGAGCTACTCCGTCAACCTGGTTGGACGACTCTCCAAGCGAGGGAGCGGCGATCCGTCCGATTCCGAAATAAGCGACTGAGTTCTCCACGAACTCGAGTTCGCCCATCGTGCCCTAGAGCAGGGGACGCGACTTGCGTCTAGGAGTCTGTCAGTTCGGTGTACCACCCACCACACAATCCCCGCGGCGAACGAGTTCACCGGGACGTCGATTGAGCGGCAACGATGGAAGATGGCGAGTTGAAGAACACCGAGTACGTCTGTGAGAAACACAGGGTAGACTAGCTTCCGTCCTGAAAGGTCCGCGAATCGAGCGAGCGACCTCACGGAGACGCGCCGAGTGATCGAAGCACGCGTAGTGAGTCTCCAGGACGGACCGAGAGGTTGTGCTCTATGATGTGTATCAAAGTAGAGCCTCCAACTCGATCGGAGTGTGCCGATGGCGAGCGCTAGAAACTGAGCGATGGCGATAGGGACGAGGACCATCTGAAGTCTATAGGATAATCGGACACTGAGGAAACCGACGAAAACACGATGTTCTTCCTCCCGACTGTTCGCCTCTCCCCACGACGATCCGACCGGTGCTGAACAGTATTTTTCAGCTTTCGAAGGGTTAAAATGTCCACTTTGTTTCTATTTTCGCATGACTGGTAGTATCTCCGTCGTAATCCCGAGCGCTCGCCAGTATCCAGCGAGCCTGATCGACGACCTCCTAACGCAGACCCGCCAAGGCGACGAGATACTCCTCGTGAACGACGACACACACTCCAGTGCGAACTGGACGCTCGGTTCGGAGACGACTGACGGTGGAGACAGAGATCCCGAACCAGACGATTCCCCGTCGGAGACAGGTGCGGGTACCGAGCACGAGCGATTGTCGGTGCTCCAGACAGCCGGTCGAGGTGGCGGAGCGCAAGCACGGAACGTCGGGTGGCGCGCGAGTTCGACCGAGTGGGTCCTGTTCGTCAACGACGACATGCAGGTATCCCCGGGGCTAATCGAGAGCATCCGGGCCTCGATAGAGGAGAATCGCCGGGCGGACGTCGTCTCGTTCCGTGTGACAAGTCGAGCTGACGATCCGATAACACGACTCAGCGACATGACCGTCTCGCTCGACAGGGGCCCGGACCCCCGCGAGACGTCCGGGTCCCCGCTGGACCTCGATCAGGTCCGGAACTACGGCGTCGGGGCGGCACTGCTCACGAGCCGAGAGATCCTAGAGGAGACCGGGGGATACAAGGACGAACTAGGTCCTGGACGACCGCTTGGCGGCACAGACGACATCGAATTCCTCTGGCACGTCTCTCATCACGATGGGTCGATCGCCTACGATCCGAGCGTGGTCTTCTACCACCGATCGCCCGGATCACTGGAAGAGTGGCAAGGGAAACTCGAAGACTACGCACGTACAGTCGGATACCTGACCGGGGTCGTTGGGACGGCCGGTGCCGAACGATGGGCTACCGGCTACTGCGAGATTCTCGAGAGCGTACACGAGACGGAGTCGTTCGGGACCATTCCAGCAGACCTACAACCACGAGCGAAGCGTGCGCTCAGCGAGGCTAGCGAGACCATCCGTGATTTCTTCGACGGTTCACCTGTTGATGAGGCGGGTCCGGAACTGTTGTGTGGAGCCTGCGATGCGACGTTCGAGTGACCGAGTACGTTAGTACCGCTAGAGGGTAGCGAACGACCAGACGGTCTGTTCTTCGATACGCTGAATTTGCTTTCCGTAGACGGCAGCGTGAGCAGTCGCTCACGCCCCGACTGCCTTAGTGGTCGGGGAAGGCCGACACCGCTGGCCGCAGGAAGACAGAGATACACTTATAATTGAAGCGTCCACCGTTGGAGATAATGTCCGATAACACGGTTTTTCCAGGTGGAGTGAACACTCCCGACTATCGCCACGAGCACAGTCCGACCGGAATCGTCGACGGAAACGGAGCGTTTGTCCGGACGGAACGTGGAGACGAGGTCATCGATCTCAGTATGGCCTACGGGTCCCAGATATTCGGACATAGTCCCTCAGAAGTCGAAACAGTCGCGAAAGATGTCCTCGGTCAGGGCTGGCTGTTCGCGGAACCGCATACCCTGGTGAGCGATGTCGCCAAGCAGGTCTGTGATACGTTTCCTTGTGCGGATTCGGTGAAGTTCGCGACCACGGGATCCGACGCAGTCTCCTATTCTCTCCGCTGTGCCCGCTCATATACGGGCCGTAACGATGTTCTGGTCACCGACGGTAGCTACCATGGCGTTCACGACGGACTGACCTACTCGTCGGGACTTCTGGAGGAGGTACCGGAGGCCATCAGCTCCGTCCCGTTCAACGACATCGAAGCCACGAGGGAAGCGCTCGAGAGCGAAGCGCACGCCGCGTTCCTGCTCGAACCGGTTCTCAAGGACAGCGGTTGCGTTGAACCCTCCCCCGAGTATCTCGAAGCGGTGCGAGAGGTCTGTAGCGAAACCGATACCGTACTCGTCCTAGACGAGGTCCTCACTGGTGCCCGACTGGAGCGGGGCGGTGCCCAGTCTCGATACGGCATCACACCGGACCTTATGACAGCCTCCAAGGCACTGTCTGCCGGTCTTCCACTCTCCGTAGTGGCCGGGCGTAGCGAGTTCATGGACGAGTTCATGCCTGCTGGCGACGTGTTTCTTGCTGGAACGTTCAATGCAAACCCACTAGGCCTAGCCGCTACGAAGGTCACGCTCGACCGGATTCGAACCGAACCGGTTCACGAGCAACTTGGATCCCTTGGGACAGAACTGCGAAACTTTCTCACCGCAGAGTTGGCTGAGCGCGACATCGAGGCGACCGTTCAGGGCGTCGGATCGATCACGTCGATAGCGTTCGGCCACGAGGGCGACGAGTATACGCGGGGGCTACGGGATAGCGAATACTCAGCCGAGCAGTACTACGAATTCGCTTCCGTGGCGCGGGAGGCCGGACTGTTGCTTCCGCCCTACCACTTCCAGTCGCTGTTCGTCTCCATGGCACACGGTGACCACGTCGACGAGATGAAGCGCCGCTTCCGGACGGCTCTCGATGCGTACGCAGACGACTGAGGGGTTCTGGCACGGTACCTAGCGTGTGGCGGCCCCTATACAGAGCTGTCGCGCTTCGGTTCGGGGTCGCCGGAAACCCGGTTCAGTCACCTGATGGCGGTTCCGAGGAACTCTCTTCGGCGGCGGTTCGCCACGAGTGGGACGGCGTCCAGTCGAGCAGGTCCGCACTCCGTCCGATCGAGTAAGCCGAGGCGTCACCAGTCAGGTCGTCGCTGACCGTCGGGTCGTCGAAGTGCCTCTCGAGAAGCTCTCCCGTCGGCCGTCCCATGTAGTTGTCCGCCGCGATGACGTTGAAAGCACGGAATCCCTCGATTGACGTGCCGACGGCCGCCTGGACCGCGCTCACGACGTCTCGAACGTCGCAGTAACTCCAGTAGTTCGTCGTTCCGTACTCCGGCGCTTCCTGAACCCCGAGACAATTGTACTCACCCGGATACTGGATCCACGTCGTGCGGAGTGCGCGGACGTTCATGTCATACTTCCGGACGGCCATTCGTGCAATCTCTTCGGAGACGAGTTTGGACAGACTGTATGCGTCGGCTGGTCGGCAGTCTTCCTCGGTGGATATGGGGAACCGCGAGGGTAACTGCTCGTACCCGTAGACCGAATCGCTCGAAGCGATCACCGTGTCGGCACCGACCTGTCCGGCGGCCGCCAGCGTATAGTAAGTCGCGAGAACGTTGTTTCCGAACACCGTTCCGGGGGCACTTTGATTCTCGGCGGTGTACGCCGCCAAGTGAACGACTGCCGTCGGAGCGACGTCGTGAACCACTTCGAACATTTCACCCCCGTCCGTAACGTCGATCTCTCGGTAATCGACGCCCTCGTGTGCGGACAAAAGGCTGTCATCCGGAAGCCGTTGGTCGACAACTGTGACGTCCCACCCGTCCTCAACAAACGCATCCACGATCCATCGGCCAGAATCACCAATTCCGCCTGTTATAATTACTCCATCCATTTCCGTATGTTATTGATACGAGATATAAAAATATTCTGGACCGATCCGGGCCGGGACCGCCGCTAATGGAACCGCTGTACGACTTGCCCGACGAGTAGCACAGAATCGAAGGATGACGCACCAACCCGGATGTAGAAGAGTATTTAGTATAGGTCTACAATATTTCGAGTGAGAGTCCGGTATATATGGATCAAATCGGTGTCGTAATCCCAGCCTCTGATTGGACTGACTGTCCCTGTACCCAAGCCAGAATAGTCTCTGAGCAACTGGACAGTACCGATCAACTCGCTGTAGTGTTAGGCCCGCACGTAGAAGACGAGGACCGCTGTAGGAGTCGACTCGAGGAACTGGGTGCCGACGTGGTATTCCGTGAGTCTACCAAAAACGCCGCATGTGCGAGAAACACCGGAGTAGCGGCGCTAGACGATGGGATCAACGTCTTCATATTCTGTGACGCTGACGACGAAATAACGGACGGGTGGATCGACACAATCTCAGGTCCGTTGCTCGATGGAACCGCAGACCTTGTTGGCGGAATACTGCATCTCCGGAACCATCCCGAGTCCGGGGTAACGTACGCGCCCAGGGTCGACTACTGGCACCGCCAGTCGGTAATGGGTGGGAACATGGGCCTGACGCGGGAAGCGTGGGAGGCGATGGGCGGGTTCGACGAATCATTACACTACGTCGAAGACATGGATATTGCCTGGCGGGCAGGGGAGATGGGATTGACCGTGGAAGTCGTGTCCGATGCGGTCGTGGATTACACGCTTCGCTCCCCAATCACGGAGATGAGACAGCGGTTCAGGTGGGGAAAATGGGCCGTCAAACTGCTCCGTAAACACGACCTCTCGTCGGAGAACTTACCGACGCTAAAGCAGTTGTACGTCGACAAGAGAGATACGAAGTTCGCTTCCTCCCCAGCGACTGCAGCGGCATCGCAGTGGATCGGGCAGAACTACGAACGGTTCACTGGTGGTACTCGGTAGTCGTAGCCCAAACCGACACCGATCTCTACCTCGTATTTTCGACCGGCGAACGGAGTCGGGCGCTCGTGACTAATTACGCTGGAACGATATAAGTAGAGATAACCATTGGTAAAAACAAACAAAGGTATGTAATCGCTGGAGAGGTCGTTTGAGAGCTTCCACCGATTAAATTGTCCGCAATGATGAAAACGGGTCGGTCTCATAAAGCTGGCATCGACGGCGAACCGGCCACTGCGACGGTCACGTCTGTACCGCGACACCACTATTAGAACGGACCACTCATGATACACACAGCAGTCCTGAAAGAGTATAAAAACCGCTCGAAGTAGAAACACGGAACAGACCGACCACGGGAGGCGGCGGAATCGTTGTCCGGACAGAAGCCTGTGGTATCTGCCGCTCGGACTGGCACGGCTGGAAAGGCCACTGGGAAGGAACACCGCCGCTCGGTCACGAACCCGGTCACGAACCCGTTGGTGAAGTGGTCGTCGCCGGCGAGCAAGTCGAGAACTTTTCGATCGGAGACCGGGTCGTTGTTCCGTTCAACAACGCTTGCGGTGCCTGTCCCTGTTGTCTGGATGGAAACTCACACGTCTGTGCGGACGGTCGTGGTCTTGGTTTCAGCCCCGATCTCCCCGGAGCGTTTGCGACCGAATTCAAAGTGCCACACGCTGATTTCAACGCCGTCCATCTGCCAGAAGGGGCATCGCCGGTAGAGATGGCCGGACTCGGCTGTCGGTTCGCAGTCGCATACCACGCTCTCGCACACAAAGCGGACGTTCGACCCGGAAGATGGGTCTCGATCCACGGCTGTGGCGGTCTCGGCATCTCGGCGGTCCATCTCGCAAATGCGCTCGGAGCGCGCGTCGTCGCCACCGATCTGAACGACGACAACCTGGCGATGGCAGAGCGTCTTGGAGCCGATGCTACCGTGAACGCAAGCACCGAAGATAGCGTCTCGGACGAGATACGGGACGTCACGAACGGGGGCGCGACGATATCGATCGACGCCCTCGGTATCGAAGAGACATGTCGGAACTCTCTTATGTCGGTGGAGAAGCTCGGGCAGCACGTTCAGATCGGCATGACGACTACGGACAAAGGCATACTACCCGTGTCCGTCGATCACATCGTCAACAACGAGATAGAGTTCGTGGGTGTGAAAGGAATGCCGCCCCACCAGTACGACGAGATCATCGGGATGGTGGCTTCGGGAAGTATATCGCCGGGGGCGCTCGTGACGAACCGAGTTGGTCTCGGTGACGTGTCGAATCGGCTCGCCGCGATGGACGACTCTGGGACAACCGGCATCGAAGTCGTGACGCAGTTCGACTAGACCATCCAGTGTACTCCCGACGAACGGTTCGAGTCCTTCGTACCCTCAGTCAGATCCGTTCGCGATCCACTCCGCCGCCTACTCGCCGAGTTCGTCGAGGTGCTCGTCGGTCAGGTTCGCGTGGGCCGCTCCCTCGAGGACGTACAGGTCACCGTGCGGTGTTTTCTGGTCGGTGATGCGACGACTGTGCTCCAAGAGTGCCTGATCGTTGCCACCGACGATCAGGAGGAAGGGCAGTTTGATCCGATCGACCGATCGGGGCGTCATATCGATTCGCCCACCACGGGATACGACGAACTCGGGGTCTTCGGATTCGACGGCGGCGCGAAAGGCGGGAACGGCCCCGATGCTAGCCCCGAAGTATCCGACGCGGAGTTCCCGAATCTCCGTGTGTGTCCTCACCCACTCTGTCACGGGCAACAGCCTCGTCGTGAGGAGTGGAACGTCGAAGTAGTTGTCGGGCACGTCAATCTCCTTCTCGGTCAGCATGTCGGAACGGAGCGTGGCAATCCCACCAGTATTTAAATTGTCAGCTACTTGACTACCTCTTCCGCTGTCGAGACCCTTACCCGTCGCATGGGAGAACACTACACATTCGTTTGCCCCGTCTGGCACATTCAACTCGATCGGCAGTTTCAGACCGTAATCACCCACCGAAGCGGTCGTTTGTATCTGTTCAAACACTCATTTCTATTGAGGTTCTGGGACAAGTTTATTACGATATTCGAGCGCGGAGACGACGTGAACGGACTGGACGACCCCGACGAACACGTCCCCGTTCGTGACGGAGAACAGGCGGACCGGTCACGGTCCGCGAAGTCACGGAACTGCTAATCGAGCAGCACGGGATGGACGGTGACCTCCGCCGAGAGGTCACCAGTGAATGCCGACTCGGGGACATCAGAAACTGTTACACGGACACGACGGAAGCCGAGGAGTTTCTAGATTTCCAGGCGAAGATACCTCTTGTTCAGATAAGCTGATTCCATGCGAAGGCGAACGATCTCAGCCACTCGTCAGCAGTTTCTGCTTCGGCGTTGCCGAAACAAGTTGAGAAACAGGTAGTTCGACGTTTTATATCACGAAAGACACGTTCGACGCTGTTCCGATTTCCATGCCGTTCGTATCTGAAATCGAGGTCGTGTTTGCGACAGGCTCGCCGAAGTGAGGCTGATCCATCGACGAGAACAGTTGCGTCATCAATATCGTGTTTGTCGCGAAGATCAGCGAAAAACCGATCTGCGAGAGCGTTATTTGTCGTTGGCTCAAGCTGTGTATGGAGCAAATCGTTCGTTTCTGGATCGACAGCAGCGTACAGCCAATATTGGTCATCGTCAAGTCGAATCACGGTTTCATTGACCGCAACGTGATTCGGACTCCACCCAGACTCTAGCTGTAGATCGGCCTTATGAACCCAGTTATGAACAGTGGATTGAACCCGATCAATACCAAAAATTTCAAGAAATAAAACAGTATTCGAAAGCGATAGTCCCGATAAATGGAATTGAATACTGAGCTTCATCAACAACCGCGGTGGTGCCTCTCGCTCCACAAAGTCTAAGTTTATCTCGTCTAAACAGCCGCTGAGGCGGTCATTTTCGGACATAACTCACTTTGAAAACGTACCGCCTCGCCTTTCAATCCTTATCTGAACACTGTCCGAAGATAGGCCCAAAACGGGGTCTGAAAGGACTCGGAGAGTGGTAGATACGGCAGAGTCCCGACGACAGCATGAGGACGCCCCAGTCGGAACTGAAACTTCAGGGACTCCCCGACGATCTGTCACTGTCCGAGTGGTGGGTCCACCCCACCTCACGATTCCAGCCGGTGCTCGTGGTACTTGTTCACACGCGGAGCCCCCCGTGCACAGCAGTCGGTGGTCGTCGAGGTCGACGATACAACTCGCGTTCGTTTGCCCGTGTTCCACTTCTGGCAGAGACTCGTCGACGTGACTACAGACGCTCGCGGGCCTCCCAAAGTGATCCCGCAGACCAGACCTGATCGTCGCTGGATCGATATCGCCAGCGTGCTTGCGAAGGTGGTTCGCTAGACATCGATCGCGATACAGGTTTCTCGGACTTTCTCAACCGATCACGCTCCGAACGGCGTAGGCTTCGAAGTGGTTCGAATGGGTGATGACAACGTCTTCGGGATACAGATGGTAGAACGAATCTGGTGCCACCTCGATGTCGAGTACCTTGCAGTTCGCGTGCCCCACGTCGACGTTGGCGGAACCGCCCCACAAGTCGTCCACGAGGGGAGCGCCTGGTCGAATCGTTCAGCGTCCATAATCTCCCGGAAGCACACGTGCGAAAGTCTCCTGACCGTTTCGTGACTTTCCTCGGCGGAAATCAGACCGTTCACCGAGATCCCGATCCCTTTCTCGTTAACTCCGATTTTTTCCGCCCACGATGCCCGCTTCGGTTAGTGTGATAAAGTCCGGAGTGGCTGTTCGCTTGGCCCGCATTACGAACAGGTTGTCCGCGATCGGTACGAGCCAATCCTAGTTTTGTCAGATGTACATCTTTCCATCGGCGGTCACTTCCGGGGTGACATCATGACTCGTACAGCCGTCGATCGGCGTTCCACCGCCACCCACACCGGTGGCGCTCTCTTTCCAAGCAGCGTAGATGATTTCCCAGCGGACGTTCAACATGGTGAGCTCGGTCATCGAATTGCTTCTCCCGTCCGCCATCCCGCGCATCTCCCGCGCGTGGGCTTCGTTCTCGTCTTCGATCAGTTCGAGAAACCCCGCCACCAGATCTCGAACCGTTGCTGTCGACAGCCCTTCGTGCTCGAACTGACGACGGTAGATATCTACGTTCGATTCGAGCGCGTCCGCGACCTCCTTGCCGTGGGCTATACCGCGTTCGTAAGCATGCCCACGTACTTCTAACGGTTCGAGAGACGACATTATTCAATCGATTATACTTATTCGGTAAAGGTGATAAGCGGTTTTCGGTCGCTCCTCGACACCAAGACGGTAGTTGGTTCGCGGTAGCGACGACAGTGCACGAGAGGAGTGGATGTTGTAGTTCGTCTCCCAAGTAATAAGTATAGATTAACATATAATTAGAACATGGTCGAAACAATCTTATTGGGATTAGATGCTCTCGATTCGGACATTTTCCGGCAATATCTCGAGGAGGATCGGTTGCCAACATTCAGCCGCAGTATCGACACCGGGTCGCTCGACTGGAAGGGGATCGACTCGTACCACACCGACGACCTAGAGATGCCGATGACGACCCAAGCGTGGACCTGTATCTATACCGGAGACGACACTGACTATCACGACGCCGAAGAGAACGCCTGGCGGAAGGAGAACATCGACTTCGAAGCGGACGTTCCGAGCACTCTGTTCGACGACATCTCGCAGGCAGGACTGACCGTACATAGCTGGCGGATGGCGATGACGTGGCCCGCCCGAGATATAAACGGCTGGATGATTTCTGGGTTCCCCTCGGGACAGGATGACGGTATCGCGGACTCGGAGGTCTGGGGACTGGACCCAGCGATCATTCCGAGCGACTACGGAGAGCAACAGGATCGGTGGGTGTCGGTGAACACCGAGGACATCGAACCGTATCTCCAAGCCGAAGACCGAAAGTTCGAGATCTCGCGGGAACTCCTCAAACGGACTGAGGAACCCGACGTGCTGTTATGGGGAACGCAGCTCCCGGACAAGATCGGCCATGAACTGACTACGTGGAAGGAGACGCAGGAGAACGACATCGCGGATCACACTGATAACCGGCAGGCGTACAGAAAGATCGACGAGCTACTTCAGCGAGTCATCTCTGAGTACGATCCCTCACTGGTGGTCGGAGTCTCCGACCACGGATTCGAACGGAAGAAGGGGGTACACTCGATGCGTGCCACGCTGTTCGAGTGGATCGACCCCGACGTAGACAGTATGGCGGCCGGTGAGACGTTCAACACCGTCGAAAGCATTCTCGACTTCAGAGAGTATCTCTGTGACCGTCTCGGAGTAGAACGACAACCAGACGAGCACAGGTACAGGGCCGATACCGACTCTGTCGTCGAGATTACTGAGAGCGAAGAGGAGAACATGCGGGAGAAACTCGACCACCTCGGTTACCTGTAGATGGACGGCTGGTCGCTCGTTCGACGGTTTCGGCATCGATCGACGGGGAGACCCCTGAGTTTGGATCCGACCGAGCAGTCACGGTCCAAAACCTATATATAGGCATAAAATATTTTTCATAGGTCACGATGGTGCGTTTTTTCCGGAGGTGTCAACGATGAGTATTGGAATCGCGCTGCTCGATTACAACCAGACGGACGTCACAGTCCGGTGTATGGATTCCATACTCGAGAGCGAGACACATCCAGAGACAGTCGTGCTCGTCGAGAACGGGACAACCTCGATACCGGACCACGACGTTGAGCGGTTTCGCCAAGAACTAGATCTGGTCGTCTTGCGACCCGGCAAGAACCTCGGATGTGCGGGCGGTCGCAACCTGGGACTCAATTATCTGTCTTCGAACACCGACGTCTCGAAGTACATCATACTCGACAACGACACGGTGCTTCCGAGTGATTTCTTGGAACTCGTCGATCAGTTGAAAATTGACTCCCTCGAGGTGTACGCTCCAATCGTCCGGGGATTAAACCACGACTCGCTATGGGGTGGTGGCCGACTCACGGATAGCGGGGAACCGAAAATAAACAGGACAGTCCCGAAGTCGGACGGTCCGGGGGTGTCTGTGGACTGGGCACCCGGTGCGTGCCTGATCTTCGGGCCAGATACGTGGGACCAGGTCGGCGAGTTCGACGAGTGGATGAACTTCTACTTCGAAGACACAGACTGGTGTATGCGGGTCCAGCAGACCGGGGGAGACGTCATCGTCGACCCCGACCTACACGTGCTACACGAGAAGCACGACTCGCTGGACGAGAAGGGGGGCATGCAGCGGACCCGTTTCTGGGCACGAAACGGAGCCGTCTTCCGGGCGAACTCGCTGGAGATGGGCGTTCCGGCACTCGCAACCTGGAGCGGAAAGCAACTACGACTGGCGCTGGACGAGTCGCTGAATGGAGACCTTTACAAATCGAAAGCCAGGGTCGGGGGATTGACCGAAGGCGTTGTCGAGTCGTTCGCCCGTCGCTAGCGGACACCACCGCCACGACCACAGGGGGCGTTTGGACGCCCGGTGGCCGCGTTCGCGTACTTTCCCGGACGTTTCGGGGTCTCGCGCGGTGCCGACCGACGGCATCGTGATAGATACCGATACTTTATCACTGTTACACGAGTCTCCTCTGCCGTGGACGATCCGTACTCATTCCCGGATGAAGGCCGGGAGCGGACCCTGGAATCTCTCGACGAACTGACCGACGGCGTTCCGTACTACGACCCGGTGTCGACAAGACACGTCTTCTACGACCTGGCGTCAATGTTCGAGGAGCCCGAGATTTTGGAGGTCGCGTGCGGATACGGCAAGATAACGCCGTATCTCGCTACGGCCGCGAAAGAGACAGGTGGGACCGTCCGAGCCGTCGACCACGAGGTGTGTACGTGGGAGGGCGACTCGGCGGTTGACCGCGTCGAGGCTGCCGACGCTATGGACGCGTGCCAGTTCGAGTTTGGCGAGGACGCGCGGTGGTACTTGCTGGAGTTGTTCACCGAGTCTTCGGACCAGTGGATCGACTTCGCCTATCTCGACCTGGCACATCTCGTCGAAGTCGACTCGTTCGCTGCGCTGGCACTATGGACGCATCTCGAACCCGGCGGGGTTCTCGCGATGGACGACCTCAAATGGGTGCCGGACGAGGAGGCGACCGAAGAGATCAGCGGTGCCCGACTCGACGTGTCGAACGTAGAAGCGGTGTTTGACTACGTCAGCGGACTTCCCGACGTCGCGGACTGGACGGTGTGGAGCGAAGACGGGTGGGAGCGCCAGTGGGGGTTCGTTCAAAAAGGACCACGTTCCGAGATGTCGTTCGAGATCTCCAAATTTGTAAAACGACGGTAGAGCGACCCCTCCCCGAGACGGTCGGCGTTCAGGGTGTCGCGGGAGAGCGCTGATCCGGCAGGCCGAGAGAGGCAACGGTCCAGATCGGAAACGAGGCCCAATCCGGAGACCGATTGCCGGAGAAGTACCTCCGGGTTCCGTGCTCGTCACAGGAGTCGACTGCCACGCTCCGGCGACGTGATCTGCGGATCGACACCAGTCGCCGGCGTCCGGAACTCGGGCACGGATTCGGACGGATCTCGTTGCTGTCTAGGGACCAGACGGCCCACGCTCGAACGAAACGTCAATATCAGGTGCGTCGACGTTGAATGTGGATGTACGTTGACTCAAGGATATCTCACAATCGACGACGCTCCGACTGACGACCTCCCGTCAAAACTATCGGTACTGAACGATCTCGGAATCTCCGCAGTGCTGTTCTGCGAGGGTCGCCGGATGGAGGAGTACCCCGATCACTGCGTCCGGGCGATCACCACGGGGATCCATCTCGGCAACCACACTTACTCTCATCACCACGCATCGGACATCTCCGTCGATACGTTCGCGAGAGAGGTCGGCAGAACGGAGGAACTGATTGAGGAGACTTACGAACGGTCATCGGTCTCTCGTCCGGCCAAGCTCTTCCGGTTCCCATACGGAGACAAGGGAGGAGAGAACGCCGGAGAGTTCCAGAGGGTCCTCCGAGAACAAGGGTTCAGGCCACCAGATCCGGATCTAATCACCTACGAGTGCTACGATAACCACGCCGAAGACTCCGATTGGTACTGGACAGTCGACGTGCGGGACTGGGAAGTGAACACGAGAGAGGAGTTCGATGAACAGATCGCGTCGATGGAGAAACGACTTCGCGAACCGTCGCCAGACATCATCCTATTTCACGACAATCACAACTCGTCGGAGATACTTGAGTACTGCCTCACGGAATTGCGAGACGTCGGCGTTGAGTTCGGGCCACCGACAGAACTGCTGTGAATCACCTGAACTTTCGACGTGTAGGTGCGTGACGTGACTATTACTTTACCGGAACTCCGACTAGAACCAAATTGCGAATTTTGAATTGATATGGTATCGAAAATTATAGAACGTGAGTAGAGATATATTTGGGTCAAATGTCTGGCCTCCACTCGAGAAATGCCAGGGTGGTCGTCGTGGTTCCTGTCTGGAATGAACCCCCTGAGTTCTTTCGTTCGTGTGTCAAGAGCATCGCACGGCAAACGTACAACTCAGACCTAATTCGTCTATCCGTATACGACGACGGTTCAGAGGAGTCGAACTCGGAGCAGTATTGTCGGATCCTAGAAAAAACACAGGGGATCGACTACAGATACGAGGCAGGGGCGACGAACGAGGGCGTGTCGTACGCCCGCAACAGAGCCATCGAAGACACCGATGCGGACGTCATCGTACCTCTCGATGCGGACGACATCCTCCACCCGCAAGCCATCAAGCAAATCGTCGAAGGGATCGCCAGTTCCGAGATGACGGAGTTGGTCTACTCGGACAATCTCAAATTCAGCTGGCCGAAGGTCAAGTTGTACCAGTACCGGAAGAAACACCTATACCACAGATACCTGACGTACTACAAGAACACGGTATACGACCCCCTGTATCAGTCAACGTTCGTCGTCGGCGTCCAGGGGTACTACCGTGACACCTTCGACGCCGTCGGCGGCTACGACGAGTCGAACTACGCTGGGGAGGACGTCGATTTTCTCTTGAAGGTACACGGTAGGACCGACGCCGTCAACTTCAATCATATCCCCCGCGTGCTCTACTACCGACGACACGACCCACAGGGACTCTCGCGCTCGAAGCAGTCTGAGATGCATCACACGACGGAACGGGCCTTCTTAGAGAACCTGCGCCGACTCGACACTAACATCGACGATGTCGAGTACCACGGTCGTGTGAAACCGTACCAAGTCAGCCACTATCTGCTGAGAAAGACAGACGGGACTGTCGTCAACACGCCATATTTCGACCCGACTCGAGGAGCTCTAGAGAGCGGACCGTCCCAGGACAAGCTACGCGAGGAGTGGAAGCGCTATCACAGGCCCAAGCTACTTCAGTGGGTCCAGCACCCCCCCTGAGATTCCTCCAGAGCGGATCTAGATCGGACCCGGATCAGACGAGGTTGAGTGAGATGGAATCGGGATACGCGAAATTGACCCAGGGCCGCTGTCCTAGGAACCCGAGACGGAATTGACCGACGTTGTGGTTCGGAAAGTTCTTTTTCAGATGCTTCTCGACTAGGTCCGGCTTCGGCCCCAGTAGTACGATGGGTGCGTCGTCTTTGAGGATCCTCGCGTACTCAGGGATGGCCTGAGAGTAGAGTTCGACGGCGTTCAGATCGATCTGCTCTCCCCATGGAACGTTGGAGACAGCCAGGTCGTAGTAGCTGTCCGGGAGTTTCGAAGTGATTGCGTTCAGGGACCGGACGTTGCTAACCCACTTGCGTGAGAACGAGCGCAGGTGCGCACTGGCGTACCGGACTGCTTCTTCGTCGATGTCTCCGCCGTATGGTTCGAGACCTTGGAGGACGCCCTCACACAGAATTGTGCCGACGCCACAGAAGTTGTCCACCAGCCGGTCGGCCGGGTCCGGATCGGTCAGCCACACCAGCGCCGCAGCGATGGAGGGTTTGAGTGATCCTTCCCGACCGTAAACCTTGTAGGTTCGATAGTAGAGTGGCTTCTCCGTCAAACGGACGGAGCTGATGAGGTTATTCTTCTCTACGTGGACTCTGATGTCGAAGTTAGAGTGGTCCCGTTCGGTGAACTCGCGAGATAGTAGGGAAGCGACGCGGGCTCCCAGTTCCGTCTTGATCTCCTGCTTGTCGACAAGGTCGTTCTTATACCGGGACGTCGTGACCGAGATCGTATCTTCGATGTGGCGTATCGAACGGACCGTTTCCACGGCGTTAAACAGATCATTGAACGGAAACGCTTCCATCACACGGTCGGAGTCAGGTTTCTCGTCGTGCTCCTCGAACTCGAGTAGGAGGTGGATGTCGTCGACTGTCTTCAGGTCCAAAAGCCGTTGAATCGAACCTTGGGGGGCCTCGAAGACGACATACTTGTCCGACACGGTTCGAACGGTGGCCTCTGGAACGCGTTCGAGAATTTCGTTTCGAACGAGACGATCGAGACCTTTCGTAATGTAGGCTATAAATTGCATAATGTCACAAATGACGTTTTGTTTAATGCGAATTGCGGCTCCAACGGACGTGAGTCTTACGGTCTCCTTCATCACGGTATTCATGCGTAACGCCACGGTCTCTCGATGAGTTCCAGCACGACGTCCCGGCAAAGCCTATATAAGGCGACGGCATCGAGTACGAAATCGACCTGAGAGAACGCCTGCCGCCTTCGGATTGGGTCTCAGGAGAGGTACTCTATCGCTCTGTCGTCGGAAACCTGTTCGAAGTTCTCGTAGTAGTCGTAGACGGCGAGGAAGTCGTCCGGGGATTTCTTACAGACGACTTCGTCCGCCGGCTCTCGAGATGTCTCCAATGCGAGCGACGAACTCACGGGCACCACTATCACGACCCATTCTACATCACTCGTGGGCCTGTCGAATAACAGAGGCGTGCCACCGCTCCTGTTTCAGCGCCGTCGTCGACGAAGAGGACACGCTCTCCCGCGACGTCTGGCTGGGTCCTGTCGTGGCACATCTCGAGTTTCTCTCTCGCTCGTTCGCGCTCCGTTTCGGCTGCCCCGTTCAAGTACCCCTGCGCGACGTCTAGCTCCTTGACATATCTCTCGTTGACTCAGAGGTCCCCGTCGGGCGTGACGCTGCCGACGGAGACGTCGTCCCGATTCGATGCTTCGATTCTACGAACATCGATCACGTCGAGTTGGCAATCGATGCCTTCGGCGACAGCGTCGGAGACCGGTAGCGCTCCCCGCAGAATCCCGAAGACTCGATCGACGTCGACATTGCGTTCTTGAACGGTCTCGACGAGTTTACACCCAGCAGTTCGACGGTCTTTGTACATCGCATTCGTCTTTAATTAAGCTTGAGAGTAATACAATTCTCAAAAGTATGCTTGTCAGTATTAGATGCGGGAGAAGCCACAGATGAGACATCAATACCGGCGAGATCGAGCGATAAGCAACCATCACAAACGGCGTTTTCTTGCCGTAGCTGGTGTGGCTAAGCCGTATTTGAGCGAAAACCACGGCCATCGAGTTTTACTGAGAGTATTATTAAAGATGAATGTTGTGCATCGTGCCCACCTACCGTCACACGACTTTTAATCGCATGTGCTTTTCGGCCGATCATATTTTCACGGTAACAGCTGCCGGTGGCCAGCCAGTAAAACGATCTCGATAGTCTCAGGCGGAAAAGTCGTTCTCGAAAGTATAATTAGGGTAGAGTGTCCAGTTAGTCTAAATGTTCACGGCCGAGAAGCTCGAGATTCACGTTGCTGACCACTGTAACATGGATTGTGTCGGGTGTTCTCACGAATCTCCGTTCATGCCATCACGACTCGAGGACGATGAGATTCTCAGACGGTCGTTAAAACGGCTCTGGCCCCACTACCAGGCTCCACGGATCCTTCTGCTAGGTGGTGAACCTCTGCTTCACCCCCGGATCGACGCGATCGTTTCGACGGTCAAGGACCTGACCGACGCCACCGTTCGACTTCGGACCAATGGGACGATTCTCTCCGATCAGTCACACCGACTCACCGAAGTCGACGAGCTGTACGTTTCGGTCTATCCGGACGCAGATATCCCGGAAGAGGAGACGTTGCGTTCGATCGCATCCGAGACCGATACGGAGATCACGCTCCACCAGATCAGTCACTTCCGGTGGGAACATGCCCCCGACCGTGACGACGAACAGTTGACCGAGCGCGTGTTTGATACCTGTAAGATTTATCACCTCTGGAACTGTCACACGCTTCGAGACGGCCAGTTCTATCCCTGTCCACCGACCGCAACCTGGGCCGCTAGCAACGAGGAGGGAGTCGACCTCCTCTCGGAGGACACCGATGTGTCCAAACGGTTGTCGGATGTCCTCGACCGGGATGACCCGTTCGAGACGTGTAGCGAGTGCCTGGGATCCGCCGGGGAGTTGCTCGAGCACAGAACTGGGTGGCAGGAGACCCAGGAGGAACCGCCCGAGGACCCCATCGACTACCGATATCTCTCCGAACTCGAAGACGACATCGGGGCGTACAACGGTTGTTACGAGTATGACCGACAGTTCAACGCCGACGGGACCGTCGAGGAGATACAGCGGTAGTGACCGGTCACCCCCCACGTCCCCACCTGAGCGGTTCCATCCTCCCGGACGCCTTCGAACTCATCGACGATACGCGCCTCGACATGATTTGCGATGCGAACCGTTCCCGACATTTCTCGCGCGATCAGACGTGTTCGTTGAGGAAGTCGGCGATGGCAATGTAGGCTTCGATGCGGTTTTCCAGTTTCCGACGCCGTGGCCTTTGTTGTTGGAGATCATCTTCTCGACGGGGAGACCCTGCTGTTTCACGCTGCCGGCTACCTGTTCAGCCTCGCTAACCGAGACGCGAGGGTCGTTCGCGCCGTGTAGGACGAACGGCGGCGCGTCTATGGCCTCGATATCGTTGATCGGTGAGATCCATTCGAGAAAGTCGCAGTGCCTGTTAAGGGAGCCGTATTCGGCTTCCCAGTTTTCGCGCCGCGACTCGGCAGTGTTCTCGAGGAAACTGACAACGTTCGCGATGCCAAATTTGTCGACACCAGAGGCCCAGAGGTCGTGGAACTCGGGAGCGCGGCGAGGACGACGAACCTGCCGTAGGAATCACTCATCGGAGCGATACGGTCAGGGTCGACTGGGTCGTGGCGACGCAACCAGTCGACGCCTGCTCGGACGTCTCTCACGGAGCCCATGTACTTTTCCACGTCGTCGAGGTGTGGGCAACTCCACAATCTCGGAGGATGTGTTTGATGCGTGCCTTATTTTCACATCCGTTGGATCAGATTATTTGTTGAGAGCATGTGCGTATTGATCGTCGTCGTCGTCATCAACTAGTGACCGAGTGAAAACAGCGACAGAGACAAAGCTTGAACTCCGACTGTATTTGGCAGTATTACCAATTTTAGATACAATATTAATCCTCGATAAGTTGGGGCCAATCAATGCCGTTCCAGCATTTACTGTTGGGCTCTGTTGAAATCCTCTTTTCCACATATTATCGGCTGAAACAGCCGGCCGATGAGAGCTACGAATTAGCTGTTGACATTTCTACCAGCTTAGAGAGATGTTCTGATAGCCGTGCAAGATGCAGGGCGCAAGTCGGTCAGCGGTTTCGCGTTTGCCGTGACCGAACTGAATTGTTCAATGAAGAGTGTGAGTCTAACACCGTGTTACATTTCGCTGTTCACCAACGCAGAAGAATTATGCCGAACTAGCAGACATCTTACTATATGAATAGACGGTCCATGCTCATCGTCCTCGCAGGAGCACTCTCCTCCGTTGCAGGGTGCTCAGCTCTCCAACGGACGAGTCAATCAACGCCCTCTCGTTCATCTGACGCAGGTGCATCTAATCTATCGAAAGCCTCTCTCCGGATCCAAACACCCAGCGGGACGGAGTACTTTGGGCTGTATCGATTAAATGGGCGGTCCGAGGATGGCTCGATTACTGACAGCACAGACATAGCTGCGGCAGCTCCTTTGATTCGGCATGATGTCATTCCGGTTTCTCGCTCTGAACGTTGGGAGTACACCATCAACGCTACAATTCATCAAGACGACGAGCGAGTCACTACGGAACATTCCGTATCATTCAGCCCGTCTGATGAGCAGCAGGTCCTCGTAATCACCGTCACTGCTCCAAGTGATGTGTCGATTACCACCGAGACACTCTGATACACTCGCACGATCTTCTCATCGGTCTGTTCAACTCATACAGTGTGAGACAAAAGGCGGGGGCGTGCTGAACTCACCCTCTGTATCTCGCAAGCTACTACTGACATGTCGTGGAGAGGTCGGCGTTCGACATCGGTACGTGGGCCCCCTGTATTGACCGCAACCGGGTTAACACGTATCACTAACAGAGGATCTCAACAGCCAAGTCAATAAAAGCGGGACTGCTTTACCTACTTCCCTCGAATACACACCGAGATGGCTCGGCGCGTCTTCTATCACCACCCACAGGCCGAGAATTTCTCACTCAAATATAGCTCTGCATCCTTAGCAGAGATCCGATCTCAGCGAGAGCAATCCAACGAGTCGACGAAGCTCGTCCGGTACCCATTTGAAACACCGATCTATGTGCTCTACGAAGGCGATTCAGAGATCGAATCTGCCCAAGACATCGACTTCGATCAGGAATGGCTGAGCGAACGTATTCGTGACCTCCCTCGTGCTGGGCAAGTTGTCGCATTCCGATTAGTGGAGCTGCTCGAAGCCGCTGTCGATGTTCGAGATGAAGATGAGTTCCGGCTCTACAAAGAGTTCGAACCGCAAAAGATCCAGCAGGCACTCGATCACGTGTCTTGGGGAGCACCACTTCCGAACGTCGCTGGAGAAGTGATGTCGAATTTGATTCTCCGGCACTCCCTCCCGAATGCGAATCATCGAACTGGCATCGCGATGCTACAATTCTGTATTGAGAGTGTAGAGCCGAGTTTTGAGATGCCACGAACACACGTCGACGACGATACCTGGCGAGAGTGGGTCGATCCCTACATCGTCGATTCCAAGCGGCTCATTACTGTTCGTCGGAACAACCTCCGTTTCAAGCAGCTCAAAGAGTTGGACGTCGACCTCGTCGAGCGGAAAGACGGGATCCAAATTAGATTATCCGAATTCGAGCTGGATATGCACTGGCGGGAAGCCCTCTCAGAGTACGCTGGGCAGCACGAATCTCACTGTACGGACTTCGCTCAGGCAGTTCTCCAACGTGTAGAACGCGATGATCTGTTCGATCGCCAAGGACCAACGAAACAAGAGTTTATCACGTATCTGGAGGACGGACTCGTCGAACGAGACTTCAGAGAAATGTTCTGATCAGTCGCGAAGCTCGGCCACCGACTGGCCGACCTCACGGACGTGTTCACTCCGCTCAAGGTCAAGTTCTTCAGCGAGGTAGTCAACTGTCTCTTCAAGACTCATACTAGAAGGGAGTCCGTGAAGCGGGATAAATCTAGTGCTGATATTTGCGCTCTATCGTTTCCGTTGAAATCCTCTTCTTCAGAGATATTATCGTCTGAAACACCCGGTCACTGAAAAGTGCGAACTTATCGTTTCCATCCGCTGATCTCGCCCGAATACAGTAGATGCAGGAGAAGATAGAGGAAGAGGGATATCATGAATCCCCCAACGACACTAGTTACGATTTCACTTGGTATGTTAACTTGCCCGATAATGATCCAAACAACGACGGCAAAGGAAAGAATGGATATGGCTCTGCCGAGGACTCCGATTTTCCGGAACCATGTTCCGACCTGCTCTCCAATTGGCGAATTTGTAAGGGGCCCCACCGAAACCAGTCCGATGACGGATCCGAAAAGTAACCAGCCCCAATAAATCGTCTGTAGGTATCCTACGTTGAGTGGTATCCAGACCAGAATCAGCAGACCGATCAGAATGTCTGTCCATGTTGGAGGGCTCTCAGGAAGCCATCTTCGCAGGACCATTATTTTTGAAAGGCTGTGTTGAATCGCCATACAGCAGCGAGGTAGGCCGCTAAATCAAAGGAGTTGAAGCGGGAGAATGCGGTTGTTCATGACGCAGATCTCCCGCTTCATCGGGGAAGTTGTGCCGGTTGCTCAAAGA